>Ga0209056_10008256_pt1 | contig 10679 bp, 9 predicted proteins | sample GraSoiAngelo_114_FD_185876 | JGI IMG/M metagenome (GOLD analysis project Ga0209056, IMG submission 185876) | Grasslands soil microbial communities from the Angelo Coastal Reserve, California, USA - 14_0903_13_40cm (SPAdes) (version 2) | ecosystem: Environmental > Terrestrial > Soil > Grasslands ...
CGGGTTTACTTCGTTTATTGTTCGAGTAGATGGAACCGATGTCCTCCTCCACCGTCGAGCCTGCTGATTTGCTCGATTTAAAGTTGCTGCCCGCGTGGGTCAAAGAACCCGTTAAGGCGAAAAACTACGCACATTACACGGGGGAAGAGAAGAGACGGCGACCGCGCAACCAACGAGACCACGAGTTCAAACGTTCAATGCTGAATATCAATAAAGCGGACTCGCACGAGCGCAAGAAGGTAGGGCGTGACCCTCCGCCACGGGACAGATTCGGTGCGGCGAAACGGGCGAGCCGGCAAAAGGATGGCGGGAAAGATCGACATGAACGGGGTCGACATCATGAAAATCGCCCTAAAGTTTCTCAATCAATCACACCTCTGGACATTACGATTCATTTTCTGCCGTACTCTCCGGCATTCGAAAGCGTGGTCGCGCAGATCAAATCGGGATTAGTTGCTTATTCGCTTTTTGCGCTGGCGCGACTGTTCCTGGAAAAGTCGCTACGCTACGAGGTTCGTTTGACCGCGAAGGCAGAATCGCCGCTCTACCAACTGGGTGAGAATGGAGCGGTATCTCTGGATCGAGAATTCCTCGAGCGGAACGCATTTCGATTTGCGCACGAAGATTTCTATAAGATCGACATCACGCAGTCCGACCCGGTCAAAGGAAATTTCTCAAATGTGGCGCGATGTCGATTGAGCGGGACGGTGCTTGGCCCAACAAATCACCACAATTACCAACCGCGACTTCGCAGCCTTTACGAACAGCGTTTCAACCACCGAATGAGCTTTGCGGATTATCAGCGGCAAATCGAAATCGTGAACCACCCGGCGTTGATCGAGCGATGGAAGGAAGAAGCGCGGAGGGTCATGACGTATACAACATTGCGCGAAGAAACTCCATTAACCTTCGCGTCGGCGACGGAAGCGGAACGACATTTTCGTTCGAACTATTTGCCGGGCCTGCTTCGCAGCGTCGAGGAGGTGGCCGTCGACGGAGTTTTAAGTCGACGTTTGCCCGATCGCGCGCTTAATCGAGCGGTTGAAGACGCCTGGGTGCGCGAGACCCACTCGCCATCGAACATGATGCAGGAATTAGCCGGCCGATTTCGACAAGCTGGCCTCAATGTCTTCCGGCATCGTCGTGGCATGTTGTTCGTCTCGCCGATCCGGGTGCGACCCTTTGTTCACGACCAAGCTGGCGTATCTCCGTCGGTGAATGCGATTCTTGAAGCGCTGGCAGCGAAGCCAGGGATCAGTCGTAAGGAGCTTTTTGAAAAAGTAATTACGAATCCTGCCAATGAAGAAGCGGAATCGCGCAAGCTGGCATTGGCTTCCGACGTGCGCTGGTTGATCAACGAAGGTTACGTGATCGAATTCAACGACGGCTCGCTCGATTTGCCGCGAGGCAAAGCAAAGCCGCAGGAAACTGCAGCAGCGGTGGTGTCAACCGCCGAAACAGCAGAACAGGCGCTCACAGGGGCGAGCGCCTGTACAGCTCCCGCTGGCGGGAAAGCGTCGGAAGAATTAGTGGGCTCGGAGTCGCCGCCTTCATAGCGAACGATTTCATTTTTCTCGTTCAAGACGACAATGCGGGGCTCATGAACGGCCGCTTCTTCCAGCGTGCAACGCGCGAAACTCATGATCGTGATGCGGTCGCCAATTTTTCCGAGATGCGCGGTTGCGCCGTTGAGTTCGACAAGTCCGCGCCGCGGTTCTCCGTAAATTGCATAGGTCTCGAATCGTTGGCCATTGCTCAAGTTGCCAACGAGAATTTTTTCGTGGGGAACCAAGCCAACGAATTCAGCCAGATCGGCGGAAATCGCAAGGCTGCCTTCGTAATCCAAGCTCGCGCCCGTGACGGTGGCGCGATGAATCTTCGATTTGAGAAGGGTGAGTTGCATGGCCAATCGATATCCGGCAAAGGCTGCGTGAATTTACTTCGCGATAACCCCGGCCTTTTTCAGGGCCGCGTAAGCGCCATTTTTGTTGATCGTCTTGAGACCGCGCGCAGTCACGCGGATACGCACAAATTTCTTTAGCTCCGGCACCCAAATGCGCTGGTGGCGCAGATTTGGTCCGAACACGCGCGGCACATTTTTTGTCACGTGCCGACCGACTCCGCCCTTTTTCTTGGCCATACCGCGCCGGTGAATGACGCTGCCACGCGTCGCTCTCGATCCTGTAATGCTGCAAATCTTTGACATGATGTGACCACCAAAAGAGGCGCGTAAGCTGCCGCGCACATACGCACCGGTCAAGTGAATCTTCACTCGCGATTCATTCGCGGCTCGCGACGGTTTAACCACGAACGCACACTAATGAACCACGGATGGTTGTGGGAAAGGCGATTCCTTCGTTATCCGTGTGGATTCGTGTCCATTCGTGGTTGATTTGAACGGCGAGGGCGCGCTGCGGTCAAATTTATCTCGCGTAAGAGGCAACCTGTTTCGCAAGATCGATATCGCATTCGAGGCATGACGCAAAAAAATAATCAGAAACTGCGGATCGGAATCATTGGGGCCGGCAGCATCGTTCGCGCCCGCCATTTGCCGGCGCTGAAAAAAAATCCGGAAGTCGAGATTGTTGCGGTCTCGAATTCGACGTACGAGAGCTCCGAGAAATTTTGCCGCGAAAATCTACCGCACGCCACACCACTGCGAAATTGGCCGGAACTGGTAGCGCTCCCCGACTTGGACATCATTTGGATCGGCACGCCGCCGTACATGCATTCGGCGGTGACGATCTCCGCGCTTGAGGCGGGCAAACACGTTTTTTGTCAGGCACGCATGTCGATGGATTTGGCCGAAGCCGAGGAAATGCTGGCCGCATCGAAGCGTTATCCCGAACTGGTGACAATGCTTTGTCCGCCACCATTCGGGATGCGCGCTGATTTGCTGGTGAAAAAAATCCTGGCTGAAAATTACATCGGCCGTCCGCATCACGTGCGGCTGCAAAGCTTTACGGGCAACTATCTGGATCCCGACGCGCCGCCGCACTGGCGGCAAAGAATCGAGATTAGCGGGTTGAATGTGCTCACACTGGGAATTTACGTCGAAGTATTGCAGCGCTGGCTTGGCGATATCACTGGCGTCTTTGCGCGGGGAAAAGTCATTCATTTAAATCGCCAGGGCTACAAAGTCATCATTCCCGATTTGCTCACCGTCTTGTGCAGTTTCGACAATGGCGCGGAAGGCGTGCTCGAGTTCAGCGGCGCCGATGCCATGGCGCCGGGCGACCGCGTGGAAATTTACGGCAGCGTCGGAACTCTAACTTATGATTTCGGTTCGGACGTCGTGCAAGTGGGCAAGCTCGGTGATCGCGCCTTGCACGTTGTCGATCTTCCTCCGGAATTGGAAGGCGAATGGCGCGTGGAAGAAGATTTTCTCGCCGCGGTGAAATCAAAGGGCCGCATCCGGCCACGCCCAAATTTCGAAGAAGGCGTTCGCTATATGCGCGTCGTCCAAGCAGTCGCCGACTCACACGCGCGCAACGAATGGGTGGAGATTAAGAAGTAGTCGGTATCCTGCGTACCATTATCCGTCCATAATCCAGATAGGCCGAATAGCTTGGCCTAGATCTTGTTCGGCGAAAATATTTTGTTGTTGACGAACTGTTTGAACAGTGGTAATAGTCGCCACATTGAAAACGATCGATATAGAATCAGATATCTACTCTCATCTCCTTCAAAACACCTCGGAATTCGGCGAGACACCGTCATCGGTTCTTCGACGCCTTCTGGGACTTACCTCTACGAGCTCTGTGATTCCACCATCGCAAGAGAAATCCGAACTGCTCAAATTGCTCGCCTCTACAGAGTTCGTTTACGCTAAGGGCGTCGTTGGAAGGTTTCTCGTGGTGCTTCGATGGTTGCATCATCGAGACCCTGAGGGCTTCGCGAAAGTGGAGAATATCAAAGGCCGCGGCCGTCTATATTTTGCAAAGGACGCGCGCACCCTCCACGCGGCAGGTCGAAGTGTTAATCCAAAGCAGATTCCTGGAGCACCCTATTGGGTTATTACGACAACGCCAACCGATCTGAAACAGGAGATTCTTGAGCGAGTAATGCGAGAGCTCGGGTACAGTCTCGCTGACATAAAAGCTGCTACTCAGGCAATCGCTCGCTAAATGAACAAAAGTCGAACAATCGCTGCGGTCAACGCCTTCACCGTGCGCCATGAATTTCGATGTCAATCTCAGCCAGTCGCGATAAGCATCAAAGCGCGGTGACCGCGCGTGCGAGCGCGTAACCGATCAGGCCGCTGGCGGGCAGAGTAAAAAGCCATGCCCAGATGATTCGCTCGACCACGGTCCATTTCATCCCGCTGAAACGTTTCACCGTGCCGACGCCCATGATGGAAGTCGAGATGATGTGCGTGGTTGAGAGCGGAATCCCGTAATAACTTGCGGCTTGAATGATCAACGCTGCGGTAGTTTCGGCGGCGAAGCCGTGCACCGGTTGCAATTTCACCATCCGATGGCCGAGCGTGCGAATGATGCGCCAACCGCCCGCGGCCGTCCCCACCGCCATCGTCACGGCGCAAAGACCTATGACCCACGTGGGCAAGACGAAAGCTGGCGTTTTCAGAAAATTCAGCCAGCCAGGCAAATGATCGAAGCTCCCGGCTTTTGTCCCGGTAAAGAGTGCGAGCGTGATGATGCCCATCGTCTTCTGGGCGTCATTTGTGCCATGACTATGCGCCATCCACGCCGCGCTGAAGATTTGCAGCTTGCCAAAAAGCGATTGGACAAAGTGGGGTGTAAAACGATGGAGCGTCACGAAAAGCAAAAACATCAGTAGGCCGCCGAAAATGAAACCTGCGAGCGGCGACATGATCATCGGCACAACGACTTTTGGCCATACGCCCGCATTCCACTTTATGACAGACCAATTGCCGCGCGCGGCAGCTAGCGCTGCTCCACACAGTCCGCCAATGAGTGAATGACTCGAACTCGATGGCAATCCAAACCACCACGTGGCGATGTTCCACGTAAACGCGGCGATAACCGCGCAGAGCACCGTCGACATTGTGACCACGTTAGTGTCCACCAGCCCTTTGCCTATTGTCGAAGCAACTGCGCCGCCGAGGAGCGCGCCGGTCAGATTGAAAAATGCCGCCATCGCAATCGCTCTGCGCGGCGTGAGAACTCGCGTCGAAACCACGGTCGCGATCGCGTTGGCGGCGTCGTGAAAACCGTTGCTGTATTCAAAAATGATCGCGGCGACGACGACAGAAAAAAAGGTCAGCATAGCCGCAGCCGGCTACGAATACTTCAGCGCCACTTCAAGGATGATGTTTCCCGCATCCCGGCAGCGGTCGACTACCTTTTCCATTAATTCGAACAGATCGCGCAGAAAAATGATCTGCTTCGTTTTGTAATCGCCCTGGTAAAGATCGCGCAACAGATCGAGCTCCAGTTTGTCGGCGTCGCCCTCGATTGACTGGAGCTTGGCGTTCATCTCGCGCGCCGTCGCCGCGTCGGTGCCCTTGCGCAGTTGTTTCACCATCGCCAGAACGGTCTCGGCCGCTTGATCGAGAAGTTCCACCTGTTTCCGGAAACTTCGGCCCTGCAGGTCCTGTGGGCAGATCAGGACGCGCTCACCAATTTTTTCCACTGTCTTCGGTATTTTATAAAGTGCGGCTGCCAGCGCCTGAATATCTTCGCGTTCCAAAGGCGTAATGAAGGTTTTGCAAAGCTGCTCGGTCAGTTCCTGCGTGATCTGTTTGTCTTTGCGCCGGCTTTGCACGAATTCCTCCAGGCTTTGCGGTGAAGCCTTTTGCTCAAGTTTTTCCAGCAGGCCGATCAAATGATGCACGCTTGCGTCCGCCTGCTGTGCACTCGCCTCCAGCAAATCGTAAAACTTCTGGTCGCGTCCGAAAATTTTTTGGATCGACAGCATGGTTCGCTATTGTTGTAGCCGGGGTCGCTGGCCCCGGCTAGCCCATTTCTTGCCAGAGCCAACACCGCGATCATTCGATCCCGGCTACAGCATGGCGCCGCGCATAATTACCAAGGCGATGCTGAAGTAAATGATTAGACCTGTAACATCAACAAGGGTGGCGACAAAAGGGGCAGAAGATGCTGCCGGGTCGGCTCCGACTCTCCGCAGGATAAAGGGAAGCATGGACCCGGAAAGTGTTCCCCAAAGCACGACGCCGACGAGTGCGATGCCGACAGTGAGCGCGACGAGGGGCCAATGCGCGCCGTACGGCTGTCGATGGAAATATTGTTCGCCGACGATCGCCCATGCGCCCACGCGCACAATGCCGATCGTTCCCAGGATCGCGCCCAACGCAAGCCCAGCCCGCACTTCGCGACTCATCACCCGCCACCAATCGCGCAGGGTCACTTCGCCTAGCGCCATTGCGCGAATCATTAAAGTCGAAGCCTGCGAACCAGAGTTGCCGCCGCTCGAAATGATAAGCGGCAGGAACAGCGCGAGCACAAGCGCCTTCGCCAGTTCTTCCTGATAATTTGCCATTGCCGTTGCGGTCAACATTTCGCCCAGGAACAGAATCACGAGCCAGCCGGCGCGTTTGCGCACCATTCGCCACAGCGGGATCCGCATATACGGCTCGTCCAGTGCCTCCATGCCACCGAACTTTTGGATGTCTTCCGTTGCTTCTTCTTCAGCGACATCGAGCATGTCATCAATTGTCACAATGCCGACGAGCACGCCCGTGGAATCCACTACCGGAAGCGCTGTCCGGTCGTATTTCCGGAATACGTTGAGCGCATCCTGCTGGGAATCGTGCACGTTTAAGGTCACGAAGGTTTTTTCCATCAAATCGCGAACCGTGTGTGCAAGGGGCTTGAGCAGAAATTCCCGGATGCGGATGTCGTCGATCAATTTGCCGCGCTCATCGACCACATAAATGACATTAAGTGTCTCGCTGTCCTGGCCGTGTTCGCGCACGTAATCGAGAACTTGTTGGACGGTCCAATCTTCGTTTACGGCGATGAAATCCGGCGTCATTAAACGACCGACGCTGCCTTCTGGATAACCGAGCAGCGATTGCGCAACATGGCGTTCCTCTGGCGTTAGCAGCCTGATCAACTGCCGCGCAGCGGCGCTTGGCAGTTCTTCCAATAGCGCCGTGCGATCGTCTGGGGACATTTCATTCAGAATGCCGACCACCTGCTCGTGCGCCATGGCGCGCAACAATTTTTGCTGCGCATCCAGATCAAGATACTCGAACACATCAGCCGCCAGCGCATGAGGCAGCACGCGAAAGATGATGACCTGTTCATCTTCCGGCACATCGAGAATCACTTCCGCGACGTCGGCTGGCGGCCACTCGCGAAATACCTCGCGAAGCGCACCGAAATTACGGGCGTCGATCAGGCTTCTGATTTCTGGTTCTAAAATTTTCCCGACCATAAACGAATGTTCGCGCGAGAACGCCGCCGAGTTTTAGCACCGTCGTTCGCAAGAAGCAACGGATGACTCCGCTGTTCTCTGCTTGGAATTTGCGCGAAAAAGAACGAAGATAATTCCCATGCCGGCAGTTGCGACAGGCTCAATGGTTCGGCGTGAGATCGGCGGCGATCACATTTGCTTGCTGGCGTTCGATCGCCCGGATTCGAGCGCGAATATTTTCGATGCCGCCACTCTCGATGAGTTGAGTGAACATCTCGACTTTGTAGAGAACGACAATTCGCTGCGTGGCTTAATCATCACGTCGGCGAAGAAATCGATCTTCATCGCCGGCGCCGATTTGAAGACGCTGTTGAAACAAGCGCAGACCGGGGATATGCGCGCCTTCATTGCTCAAGGGCAACGGACTCTCAACCGGCTTGCCGAATTGCGAATTCCGACTGTTGCGGCAATCCATGGCGCTTGTGCCGGCGGTGGCTATGAAATTACGCTTGCGTGCGATTATCGAGTCGCTTCGAATGATCCAAGTACACGTATCGGTCTGCCGGAAACGACGCTCGGGTTAATTCCCGCGTGGGGCGGCTGCACGCGATTGCCGCGGCTGATCGGCGCGGACAAAGCAGCCGAAGTGATTTTGAAAGGGAAACTTTATTCTGCGCAGGAAGCCTTGAAGCTCAGCTTGGTCGATGAAGTCGCACCGCGCGATCAACTTGTGGATCATGCGCGAAAAAGATTGCGTGGCGGAAAACGTAAACCTTCGCTGGCGCCGAAGTTTGATCAGGAAATTCTCGCACTGCGTGATCATAATCCGGCGCCGGCTCGCGCGCTCGAAGTGATCAAGAAAGGTCTTTCCGTTTCAACTCAGCAATCGCTCGTCTTTGAGCTGGACGCGATTGTCGATCTTGGCAAAACCGAATCGACTCAAAATTTGATCCGCAATTTTTTCTTGGCCGAGAAATACAAGAAAGGCAGCTCCAAAGCGGCAGTGCCCAAGGTCGTGCACGCCGCTGTGATAGGCGCCGGCGTGATGGGTTCGGGTATCGCGCAATGGCTCAGCTCTCATGGCGTTACTGTGATTCTGCGCGACATAGCGCGGGAGCAGATCGACCGCGGTCTGGCTAACATTGAGAAGACTTATGCCGACGCAGTAAAGCGGAATTTGATGAGCGCGGAAAAAGCAAAAGAGGGACGCGCCCGGATTGTGGCATCGACTGCACCGATGGAATTGCGCGATGTGCAATTTGTGATCGAAGCCGCCTCGGAGAAGATCGAGATCAAAAAAGAAATCTTTCGCGAGTTGGCGATGCAGGCCGGTCCGAAAACGATCGTCGCCACAAATACGTCGGCCCTTCCGGTCGGCGAGCTCGCTGATGCGACCGTTTCACCCGAGCACGTCATCGGCCTTCATTTTTTTAATCCGGTTAGCCGGATGAAGCTGGTGGAAGTTGTCGTTGCGAAGGAAACGTCACAGGAGACGCGGGAGCGGAGTCTCGCCTTTGTGCGACAAATCGGGAAACTCCCGGTGGTTGTGCGCGACAGCCCGGGATTCCTCGTCAACCGCGTTTTGTTTCCTTATTTGCTCGATGCCGCGGAGCTTTTTGAAAGCGGACTGGACGCGGACAAGATCGACAATGCGCTTGTGACATGGGGAATGCCGATGGGACCGCTGCGATTGATCGATGAAATTGGCGTCGATATCGCTATTGATATTGGCAATACCCTTGAGAAAGCCTACGGGCGGCGTGATCACGTTCCCGCTGTTCTTCTCTCGTTGCGCAGTCGCCAGATGCTCGGGCGCAAAACGGGCGCTGGCTTTTACAAATACGAAGGCAAAACGCAAACACCGAACGAAGCGCTTGAAGAATGGCGCCGCACCGGGGCCGCTGGCAACGGCGCTATCGGTCTTCCTAATCGGCTTGCGTTTCTCATGGTGAATGAGGCCGCGCGTTGTGTGGAGGAGAAAGTCGTCGATTCGCCAGAGGACGCGGACTACGGAATGATTCTGGGAAGCGGTTTCGCGCCATTCCGCGGCGGGCCATTGCGTTTTACTGAACATTTCAGCCTCAAAAAAATCGTCGATGAAATGGACCGGCTGGCGGAAAGCGACGAGAAATTCTTGCCGTGCGAGATATTGAAGAAACACGCGCGGGACGGAACGAAGTTTTATGAAAGCTAACGTGGCACAGGCATTTTGCCTGTGGGGCAGGCGGGCGGCTCGCCTGCCGATTTATAGTGCCCAGACACCAGGCAAGATGCCCGGTGTCCCCACAGACAAGATGTCTGTGCTACGAACGATATGAAATCGCCGCTCGAAGCACCCGAAAAACAAATCGCTGAAGAAACCAGCGCGAAGCCGGAAAAGCCGGCAGATGCCGTCATCGACACGTCGAAAATGGCGAAAGGCCAGCGCGAAGCGCTTGAGCTGGCCGAAGCTGCGCGCGATCCGCTGGATGACCGCGGAAGTTTCGCGAGCAATCTTTTCATCGGACGCTATGATTTCGATCGAATTTACCCGTATCCCGCGCAGAGCGCTGAAGATCGCGCCGCTGGCGAAGATTTTTTGCAGAAGCTGGAAAGCTATTTGCGCGATCACGTCGATCCCGACGAGATCGATAGCACCGGTGAAATTCCACCGGAAAATTTCAAAGGGCTTGCGGAAATCGGCGCGTTCGGAATCAAGGTGCCGAAGAAATACGGCGGGCTCGGTTTGTCACAATGCAATTATGGGCGCGCGGCCGTTTTGCTTGGCAGTTGGGATGGAAACGTGGCCGCGCTTGTTTCCGCGCATCAATCAATCGGTGTCGCGCAACCGCTGCTGTTATTCGGGACAGAAGAGCAGAAGCAAAAATATCTGCCGCGCGTGGCGGGTGGCGAAATCTCCGCATTCGCGCTGACCGAGAGGCACGCCGGCTCAGACCCAGCGACGATGAGCCTGCGCGCCGAGCCGACTTCCGATGGTTCTGAGTTCATTTTAAATGGCGAGAAACTTTGGTGCACAAATGGTGTGAAAGCAGGCGTGCTTGTCGTGATGGCGCGCACGCCGCCAAAACTGGTGGGCCGAAAAGAGCGCAAGCAGATCACCGCGTTCATTGTCGATGTGGACACGCCGGGGCTGGAGATCACGTACCGCTGCCGGTTCATGGGATTGCGCGCGCTTTACAACGCGGTCGTGAAATTTACCGACGTGCGCGTGCCTCGCGAAAACATCATCTCGAAGGAAGGCGCAGGATTGAAAGTCGCGCTTACTACGTTGAATACGGGGCGGCTCACACTTCCCGCCGCGTGCGTGGGTCTTTCCA
>Ga0209056_10008257_pt1 | contig 10677 bp, 9 predicted proteins | sample GraSoiAngelo_114_FD_185876 | JGI IMG/M metagenome (GOLD analysis project Ga0209056, IMG submission 185876) | Grasslands soil microbial communities from the Angelo Coastal Reserve, California, USA - 14_0903_13_40cm (SPAdes) (version 2) | ecosystem: Environmental > Terrestrial > Soil > Grasslands ...
ATTCTCATCATGGTGGCGTGGGTGACGAAAATTTTCCTGCATGCTTCGGAACCGATCACAAGCGGCCGAGCGCTTTATCACGCCCTGCGGGTCGGTCACATTCCCTCCTGGCTGGTGGCGGGCACTTTTATCGCGACCTTTGCCAGCGTGATCAGCATCACCATTTATGTCAGCAAGAAGTCGTCTGGGGAAATAACAGAGTTCGGTGCACATCGGTCGCTCTGGCGGATCTGATTCAGTGAATGGTGATAAGTGAATCGTGAGTAATTCGAACCAGTCCGCTTCGGCCAAATCGATTCACCAGTCACGATTCACGAATCATTTTGCGCAACTTTGCGACATAGTCGCAAAATTGCGCTCTCCCGAGGGCTGTCCATGGGATCGCGAACAAACCAACGCCTCTCTGGTCTCCCCGCTGCTGGAAGAAGCTTACGAAGTCGCCGGGGCCGTTTATGCGCAGAACGACGCCAACCTGCGTGAGGAGCTGGGCGATTTGCTCTTGTTAATTATCATGCACGCACAGATCGCTTCGGAAGAGCAACGCTTCGATCTCGACGAAATCGCGCGCGAAATTAGCGAGAAATTAATCCGCCGACACCCCCATGTTTTCGGCAAAAGCGAGGCGCGGGGAAGCGAGGCAGTCGTCCGGCAATGGGAAGCGATCAAGCGGGAAGAGACGGGGAAGCGAGGCAGTCGTCCGGCAATGGGAAGCGATCAAGCGGGAAGAGAAGAAAGGCGATGCGCATTACCTCGCCAGTTTGCCGATGGCACTACCCGCGTTGATGCGTGCAGAGAAAGCGCAGAAGAAAGCGGCCCGCGTCAATTTTGACTGGCGGGAATTGCGCGACGTGATGGCAAAAGTGGAGGAAGAGCTGCAGGAAACGAAAAATGCGGTTGCGTCGGCGGAAGCGCGAATGATTGCCGACGAAATTGGCGATTTGTTGTTTGCGATCGTGAATCTAGCCCGCAAATGCCAGCTCGAAGCCGAGAGTTTGCTGCAGTCCGCCACCGACAAATTCGTCGCGCGTTTTAACGAAATGGAAGATCGCTTGCGTGCGCGGGGCGGGAAACTGGGCGAAGCGGGTTTGGAAGAGCTCGACGCGATTTGGGAGGAGATTAAGAAGGATAACCGATCCTAGATATTGGATCTGACAAGTCGTTGCAAAAGCCCGAAACCCTCGCCCCAGCCCTCTCCCAGTTGCTGTGCGGTATCCCATTTCATTAACACCTCGCTTCAGTGAGGTGCCTGGCCGAGCCTACTACCACAACCGCTTTAGCGGTTTACTCGTTGACTGACAAAAACCGCTGAAGCGGTTGGGGCCCCTCAGGGGTCGTTAACACCCAGCTAAAGCAGGGTGTTAATGAGAGGGTCAGTCGACGCTAAACAGATACTTTTCTAAAGGGAGAGGTGTCCCCTTCTCCCCGTGGGAGAAGGTTAGGATGAGGTAGGATGAGGGCATTCTTACGGGACTGTATTCAGAGCGCTGGTTCGACCGCCCGCGGTTGTCTATTTGTCGTTAGGCCACGTTGCGTCTCTTTTTGTAAACGTTTTAGCCGGCTCGACAAACTCGCCTTCGCCGCCGAGCTCATTCGGTCGATGAAGAGGATACCGTTGAGATGATCGATCTCGTGCTGGAGCGCGCGTGCTAGAAGTCCGGTCGCCTCGATTTCGACCCTCTCGCCCGTCAGGATCTGGGCTTGTACTTTAACCCATTCCGCACGTTCGATCTCAGCCGAAATTTCGGGAAAACTGAGGCAACCTTCCGAAGCGATTTCTTTTTCCGGCCCGGTCTGAAGTTGGGGATTCAGCAATACCAGCGGCATCTGCTCTTTCGGGTCGACTTCTTTGCCGTTCCAAGCCATCGAGCTCGGCCGATCTTCCACTGCTGAAATATCGACAACGGTCAGCTGGAACGCTTGGCCCACTTGTTGCGCCGCCAATCCGATCCCGTTCGCCCCGCGCATCGTTTCCAGCATATTGTCAGCGAGTTCACGGATTACGCCGTCGATTTCCGCCACCCGTTTCCCTTTCGCGCGCAACGCCGGATCGCCGTACCTCCGAATGGCCAGTTTCATTTTTACTCGCGAGTGAACGCCGGAAGATTTCGCACGCCTGCTAGCTTCAGCGCGTCCATTACTTTGACGATTGTTCCAAACGACGCCTTCTTGTCTGCTTGCAGGGCGAGCGATGCTTTTCGGGTAGGTGAAAGGTCTCGGACCGCGCGCTCTAGCTCGTCGACGCCGATAGGTCGACCATCCAGTTTGATGTCGTCGGTTTCATCTACCGTTACGATTGCATGCTCCAGCTCCGCCGGCGCTTTCGTTGCCGTTTTCGATTCCGGTAAGTTGATCTGCACTTCCGGCTGGTCCTTTTTAAAGGTGGTCGAGACCACGAAAAAGATAAGAAGGATGGTGAGGATATCGACCAGCGAAACAATAATGATCGAGGGCGCGCGCCGCTTCCGAACCGCGAAATTCATCTCATCCCGGCGAGGGCGTTAACACCTGGGTTCGCGTGGTCATCCGGACCGGCGGCGGGATGTCCTGCGCGCCCCGGCCGAAATAACATTTCGCAATCAGCTCCACCACCAGCGTTTCCATTTCCACCGACATTACCTCGACTTTTTTTGAAAAGTAACTGAAAGCGATCAGCGTTGGCACCGCGATGGAAAGACCGAAGACTGTGGCATTCAATGCTTCCGCGATACCGAGCGCAATTTGCCGCGTATCCGACGCGCCCGAGCTCAATCCCAAATGCGAGAAAACGTGCACCAGGCCCGAAACGGCGCCGATCAGACCCAACAACGGCGCGATACCGACGATCACTTCCAGCACGATCAGGCCCTTTTCCAGGATCACCATCTCGTGACGAGCGCGCGTTTGCACCGCCTCCACGTTCTCGGAACGAGGCGAACGCAAATGCTGGAGCGCGACGCGCACGATTCGACCGAGGGAAGACTGATCGTTCTCGACAATTCGCATCAACCGATCCGGGCTCCCGCCTGGCATTAGTCGCTCGATCTCGCTCTCGACCACCAGTGGCATCACGTTTTTTTCCCGCAAAGCGAAACCACGCAAAATAATTGTCGTTAGGGCGAAGATCGAACAAATGAGCAATGGCCACATGAAAAGACCACCGCGTGCGAAAAACCCGATAAGGTTATTGAGGGCTTCGCTCATGTAAGATTAAGGGTTTTGAAAACCGGTAAAGCTGACATCGCCAGGCAACCCCTGCGGTGGTAGTACGGCCATAACGTCTTCGGGAATAGCTCCGGGTTTCGCTTCTTGAATCGATTGCAGGCAAAGATTTGCGAACGATTCGGAGGTCCTTCCGCTAATTACTTTGATATCGTTGATTTTCCCATCTGGCGCGACCACAAACTGTACATGCACTGTCCCAATATCAACACGGTCGCGATTTGCATCACAAAGAGCGTACCAGCGCTTTCCAATTGAATCGTAGACACTCTTCTCATAGCGACCAAGCGGTGTGCCGACGGCGTTTACCGATGCAACTCCCCGCTTCGAAATGTTACCAGCCATTCGCTCTTGTATTTGCTCACGTCGATACGCTGACGATGCCGGGGGGTGTGGCACTGGTGCCGGCGATGCCTTTTGGGAAGGAGGCCTGATCTCGTTCTCTGGCCCGGGCGTACGAGCAGTAGGCGGCGGGCTGGCGCGAAACATTGCCAGTAAATCGGCACTCGGCGTCGGCGTCGGCTGGGGCGTAGAAGCAGGAGTGGCGGTGGGCGATTGAGCGGCCGTCGGTTGCGGCGTTGGGCGCGGCGTTGCGCTTGGAACCGGAGGCGAACTTGGGCGCGAACTCGGCTGCGGTTGAGCGCCTTCTCGCTCCAGTGAGTGCTGGCGATTTGTCAAATCCATCGTCGGCAGTTCTTTCCCCTCCTGCGTCGGTATAGGCGCGATTCCTAATGCGGGCAATTCACTGGCCGCGATCGAATTCGTATTTGATTCGAACGTTTTCTCCTTTGGCTCTTCCTTTGTCGCTGTTTGCTCCGCCGTGTCGATAAAAGGCGTGTTCTTTGGCACCGCCGGTGGAGTAGGCATCGGGGCGAGATCCATAATTGTCAGCTCCACCGGTTTCTCGTCCTCGGGAAGCGAGGGTTGAAGTTTGTCCCCGAAAGAAGCGATGGAAACGCCGACCAAAAGATGCAGCAGGAGCGAAACGAATACCGCCCACAGGATTTTCTGTCGTTCGCTTCTAGGCTGCATCAGTCAAGGACCTCGTTATCGGGCTCACATTAGAACTAGCATCGCGCGCGCCCGTTCACTTCGCTCTGAGCCAAAATAAAGCAGCCTCCCGTCTATGTCATCCTTGGGTTGCCCTGTAGTGGCGGCCGTGTCGGCCGCAAGCGGATGCCAGTAACCCGTCTTCGCTCAGCTCCGGCGCGGGACGCACACTCCCTCTGGGAGCTATCCGATCGTGAAATTACGAAATCCGAATGACGAAAAAAGCTCAAGTGGTCAAATGATGAAAAGCTTTCATGCTTTGTCATTCCCTCGTCATGCTATGCCAGTCCGGCTCGGACCATTCGTGCTTCGTCATTATTTTTAATGAAACTGATCAATCGAGTGACTTTGCGATTTTCGTTTCCCTGTCATTCTCGCGTGATGAAACAGGTATTGCTGCGCGTAGCCACCATGTGCGCCGAAATAATTTGCAGCGAAATCCGCCAGCATTTGTCCAGTCACTTTGCGTCGCCTGGCAAAATATTTTTCGCGCAAGACTCGTTCGATCCAAACGTCAATGGGGAATGCTGCGATTCGCTCGTAGGCGAACAGCATGACGCAATTCGCCACTTTCATCCCCACGCCCGGGGACTCGCTCAGTTGCTCCCGCAGTTGTCGGTCAGAGAGCGCGCTCCACGAATCCAGATCCGCTTCCCCGGACGCGACAAGCTTCGCCGTTTCCAGCAGGTTTCTCGCGCGATACCCGAGCCCGCATTTTCGTAATTCGCTCTCGCTCGTTCGCGCCAGACGCCCGGATGACGGAAATGAAAAGATTTCGTCTCCGCCGATTTGTTTCTTTTCCCCAAATCGCTGACGCAACGCCCGCGAAATTTGCCGAATGTGCTTCACCTGTTTCATCGAAGAGCAGATAAACGTCGCCAGGCATTCCCATTTTGGCTGGCGAATAATCCGAAGTCCGCGACAAAAATCGCGCGCTGCGTTCATGGCCTGATCGCGAGGGAACGATGCGCAAATTTCTTCGAGTGGATGATCGAGCGCGAAGTAATGCGCGACGACTCTTGCGGCTGATGGAGGGGCGAGCTCCCGCGAGCCCGCTGTAGCCGCCGTCGTTGGCCGCGGCACGTTCTGCAGGATCTGATGCTGACCATGGCGTCGCAGAACTCCGCCCTCCATCTTTATTTGCAAGACCTCCCCACGCTTCTCCACATAAACCGCGTGCTCGCCAATCGTCCCGCAAAAACCGGCGCCATATTTTTCCCAATGAAAGACCTGGCCGGAATTTAAGGTCATGGCCAGGTCGAAGTCTGGCGCTTCGATTCTCATCAGGTCCATTGTGGATCGAGCGGTCGAGCCAGTCCGGCTCGGACCTCGATGCTATTCTTTAACATCGCGCGACGGAGCGCGCGATCCACCTTGCGCGATTGCGAAATTCTGTCACGTAAGAACGCGTGGACGCTCGGCTCGGGATCGATTGCCTCGTTCTTTTCCTCTATTTCTTCATCATCATCGCCATCGGCCTGCGCATGGGCCGGAAGGAGCGCGATTTGGAAGACTTCGCGCTCGGCCGCCGCCAGATTCCATGGTGGGCGGTGCTCGCTTCCCTCATCGCTGCCGAAACCAGCGCCGGGACATTTTTCGGCACACCGGGCGAAGGTTACACCCAGCGGAACTACACTTATTTACAGCTTGCCCTTGGCACCATCATTGCCCGCATTCTCGTTAGCTTCATTTTCATTAAACCCTACTACGATTACAAAGTCTTCTCGATCTACGAATATCTAACCGCACGATTCGGCGTCGGAACAAAGAACGCCGCTTCTGCCGTATTTCTTTTCACCCGATTGCTCGCTTCTGGTGCCCGTTTGTATGTCGCGGCGATCGCGTTGGCGCTTGCTTATGAAATGATTCGCGGGGTGCGTCCGAGCCAGGCGGAAACGCTGTGGATTTACATCGGCGCGACGATTGCAATCGTTATTCTGACCGCGATTTATACAACGCTCGGCGGCATTAAGGCCGTCATCTGGACCGACGTGATCCAGGCTTCAATTATGATCGGGAGCGCGCTGGTCGCGCTCGGGTTGCTTTATGCCGCTATTCCCGGGGGGTGGCATGAAATCGTGCAGCGTCGCGGCCCGTTCCACCTTTCCGATCTGATCACTACCGGTCTTGACCCAGCGAAACATGGTTGGCAAAAAATCGCGGGCATGTTTGCCATCGAGTACACCATTTTCGCCGGTCTCATTGGTTCAACCTTCATGACTATGTCCACCCACGGAACCGATCAGGACATGGTGCAACGAATGTTAACTGCGGTCGATATTCGCCGCAGCCGCCGCTCGCTTATTCTCTCCGGACTCGCTGATATTCCGATTGCGTTCACCTTTGTCAGCATCGGTGTGTTGCTTTGGGTATTTTATCAGACGCATCAAGATCTCGTCGTTCCCAAAACACCGAACGAAATTTTTTGTCATTACATTCTTTACGAAATGCCTATAGGCCTGCGCGGATTACTGCTCGCGGGAATTTTCGCGACCGCGATGGGTTCGCTCAGCACTGCCCTCAACGCGCTGGCCACAAGTTTCACCCGCGATTGGTACGTCACCTACATTCGCCCGGGTGCGGACGGCGAAGAAAGCCTGCGCGCGGTGCGCTGGGCTACTGTCGGGTTTTCGATTCTCATGATCCTTGTCGCATCGACCACTTCTTATTTTGTGATTGTACGGCCCAATGTGCGCATCATCCCGATCGTCCTCGGCATTTACGGTTACACTTACGGCTCCGTCCTCGGAATCTTTCTCGCCGGCATGCTGACAGAGGCGCGCGGAAACGATCGCGGCAATTTCATTGCTATGATCGCCGGCTTTATCGTTGTCACAATTCTAAGCGGATTGCCGAACAACATCGCGGGCATCTTCGGCACGAAACTCTATCATCAACCGGACTGGCTGCCGGTGATGGAATTCCCGTGGTGGATCTGCTTCGGGAGTATCATTACCTTTTCCGTGGCTGTTTTGTTCCGGACCGGCCGCGAATATCAGCCACCACGGGCTTAGTCTGATATTGAGACAGGAATTGACCAAGCGCCCACCACTGGATTAGTTAAGGTTAATACCAGGCTCTTCACGCAACCCTCCACGACATTATTCCATGCCTCACGTCGTCACTGACAAATGTAGCGGATGCAAATTCACCGACTGTGTCGAGGTATGTCCCGTTGCCTGCTTCTATGAACTGGAGAACCAGGTGGTCATTCACCCGGAGGATTGCATTGATTGCATGGCATGTGTGGACGTATGCCCCGTGCACGCCATCTATGCGGAGGCGGACCTTCCGCCGGAATTCACGAAAGATGTGGAGTTCAACGCGATTCAGTCCAGGCAGCTGAAGGACTCGGGCACGGAAGCAATCACAATCCGCAAGGATCCTCTCCCCGGCGCAGCAGAGCGAAAAAAGGCCCTGGGATATTGAAATTGTAGGGCGGCGATCTTCGCCGCCGTTTCTTTTGGTTGGCGGCCAAGATGACCGCCCCTAGAATTTTTCCTTTGCGAGCGTGATGCCCAAATCCCGCAACTGCTTCGGATCAACTTCGGCCGGCGACTGCGTCATCAATTCCTGGCCGCGGTTATTTTTTGGGAATGCCATCACATCGCGGATGGATTGCTCGCCGCAGATCACCATGACCAGGCGGTCGAGTCCGAGCGCAATCCCCCCATGCGGCGGCGCACCGAGGCGAAAGGCGCGCAGCAAATGGCCGAACTTCGCCTGCTGCTCTTCCGCGCTCACGCCGAGAGCTTCGAACATTTTCGCCTGCAACTCCGGCTCATGAATGCGGACGCTGCCGCCGCCGATTTCGACGCCGTTTAAGACGATATCGTAAGCATCAGCGCGCATTTCGCCGAATTTTTTTTGCTCAAGCAGCGGAAGATCTTCGGCTTTCGGTCGGGTGAAGGGATGATGAACCGCGTTCCATTTATTTTCCTCGGCGCTCCATTGCATAAGCGGAAAATCTGTGACCCAGAGAAAATCCAAGTCCGAGCCGGATTGGCGGTTGTCTGAGCCGACGGTCAGTTTTTGGATTTCCGCTATGCGCAATCGGATTCGTCCGAGTACTTCACAAGCTATCTCCCACTTTCCGGCGGCGAAGAAAAGACAATCGCCTTCCTCGACTTGTAATTTCGTGCGCAGCGATTCCTTCTCCGCGTCAGAAAAGAATTTCACAATGGGCGATTTCCATTCCCCATTCTCCACTTTGATGAAGGCGAGCCCTTTCGCGCCAAAAGTCTTCGCGATCGCGGTCAGTTCATCGACCTGACCAATGGTGATGCCGGCGAAGTTCTTTGCGTTGACGGCCTTAACTACGCCGCCCGCAGCCAGCGCGGCCTGAAAAACTTTGAACTGACTACTGCGAAAGACGTCGCCGAGATCGACCAGTTTCATGTCGAAACGCCGATCCGGTTTGTCGCTGCCAAAAGTGTCGATCGCCTCGCGATAGGTCAGCCGCGGAAAAGGAGTGGCTATGTCGATCCCGCGCGCAGCCTTGAAAATTGCCGCCAGCATCCCCTCAGTTAATGTATAAATGTCGTTAGGTGTGGCGAAGGATGTCTCGATATCGATCTGGGTAAACTCCGGCTGGCGATCGGCCCGCAAATCTTCATCGCGAAATGCTTTCGCGATCTGAAAGTATTTTTCCATTCCGGCGACCATCAGCAATTGTTTGTATTGCTGCGGCGCCTGCGGCAACGCGTAAAATTTTCCCGGCAGCAACCGGCTTGGGACGAGAAAATCGCGCGCCCCTTCCGGGGTGCTTTTACTCAAGATCGGCGTCTCGATTTCAATGAACCCCTGTGAATCCAGGTACTGCCGTGTTGCCTGAGTGACGCGGTGCCGGGTTTGCAAATTGCGCGAGAGGCGCGGCCGGCGCAGATCGAAATAACGATAGGTCAGCTCGAGGTCTTCGTTGCTTAATTCGGCGTCGATTTGAAATGGCAGATTCTCGGCGCGGTTCAAAATCGTGAGCAATTGTGGGAGCACTTCGATGTCGCCGGTCGGGAGCTTCGGATTCTCGGTTCCAGCCAGACGCGGCGCGACCTTGCCGCAAACCTGAATGACATCTTCGGTGCGCAAGCTGTGGGATTGCTTCGCCACTTCGGCGTTTTCCTCCGGGCGAAAAACGACCTGAGTCAATCCCTCGCGATCGCGTAGATCGATGAAAATCACACCGCCGTGATCGCGCCGCACCGCCACCCAGCCGGCCAGTTTCACCTCGCGGCCGATATCGGTTTTGCGCAATTCGTTGCAGTGATGGGTGCGGTACATCTGTTCAGTCATTCCGAGCGAAGTCGAGGGATCCCGGTATGCAATCTTAAAGCTATCGCAACGGGATCCCTCGACTTACGCTCGGGATGGCGCTTCCGCAACGTGCCTGAGCACATCATCGTGAGCGACCAGAACTTGCTGGCCCGTTTCCAGGTCCTTCACTCCCACTTGCGGCCATTCGTCGCCGAAGACGACGGCAAAGCGTGCCCGGCTTTGTTCAGCTAACCGAAATTGCCGCGCCACTTTTGCCGCCGCCAACGAGTAATCGACTCGATATCCGCAATCGCGCAGTTGCTGCATCATGGCAACGGCATTTCCACGCTGTTCTTCCTTTGCGATGACCACGTAAATCTCGACCGCGCGTTCGGCCCCGATCGTCTTTTCCATTTGCGCGCGGGCAGCCGCGTGGCCGCGAATCATTTCCCCGAGGACGACGTCACCGATGGCGAAGCCTAGCGCGGGCATTGAAACCGCGTTGTCACTCAATTGCGCAACCAGTTGATCGTAGCGCCCGCCGCCGGCAATCGCGCGAAACTTGCCTGCGCGATCAAAAACTTCGAAAACAATTCCAGTGTAATAGGCAAGGCCGCGCACGATGCGGACATCGACTTTGGCGAAATCGGCGAGACCACGCAGCCGCAAGTTTTCGATTATGTTGGTGAGCTTCGCGCTTTCGCCGCCTTTCTCGAAAATCTCGAAGACCGGTTTGGCCAATTTCCCGAGGCGCTCCTGCGTTTTCTCGCGCGGCTCGCGTTCCGATTTATCGATCGTTTGCAACATTTCTTCCCAGCGATTAGACGGCACTTTCTCGAGCTTAAGTAATTCCATCCAAAACTCGCGGTCGCTGATGCGCACGACAAAATCCTTCGAAGTAAAACCGAACGCGCGCACGACATCGATGACGAGTGCGATCAGCTCGGCGTCCGCTTCCGGGGATTCTTCGCCGATGATGTCGCAGTTGAGTTGGAAATGCTCGCGCAAACGTCCCCGTTGCGGACGCTCGTAACGAAACACCTGCGGAATCGAGAACCACTTTAGCGGCTTGCGGAATTGTCGATGCTCCGCTGCGACGATCCGCGCCAGGGTCGGCGTCATTTCCGGCCGCAGCGCCACCGCGCGCTCCCCTTTATCAACGAACTCGTACAATTGCCG
>Ga0209056_10008259_pt1 | contig 10675 bp, 10 predicted proteins | sample GraSoiAngelo_114_FD_185876 | JGI IMG/M metagenome (GOLD analysis project Ga0209056, IMG submission 185876) | Grasslands soil microbial communities from the Angelo Coastal Reserve, California, USA - 14_0903_13_40cm (SPAdes) (version 2) | ecosystem: Environmental > Terrestrial > Soil > Grasslands...
AATTTTCCTTGGGGCGAGAGAATTGAAAATCCCCACAACTTTGGTCAACTCCGGCTCGTCGACGTCTACAATAAGAGTCGCTTCCGCTTCGTCCAGATCTTGATCGAGTTTTGCGTTAATCGCCTGGATATTTTCTTTGTCCAAGAACTCAAATAGACCGGGAATCAAGGAAGATTTCCTGAGTTCGGTGATAGCCCTGCTAACGGAGTCCCATCTGTCGAAGGTAACGAGCAAGCGTCGAATAGGAACTGATGGGAGGGGAACAATCTTCAGATGTGCTTCTGTAATGACCCCAAGGGTCCCTTCACTGCCGATGAATAGGTGCAAAAGGTCGTAGCCTGCCCTGTTCTTTGGCAAAGGTTCGCCAAATTTCGCTACCTCCGCGTTTGGGAGAACCACGCGAATCGATATCACCCAGTCTTTCATAGTACCATACTTCACGCATCGCAATCCACCTGACCCTTCTGCAATTGCGCCTCCAACGGTGCAGACATAACTGCTGGCTGGATCTGGGGGAAAGAAAAATCGATGACGTTTAAGCTCGATATTAAGGTCGTCGAGGGAAATTCCAGGTTGGACTTGAACATACCAATTAATGGTGTCTATCTTGACCACCTGATTCATCCTTCTCATGTCCATCACTATTCCGTCTTTGATGACTGCGGCACCAGTCAGACTGCTACCTGCCCCTCTGGCGAGAAGAGGAGTGAGCGTCTGGCCTGCGAGCCTGACTATCCTGACAACTTCGGCTTCCGAAGCAGGTCTCACCACGATTGCCGGGTAGCCTTCGTATTCCGCCATGTCTCTGCTATAATCTTGGCGTGAGGAGGCATCTGTCAAAACATTCTCTTTGCCGACAATCCTTTCTAATTCAGCTGCTAGGCCAACTGTATCCACATATCTTGGATTCATTCTTCAATTAATATCTCTTTGATGGAACGCACAAACAAAGCGGTCTGTCATGAACGCAGGGTTGGTCAATCGTTGAAATTGGACTCTCCTGAGCCAAAACCACCAACTCTTCGTACCGGAGCACGCCATTGAAGAAACGAGGAGACATTTTGGCAGCGGCTGCCCTCAGCCTACCATGTGATGGTATCTGGAGTGACGATTTACACTTGAAAACGGCAGAAGAAGGTGAAGTTTGGAATACCAAAGAGGCACTCGGGCTCTTGTGATTTCGCCGCTAGGCGCTTATCACTTAGGAAACGAAACGATTTATTAGCGAGATGCCAGCGTTAGCTATTCGTGGTCCAGATTCCGGAGGAAGTGGCGACACAAATTCTGAAGAATGGAAACGTAGTCCTCGTGGGAAGCGTGGATGGCAAGGGAATCCCGAACATCTCTCCGAGATTCGTCCTCGCGATTTTGGATAATCAGAGGCTTCTCTTTGCCGACGCGTTTCCGAACAAGACATTCTCGAACCTGAAATCCTGGAACAAGGTCACAGTCGCGATTGTCGATAGAGACACAATGGGCGGCTTTCAGCTAAAAGGAGTTGCCTCGGAGGTGGAGGATAAGGAACTGGTAGCGCAGGCCAGCGCTAAGCTGAAGGAATATGGCATCAAAGCGAAGCCTGAGAGAGCCTGGACTTTGACCGTCAATGAAGTCTATTCACTGAAGCCGGACAGTCGGTCCAAGACCCCACTGATCACGGCCTATGGCTGAAGCGGTTCCCTGACTCCTCTGGCAAGGCTCCATCTGCCAACCTACTTCAAGGGTATTGAAACTTATATGATTCTTCGGCCTCATCGGTTGACAGGAATGATTGCGATAGATTCTGACCCTCTCTGTGTTTGACATAGACATGTTCCCGCCTTGACTGATTTCCTTACCACGTCTGACCTCCGCTACTCGGCCGGGCCCTAATGATGACGAAGGAAGGCTCTATTTTCAGGTACGGCGAGGTAATAGATGGCTGCCGAAAGGATTCCGATGGCGATTACGGTGCCGCCGACCGAGCCCACCACATTGAGCTCTTGGGATACCGTCCCCACAAGGATTGTTTCTGATGCGACACTGGAGACCGCACCTGCGGCATTCACGACTAGCGCGAGGTGTCCTGCCCGGTTTGAATTCTTCCAAAGCGCGACTGCCGCGAGTAGCGTAGCCACACCCAGAATAATGAAAAGTGGGCCGTGCCAAGCAAGGACATCATACAGCCTGCCGAGGCCGACGAGTTGGAGGCCGCCGAAGAGCAGGATTGCCCCAGCTATCGCCTCTGTGATCGCTATGCCAACCGGTCTGCCGCGCGTCTGCGAGGTCGGCACCCCCCGCGCTTCGCCGGCCCTCCGTCCAGCGATAGCGCCGTAGGTCAGGAAGGCCAGGATGAAGCCAACAGCCATTTCGTAGGAGAGGGCATCATTTGAGTAGCCCGTCACTACGAAGAGCATGCCTGAGGAGAAAGCGATTCCGATGAAAACGAATCCCAGAGAAGCGACTGCGACAAGGCGACGGCCAGGCGTGAAGGCCGCCAAGACTAGGAGAGAGGTCGAGAGTCCGAAGAGGAGCGCCGCCGTGAGTACGTGCGCTATCAGTATGGCGGAGCCGCTGATGAAGATCTGGGCTATCGGGTTAGCAGATTCTGTAGTAGTCGGAAACGTAACGAAGAGGTTAGCGAACATTCCTAGCAGGAACTGAAGAACAAGCAGCGACAGCATCGCGCGCGCGCCGAGCGTCACCGACCTGTCGAAGGAGGAGGAGCCCAACAATCGGATTGTCTGCGCAGGCTTTAGATAAATGAATCCACTTCGTGGGCCTGCCGACAGAGTCCCCGAAGGACCTACCCTTGCCGTGCACAGAGTTCATTGCGCCTCCGCTGGGAGTGCCTCATCGGATTCTTGATTGCTCGTGTGCGTTCGAGTGAATCCCCTGTCTAAGCTTCCCCACGTCGACCCCCAATCGAACGCAGCGAGTCTGTAGGCGACCGACGAGCCTCCTGGCCCGTGTGTACGGCAGGATTGGCGAGAAGCATAATCCAGCCAGTTGTATCCTGCCCTACGGCTGCCGTGTTCCGCATTTGGAGCAGAAGGTAGCCGAGGAAGCTAGTTGGGTGCCGCAGCTGGGACAGAACTTCATGCCCGCCTGGACTGCCGCAGCGGGGGCAATCGGGGCCTGACTCACCTGAAGCGTGGCGAGCCTGGCGACGTTCGAGTAGTAGTAGACTGTCAAGGCAATTGGGATTAATGGAACGTACAATGCCGAAAGGATGCTCCTCACGATATTGCTGGCCCAGCCGAAGGGCCCGCTGATGGCGCTTACGATGGCCGATGCCACCGCTATGATAATTACAAAGACGAGGGTCAGGGCGAAGGTCTTCAGCCATCTATGGTCGACGAGCTTCCGGCTCCGCCTCATGCTTTCGGAGACTCCTCTGTTTTCGATCAGGAGCACGGGGAACGCGAGGGAGAACATTATCGCCAGTATTACCCCGGGTACGACAAGTGCGATTAGTCCCGCCACGACGATGACCCCGACGACGATGCTCAACACCCAAATCCACACCAATTTTGATATGGCGAAACGAACCGACGCACCGAGGTCTGCCTGTCCCTTCACGATCTCTTCAGACGCCATCTTGACCGCGCCTCCGACTGACACGGGGGAGAACACCACTGCCACAATCACGCTCAGGACGACGAGGGGAATCAGGGCGCCAAAGAAGCCGGGCAGCCAGTTGAGGAACTGCTGAGGGGTAGCGTTGGCAGGAGGAACGGGCAGGATGAAAGCACGCTGCACCAGTGTGGTGAGAACTCCGGTGATTGCTCCCACCACCGCGAAGAGGACCAGGTACTTTGCGAAGTCGCGCCGGTATAGGTCGAAGGTCTTCGAAACCACCTCGCCAAGACTTAGCTCACGCGTGATTCCTTGTCCCTGGGACATCTAATTCAGGGGCCCCGCCTGTGCTACATATCCGTTTGGCCTAATCTGGGAGCACCAAGATAGGAATGGTAGAGGCTTAAAGATGCAAATTTCAGCGCTGGGTCATGCCGAAGTCGGAGTACGCCCCAATATCGTGTCTGGGCTAATCGGGGTACATCTGCGAAGCGGGTGGTCGTGGACTGGTAAACAAGAGGGATGCTGCACCTGTTCCCAGAGCTCAATACTTTTTCTACTGGATTTACTATTTCACTGATGAGGAGATTCTCCGCGTCGAATTAATGTCGTGGGCACGGATGTTCGGAGCAGTGTTGGGCATAGCTTTGGTTTTTGTTCTTCTTTTCTACGTATTAGTGACATTGGTGGTTCAGGGCGTAATCTCACGAGACCTTAGCATACTGTTATTTGTGGTTGGGCTTGGTGGGGTAGTTGGCGGGCCACACGTTTTCCTATCGCTGAAGGAAAGGCAGGTCTTGGGATTGACCACTGAACAGCTCGCAAGAAGTCAACAGTGCACATCCCCTGGACTGGTGTGAAAGAGATTTGGCTCAAGGGTTGGTTCTTGAGAATCAGAACGCAGGACAGAAACTACAAAGCATTAGTGGGGAGGTCAGACCTCGAGGTCACCAAAGATTACATTCAATCAAAGATTGGAGACAGATAGTCGTTCAGTCGTAGGACGATTTCACTATCAATCGCGCCGATTACCTCCGAGGAATAATCCTGAGGCGTGGGCGCAGAGCGTAGTAGACTTCTTAAGATTGGGTCTCAAAAAGCAACCATTTATTGCTTTCGGGGTCCTTGCTCGTGTCCCAACGTCTTCTGCATACGGAAGTTGGATTTGAGCCTACAAGGTAGTTTCAAATCCGACCCGCGGCAATTTCATCAAAACTCGGGTGCAAAGCAGTTGCCGTGCATGGGGTTCATTGCGCCTCCGCCTGGTATAGTTCAGCTCTTCGCTCTCTGACCTTCGCTGATCTGCAGCTTCATCTCCTGCCACGCGTTACGTGCCTCCTCGACGGACTCTTCATACTCGATAGTTGAGACGTCTCCTGGGTCTTCGTTGAGGACGACCGCCTTCAAGACACGCCTCATGATCTTCCCACTCCGTGTCTTGGGGAGCATCGTGACGAAGTTCACCTCCCCGATCACCGCAACCGGGCCGAGCTCTCTTCGAACCGTCTCCTTTAGCTCCTTGCTGAGTTGTTCTGTGGGCTTGTAGCCTGATTTCACTACAACGAAGGCGGAGATTATCGATCCTCGGAGTTCATCCGGGCGACCGGTGACTCCGGCTTCCGCAACAGCCGCGTGCTGCAGAAAAGCGTTCTCCACCTCGATCGTGCCTATCCTATGATCAGCCACTTTTATGATTTCGTCGGCCCGCCCGCTGAACCATATGTACCCATCCTCATCTACATACGCGGAGTCGCCGGTGAAATATGCACCGGGGACGCGACTCCAGTAATCCCTCTCATACCTCTCCTCGTCCCCCCAGATCGTTGGTGTAAGGCCGGGGAAGGGTCGGGTGATTACCACGATCCCCTTCTGTCCTTGCGGGCACCGGGTCCCGTCTGGGTTACGAATCTCGAAGGAGATACCTGGCAGAGGCAGCGCGGCTGACCCCGGCTTAATCGGCAAAAGGCAAAGGCCGTACGGGTTTCCAAAGATCGGGCCGCCAGTCTCCGTCTGCCACATGTGGTCGATGACCGGAATTCTGTCCTCGAAGACCTCCTTCTGCAACCACCTCCACACTGGAGGGTTGAGCACCTCTCCAGCGGAGAAGACGCGTTGCACCGTTCTCAGGTCAAAGCGCTTAGCAACCTCACTTCCGTACCTCGTCAAGAGTCTCGCAGCGGTGGGAGCGGTGAATACGCCCGTTACGCCATTCTCCTCTATTATCCGATAGAAGGTCTCCGGTCCAGGGTGGTCGAGGGCTCCTTCGTAGGCTACCGTCGTCGACCCGAAGAGTAGAGGGGCGTACACGATGTAGCTGTGACCTACAATCCATCCTATGTCCGACGTCGACCACCAGATATCCTCTGGCTTCTCTCCGAAGACCCATTCACCCGCGCTCCTTATCCAGACCTGATAGCCGCCGTGGACGTGTACAGCCAGCTTGGGCTTGGCCGTCGTCCCGGAAGTCGCCAGAATGAAGGCGGGCTCGTTCGCTTCCATCCGCTCGTAGTCCGTCGATTGTCCCTCGCCTTGAGCGAGAAATTCTCCCCAAGTAATGTCGCGCCCCGCTTGTAGGCTCGGAGTCTTGTCAACCTGACGCGGCAAGACAACAGTTTGTTCGACAGATGAGGTTGGTTCACTCAGTGCCTCCTGCACGATGCTCCAGAGCTGAATCTCGCGGCCCTTTCTCCAGGTCAAATCCGCAGTTAACAGGACCTTGGCTCCTGAAAGTCTTACTCTCTCCCCGATCGCCCCACTCCCAAAACCAGCAAAGACGACCAAGTGTATGGCACCAATTCTAGTTATGGCGAGCATTGCGATTATGGCCTCGGGGATTGTTGGCATGTAGACGGCGACTCGGTCGCCCCTCTTGACTCCCATACCTCTGAGAGCGGCGGCGACCCTCTTCACGGAGTGAAGAAGCTGGGAATAAGTGTAAACTCGTCTTTCGCCGCGCTCATTCTCGGCTACGAGGGCGGCGTGCCCACCCCATCCGTTCTGGACATGAGGGTCTAGACAGTTGTAGCTCAGGTTTGTGAGACCGCCACTGAACCAGCGGAACCTGGGAGGCTCCCACTCAAACACGCGTTGCCACTTTTGGAACCAATGAAGCTTTTCCGCCTCCTTTGCCCAAAAAAGCTCGGAATTTGTCTCGGCCTCTCTCTGTAAACTCCGAATTACAGGACTGATAAACTCGGCCATCTTTAGAGCGAGGGATACGCTGTCCTTACAGTAAATAAGTCTCTCCTCCTCCGCTTTCGCAACCTCCGCTTTCGCAACCTCCGCTTCCAGCGTCCTTCTGACTACCTTGCTTATCGAGATTCCGTACCTGCGAGCACGCTCTCGCAACTCCCATTGGGAAACTAGACGAGTCTGACTTTGGATTTTGGAAGGAACATCAGGAAGCCACGGTCACTAGTCCAAATACTGGCGTCGCTCCTCCTTACAGAGGAGCGATCAGGGCTTCGAGAAGGTCGTTCCTATTCGGTTTCATGGCTGCAGCCTCTTCCGCGTCGAGCTTCGTCAGAGGGGATATCCTCATTTCCGCAACTTCGAGTAGCCTCTCGTAACGCGCCGGCGAAAGGCGAGCGGAGAGGTAGCCCCAAAGAATCTGAAAGTGGGTTATGACAGAGAGATAGAACTCGTCGCCCGCGAGGCGGCGTTTGGCTAACTCGTCGCCGACCTCGGCGAGTTTGCGATCACTCAACACTGACGTGTCTAGAAAGATTCTCATTCAACGCGCGCCCGGCTTCCTTTACGCGTGGGGCTATCTTCTCGAGGTCGGAGGCAAACCCCTGAATCGCGGAGTTCAATTCCTTGGCACTCCGCCTTGGTTGGAAGGGCTTCCTAAGCGTGATCTCCCCGTTTGCCTCTTCGAATGCAACGGCGTCTCCTGGCGCGATGCCTGCCTTCTTGGCAAGCTTCTTGGGGATGGTAACCTGAAGTTTCTTAGTCACCTGATACAGCTTCAAAAGTAATACTTCCTTACTTCACGGGAATTTAGGCGTTATGGGCCTGGGCCTGGGGCCGAGAACACGGGGCTGGGCTTGATTCAACAGCCAATTCAGCTTGGCTCACTACGCCGGGTTCATTGCGCCTCCGCTTACGCACTGTTTCGGCGGAGGGACTTGCTAGGAAGTTGACGGGAACAGAAATATCACCGAATCGTTTTCATGCTAGGCACTTTTGTTGAACAAACTCTTAAGTAACTCGGCAAGGGTTGTAACGATAGCCCATTTTGGTCGGTGGGATTTCTGTCGCTGAACACAAGCAGCGAGTTAGGAATGTTCAGGAACTAGCGAAGAAGAAAGGGTTCGACGCGGTCCTCGCCTATTCTGATAGAAGATACTCAATGGGGCAGGGTGTGGAATCAGGACAGCATGTTCGATATTTTGTCGGCTTTCAAATGCCAGCAAGAGAAATTCAGGAAGGCGTCCCGTTCGTACCCTATCAGCACTTTCCAAGTGTTGTTGTGATACCCCAAGAAGGAGACCCAGGACTCATCTTATCCAATCAGGAGGCTGACCTAATAAGAAGAGCTCGTAATCAAATCTGGATCTCGGATATACGGACAACATCGGAACGGTATGTCGATAACCGAGAAGTTGGTTTCGCGAAGATAGCGAGAGAGATGCTTGGAACTAATCGGAGGCTCAAAAAGATCGGGATAGCGGGGACCGCTGCCTCATACACACTGTATCTCGAATTTGTCAGGGCCTTCAGTGGAACAAAGTTCGAAGAATGCAGTCGTGAGGTTGACATGCTAAGAGTGACAAAAAGCCCCGACGAGTTGAGAATTCTTCGAGAAGCTGCATCCATCGCGGACGAAGGAGTGCGTGCATTGATTGAAACGAGCAATCCAGGCGTGCGAGAGTATGAAGTTCATCAGGCGGTTGAAAAGGCGATGTTTGACGCTGGTGGAGATAATCCCTGGTCTGTGATTCAAAGCGGACCTCGTTCAGCCATGTCGTACCTGAGCCCCGACTACACCCAAAGGAAACTCGTGGCCGGAGATCTGATCTATGCGGATATTGGGAGTGAACTAATGGGATATCATTCTGACATTCAGCCGGCATACATCGTGGGGAAGAAAGGAACAGCGCGGCAACTGAAGCTGATTGAAACCTCCCTTGAGATGCTGAGAGCAATGGTTGAAGTCACGCGTCCCGGGACGACTGACACCGACTTAGTCAGGGCCGCCTACAGGGTCTTGAAGAAGAGTCCTTTCGCACCTTTTGTAAGGACTTGGACCTTCGGCCATGGGTATGGCGTAGGGTCGGACTATCCCGACTTGACAGGTGCCACGCTCAATCTTCCGAAGCCGGAGCAAATGGCTCTGAGAGAAAACATGCACCTTTGTTACGAGCCTGGAATTTTTGTCCCCGGCCTGGGAGGCGCAGCCGTGGAAGACCAAGTACTAGTCACTAAGGATGGGTGTGAGGTCCTCACCAAATGCGGAGATCGGGCACAAGAGTTACTGTCGAACTAGTCCGCAATCTACTGCTGGTCGGAAATCCATCTCAGGAGCCGAGACCGACTGCCAGGCTGCGCGGTCTTTCGGACTTCCTGATGACGATTCCGATGGCCAAGTAGGCGGCGAAACATAGGCCGCCGATTGCGAATGTGACATACCAAGTCAGATACTCGGCAGTGGCGAATATGCTCAGCAGGAGACCGCCCACCATAGGGCTCAGGGCCTGGCCGGAATTCCAACACCAGTTGTAGAATCCAATATACTCTCCTCTCTTGTCGTACGGGGCAAGCCTGTTCGCGAAAGCAGTGCCCGATGGCGCCTGAAGCATCTCACCGATTGTCAGACCCACTATCACGACTTGCAGTAGCAAGAGGTTTTGAGAGAAGCCCACCAGCAAGTAGCTTAGTGACTGTACCCCAACCGAAATCCCCATGAGGCTGGTCAGCCTGTATCTCAGGCCGAGACGGGAGAAGGCGTACTGGAACAGAATCACTAGGATGCCATTGAGAAAGTAGAGGTAACCGAGGAATTGCTTCGATATGTGGACCTCCTGAGTGGTGTACAAGGCGAATGTCGGTCCCATCTGGTTGGCGAGGAGCCCTGCGCCAATCGACACTATGGAGAAGGCGAGCAGAATTCGATCGCTTGGGACAGACAGCATGTTCCCCAACTTTGGACTTCTCTTCCCCGTAGACCACGTCTCTCCAAGGTAGACAGTTGTGACCGCAAGGTTCAGGATGACGAGGGCGGTCAGAATGTAGATAGAAACCGCGTAAAGGACTATGAGCCCTCCTGCAAGGGATCCCAACGTGAATCCGAGATTGATCGCCACCCTGTAGATGCCGAATCCTTCAGCCGCGCGTTTCTCTTCGACAAGGTCTGATATCATAGTATTGGCCGCCGTAAGGAAGATACCGTTGGTGGCTTCTGATAGGGTGAAGAGGATGAGGATGGTGACGAAGGAAGGCCCGAGGGTGGCAGAGAGGCTCAGCATGACCAGGAGCACGCCTCGGGCAGCCATGCTCAGTGCCATGGACTTCTTGCGGCCCCAGGTGTCCGCGAGGACTCCACCGACCGCCTGAAAGAGGGCGGAGACCCCGCTCGAGATGGTTATTCCGATGCCGATGAAGAGTGGTGAGGCATTGAGCTCAAGGTAGTAGAGGGGGAGATAGACAGTTACCACCGTCCTTCCGAAATCGTTCATGAAGAGGACGAAGGACAGCAGCTTCAGCCGTCGGTCAAAGCCACGGGGTACGAGACTCCTGACAAGGTCGCCAGCGATTATTCTCATTGGCAACAATCATGCCAACCATACGGGACCGCAGAGGACCCTTCGGTCGTGACAGCGCAAATTCCCGCAAGGATCGGCGTAAAAGCTGCGCCGCTAACCCGATACGAGACAGACGGTAAAGGTCCGGCCAACTAGAAGGAGATTTCCTTCCCTGCGCCCTTCCAAAGGGCCGCCTCGTAGACGCTCCTGGCTACGGAGACGTCTTCAATTGCAATGCCGACTGACTTAAAGAGGGTCACCTGTGAGTCGGACTCGCGGCCCTTGACCTTCCCGGTTATTACGTCACACATCTTTCCAGCGATCTTGTCAGCGGAGGTGATTAGAAGAACCATCTTGCTTTCCCGGCCTCGGGGCGC
>Ga0209056_10008262_pt1 | contig 10673 bp, 5 predicted proteins | sample GraSoiAngelo_114_FD_185876 | JGI IMG/M metagenome (GOLD analysis project Ga0209056, IMG submission 185876) | Grasslands soil microbial communities from the Angelo Coastal Reserve, California, USA - 14_0903_13_40cm (SPAdes) (version 2) | ecosystem: Environmental > Terrestrial > Soil > Grasslands ...
ATCTCGATCAGGCTGTTGCTGATTACAACAAGGCGATTGAACTCGACCCGCAAGAGGCGGCAGCTTTCTACAACAACCGCGGGAATGTCTATTACTTCCGGAAGGATTACGGGCGCGCCATCGCGGGCTACAGCAAGGCAATCGAAGTCAATCCAAGTTATGCACTGGCTTATAGCAACCGCGCAAACGTTTATCAGGCAATCGGCGACCGGGCGAGTGCGGCTTCGGATCGGCAGAAGGCCAACGAGTTGCAGAGATGAAAGTGTTAGCCCAGCCAGGTCGATCCTTAACCGCAACGCGGTTCTGTCCTCCAGCCCAGGGTTGGCTGCTTCGGCCTACCCTGGGATCACGGAAAGAAAACCATTCAACCGCAAAGCGGTTGCGTCATCTCTTAGACGAATCTTCCTCGAAAACTCAAAAACGGTCGCAACCGCGTTGCGGTTGGCCATTCTCCGAAACGCCTTAACCCAGGGTAGCCGAGGCGGCAACCCTGGGCTGGGGTCGCAACCGCGTTGCGGTTCGCCACTACGAACGGCCAACTAGTCAAACTTGACTCAAATGCATCAAGTCTACACAAAAGCAAAATCAAACTGCTCCTGATGCACGCCCGGATCGCTGTTGACATCGACTGAGCCCAGATAATCCTCAATCTCATTCAGCACGTCACGCTCCGGGCCGCGTAAGGCTTTCGCCACATCCGGATTCACGCGCAGCATCGCCTGCCGCGAGCCGTCGCCTTCGCCTTCGCGTGACAAGCGGCGCGCCTGCTCCAGAATCTCGTAACAGATCGTCTGCGGCGATTTCAACAACCCGGCACCCTGGCAATACTGGCAGGGCGTGCACAGCGTGCGTTCGAGAGATTGCTTCACGCGCTTGCGCGTCATGATGACCAAACCAAAGTCGTTAAAGGAGAGCACCTTCGTCGGTGATTTGTCACGCCGCAGCGAATCCTGGAGCGCAGTCATCACGCGTTGGCGGTTGCGGCGTTCTTCCATATCGATCAGATCGAGCACAATGATGCCGCCGAGATCGCGCAGCCGAATCTGGCGCGCAATCTCTTCGACGGCTTCCATGTTCGTGCGCGTAATCGTGTCTTCCAGACGCGTGGCGCCGCGCCCGACGAATTTGCCGGTGTTCACATCGATAGACACCAACGCTTCGGTTTGATTGATCACCAGATAACCGCCGGATTTCAGCCAGACACGCGGCTTAATCGCTTTATCGATTTCGACCTGCACTCCAAATGCTTCCAGGATTGGCTCGTCGCGCGTGTAGAGTTTGACCCGCTTGACCATGCGCGGCTGCATCCGATTCACAAACTCGACAATGCGTTGGTATTCATCTTCCGCATCGATGCGGATCGCAGTGAAGTCTTCCGAGAGTTGATCGCGCAGAATTCTTTGCACCAGATCCAAATCGCGATGGACCAGCGCCGGCGCCTTTCTCTTTTCGGCGTCTTTGCGAACGTCCTGCCACGTGCGCAACAGATAGCGGGCATCGGCGCGCAAATCAGCCTCGCCGGCGCCGACACCGGCCGTGCGGACGATAAAACCGCCCACTGGCGTTCCTTCTTCAACGTGAATTTTTTGAATCAGCTTGCGCAGCCGCGCGCGCTCGTTGTCGGAATCGATTTTGCGCGAGACGCCGAGATGTTCGACTGTCGGCATGTAAACCAGATAACGGCCTGGCAAAGCGATGTGCGAAGTAATGCGGGCGCCTTTCTTGGCGATTGGCTCTTTGGCAATTTGCACCAGAATCTCCTGGCCTTCGCGCAAGAGATCGGTAATCGCCGGTTGCGTGCGCTCGCGCCGCGCGGGGCGTCGGCCACGGCTGGGCGGAGCGCGACGACCATCGCGCGGAGCTGCTTTCGCGATTTCATTAGTTTGCGGTGTCACCTCGGGCTCTTCGACCGCAACTTGTATTTCCTCAACCTTAAATGGGTCATCGGTCATCTCAGGCGATTGAGCCTCGAACGGCTCGCCCGGCGTTTCGATGTCGTCACCTGAGTCGTTATCTCCTTTCCCTTCGTTGCCCTCGACGCCAGCCGGTGATTGTTTCGGGCGACGGCGTCGCCGTCCACCGCGTCTGGTGGCGAATTCTTCATGCGAGCGTCCGCTGGTGACGCTCGCTTCAGAGTCGGGAAAGACTTCTTCTTCCGAAGTTTCAGGCCCGGTCATTTCGTTCTCTGCTTCGAGGGCCTCTTCTTCCTTCTTGGCCTTGAAGAGGCGGCTGATTACGCCGGCTTTTTTGCGGCGCCGACTGCCTAACGATTCTTTTTTCGTCGGTGTTGCAGAAGGCACGGGCTTCGAACTTGCTTCGCTTCTTAGTTGCGACTCCTCTTCGTCGCTGACTCGTTGAAAGGAAAATCCGCGCGAGCTTTCATCCACGACCTCATCGACAAAGTCCCGCACATGCGCGGCCTCGATTTCGCGCGTAGGAGCGCGCGGCGCCGGCGCGGCTTCTTCTTCGTCGGCAATGCGCTGGAAATCGCTCATCTCAGTCGTGCTGCCAGTCAAGAGCGATCCCACCGGTGCGCTGGGCACGTCTTCAAGGTCGAACTCTACGGCGTGAACTTCGTCCATGATTCGTTCCTGTAGCCGCGCGTCCTTGAACATCTCACCGTTCATGGCGCGCTCTTCATCATCGCTCACGCGCTCGAAGTCCGTGGCACTGACGACGAAAGGCGTTTCGATTGGTTCAGCCTCGGTTGGAATCAGACTGCGTTCTTCCGGGCGCTCCTCCTCGGTCTTGGCTGCTCGTCCCCGGCCCCGGCCACCACGTCGTCCACGGCGGCGAGGTTCGGCTTCTTCGGTCGGTTCAACTTTCTCTTCGGCGATTGCCGGCTCGACTTCGAGCAAAGGCTCTACGCGTTCATGCGTGGCTTCGATGTGTTGCTCGCGGTCGATCCGGGCCTGCTCGATATGTTCCGTGGCGGCGCGCGTTGCGGCTTCGGTATCGACTTTCTTTGATTTATCGACGACGATGCGCTCAAACTCGGCTTCTTCGTCGAAGAAATCCGTGACATAGAGGAACGCGTCGCGCTCCAGTCCGATATCCACAAAGGCCGACTGCATGCCGGGCAGCACGCGCATTACGCGGCCTTTGTAGATATTCCCGACGATGCCCTGATTTTGTTCGCCGCGTTCGATGTAAAACTCAGTAACGCGGTCATTCTCGACGATCGCGATCTTCTTTTCGCGACCATTAACACTAACAATTAGCTCTCTTGACATTGATTTTCTTTCTGAGGAGCGCACGCATCCTGCGTGCGGTGCGCAGGTATCTCTGCCTGCGTTTTCCTTCTGTTTGGTTGTGGTTGGAAGTTGCCGGCAGAATATGCCGGCAGTTGATTTGCGATTACCACCTGCGAAAACAAGTGGAGACGCGTTTGATGTCGATCAAATAGATCGAGATCATTCGCGTAGTGGTTTTGTACCACCTGCCATTGCAGATGGTTACCGAATTGATTCAAACGGGAACTCCGCTGAACCGCTCAGCCATGCTCAAAACTCGGCAGCGACCGCCAGGGAGCGAAGCGTCAGTCATTTTATAGACGCGCTCTGAAACCTGGTCCGCGGTTCGTTCAATGCCGTCTGAGTTGACGGCTTCAAAAATCTTCACTCACCCATTCACTGCTTGATATTTCGATTGCGGTGCATTCTGTTGGGCCGATTGCCCAACAAGGCGAGCAAGGGGAGTATAGCACAGAGAGGCGTCAGACCTAATCCGCAGATTACGCAGATTACGCAGATAAGCATGAAAGATGGCAAACGAGCCCAGGAAAAAGCACCAAAGGACGAATGAATTAGGACAACTTGGTGGGCTTTGGTGACTCTTTGTGGCTCACCTTGTTCTGCGTAATCTGCGGATAGCTAGCGAGTAATCTTGTGAATGAGTTCGCCAAACCGCTCGTCCTCGCGCAACTCCGCCCAATTAGGATCGCGTTCGAACCACGGTCTGTTTTCGTTTCCCAGCGCCACCGATCGCTGCAGCCACTCGAGTGCTTCGTCACGTTTGTCTTCCAACGCATAGACTGAAGCAACGGCATAGGCGATGTCCGCGTCGACCGACGCGGTTCGCTTTACATCTTCATTCAACTCGGCGATCGCAGCCTCATGATTGCTCTGCTTGCTTAGACACAACGCTAAGCTTGGCCGCACGCCGTGCAGATTTGGATTTTGCGCCAGCACGTCGCGTAATAGATCGGCCGCGGCATTAATCTCTTCGCGGTAGAACATCGTCAACGCTCGCACACTTCTGAGCAGCGGATTGTTCGGCTCGACTGAAGCTGCGCGATCGAGTTCCCGCATCGCGTCTTCATGTCTGCCCTGATAGAGAAAGATCAAAGCGCGGTTATAGCTGACCACGACGAAGGCGGCCGGATCGAGATGCACCAGCCGATCGTAACTTCGCAGCGCTCGATCGTATTCGCCGTCCAGGCGATGCAGCGTCGCCTTCACGAAATGCACCACGGCTTCGTTCGGCGCTTCGCGCCGCATGCGCGCCACTTCCTCGCGCGCTTTCTGTTTCTTTCCTCTCCACAACCGAACAAACACCATCAGCATCCGCGCTTCGATAATGTTCGGGTCGATGGCCAGGGCGCGGTTGAAAGCACCTTCGGCCCGTTCAAAGTCTTCGGCGCCGCCGAGTCCTTTGAAGACGCGATTGACGTAACAGGCGCCAAGACCGTCATAAGCAAGTCCGAATTCCGAATCCAACTCAATCGCGCGCGTAAAGTGTGCAATGGCCGCATCGCAATCCTCCGCCGCGACGGTGCGAAAGATGAAGCGCGCAAATCGATCGCGGCCACGCAGATATTCTTCATAGGCTTCAGCGTTGACCGTCGCCGGCTGCGCCAGGCCAGCTTGTTCGTCGGGACTCAACTCCAAACGCAACCCATCGACGATGCGCCTGGTGATTTCGTCCTGCACCGCGATGATGTCGTCCGCCGAAGCATCGACGCGATCGCTCCAAATAATTTCGCCGCTCTCCACCTCAAGAAGTTGCGCGTTAACGCGAAAGCGCTCGCCGACGTGAATGAATCCGGCGGACAACACCGCATCGACATTCAGCTCGCGGCCAACGTCACTTGGATCGGCGGCCTGTCCCTGATATTTCGACATGACCGATGAAGGCCGTACCACCAGCGAGCGAATCCGCGCCAACTCAGTGATCACCGCATCGGCCAAAGCGAATTCGTAAAAGGTCGACGCCGGATCGTTATTGAGATTTTTGAAAGGCAGCACGGCGAGACTCTTTTTTTCGCGATCCGCGATCGTGGTGGTCAGCGATCTTTCCTGCGCATCCGTCAGCGGCCGGGAAGTGAATTGCGGCGAGCTGGTCGCTGTCTCCTTGGCGCCGCTCAGCTTTCGCAGCCAACGCATCGCGCGGCCCACTGGAGTCGATCCGCCGAGATGCTTTGGCGCGGCGGCTTCTTCGAACTTCGCGCCGCTGGCCACGTCATGCAGGACTTTCCGCAGCTCGTCGCGGAGTTCATCGATCTTTTGGTACCGATCGCGCGGCTCCTTAGACAGCGCCTTATCCAGAATTTGCTGGAGCCGCACCGGCGTGGCGCCCGGCCGCATCTCCACCAGAGTCTTCGGCTGATCGTGAATCACCGCGTGACGCACATCGACGGTTGACTTCCCGCGGAACGGCCAGGTGCCGGTCAACATTTCGTAAAGCAACACGCCGGTAGAAAAAATATCCGCGCGCGCGTCTACCTTATCTCCCTTCGCCTGTTCCGGCGCGGCGTAGGTCGCGGTTCCATAAGGCACGCCTAGTTCAGTCAAATCCGTCCGATCGATGCCGCCGGTTCGCGCCTCGGTTTCATCGAGCAGCTTCGCCAAACCAAAATCCAGAATCTTCACCTGGCCGCTGTCGGTGACCATCACGTTCCCGGACTTGATGTCTCGATGAATGATACCGCGCGCGTGCGCCGTCGCGAGCGCGTCCGTCACTTGAATCCCGATGCGCAAGGCGCTCTCCAATTCCAGCGGCCTGCCGTTGACAAGTTGCCGCACGTTCTTGCCTTCAACGTACTGCATCGAGATGAAGTGCAAGCCTTGCGCTTCGTCCATGTCAAAGATGGTGCAGATGTTCGGATGGTCCAGCGCCGAAGCCAGCCGCGCCTCGCGCTCGAACCGTTTCAGATTGGTTGCTTTGACCGTAAGTTCCGCCGGCAAGACCTTGACGACGACTGTGCGGCCCAGCTTCTGATCGGTGGCTTTGTAAACCGTGCCCTGTCCGCCCGCGCCCAGCTTGTGCGTGATTTTATAATTGCCGAGAGTTTGGCCGATCATGTCCGTAGTGACAATCCGCAGATGGCGCAGATTACACAGAATGAAAGCGGGCCACAAGAGTAAGAGGAGCGATCTGGATGAATTTGTTTTGTTTGACGCGATCTTTTTGGCGTAATCTCAAGCGACAGGCCACGAAAAGGCGCAAAAGGCGCAAGGGAGATCAGTTCGAGCAAATCAAAGCTCTTATGCTTTTTGTGCGTTTTCGTGGCTGAAATCAGGTTCGCGCTTTTGAAATGCCAGCAGCGCGGCGCCGAGAAGCCCAGCATCGTCGCCGCACTCTGCTTTCGTAATCAGGCAGCGCTGGGCGGGAACCGGAAACGCGCGTTTCATTACTTCTTCCTTCGCATACCCCCCAAATAGATCGCACGCCGCTGAAACTCCTCCGCCTACAACGATCATTTCGGGATTAAAGATATCGACGACACTCGCCATCGCGATACCTAGATGAACGCCGACGGAATGAAAGACCTCAAGCGCCAATGAATCGCCTTCGACGGCCGCGCGATGGACCTCTTCCGAAGTAAGTTGATCGCTGGGGATTGAGTATAAGCGCGAACTCGGATGTTGGGCCAGTTGTTCGCGCGTCATGCGGACAACCGCGGTCGCGGAAGCATAGACTTCCAGACAACCGAAGTTACCACACTTGCATTTGACGCCACCGAAAGGCTCAACGCTCATGTGCCCGATCTCTCCCGCAGTGCCATCAACGCCTCGCCAGAGCTTTCCATCAAGAATAATCCCGCCGCCAACCCCAGTGCCGAGCGTCAGACAAATGATTGTGCGGTAACCGCGCGCTGCACCTTGCCAAATCTCGCCGAGGGCGGCGGCATTGGCATCATTTTCCAGCAGCACGCGGCGACCCAGTTCGTTTCCCAAAGCCGTTCCGAGTTTGTATCCAGGCAGGCACGGAATGTTTGGCGCATTAATGACCACTCCGGTTTCCGCATGAACCGATCCGGGCACCACCACTGAGGCTGCTTGAACCTGGCCGCCACGCTTCTCGCTTTCGGCTTCACACTGTCTTACCGCGGATGCGATCACGGAAACAATATCTTCAGCGTTGTCGGACTTCGGCGTTGATTTCTTGACGCGTTCGTGAACGCGGCCATCGCGATCGATATTCGCCGCGCGCAGATTTGTACCGCCGAGATCAACGGCGCAGACCAAGTTGGATTCGTTTGAATTACGTGGCGAGACCTCAGCAATCGCCCTCTCCCTTTGGGAGAGGGTTGGGGAGAGGGACTTACACGAGGTTAAGTTAGTTGACGTATTCTCGTTGCGCACTAAACCCTCACCCTAACCCTCTCCGAAAGGGAGAGGGAAATTCAATCAACTCTTTCTTCTTCCGAACATATCGAAGCCAACCGCAGCCACCAGCACGCCGCCTTTAACAACGTACTGCGCCCAGTTTTCGACATTCAAAAGCGACATGCCGTTATCGAGGCTCGCCAGAATCAACGCGCCCAGAACCGCGCCGAAGACTGTGCCGCGCCCGCCCATCAAGCTCGTGCCGCCGATCACGCACGAGGCAATGGCGTCGAGTTCCATCAAAGTACCGGCGTCGGGCGAGGCGCTGCCGACACGCGCGGTGTGCAGAATCGAAGCGATCCCCGCGAGCGCGCCCATCAAACAAAACGCAACGAGGATGTATCGCTTCAGATTAATCCCCGACAATCGCGCCGCGTCAGGATTGCCGCCGATGGCGTAAAGATAGCGACCAAAAGTGGTGTTTGCTGTTAAGAAGGCTCCGGCGATCGCAACCGCCAATAAGAAGATCACTGGGATCGGCACGCCGCCCCCCTGATTCATCAGAAAGATGAACGCAACGATCACGAGCGATGGAACTGCAATCCGCGCCGCGATCGCGCCAACACTCAAGGCCGTTAATCCGTGGCGTTGTCGCGCGCGTTTGCGTCGAATGTTCGTCCACACGATTGCTGCAATGCCGACAATGGCGAGCCCCAGACCAATGCGAGGACGAATAAGCTCGCGTCCGAGGGAACGGAAGAACGGAAGTTCGACTGGAATCGTCGCGCCTTTGGTTAACCTCAGAATCACGCCGCGCCATGCTTCCAGTCCCCCGAGCGTCACGATGAAGGCGGGAATGTTTACGTAGGCAACGAGCGCTCCCTGCACGGCTCCGATTAGCAACCCAACAAAAATCGCTGCCGCCAGCGATGGAACAAGTCCCCATCCTTGAGTCAACGCCGCGATGCCGCCGGCGAGACCGACAACCGCGCCGACCGAAAGATCGATGTTGCCGCAAACGATTACCATCAGCATGCCTACTGCGAGCACGCCGGTCACGGCCATCTGCTGCAAGAGTTTTGAAAAGTTAACGGCGCCGAGGAAGAGGCCGTAGGGATGGTATTGATCGATCGTGGCCCACTGAAAGAAAAGCCAGATCACTACCAGCGCGAGCAGCATCGTGTAAGCGCGCAGTGCTGAGGTGCGAAGTTTAAAACGCCCCGTTCGCGAAGTTTCAGTCATTAACGGATCTCACGCTGCTTGTCGCTCACGTCCCGTCGCGCACGACATCACTGCTTCGGGGGTCGCTTCGTTTCTGGTGAACTCGCCGGTTATGCGGCCTTCGTGGAGGACAATCACTCGATCAGCAAGTCCGAGGACCTCTGGCAGCTCAGATGAAACGAGGATGATCGTCAGGCCTTCTTCTGCCAGTTGATTAATCTGTGCGTAAATCTCCTGTTTCGCGCCCACGTCGATTCCTCGCGTTGGCTCGTCGAGAAACAGGACGCGCGGATTCGTCAACAACCATTTTGCCAACACGACCTTTTGTTGATTGCCGCCGGACAGCGTTCCCGCGATGGTGAAAACAGAAGCCGCTTTGATTCGCAAATCGCCAGCGGCACGTTCGCCGGCCGCAGCCTCGGCATCTTCGTTCGTAACGAAACGGCCGGAAAGTTTGCGCAAACCAGCAAGCGTCATGTTCCGCAGAATTGTCTGATCGAGAATAAGTCCGTAACGTTTCCGATCCTCAGTGACGAAACCGATGCCTTGTCTGATGGCGTCGGCCGGTTGTTTGATTTGCACGAGTCTTCCGTCAACATATATCTCAGCGGATTTGCGGCCAGGGTGCGCGCCGAAGATCGCCATCAGTAATTCTGTTCGTCCTGAACCCATTAACCCGGCGATGCCGAGCACCTCGCCCTTGCGAGCGGCGAAGCTTATGCGATCTACAAACAACTTGCCAGGGACTGCCGGATCTTCCACGATGACATTGCGGACTTCGAAGACAACCTCGCCCCGATCGTGATGGGGCTCGGGAAAGATTTGATCGACTTCGCGGCCGACCATCTTTGCAATGACCTTCGATTCATCCGTTTCGCGCGCCGCGCTCGTGTCGATCGTACGACCGTCACGCAGCACGGTAATCCGATCGCTGATCCGAAATACTTCATCCAGTTTGTGCGAGATGTAAATCATCGCCACGCCGCGCGACCGCAGCCTATTCAGAATGCCAAACAGGATTTCAACTTCAGCGTCAGTTAGCGCCGCCGTTGGTTCGTCCAGCACGAGGATACGAGCATCTTGCGACAGCGCTTTGGCGATCTCGACAAGCTGCTGCTGCCCGATGCCCAGATTAACTAAGGGCGTGCGCGGATCAATTTCGAGGTGCAAATCACTGAGCAGTTTTTGCGCGCGACTGTAAAGGGTTTCCCAATTGATCACCCCGACGCGACGAGGCTCGCGACCAAGAAAAATGTTCTCAGCCACGCTGAGCTCCTTCACGAGTGACAGTTCCTGATAGATGACGGCGATGCCGTCTTGCTCAGCTTCACGAACATTGGCAAAGCGCTTTTCCAAACTGTCGATAAGAATCTCGCCACCATATTCGGGATGTGGATATACGCCGGCGAGAATTTTGATCAGAGTCGATTTGCCTGCGCCGTTTTCGCCGACCAACGCATGAATCTCACCTTGACGAAGATCGAAGTTGACGCCGTCCAGGGCTCTGACACCTGGAAACGTCTTGGTGATGCTTTTCATTTCAAGCAGTGAAGGAGCCATCCCTAAAATCGCGTCAAGCGCGGAAGACGTTCACACTTCAGCCAAAAACATTGCAAATTGAAAATTGAAAAAATGCAAATTGCAAATTACAAACGTCCCGGAGAAAGCAACATATCAGAATGATTCCTTCCTCAAAACAATTTGCAATTTTCATTTTTCAATTTTCAATTTGCAATTGCTGCTCACTGCTGAGGCCACTGATCCTTCGGCACATTCTTATAAACATCTTCCAGCTTGTGATAGCCGTCTTTGATTACGGTTTGCATCACATTGTTCTTGTCGAGCACTATCGGCTCCTGAAGAATCGACGGCACGTCGTTCTTACCGTTGTTAATCTTATCT
>Ga0209056_10008263_pt1 | contig 10673 bp, 9 predicted proteins | sample GraSoiAngelo_114_FD_185876 | JGI IMG/M metagenome (GOLD analysis project Ga0209056, IMG submission 185876) | Grasslands soil microbial communities from the Angelo Coastal Reserve, California, USA - 14_0903_13_40cm (SPAdes) (version 2) | ecosystem: Environmental > Terrestrial > Soil > Grasslands ...
GCGCCAGCCACATCACGGTGGGCCTGCAGTGCGGCGGCTCCGACGGCTACTCGGGCATCAGCGCGAACCCCGCGCTCGGCGCCGCGGTCGATCGGCTCGTTCGCCACGGCGGCACCGCGATCTTGTCGGAGACGCCCGAGATCTACGGCGGCGAGCATCTGCTGACGCGGCGCGCCGTATCGAGCGAAGTCGCCGACAAGCTGCTCGCGCGCATTCGCTGGTGGGAGCGCTACTGCGCCCGCAACGACGCCGAGATGGACAACAACCCGTCGGCCGGCAACAAGGCAGGAGGGCTCACGACGATCCTCGAGAAGTCGCTCGGCGCGATCGCCAAGAGCGGCACGACCAACCTCGTCGACGTCGTCGAATACGCGCAGCCGGTCACGGCGCACGGCCTCGTGTTCATGGACACGCCGGGCTACGACCCGGTGTCCGCCACCGGCCAGGTCGCCGGCGGCGCGAACCTGATCTGCTTCACGACCGGCCGTGGCTCGGCCTACGGCTGCGCACCGTCGCCGTCGCTGAAGCTCTCGACCAATACCGCACTGTGGCTGCGCCAGGAAGACGACATCGACATCAACTGCGGCGAGATCGTCGACGGCAGCGCGAGCATCGACGAGATGGGCGAGCGCATCTTCCGCTTGATGCTCGAGGCCGCATCGGGACGCAAGACCAAGAGCGAGCTGCACGGCTACGGGCAAAACGAGTTCGTGCCGTGGTCGCTCGGCGCGGTGATGTGATGCGGCTGCACCCTTCGACGCTGGCCTGCCTGCCGAGCGATGTCGCGCGCCCGCGCTACGACCGCGAGGCGCTGCGCCCCGGCATCGTCCATCTCGGGCTCGGCAGCTTCGCGCGCGCGCACCTGGCCGCTGCCACCGAAGCTGCGCTGCACGCGAGCGGCGACCTGCGCTGGGGCATCGTCGGCGTCTCGCTGCGCACGAGCGACACGCGCGATGCGCTCGCGCCGCAGGCCGGCCTGTACACGCTCGCGTTGCGCGAGCGCGCCGGCGACGGCACGCCGCACGAGACGCTGCGGGTGATCGGTGCCGTCACGCAATTGCTGGTCGCGCCGGAAGACCCCGCTGCGGTGCTCGCGAAAATCGCCTGCTCCGACACGCGCATCGTCAGCCTGAGCGTCACCGAGCAGGGCTACCATCGCGACGCGGCGAGCGGCGCGCTGCGCATCGACGACGCCGATATCGCGCACGACCTCGCCCATCCGACCACGCCGCGCAGCGCGCTCGGCTTCATCGTGCATGGCTTGCGACGCCGGCTGCAGCGCGGCCTGCGCCCGCTCAGCTTGTTGTCATGCGACCGCGTGCCCGACAACGGCCGAACGCTGCGACGCCTGGTGCTCGAATTCGCCGAGCATGTCGACCCGGCCTTGCATGCCTGGATCCTCGCGAGCTGCACGTTTCCGAATTCGATGCTCAACCGTGTCGTGCTGCGCGGCAGCGATGCCGACCGGACCCGCGTCCGTGAGCGGCTCGGCCTCGAAGACAGCGGCACGGTGTTCGCCGAGCCGCTGGTCGACTGGGCGATCGAAGACCGCTTCGCCGCCGGCCGCCCGGCCTGGGACGAAGCCGGCGCGCGCTTCGTCGAGCAGGCCGAAGCCTTGGTCCGCGTCTAGAACAACAACCGCGGCAGCCACAGCGAGATCTGCGGCACGTAGGTCACGAGGACCAGGAAGCCGAGCATCGTCAGCAGCCACGGCAGCACCGCGACGGTGAGTTCGGTGATGCCCATTCGGGTGATGCCGGTGGCGACGTACAGGTTCAGGCCGACCGGCGGGTGGCACATGCCGACTTCCATGTTGACGACGATCAGGATGCCGAAGTGCACCGGGTCGATGCCGAGCTTCATCGCGACCGGGAACAAGATCGGCGCCATGATCAGCACGATCGACGACGGCTCCATGATGTTGCCGGCCATCAGCAGCAGCACGTTGACGACGAGCAGGAACGCGATCGGGCCGAGGCCTTGGTCGAGAATCCACTGCGCCATGTTCTGCGGAATGTTCTCGTTGGTCATCAGGAACGAGAACAGCACTGCGTTGGTGATGATGTACAGCAGCATCGCGCTGGTGTTGGCGCTGCCCAGCAGCACCCGCGGCACGTCCTTCAAGCCCATGTCCTTGTAGACGAACACCGCGATGAAGAACGCATAGACCGCGCTCATCGCCGCAGCTTCGGTCGGCGTGAAGATGCCGGTGTAGATGCCGCCGATCACGACGACGACCAGCAGCAGGCCCCAGACGCTATCGCGAAACGCCTTCCAGCGCTCGCCCCAGCTCGCGCGCGGCTGCCGCGGGTAGTTGTTCTTGCGCGCGATCCACCAGGTCGTGATGCCGAGCAAGGTCGCGAGCATCAGGCCCGGCACGATGCCAGCGATGAACAGCTGGCCGACCGAGGTGTTGGTCGACACCGAGTACAGCACCATCGTGATCGACGGCGGGATCAGGATGCCCAACGCGCCCGACGTCGTGATGACGCCGGCGCCGAAGCGCTGCGGAAAGCCCTGCTTCTGCATCGCCGGCAGGACGACCGCGCCGATCGCCACGACCGTCGCCGGCGACGAGCCCGACACCGCAGCGAACAGCGCGCAGGCCATCACGCCCGCGAGTCCGAGGCCGCCGTGATAGTGGCCGACCATCGACGTCGCGAAGCGCACCATGCGCTTGGCCACGCCGCCGTGGGTCAAGAAGTTGCCGGCGAGGATGAAGAACGGGATCGCCATGATCTCGAACTTCTCGATGCCGGTGAACAGCTTCAGCGCCACGGTCTCCTTCGGCACCGTGGTCATCGTGAAGAGGAACATCATCACCGTCAGGCCGAGCGCGATCGAGATCGGCATGCCGGTCAGCATCAGCGTGAGCAGCAGAGCGAAGATCATGCCGACCTTGCCGGTCATGCCGATCAGCAGCAGGCCCACAGCCAGGCCCATCAGCCACTTGATGGCCTGCTTCTCGTCCCATTTGGCAAGCATCGCGGCGCTCATCGGGCGGCTCCTACGGGGGTGGGGATCACGGGGGCGCCGACTTGCAGCGCGATCTCTTCGTCCATGCCGTCGACATGGGCCTGGTCATGGTGCGGCAGCTCGCCGGTGCGAACGAACTTCCACGCGGTCTGCAGAAAGCGGAAGCACATCAGGTACGAGCCGCAGGGAATCGCCAGGTAGACGATCCACACCGGCAGCTCCAGATCCGGCGTGCTCTGGCTCGTGTGCGAGAGCTCCCAGACGAGGCTCGCGCCGAGCGTGCCGATGATGCCGGTGAAGATCGCGCCGGCCGCGAGGCTCACCAGCACGCCCTTGCGGAACATCCGCTCGGGCAGCTTGTTGACGAGCACGTCGACACCGACGTGGATGCCGGTGCGAACGCCGTAGGCGGCGCCGAACTTGGCCATCCAGACGAACATGTAGATGCACAGCTCCTGCGCCCACGACAAGTCGATCCAGTGCACATAGGCGTACAGCGCCGGCGTCGCCGCCGCGTAGCGCTGCACCACGGCGACGAAGATCAGCGCGGTGGCCAACGCCATCAGCGTCGCGATGATGATCTCTTCGAGCCGATCGAGAATTTTCAGAAACATGGCGCCCCCGTCGTGGTCGTGCTGCTCGTCGCGTTCCCGATCAGTGACCGGTGACGCTGAAGCCGCTGTACTTGTAGAACTCCTGGATCAAGTCGCCTCCGAGACGCGATTGCATCTCGGTGTGCAGCGGCAGCAAGGTCTTGATCCACTGCCCGCGCTCTTCCGGCGTCAGGGTGTAGATGGTCGTCTTGCCGCTCTTGCGAATCAGCTCGAGCGCCTTTTCGTTGTCCTGCTTGGCGACCTTGTTCTCGAAGTCGGTCGCATCCTTCATCGCGCCTTCGAGCATCTTGCGGGTGTCGGCGGGCAGGCCGTCCCAGAACTTCTTGTTGACGATCACCGCATAGGCGAGGTGGCCGTGGTTGCTGATTGTGATGTGCTTTTGCACCTCGAAGATCTTCTGCGTCCAGAAGTTCGACGGCACGCCCTCGGTGCCGTCGACGACCCCCGTCTGCAGGCCCTGGTACAGCTCGGAGAACGCCATCACCTGCGGCAGCGCGCCGAGCGCGCGCATTTGCGCGTCGAGCACCTTCGACGACTGGATGCGCATCTTCAGGCCGCGGAAATCGGCCGGCACATGCAGCGGCTTGTTGGCCGACATGATGTGCGGCCCGTTGTCCCAGTAGGCGAGTCCCTTGACGCCCTTGGTCTCGAGCTTGTCGAACAATTTGGCGCCGACCGGGCTGCGCGAGACCTTCGCGAACGAGTCTTCGTTCGGCATGATGAAGGGCAGGTCGAAGACCTCGAACTCTTTCACGCCGAGCGGCGCGAACTTGGCGAGCGACGGGGCGAGCATCTGCACCGAGCCGAGCTGCAGCGCCTCCATCTCTTCCTTGTCCTTGTAGAGCTGGCTGTTCGGGTAGACCTCGATCTTCACCGTGCCTTTGCTGCGCTCTTCCACGAGCTTCTTGAACATGTCGGCGGCCTGGCCTTTCGGCGTGTCGGAGGCGACGACATGGCTGAACTTGATGACGATCGGCGTCTGCGCGAACGCGAGCGGGGCGGCAGCGAACAGTGCGGCAGCGGCCAAAGCAACGCGGCGGGTGATGCGGGTGAGCGAGCGACTCATGACAGATCTCCGGTGTGAGTTCATGGGATGCGACAAGTCTCGTTTCGGCCACGCCGGATGCCTAGTGTGGAGTTCCACATCACTGGTGGTACGGGGTATTTCCCGAGTTCGCAAGCTCTAGACTTCGTGCATGTCCAGCGCCATGCCCACGACCCGCGCTGTCGCATCGTCTGTGTGGCGAGCGCAGCCGGCGCGGCGCGCGCCGCCCGCGGTGCGGCGTGCGCTGTGGGCCGCACCGCTCGCGCTGTCGGTGCTGTTCGTGCTCGGCGTCATCATCTGGGCGCAGCGCAACGACCGCGACGAGCGCGAGGAATTGCGCAAGACGATGATTTCCGACGCGCTGAGTCTCGAAGCCCAGCTGCGGGCGAAGCTCGACGAAGAGACGCTGCGGGTCAACGCGCTTGCGGCGCAGTTGCGCAACGTGAGCCCAGCGCCCAACGCGCTCGATGCCCAGCCCGAGGTCGTTGCCGGGCTGCGCCGCGTCTGGATGAGCGTGACCTGGCTCGACTCGCGCAACCGCATCGTCGCCCATGTGCCGGACCCGGTGCCGGCCGGCCGCTCCGGCGCTGCATTGCGAGACGACGAGCCGGGACTGTCGATGCACATCGCCGTGCCGATCGGCGCCGGGCCGTCGGGCGCGCCGGTCGGCGTGGTCGTCGCGCGCTACGCGCCGGCCGTGCTGCTCAAGCGCGGCGTGCCGTGGTGGCTGGCACGCAAGTACGACGTGCAGCTCGTCGACACGCTCGACCAGGTCATCGCTTCGACCGGCGACAGCGTGCCGCGCGCCAAGGGCGACAGCTACCGGGTCAGCTTCGGCGGCTCGCTCGGCGACGTCTACCTGCAGCTGACACAGCGCGAGCTCAACCCGCCGGGATTGCACACCTTGCCCTTCGTGCTGATCGGCGGCTTTCTGGTGCTGATCGTCGCCGCGACTGCGCTGCTGCGGCGGCAGGTGCAGCAGGTCACGCGCGCCGAAGCATCGTGGCGCAGCGAGGCCGCGTGGCGCGGCGCGATGGAGGACTCGGCGCTCGTCGGGCTGCGTGCGCGCGACGCCGAAGGCCGCCTGCTCTACGTCAACCGGACCTTCTGCGATATGGTGGGTTATCGCAGCGACGAGCTGATCGGCCGCGCACCGCCGATGCCGTACTGGCCGCCCGACGCCATCGACGAAGCGGCCTCGCGGATGCGCCGCAACCTCGCCGGCCACGCGCCGCGCGAAGGCTACGAGGCGCGCTGGCGGCACCGCGACGGCCAGATGCTCGACGTGATGGTGTTCGAGTCGCCTCTGGTCGACGCCAATGGCGTGCAGATCGGCTGGATGGGCTCGATCGTCGACATCACCGCACGCAAGCGGCTCGAGGAGCGCGAGCGCCATCAGACCGAGACGATGGCGCACCATGCACGCCTGACGATGCTCGGCGAGGTCGCGTCGACACTGGCTCACGAGTTGAATCAGCCGCTGATGGCGATCGCAAGCTACACGACCGGCATCACCAACTCGCTGCAGCGCAGCGCTGCGCCCGATCCGGTCGTGCTCGGCGCGCTCGAGCGGCTCGGCCAGCAGGCCGCGCAGGCCGGGCGCATCGTGCAGCGAATCCGCGAGTTCTTGACCCGGCGCGAGCCGCAGCACGAGCCCTGCGATTTGAACCGTGTGATCCGCGACGCCGTCGCGCTGCTGCAGCGCGAGCTGCAGCGCCATGGTGTGCAGCTCGCGTTCGCGCTCGACCCGGCCTTGCCCGAAGTCGTCGCCGATCAAGTGCTGATCGAGCAGGTCGTCATCAACCTCGTTCGCAACGCCGCCGATGCGCTCGCGACGCACTCGGGCGAGCGGCGCATCGAGGTGCTGAGCGGGCGCGTCGCGTCGCACGACCCGCAGCTGCGCTTCGTTCGCGTCGACGTCGTCGACAGCGGGCCGGGCATCGGCGGGCAGCGCGTCGAGCAGCTGTGCGCGCCGTTTTACTCGACCAAGCGCGAGGGCATGGGCATGGGGCTCGCAATTTGCCGCTCGATCATCGAGGCGCACAACGGCGCATTCGATGCCGACGCCGCGCTCGGCGGCGGCGCGCGCTTTTCGTTCAGCTTGCCGGTCACACCGCCGCCCGGCCACCCCGGATCGATCGAGGAGGTGCAATGACGACGAGCCCCAGCGCGAGTGCGCCGGTCTATCTGGTCGACGACGACACCGGCGTGCGCGAAGCAGTGACGTTCCTGCTCGGCTCGCGCGGGCTCGATGTGCGCGCCCATGCGAGCGGCCCCTCGCTGCTCGACGCGCTGCGCCGCGCACCGCCGCCGCTGCGCGGCGTGTTCCTGCTCGACATCCGCATGGAGCCGATGTCGGGGCTGCGTCTGCATGAGGAGCTGATGGCGTTGAACCTGCGCAACCCGGTGCTGTTCCTGACCGGCCACGGCGACATCCCGATGGCGGTCGACGCGTTGAAGAAAGGCGCCTTCGATTTTCTCGAGAAGCCGTATGGCGACAACGCGCTTGCCGACCGCATCGAGCAGGCGCTCGCCGTCGAGGCCGCGATGCACGCCCAAGGCGCACGCGCCGCCGAGCGCGACGCGCGCCTCGCCAGCCTGACCGAGCGCGAGCGCGAGGTGATGCAGCGCGTGGCCGCCGGCAAGCTCAACAAGGTCATCGCCGACGAGCTGCATGTGTCGATGCGAACGGTCGAAGTCCACCGCGCAAGGGTCTACGCGAAGCTCGGTGTGCGCTCGGCGGCGGAAGTGGCGACGATGCTGGCGACGTAGCGCCGGCGCTTCACTCCACCGCCTTCACCATCTCCTCGACCACTTTCTTCGCGTCGCCGAACACCATCATCGTCTTGTCCATGTAGAAGAGCTCGTTGTCCAGGCCGGCGTAGCCCGCGGCCATCGAGCGCTTGTTGACGATGATCGTCTTGGCCTTGTAGGCCTCGAGGATCGGCATGCCGTAGATCGGCGTGCCCTTGGTCAGCGCGGCGGGGTTCACGACGTCGTTGGCGCCGAGGATGATCGCGACGTCGGCTTGGCCGAACTCGCCGTTGATGTCTTCCATCTCGAACACCTGGTCGTACGGCACCTCGGCTTCGGCCAGCAGAACGTTCATGTGGCCCGGCATGCGCCCGGCCACCGGGTGGATCGCGTACTTGACGGTCACCCCCTTGTGGATGAGCTTCTCGGCGAGTTCCTTCACCGCGTGCTGCGCGCGCGCGACCGCCAGACCGTAGCCCGGCACGATGATCACCGTCTCGGCATTGCCGAGGACGAAGGCCGCATCGTCGGCGCTGCCGCTCTTGACCGGGCGCTGAGCTTGCGCGCCCGCTGCAGCCTGGCCGACGTCGCCGCCGAAGCCGCCGAGGATCACGTTGAAGAACGAGCGGTTCATCGCCTTGCACATGATGTACGAGAGGATCGCACCCGAGCTGCCGACGAGGCTGCCGGCGATGATCAGCATCGAGTTGTTGAGCGAGAAGCCGATGCCCGCCGCCGCCCAGCCCGAGTAGCTGTTGAGCATCGAGACGACCACCGGCATGTCGGCGCCGCCGATCGGGATGATGATCAGCACGCCGAGCACGAACGCGATCGCGAGCATCGCGAAGAACGCAGCCCAGCTCTCGCTCGCCATGAACGCGAGGCCGAGTCCGATCATCGCCAGACCGAGCACGAGGTTCAGGATGTGCTGGCCGGCGAACACCACCGGCGCGCCCTTGAAGAGGCGGAACTTGTAGGTGCCGCTCAGCTTGCCGAACGCGATGACCGACCCGCTGAAGGTGATCGCGCCGATCGCCGCGCCGAGGAAGAGCTCGAGCCGATTGCCGGTCGGAATCGGCGCACCCTTGTCGAGCCCGTGCAGCATCGCCGCGGGCTCTGCCACCGCGGCGACCGCGATGAACACCGCCGCCAGACCGATCATGCTGTGGAAGAACGCGACCAGCTCGGGCATCTTCGTCATCTCGACGGTCTTGGCGCGATACGCGCCGTAGCCGCCGCCGACGACGAGTCCGAGCAGCACCCACGAAAGGCCCTGCGCCTGACCGGCGAGCTTGACGATCAGCGCCGCGGTGGTGACCGCAGCGATCGCCATGCCGATCATGCCGAACAGGTTGCCGCGGATCGAGGTCGTCGGATGCGACAGGCCCTTCAGCGCCTGGATGAAGCAAATGCTCGCGACGAGGTACAGCAGCGTGACGAGGTTCAGGCTCATGACTTGGCCCCCGACTTGTCCTCGAGCGCGGGCTTCTTGTCCTTCTTCTTGAACATTTCGAGCATGCGCCGCGTGACGAGGAAGCCGCCGAAGATGTTCACCGCGGCGAGCGCCACCGCGAGCACGCCCATGGTCTTGCCGAGCAGCGTGTCGGTCTGCGCCGCGGCGAGCATCGCGCCGACGACGACGATCGCCGAGATCGCGTTCGTCACCGACATCAGCGGCGTGTGCAGCGCCGGCGTGACGGTCCACACGACGTGGTAGCCGACGTAGATCGCGAGCACGAAGATGATCAGGTTGATGATGGTGGGGGAGATGGCATCCATGATTACTTTCTCTTGACCTCGCCGCCTTGCGTCATGAGACAGGCGACGACGATGTCGTCGTCCATCGGCACATTGAAGCCGCCTTCCTTGGTCAGCACGAGCTTCAGAAAATCGAGCACGTTGCGCGCATACAGCGCGCTCGCGTCGGCCGCGACGAGCGCCGGCAGATTCGTCTCTCCGATCAGCGTAACGCCGTGCTTCTGCACCGTGCGGCCGGCTTCGGTCAGCGGGCAGTTGCCGCCGTTCGACGCAGCCAGATCGACGATCACCGAGCCCGGCTTCATCGACTTGACCATCTCTTCGGTGACGAGCACCGGCGCCGGGCGGCCCGGGATCAGCGCGGTGGTGATGACGATGTCGGCGGCGGCGACGCGCTTGGCGACCTCGACCTTCTGCCGGTCGAGCCAGCTCTGCGGCATCGGTCGCGCGTAGCCGCCGACGCCTTCGGCAGCCTCCTTCTCTTCGGCGGTCTCGTAGGCCACGTCGATGAACTTCGCGCCCAGCGATTCGACCTGCTCCTTCACACTCGGCCGCACGTCGCTCGCTTCGATGACCGCGCCGAGCCGCTTCGCGGTCGCGATCGCCTGCAGGCCGGCAACGCCGACGCCGAGGATCACGATGCGCGCGGCTTTCACGGTGCCGGCCGCGGTCATCAGCATCGGCAGGAAACGCTGGTACTTGTCAGCGGCCATGAGCACTGCCTTGTAGCCGGCGATGTTCGCTTGCGACGAGAGCACGTCCATACTTTGCGCACGCGTCGTTCGCGGCGCGGCTTCGAGCGCGAAGCTCGTGAGGCCCGCGCCGGCGAGGCGGTGCAGCCCGTCGCGATCGAACGGATTGAGCATGCCGACGAGGTTGGCGCTCGTCTTCATCAGCTGCAACTCGCTGTCCAGCGGTGAGCGGACCTTCAGCACCAGGTCGCAACCGAAGGCGCCGGCCGCATCGGTGATCTCGGCGCCGACCGCGGAGTAGGCGGAATCGGTGACGCTCGCGTTGACGCCGGCGCCCGACTGGATGCGCAGCGTGTGACCTTGCGCCTTGAGCTTCTTAGCTGTCTCGGGGGTGACGGCCACACGCGTCTCCCCGGCCGCCGTTTCGAGCGGAACCCCAATCAACATGAAAGCCTCCTCGGCGCTTTGCTTCGAGTTGCGATTGAATCTGCAAACGGCCGCCGCAATTGTTGCGCCGGCGACAGGCAGACCGAAATTCGCCAGAGCTTACACAAACCGCAGCCGCTTCCGGTTGCGCTGCATCGGCCTAATTAGGGTTGGGCTACCATTTCGCCGATGACCGAGCGTTGGAAACCGAGTGTCACCGTAGCGGCGATCATCGAACGCGATGGCCGCTTTCTGCTCGTCGAAGAGCGCACCGTCGAAGGCCTGAAGCTGAACAATCCGGCCGGCCACCTCGACCCGGGCGAGTCGCTGCAGCAGGCGGTCGTGCGCGAGACGCTCGAGGAGACGACCCGCCAGTTCAGCCCCGATCGGCTGGTCGGCGTCTACCTG
>Ga0209056_10008264_pt1 | contig 10672 bp, 6 predicted proteins | sample GraSoiAngelo_114_FD_185876 | JGI IMG/M metagenome (GOLD analysis project Ga0209056, IMG submission 185876) | Grasslands soil microbial communities from the Angelo Coastal Reserve, California, USA - 14_0903_13_40cm (SPAdes) (version 2) | ecosystem: Environmental > Terrestrial > Soil > Grasslands ...
TGATGATCCCGCTCTTGCGATCCTCCGCAATCGCAGTGTTTTCCGCGAGGCTCCTGCGAGCGGCCTCTTCCAGCCGCGCACCATAGACCTTCTTGAGATCGAACCTCTCGACGAGGCGGTCCTGAACCGTTCGGCTGCGAAGAATTCCGATGAAAAGAGCGCCTGAACTCTTCAGCCCCAATAGATCTCCGGCATAAGCGCCCAGGCCACTGCCGGTTTTCGCCGAGAGTGCGGCGAGCATGGCCATTCCGGAGCTCGACTGGCTGTCCGGCGGCATCAATTGCGTCGTGGACTCAAATCGCTTGGGCGACAAGAAAGCCAGCAGCGTGCCTAACAGCAATCCCGCAACTGCCGCCCGGGTCAGGAACCGCCGCTCCTTCCACAGAAGCCGCAGCTTTACGACTAACCGGCGGCGCCCAGCTTCAATGTCTTCCGTTACCTCGGGCGGTTTGGGGAAGCCGCCCTCCGGCACTTCAGGCTCAGGTTGGCGAACCGGAGCGCTGCCCGCGTAATTCACGGCCGGCCTCCGACGCCGGACGTGGTTTCCTTCGCGTCCGTAAGAGAGTGTGTAAACAACTTTTGCGGCTCAAAAGACACTTGCACGGCGGCCGTCACGTTTCTAGAGACATTTGGCTGAATGACCGGGAACAGCCAGCGCTCGTGCTGCACCCAAGCGGAAATGCCGACAGAACCCAACCAATAATCGCCGCGCACGCCCAGATCGGTCAGTGTGCCGCCGCCTGGAATGAACTCCTGGCTAACTTTTTGGTGACGGAAATTCAGTTGAATCCGGTTGCGTGGGCTGAACCAGTAGTTGCTCCAAGCCTGCGCGCCTTGCCCCTGCCGCCCGATCCAACTTCCCAGCAAGATGCCTTTATTCGTAAATCCGTTTAGATATCGGCCGGCCCGGTAATAGTAGCCGTGGCTGATACTTCCGTCTTCTCCTGTATTCGGGTTATCGGTGTAGACGCCCTCCACCCGGAAATCAAGTTTTGGAAGCCCCGGAAACCTTGGCACGTAAATTCCTGCACGCCACGCGGCCCGATCCGGATACCCAAAGGGCAACGGCCTAGCGGTTTGGTCGATGAAGAAGATAATTTGGTCTTCCGCGAACCCGTCACCGTAAAGCGTCAGCCATTTACGCATTTTGGGGATCCGGTAGGTAAAGTCGAGACCAGTCCTCCGAATGGACAACGAATGCCCCCCCGGCAATTCGCCCGTATCAAGAAGGCTTTGCACGAATGTGCGCGCCGTGGCCGGAACACCCACGCCGCCGAAGATCGTTCCGTAGGTGAGCCCAACCTCAAGGTTCGGAGAAGGCCGAAAGCTAACCTTCTCACCGTTCGTGAACGGCTGCGGATTCAGTGGCACGGCCCAGGAACCTACCGTGCTGGAAGCAGTGTTCACAAAGCGATGTCCGTCGAGCTGCCCGATGAAAAATTCCATCCGCACCGGGCCCAGAAACTTCAAAAAGCTCGGGAGCTTGAATGGCGACACGCGATTGACGCGGAACATGTTGACGGGTTCCGCGTTGTCGCTGAACATCATTGGGCCGCCTGCTCCCGGCCCCCACCAAAGGCTCTGCTGGCCAAACGTGACCTGCCAGTTTTCGAAGTTCAATCCGACGTAGGCATCCAGCATTCGAAACCTGTCTACACCAGACACCGTCGTGAACGGAGATGCCGACGGAAGCCCGTCGGCGGAAGCAATGAATTGGCCCGCGGTGGCCGGCAGCGTGGGCGCCGACGGCGCGTGCTGATATTCGCCCCGCACGTAGCCCACCCAGCGGCCGGACGACGTCCACGCGGAGAAGCCATCGGCGGAGTTGACTCCCTCCTGGTACGGCCGGCTGTAATCGTTGATGATCGTCTGCCCGAAGTGATAGCCGTCGGTGAGTGGCTTGCCGGAAATGCCCGCCACACGCGCGTACACCGACTCCACTCGCCCGCGGAAATTTCCCGCTCCCGGCGGGCCTTCCACCTCGTCGTGGAATTCCGTCGCCAGGAGACGAAAGATCTTCTCCGCTTCGGCGCCGCCTGCGCCTTCTTCGTCCATCTTCTCGCCCGCTTCGCCGAGCAGGCGCGCGCACTCGCTTCGCGTCCACGGCCGCATGCCGCTGAATCCGCCGTCGATCACGCCCAGCGCGATGAGACGATCGAGCGCCGGGTAAATCCAGCTATCCAGCGAAACGTAGGGCGAGCCCTGATTCGCAGGGTTACGTTCGCCGTCGCCGCGCACGATTTCGCCAATCGACCTCCATTCCCCGCCGCCGAGTTCGGGGTCGTGATGACGGCGGTAGATCTGTTGCGCGACGAGGTCGCCGAGCACGCTGCCAATGAGCGCGTCCGAAGGAAAGTGTTGTCGCGAGCGCACACGGGAGTAGCTCACCGCCGACGCTAATCCATAAGCCAGGAACTTCGTTAGCGTGCCCGGATATTCGTGCGCGATCACTCCCGCCACCGACCAGGCCGCGGCGGCATGCTCGGAGGGAAACGACGTGCCACCGCTCTGGAAGAAATGGCCTCCGCCGTCTCCCTGAAAAGGACGCTCGCGCCGCAACGAATACTTCAGACTCTCGACCGCCACCAGACTGTTCAGCGCCGCCTCGCCGGCAAGGAATCCCGTCTCGCGCCAATGCTCGTTGTGCTTTGGGTAGCTCACCAGCCACATCCCGGCTCCGGCGCCGATGAGCGCTGCCGCACCGACGTTCGAGAGCGTCTTGTAGTGGCTCAGCGTCGTTGGACTCTGCGACAAGTGCTTGCTGAACTGCCGGTCCGCCACAAAAAGCCCTGCGGCAACCCCGCCGAGCGGCACCAGCCAATCCATATCGGAAAATCGCACGTGCCCAGGGCTCACCCAAGCCCCGCGCTGATCGCCCACGAATCGACCGATCAGTCCCATCCGCTTGCCTTCAGCCGACTTCTGCACGGCGTTCGCTCCCGGGGCCGCGCCTGCGAGCGAAGAAGACTCGTAGGTTGGCGCCGCGCCGCCCGGCTGGGAAGCGGCCGCCGCCCCTTGCTCCTGTGCCGAGGACGCACTGACCAGCCCGATGCTGAACAGCAGCGCCGCTCCGAGAAACTTCGCCAGCGATCGTCTCGTCATGCGCGCTCACGGAATCGCAACCGCCGCTGCCAGCGCTCCGGCCTGCGCAATCTGCGCGATCGCCACTATGTTTTTCCAGGTATTGCCGCCCAAGACCGCTTTTTCTGGAACCACGATCATGTCTCCCGGACCGATCTGCGACGAGAGCACACCGCCCGACCACAGGCCCCCCTGCTGGCCGCTGGTGACCGAACCGTCCGCACGGACGATGAAGATCCCACCCCTGTTCGCGAGCTGAGTGGGGCCGCCCGCACGAGAGAGATACCAACCGGCATGTCTTCCCGGCGTGTAGGTCAGGGCGTTGGCGTTATAGACTTGTCCGACGACCACCACAGCGCCTGGCTGCTTCGGGATCATGAGCGAATCGCCGGCACGAAGCTCGATGTCATCGGGTGAACGCTCGAAACTCTTGCGATCAGGGCGCAAATGAATCACCAGCCGCCCGGTTACGGGCGCTCGGCGCAGCGCATCGAGCGCCCGCTCGCGCTGCAGAATCGCCGCTTGTTGCAGCGCCGCTTCTTCGGTTCCCGTGGCGTTGATCGAGGTCTTCACAACGGTGGACTCTTGTTCGATCCGCCGGATCAACTCCTCGCGGCTCTTCTGCTGAAGCTCGTGGACTTCGATGCGCTCGAAAACGGCCGCTCGCGGATAGGCAGTGGGCAGCAGCCCGCCCGCGCGCTGCAGCAGCGAACTCAGCCGTTCCCCCGGCCGGACGCCATACGTTCCGGGCCGGCGCACTTCTCCGCGCAGGGTCACTGCCGCCCCCATGTCGGTCCAGCCGGCCAGTTGAGGCACGGTCAATACATCTCCGTCGTGGAGCGGCAAATCTTGTTCCGCATTTCCCTCGAGCGCGGCCGCGAGGTTCACAGCCTGATGACCGCTCGGCACGGCCCCGCCCGGTGCGTTGCCGGACGCCGCGTAATGCGTCAGGTCGCCGCCTTCCGGATTCGCGCTGCGCAACACTCCGCCGGCGGAACGCACCAGGTCCGCCACGCGCATGTTCGCGGCCAGCGGATAACGGCCCGGCCGCGCCACATCTCCGCGCACGTATACGCTGGGCGGATCCACGCGTTCCGGCTGGCGATGAACCAGGATGCGGTCGCGCGGCTGGATCAAAAGGTTGTTGAGCGGATCGCCTTCGAGCGCGGCACGCAGGTTGACGCTGAAAACTCGCGTCGTGCCGTCCGGGTGACTGCGGAAGAGTTGCGCCGAATCGAGCCACGACTCCGGCGTCACACCGCCCGCTTGATAGATGGCGTCGCGCAGGTGCTGCTGGCCCGATGTGCGATAGCGCCCCGGCGCGCGCACTTCCCCGCCGACCAAAATCTCCGGCTCCGGCTCGAAGTCGTAGCGCCCGAAAATGCGCACCGTATCGAGCGGCTCGAGCTTCGGCCCCGCTGCCGGATTTTCGAGCGCCGCCGCCAGATCGAACGACTCGACTTCGGGGTGATAGTCCGGGGCGTGCAGCCGGATAATCTCCGCGTAGCGCCGGGAAGGTTCGGGAAGCAAGTCGTTGTAGGACGCCACCAAGTCGCTGAACTTCATTCCCGGCTTGTAGGAATAGCGCCCCGGCCTTAGTACGTGCCCCTCGAGATACACGGCTGCGGTGTTGTACGGCGCGATGGGAAAGATGTGAATCTCGTCGCCGTCCTGGACGGTGAAGCTCCGCAGCTTCTCGCGGATTGCTTCCGCATCGCTCGTTTCACCGATTTCCAGGCTCAACATCGTGCGCTTTTCATGCGCCACCAGCCGCTGCACCTCGATGCGCCGCAGAGCCGCCGCAGGGAGAATTCCTCCCGAAAGGTCGAGTGCCTCTTCCAGTGTTTTCTCATTGCGCAGTTCGTAGATCGCCGGGCGGCGCACCATCCCGTCGGCCTTCACGACCGGGCCGAGCGGCGGCACCAGCAGCGAATCGCCGTTCTCCAGCCGCTCGAGATCGCCGCGAATCCCGTGGAGCAGCAGATCGTAGGCGTCCACTTCTTCGACCAGTTGCTTCCCGCGGTAATGCTGCAACCGCCGTAACGACCCCTGTGGCGTGACGCCGCCGGCCGCAAACAGAGCGTTCAGCGGCGTGGAAAGCGAGCTGATGTCGTACGCCCCCGGCGCGGCCACGTCCCCCACCACGTACACGCGCACCGTGCGCAGCCTCTGCAGCGATACGTCCGCCGAAATATCGCGGAATTGCGTGCGCAAAACCCGCTGGATGTCTTGCTGCACTTCACCGAGTGTCTTCCCGGAAACGAGAACGGGTCCCGCCTCGGGAAGGGTCACACGTCCCTGGCGGTCCACGGTGCGGAAAAACCGCTGCGAAACCCCGCCCCACAAGTCGATAGACAAACCGTCGCCGGGCCCGACCACGTAATTCGGGCCGACCGGGAGGTCCATCGGCAGATAATCGGGATTCGCCTCGCCCCTGCGGAACACGTCCAGCCCAAAGCGTTCCGCCGGCCGGTTGCTGGCTGCGGCTTGTATATAGAGGTCGTAGAGCGAAGGCACCTCGGCGTACGGATTCGGACGGTGCACGATGCGCACCGGCTCGGGTGCGATCGAAATGACTGGCGAAGCGGCTCGCCCGGAACTGCTTCCGGCAGCCGCCGGGCGCCCGGTCTTCGAGAGTTCCTCAAGCGAAGACATCGGCTGAAGGTCTCCCCCCGGCGCGATGGCCCCCTTGAATAGGTCTTCCGTCGTGGTACCTGTCAATTTCTCACGGCCGCTGAGCAGAGAACTCCCGCCGCTTCGACTTGCGGCAAGCACGGTTTCCGGTCTGTTGGAGTCTCCCGCTGGTTCTATCTGCCGCTCCGGCAAGGAGCCCATTCCGTCGGTATAGATTTGATCGTTCAGCGGAACCTGGTTCGTGCGCTCGAATGGCGTCCCGCGTGGCTTCGCCGCCGGCAAAACAGGTTGGCTTCCTGCTACTTCCGGAAGCGGGCCCGACTGGGCTCGCTCTTGCAAGGCCAATTTCTGCTCCGGCCCGAGATTTGCGTTCGGATTCACGCGCGGAAGCAGAAAGCCGTAGCGCTGCAAAAGACGAGTGGCCAGTACCCGTGCGCGGAGTTCCGTGCGCAATCGCTCGGCGATCGCGCTGTCGACCAGTTCCGATTCTTCCAGAACTTGTCCGGCCATCGCCGCGTCCTGCGCCAGCACGCGCTTGAGCTCCAACAGCAGGCCCGGCTCTTTGTTCACCACGGCCAGGATTTGCACGTCCGAAGCCGCCACGCGATCCAGGTTGTCCGAAAGGAGGTCAGGCAGAGAACGAGTCTCCTGCCGCGTGGAGTTCTCCGCGTCTGCCTGCGGTGCCTCAGCCTGCTGCGCCCGCGGTCGCGCCAATGCGGCCGCCGGCGCGGTGAGAATGGCCACGAGAAGCAATGCCTGGACCGCCCGCCCGACCGGAATCGGCGTTTCTTGGAGTTCGCTCCCTTTCTTTCTCATGCGTTCCCCCTTTCCCGCCGGATCTCTTTCTTGCGCATCACGTCCAGCACCCCCTCCTGGCTCGCCTCCATGGTGGCGGAATGGATCTCGAGGGAGGCCCAGTAGAAAACGCCCGTGTCGGAGTTGGGGGCCACGGCGATGATCCGCAGAGATGGAAACTGCTTCAGCAACAGATCGCAGAGCGGCGGCCGGCGGCGCGTTTCATCCAAGCCGATGAACAGGAAATCCGGACGCGTCTTCGCCACCAGCGACGCGACCTCTTGCTCATCCTCGACTTCTCCCACCACGGATATCCCCGCTTGATCCGCCAACGTCGAAAGCACCACCTGGCGCATCAAGCGCGGGCGGTTGGCGACGAGGACGCGGATGGGTGTCTCGGGCACGTTGGCCGGGCAGAGGAGCGAGAGTAAAGAGGCTGGGGAAAAAGGGGAAGGCTGAAAAGGGTGTGAGGTGTTCAGTACCAGTTAGAGCGCATCGGTGAGCTAATTTCGGACCAATCCCTTGGTACTTTTTGAGTACTCTGCAGCCGCCCCAGCAAGGCTCGCGGCGGAGCAAGCGGCGGTCGTCGCTGTCGCGGGCCGAGTTGGAAGTAGAATAGTTTCAAGGAGCTTCCATGGCCGACTACACCGCAGAACACGCGCGCGCAGGCATTCACGCGAAATTGCCGCGGCTGGAGACCTGGCCCAATCAATTCCCGGGCTACATCATCACCACGCGCTTTCCCGAATACACGTCGGTGTGCCCGAAGACCGGCCTGCCGGACTCCGGAACGATCACCATGCAATACATGCCGCGCAAGGAGTGTCTCGAACTCAAGGCGTTGAAAATGTATCTGCTCGGCTACCGCAATCTCGGAATCTTCTATGAAAACGCCGTGAACTGCATCTTGCGCGACATCGTCGAAGCGATTCATCCCGAATGGTGCCTGGTGCGCGGCGAATTCACTCCGCGCGGCGGCTTGACGACGACGGTCTTCGCCCGCTGGCCCCGACTGCGTCGGGGCGGGAAAGCTGACCGCCGCTGAGGCGCGCAGAGGCAACGGAACGCGGGCCGGTGGAACCCCCGCTGATGCTCGTATAGCCGACGACTTGGCCGCGCGAAGATCGGGGATAGTGACGGTCTTGGCGCGCGCGGAAGAAAGGGGCAGACGGAAGTCTGCCCCCTACTTACTAGTGCTTGGGCTTTTCGGAGACGGGTTTGGATTCGAGGCCCTTGGGCTTGGCGGCCGGCTTGGAAGCCGCGGCCATGAGGGCTTTGGGTTGCCAGAAGTCGGGAGCGACCGCCAGGATCTCCTCGGGCGGATTGCTGAGGGTGGGCGAAAAGCGGTAGAGCGTCGATTCCGTGCTCTCGACAGACTCCGCGTTCACTTGCAGGTATTTCTTGTAGCCTTCCTCGCCCAGAATGTCGTGGGCGGTGGGGTTTTTGTCGAAGCCGCCCAGTCCCGTGCGCAGGGTCGTGATGTAGAAGGTGGCGCCTTTGCCGCCCTCGACGACCTGGGAAACGAGCACCGGCTGGGTATTTGCGGCCTGTTCACCCGCGGCCTTCATATCCTTCAGCAAGGCCTCGAATTCGGCCACATGACCCGGCCGCAGGTGGACGGCGGTGGTGCGCAGCACTCTGGATCCTCCGATGAGGTTCGCGTAGGCCGCGGCATCGACAGGAGCCTTGCGGCTCAGGTCCCAGCGCCGGCGGCGAAGCTCCGAGCGCTGCGACAGGGAGCAGTTGTTCACGTCCTGGAGCAACTTGGCAGCGGCCTCCTTGCCGTAAGCCTTTTGGAGCGCGCCCATGAAAGCATCGTTGGCTTTATCAACATCCGCGTAGCTCTCCCGCGTGCTGACGAAGGAAATGACAGTGGAATCTCCGTACATCGTTTCGATCGCCATAAAGTGGTCCCCGTTGAAGCGGCGATTGGCGTCGGCGATTTTCTTAGCAATGGCCTGGAAGTCGGCGGACTTCTCCGGTTTGACCTTGACGGTGAAGACATCGAGATAATTCTCCTGCGCCCGGACGGCCGCGGGCACTGCAAGCGAAAGAACGACCGCCAAGGCGCAAATAGCTCTGCGATACATAAATGCCTCCTTACCTGACAGAAGATTCCGTGTGTGTGGTGTGATGGACTCTACTCTCCAGAGCAGTCGGGGTCAAGGAGGAGACCGCGCGTCAGAGCACAGACTGAAGTCCGTGCTACCTGCGAAGTTTAGTGGACGTCGGCGAGGAGGACGCCGAAGGGCGGTAGGGTGACGGAGTCGAGAGAAATCGGGCCGGCCGAAGAGAGCTCGGGGGCAGCAAGAACGAGGCGCACGGTTTTCTCCTTGATGCCTTCAGACGAAAGGTCGAAAGAGAGCGTATGGGGTGACGCGGACATATTGAGGACGACTAGGACGGAGTCGCCGGCGGCGGGATTTTTGCGCAGGAAGCTGAGGACGTCGGGGTCGTCACGGTTCACCGAGATATAGGAGCCGTCGCGGAAGGCGGGGTTATTGCGGCGCAGAGCGATTAGCCGCTTGTAGAAATTGAGGATGGAATTGGGATCCTTGGATTCAGCGGCGACGTTGACTTTCGCCGCGCTGGGCGGAACGGGAAGCCAGGTCTTGTCGGCCGTGCTGAAGCCCGCGTTCTTGGAAGTGTCCCATTGCATGGGCGTGCGCTCGCCGTCGCGGCCCTTATCCTTGGGCCAACCGAGTTTCCCCACGGGATCCTTCACGTCTTCCTTGCGCGCGGGCGCAGTGGTGCGCATGCCGATCTCTTCGCCGTAATACATCTGCGGCGTGGCCCGCGGAGTGAGCAGAAGTGCGGCCATGAGCTTGGCGATCTGATCGTTGTGCTTGCCGTCGCCGTAACGGTCCCACGGGCGCGGCTGATCATGATTGCCGAAGAAATACTCGGGCCAGCCGTGGGCGGGATTGTTCTCGACTTCGTCCAGGAGACGGCGGAAATCCGCCGCGGAGAGCTTGTTCACGTCGGCGATCTGGAAATCCATGGGGAGCTGGACTTCGTCGTCATGAGCGCCGTACATCTTGGCGAGCTCGGCGATGTTGGGCTCATCGGCCTCACTGATGAGAACGGGGCCGCCGGGATAAGAGTCCACGAGCTGGCGCAGCTCGCGCAGCACATCGTGCACTTCTGGGAGATTGTCAGTGTATTTGTGCTCGATGTTGGGGTCGCCGTAAGCGTTTTTGCCGGGAAGAATCGGGTCGTCGTGCAGGTTGGGGTCTTCAAAGAGGCGGGAGACGGCGTCAATGCGGAAACCGGCGGCGCCGCGATCGAGCCAGAAGCGCACCGCGTCGAACATGGCTTTCTTCACTTCGGGATTGCGCCAGTTGAGGTCGGGCTGCTGTTTGTAGAAATAGTGGTAGTACCACTGGTCGGTCTGGGGATCGAAGGTCCAGGCGGAACCCCCGAACCAGGAAAGCCAGTTGTTGGGCGGCTGACCGGGCCCTTTGCCGTCGCGCCAGATGTACCAGTCGCGCTTGGGATTCGTACGGGAGGAGCGGGATGCCGTGAACCAGGGATGCTGGTCGGAAGTGTGATTGAGGACGAGATCCATAACGATGCGCAGGCCGCGTTTTTTGGCTTCGGCCACAAGGCGGTCGAAATCGGCCAGCGTGCCGTACTGCGGATCGATTGCGCTGTAGTCGGCGATGTCGTAGCCGAAGTCCACCTGCGGCGAGGGGTACATGGGAGTGATCCAGAGGGCGTCGACGCCGAGAGCCACCAAGTAATCGAGGCGCGAGGTGATGCCGTTGATGTCGCCGGTGCCGTCGCCGTTCGAGTCTTGAAAGCTGCGGGGGTAGATTTCGTAGATGACGGCGTGCTTCCACCAGGGGTCGGCGGAGGAAGCGGTTTGTGATGCGGCCGGCGCCGCGGGAGCGGGTATCTGCGACTGACAAGCGGAAAGGAGAAGGCCGAGGGCGAGAGTCGCAAGTAGAGAAAAAGACTTGAGGCGGTTCGACACGGGCACTCCCCTGCAACCAGGTTTTCGACGCAGCGGCCAGTTCATCGGGGCCATTCGATGCGCACCTGCGGCGAGTTGCCAGCGGATAATACCACTGTGACATCATCCGGCGAGCCTGACAAGGGAGGGGGCGATTGTCGCCGGGGTTCGGTCACCCGGTAATGGGCGAGACGGCATGCGATCGCT
>Ga0209056_10008265_pt1 | contig 10672 bp, 5 predicted proteins | sample GraSoiAngelo_114_FD_185876 | JGI IMG/M metagenome (GOLD analysis project Ga0209056, IMG submission 185876) | Grasslands soil microbial communities from the Angelo Coastal Reserve, California, USA - 14_0903_13_40cm (SPAdes) (version 2) | ecosystem: Environmental > Terrestrial > Soil > Grasslands ...
CACCTTCCTTGGCTCAAATCTGGCGTTGCTTTCGACCTGCTCTGGGTTTCTTTTGCACGAAGTCACTGTGACTTGAGAACAGACTGATTCATCCCTCTCGCATGAATCATTTGTGCCTCTGATCGCCGGGGATGACAAATTCGCTGGAAAGCGCAAGTCATGGACGGCTCCTTTCTGGATAATGCAAAATGTCACACAACACGTGTGACAAATTCCCCAACAGAGCGTTAGCGCAAAACAGGGACCGTATTGGGTAAATCGTCGGCATCATGACGCTGGCGTGGCCAACACTTGCCGGAGCGATCGTCGATCTGATTCTCAAACAGGCAGCACTACTGGGAGGTGGCGGCACTCACCGTGAGCTCTCCTTGGCCTCAGCCAGGGCTGTGCGTGCTTCTTCATTTCCTGCATCGTATTTGAGAACGCGTTCCAGTGTCTCTATGCTGGACTCGGGATCGCCAGTCACCTCGTAAAGATATGCCAGTCCCAAGTATGCGGCCGTATAGTGGGGATCGACTTCGATAGCTTCGTCGTAGAGCTGCCGCGCCGCCGCCACGTTTCCCTCTCTAAGCCGAATCTTCGCCAAACGAGTTCGGACCTCGGCAGATGCAGACCCAGAGTCAATCGCTTTTTGCAACACTTGGGCTGCCTCCGCCGGCGATTGGGGGTGAGCCACCAAAAGGACCAGGCCGTATGCCTCCTGCACCTCGGGATCGTCGGGAAGTTCTCGGGCTGCCTGTTCCAAGAGCGCGAAACCTCTTTGCCGGAATGCCGGGTAGACCTGACTCACTTCGTAAAAGGCCAGCGCCTGGGTCCGCAAATCCGGTAGGGCAGCCGGCTCCTGTCCACTTCTTGGGTGGTAGATCAAATCTTCCTGGGACTCCGGCGTCGCGGGAACCTGGGGAGGACTCTGGGAGGCAATTCGCAGGATGCGATGGTCCGTCAACGCAGAGTGACTAATATTCGCCACAGACTTCTTTGGCATGTGGCATTGGATGCAGCTGTCCCGTGGGGACGTCGCCTGTCTGCGCGTCGAGGATAACGAGCAGCTTTGAACCGTATGGCACGTCAGGCACTTCCTGCGGAAGTACGACGACGATGCTGCCCCGCGCAATTGCACGTGGGGATCATGACAAGTGATGCAGCCCAGGCGGCCATTGCTCTCGATCGAGCACCGGCTCATCTCCATCTGTTCTGGGTGACTAAGCGCTTTGACGACATCAGAGTTCAAGGCTACGGGAGCAGTAAAGATGGCAACGACGTTTCCGAGCGGCGTACCGGGCCGGAAGTCCAGGTATGTCTTGCCGGGCCGCAGGACACGCGCATCTCCGCCAAAATGGCATTGGATGCACACGTCATCGCGAAGGTGTTGCGGAAGGCGGGTGGGATTGACGATTGAGAAGTCAATTGGACCTCGGAGTGGTGCATTTTCCAGACGCTCGCGAACGTGGAGTTCGCCCGGACCATGACACCGTTCACAGCCGACGGCCAAGGCGCGGAAAGGTGGGTCTTGATAACGGTTTCGCGTGCCTGCAATGGGACGAAAGATTCCGGAGTGGCACGAAACACAAAGATTCCCGGCGGGCCGTGTAAAGCTCCGGAACCGGCCGGCCTCATAACCAGGCGAGAGATCCCATCCGCGAATCCCCGTGTAGTACGAGATCGGCGAAACAAATAGCGCGTCCCCTTTTGCCACCAAGTAACTTCGCCCCACGTCTCCGGAACCCACTGTGAAAGCCACTTGGTGCGTTTCGGAGTATTCCAGCTTGCCGTCCGCGCCGATCTTCGATTCCGTGTGATACATCTTGCCACCGCTGACGGAGACGCTATACGTAAGACCGAGCTTCTTTCTGAAGAGCGTCACACGCTTTCTAAATTCTGGCCAGTTGCTGGGGCCCGGAAGGGAAAGCGATTTGCCCATGCCGGTTTTCTTGAAATCGGTGTATTGAGGCTCGTGGCAATCGCGGCAGACCTCGTCACCAACGTATGCAACCCCAGCCCGGGCATTCAGATATTCTCCGGGGGCTTGTTCCGGTATCGCGCCTTTGCGGCCAGCCCCCGGCAGCCATAAGAGAAACACAGCAGAGAGACTTAGAAGAATTGTGCTGGTTTTTTTCATTGGTGTTCAGAGGGAATCTCTGATTTCAACTCCATCTCTACGCGGAACCATATACCAGCGGCCCTCTTCTGGGAGCCGCAAGTCCGCTCAACTGGGAAGCTTAAATGTTGATTTGAGCGGCTGACACGAAAAATCCTCAGCAGCGGATTCGCTTCTCCGAAATGGACGCTCCTAGGCAACGCCAAGGACTCCATTAAGAGATCAACGAGGACCACTTGGCGCAGCAATTGGCGGAGGCGGGAGTGGCTTTGTATCCCGAATTCCCTCCTCTTCCACAATCGTATAGATCGCGTCGGAGGCGATATTCTCTAGCATCTCCACTTTGCCAGTGGGCCAACGGATCTCCACGGAATCGATTTTCGCGGCGGCAAGGCCAAAATGCTGACGGAGATCGTTCTGCGAAAGATAACTTCCGCCGCCACGAACCTCGCTGAACTGACGAACGCCCGCGGCAAGAATTGTGACGCGCGCGCCGATCGCAGCGCGGTTGCTCTTGGTGCCGATCAACTTGAACAGCACGCGGTGATTGGCGTTCGAGGAGCGATTGATCAGCAGTGTAGGCGGCCCGCCGACGTTGAGGATGGCTATGTCCATGCTGCCGTCATTGTTGATATCTCCGAAAGCAGCGCCCCGGCGGCAGGCAAGCGGGATCTGCGTCAGCCCGGACACGGCGGAAATGTCCTCGAACGTGCCATCGCGCAGGTTTCGGAACAACTGCATCGGCTGCCGGTACTTCACACCACCAGGAATTGCGTCCACCTGCGGGTACACGTGACCGTTTGCGACGAAGAGATCGAGCCAGCCAGTGTTACTGAAGTCGACAAATCCGGTTCCCCACTTTACGTAGGGATACGCAGGTTGTGCAGTCTTCGACGCCCAGCCCTCGTCCGTGAAACCTTGCAAACCAAGATTGTGATACAGGTTGTTTGGTTGGTCGGTGAAATTAGTAACGAAGATACTCAGGCGCCCTTCGTGCCTGTAGTCTCCGAAGTCAACGCCCATCGAGCCGAGTTCCTGTCCGTCGGCACTTAGTGCTGTCCCGGTCAAAAGGCCGACTTCTTCGAAGGTCCCATCGTGCTTGTTGTGGTAGAGAAAATTGGGCCCGGCGTCGTTGGCCACGTACAGATCAGGCCAGCCGTCGTTATCGTAATCGCCCCACACGGCCCCGAGCCCGTAGCGGTGCCGGGGATCGTCAACCCCAGCTTTCTTGGAGACCTCTTCGAACGTACCATCGCCGCGGTTTCGAAAAAGCAGGTCGCTTTCGCCTTCCATGCCCCAGGGACCGCACTGCACCAGAATGCCTTTGTAGCGACAGAATTTTTCGTTGCTGCCAAATTCCGGGAGCTTATCCATATCCAGATGGACGTACCGCGCCACAAAGAGGTCGACGTAGCCGTCGCGATCGTAATCGGCCCAGGCTGCCCCGGTCATAAAGCCGCTCCCCCGCACTCCGGCTTTATCTGTCACATCTTCGAATTTGCAATTTCCCAGACCGCGGTAGAGTGCGGTGCCACCGAAGCCGGAGACAAAGATGTCTAGTTTGCCGTCATTATCGAAGTCGGCGACCGCGATTCCCATGCCCCACCCTTTGCGCTTCAGCCCGGCCGATTGCGTGATGTTGCTGAACTTAAGATTTTCATCCTGATGGTAGAGGGTAATCAGAGGATCGCCGCCATCGCGATAGTGCTCCACGGTGGAGCCATTCACCATGGCAATATCTAGCTTGCCGTCGTCGTCGCAATCAAACAAGGCGATGCCGCCGCTCATGGACTCGATGATATAATGCTGCTCAGTCGTGGAAATATGGGATGCTGTCAGGCCCGCTTGTTTGGAAACATCCTCGAATTGGGGAACCGTCGCCATGGATGGAGCTTTGGTCTGAGCCATGGCAAAAGCGAGGGAAAACCAGACGGAGAGGGCCAGAACACCGGCTATGGACATCGATCCGTAGTGCGGATCAGGTTTGCAAGGTCGCACGCAGCCCCACCCGGTCACCCTGGTCCCGGGCAACCAAATCATTGCTCGTTGAAATAATACGGAATAATATCGTGAACAGGCTGTTTCGCATATGAGCAAATTAGCCAGAGCCGGGCTACTTATTTTAAGCATTTGCTTGAGCGCGCCACTCGCTCGAGCCCAAGTCCAACAAAGCTCGTCTGACTCCGCAAGCGTGATCCGCGCGACGACGCGTCTGGTGCAGTTGGACGTTGTAGTCACAGACTCTTCTGGGCATCCGCCTAAGGATCATCTCGGCGAGAAAGACTTCACCATCTTGGAAGACGGAAAGCCGCAAAAGCTTTCGTTCTTCTCCTTTCAGCAGCTCGAAGGACAGGAAAAGCGACAGAGGCCCCTGCCACCGCAGCTTCCACCGCATGTGGCCACCAACCGGCCGGAGTACCGCCGCGCTGTGGGGCCGCCGGTCATCCTGCTGCTCGATGGTATCAACACACCTGTGGAGAACCAGATTGTTGTTCGTCAGCAAATGCTCAAGTTTATGGCGGACCATTTCGATCCCCACTTACGTATCGCCGTTTTCCTTCTCGGCAACGAACTCACGGTTTTGCAGGACTTCACGTCCAACCCGGCGCTACTGACTGCGGCGCTTCAGAAGTACCGTTCACAGGGTTCAGCCGCGGGGCGAATGGGAGGCGCGGACGTCCAATTACAGCCACCATCGTTTGATGGGCCCAATCTTCCTCCGCAAGCAGCTGCCCAGGGCGGGGCCGGGAGCGGGTGGGATTCCAACGGACGGTCGCTCATGAACATTGGGTATGCACTGGCCCGATTTGAGAAAGAGGGCAACGCAAGCAGTATGGAAATGCGGGTTGCGCATACCGCGGACGCTCTCTCTTCGATTGCGCGCTATCTGGCCGGATTCCCTGGACGCAAGGTAGTGATCTGGTTTTCGGCGTCCTTTCCATTGAATCTCTCAGTTGTCGATCCTGCGGATTTTGACGTGTATCGTTCTTATGCCGACCGGATCCGGACAACAACGAATCTGCTGTCGGATGCCCAGGTCGCGATCTACACCGTGGATGCGGGGGGCCTGAAGGGAAATTTGATCTCCGACCCCAGCGATACTGGCCGGGATGCGAACGGTAGGATGGCGTTGACAGTAGACGCGCATATGAACGCGAACAGCAAGGAAGTATTCGAGCGGTTCAATAAAGAAGACAGTTTGGCAAAGGTCGCTCAAGAAACGGGCGGGCGCGTTTTCTTGAACACAAATGACTTCGATCGCGCCATTGTGGAAAGTGTACGAGACAGTAGTACTTTCTACCAGGTTGGCTACTATCCCGACCACAAGAAGTGGGACGGCAAGTTTCACACTATCAAGGTGAAGGTCGCAGGAGACGGTTTAGCGGTGCGACATCGCCGCGGGTACTACGCCACCGATCCTGAGAAATGGCGCAAGAGCGGCGAAGGGGAGATGAACGTGGCCTTGGAGAAGGACATTATTTCCACTGGCGTTCTGTTCTACGCACGGGCGATGCCGCCATCCGACAACGCCGACGTGAAAGTCGAATTCCTGGTGGACCCCCATACAATCACCTTTGAGACGCAATCGGAGAACCAGCACGAATGCAATCTGGAATTCCAAGTGCAAGCCTTCACTCCCGAGGGCAAGCTAGTGAAAGCCGAGGTGCAGCAAGCAGAAGCCCCGCTCAAGCAGGATACCTATGACCGCATCGAGAAGAACGGCCTTCCGATGCCCGTGTCCATCAAGCTCGCGCCGGGTCAGTACCTGCTTCACCTAGGCGTTCGGGATAATCGAACGGGGCAGTTCGGGACGTCGGACCTGCCGCTGACCATCGGCGAGGCTGCTGCCCACTAAAAATTCCAAGGTTACTTCGAGGGACCGGCAGGCGAACCTTTCCTCGCACTCTTTTCCTTCAGCTGTTGGTAGACTCGCAGAGCTTTATCGGCATCCTCGACCCGGCCCACGCGACGATACGCAAGGCTGAGCTGGTAATAATCGTAGGATTGAACGGGCTGTAATTGCGTTGCTTTCTCGAGGTGCTGGATTGCTTCATTTGCATAGCCCTTATCCAACAGCGCCTTTCCGAGCTGGTAGTGCGCATCCCCGTAAGCAGGCTTCTCTGCGAGTACCGCGTTCAGCAGCCGGATGGCCTCGTCCGTTTGGCGTTGCTCCAGGCGCACGTAAGCGAGCTGGTACATGGCCGGGACAGACCGTGAATTCACTGAAAGTTCCGCGCTTAATTCCTGCACGGCCTGATCGAGCTTGCCTTGTTTGAAATAGACCATGCCGATGAAGTAGTGTGCTTCGGCAAAGCTTGCATTCAGCTCTAGCGCGCGCTGGAACTCGAGCAACGCCTCGGGGTATTGAGACTGCCCGTAGTGCGCCTGCCCTACCAAGAGATGAACCTCGGGAGAGTTCGCGCCGTGCTCCAACATTCGCGAAAAAAGTCGTCCGCCAGCGGCTGTATCGCCACTGCGCACTAATGCCACTCCCGCTGCGTAGAGTAGTCCGGGGTTCTCGGGCAACGTATCCAGAATCGGACGGAATGTCTCCGCACTTTTCGCGAACTCTTCAGTCATGTAGTACGAAAGGCCGAGCATCTGGCGAACGTTGGCGTCCTTTGGCGTTTGGCGAAGGAGGCGCTCGAGCGGGCCGATCGCGTGTTCGTAGCGTTCCGCACGGAAAGCGGCCAGTCCCCAGTTGCGATCCAGGCTTTCAATCTTGGGATTCCACCGCGCTGCTTCCGCGAATTCCTCCTCCGCGTTCGAGTAGCGAGCGGCACGCGCTTCAATCACGCCAAGATTGTGACACGCCTCTCCCAACATTGCGGAAACGCGCTTCACGTACTCGGCTTCCCGGCTGTTGGGGAGTTCAGGTCCATGCGGCGCGCGCATCAACATTGAGCGCAGCTCCTGCTGGCGGGAGCCGCTCATCGCGGCAGCTTCGCCGGATCCAGTAAAAGTATCCGGCGCCGGCGGCGAATCGCGTCCTGGCAATTGGCTCCGAATCCGTTTGGCTTGAGTCAATTCGGACTCCGCCTCTGCATGCCGGTTCAGTTCTTCAAGCGCCTTACTCATCAGATCATGAACTTCCGCCACTTCCCCGTAGTTCGCGTCATTCGAAGTAAGTACCAGCGACTTTTGCAGCGCAGCCACGGCCTTCTCCAAGTGCCCAGCATCGAAACTGGCCCGGCCCAATCGAAAAAAGGCGTCGGGATCATCAGCGCGTGCGGAGGTGGCCAGTTCGAACCACTTTTCGGACTCGCTCGGCTTCTGTTCCTTTTCCGCAATCATGCCCAGGTAATACTTGCTGTCATAGTCATCGGGAGTTTTCGAAAGTTCGGCAAGAAACTGTTCGCGGGCTTTCGCATAGTTCTGGGGACTTTGTAGGTAATAAGTAAGTCCGAGGGACGAACGCACGCGTGCTTTCTGTGGTTCCAGTTCGATCGCTTTTACAAAATGATTGGCCGCTTGATCGAAATAGCCGGTCTCCCGGTAAGCAAGACCAATCAATACGTGCAGGCTGGCGCTGGGCACGGAGGAGGCTTGCATCTCGTCGAAAATCACGCCCGCGGGAACCGGGTTCTTCAGCTCCAAGTCGGCCAAAGCCAGCAGGTAGCCCGTATCGAAATCCGTTTGCATCCGCAGCGCCGATTCCAAGCGATTGGCCGCGGCTGCGAAATCACCTTTCATGAAATCGATCTTGCCCGCGAGGTTTAGAGCGCGCAGGTCTTTCGGATCTTGCTCAAGCGCGGCCTCAATTTCTCTCTTTGCCTTGTCGAAATCGCGGACCACAAAGTGCGCGATGGCCAGGTCAACGCGCGCCGTCACACGGGTAGGTGCGGCCTTCACAGCCCGGGAAAGCAGATCGATTCCTTCGGCGTACTCGTTGTTCGAAACGCGCAGGTTCCCTAATTGCTGCAAGGCGCCGGAAACGGCTTCGCGATACGCCGCAGCTGCCCTTTCGTAATCTCCCGCGACCTGGAACGTCTGAGCCGCTTGAAAAGCCTGCTCTGGAGAATTTGCCTCACTCCCCGGCTTGGCATTTTCCTGAGCCCGTGGTTGAGCGGCTGGAAGAAGGCAGCACCACACCCACAAGCCAACCTTCACGAGAATTCGCGTTCGAGACATCTTTTCCCTTCGAAATTCTTTGGGCGAAACCATCCGCCGCATTTACGGCTGCGGCGCCACAGCCGGAGAAGCTGCGTCTTTTCGTTTATGCTCTTCGTCTTCCGCCTGCCGTTGCCGGTTATATGTATCCATCTCCCTGCGCGCGGGTTCCTGCAGCCCCAGCCGGGTGTAGGCCAACCCCAAATGATAATGGTACTGAGAAACGGCCGGAGCAAGTTTTACAGCTTGCTCCAGCACGGTCCTGGCCTGCTCCAGATTTCCGGTTTGCAGGTACAAGGTCCCTAATTCCGCCGCAGCCGAAGCATGCTCCGGGTTTGTTCGCACAACTTCTTCCAGTTCCCCTCGGGCTGCGTCGATGTTCCCTTCTCTCCGGGCCATCAAACCCAGATAGTAATGCGCGTCGGCGAGATGGGAGTCAATCGTCAGGCAGCGCTGCAAGTCGCGCTTGGCCCCTTCCGCGTCGCCGGTCTTGAATTCCGCAATCCCCAGCAGCAACCGGCTGTTGGCATCGTCGGGCCGCGCCGCCGCCAGCTTGCGTGCAATGGGCTCGGCCTCCTCCGGTGAATCAGCTTCGATCAGAGTGAAGGCAAGGACGTATTCGTTATCCGGATTGTTCGGTTGAATGGCATTCAGCCTTCGCGCCGCCGCCACGGCCGACGCGCGTCGGCCGGTCTTCAATAACGCCAGACTCAGTTTTTGCAATACCTCGGGACGATTTGGCTGCACTTCATCTGCGCGGCGGAGCAACTCGATCATTTCATCTAGGCGATTCTGCTGCGCGGCAAGACCAGCGGCCTCGTAGAGTAAATCGAAAGCCTTGGGTTGCAGCTTCAGTGCTTGCGACAGTAATACCATAGCGGCTTGAGGCTTCCCCTGGGCCGTGCAGACGAGAGCGAGGGTCTGCAGGTACTCTGCCGAGGGCTTTACCGGCTTCACCCTGTCCATGAGATGAGCAGCATTTTCAACATACCCATTGCGGAGAAGTACCGTGACAAAGTCCCGTAGGACCTCAGGCTCCGCGTTTGCGTGGCGCAGTAGACTCGGTATCAATGGCGGGACATTGTCGGCTCCACCAATCGCAAAGTAATCCGCTGCCAAGACGGGCAGAATTCGGGGAGGACGCGCGGTCGCCGGGACCCGCTGCGCCGCAGCTATCGATTCCTTGTACTGGCCCGCCGACTCATACAGGAGGGCTAGCTCCACGTTGGCCGCCACGTCGGCTCGCGCAATCGCGACGACATGCGAGTAGGAGTCAATGGCCTGGGGGCTGTTCCCCACTGAACCGTACAACTTACCTAAGCCGCGGTAGGCCTCGACATCCTTGGGGCTCAGGGTCAAAACTCTGCGAAACAGCGCTTCGGCCTCTGGCGTGCGCTTCTGGAGCGTGCGGATTTCCGCCATGAGGTCAAGCGCCCACACCTGCTCGGGTTGCTGCGACAAGACGCTCCAGAGCTGCTTTTCCGCATCATCGAGCCGGTTCTGAGCAATAAGCCTGGAAATCGAGCTGCGCGGACTGGATTGCCCCCAGAGAGGCAGCGGAGAAGCGATGATAAAAACGAGAAACGCCGCACCGAACAAGTACCGGGCGCAAGCGCTGCCTGTCAGGGCCAGAGTGCTGCTTTGGCCCCTGTATCCCGTGTCCCAACAAATTGCCCGCATCTCGTTCTCTACTCCTCGATGAAAACACGATACGCATAAAAAGATCTGCGCCAGATGACAATAGTAGCGCAACCCGGCGGGAACTGGACGGATTCCACAATCCTGCTCCGAACTCATTGGCACGAAAAAAAACCGGGCCCGACTTTTGTCAGGCCCGGTGAAAGAGTCTTGCTTCAGACGGAAGCTAGAAGATGAATTTCAGTGCGAACTGAATCTCCCGGTTGCCGTTTTGGGTCGTGTTTTGAAGTTGTCCGAAGGTGCTCCCCGAGGCAAGTGATCCGCCCTTAATAGCCACGCACGTGCTCGGAGTGGCCTTGCAGGGCGCACCCGAGGCATCCACCACATAAGTCCCGCCATCTGCGCCGGGAATGGTGGAGGTTGAGCCGCTTACGTTGAATGACAGGTTCTGGCCAGCGAAACGAAACTGCGGATGATTGAAGACGTTAAACATCTCCAAACGGAATTGCAGTTTAGTGCCTTCCGTCAATCGCCAATTCTTGTCGATGGCGAAGTCCACGTTGTCGATCGGAGGACCAGGGCACTGGCCAGGCCCGCCGTTGCCAAAGGTGGCCAATTGGTAGCCATCCCATGTGAAGGCTTTTGGATTCAACCACTGGTCCCGCGGCGAATTGCTGAGATGGCAAGGCTGGCTGTAGTCGCGCAGTGGCCTGCCGGTAAATGACCCGCTCGTGCCAGTACCCGTGGGATCTCCGATGCCGCTGTTACCTTGGATCGTCAGCGCATTGCCGCTGGCGTAATTCACAATGGTATTGGATTCCCAAC
>Ga0209056_10008266_pt1 | contig 10670 bp, 11 predicted proteins | sample GraSoiAngelo_114_FD_185876 | JGI IMG/M metagenome (GOLD analysis project Ga0209056, IMG submission 185876) | Grasslands soil microbial communities from the Angelo Coastal Reserve, California, USA - 14_0903_13_40cm (SPAdes) (version 2) | ecosystem: Environmental > Terrestrial > Soil > Grasslands...
TAGGATAGAGGATGCAAAAAGGCAAGTCAAGGAGATTTTTATGGCCAAAGCTGCCCGTCAACTCGCCGATCTGATTTCGATTGGACCCGCCATGCTGCGGGACTTCGAGCTGCTGGGGATTCGCAGCGTGGCGCAGCTGGCCCGGCAGAACCCGCGGAAACTGTATGAAAAGCTGGGGCGTGTGGCGGGGCGGCATCAGGATATCTGCGTGCTGGACGTGTTTTGGGCAGCGGTGGCGCAGGCGCGGAATCCACGGCTGGATGCGGAGAAGTGCCAGTGGTGGTGGTGGAGCAATCAAAGGAAACAACGAAGTAATGAAGTAAAGAGTTAAGGGCTCCGGATGACCCTGAGGCAAGGATAAAAGCGGGAGGAGGATGAAAAGAAAAGACAACGCGGAGACGCGGAGAGCGCTGAGGAGCGCAGAGAGGCCGAGAAGAACTGCGCGCGCGCGGAGAAAGTTGGCGCTGACTACGCCGGATCTGGTGCTGCTGAGCCTGCTGGCAGAGCGGCCGATGCATGGGTACCAGGCGAACCTGGAGCTGGAGCGGAGGGAGATCCGGGATTGGGCGGGGATTTCACGGCCGCAGGTTTACTACTCGCTGGAAAAATTGGCGCGGGCGGGGATGATTCGCGCTTCGGAATCGGACGAGCCGGCGGCGGGGCCGGAGCGCAGCACCTTTGAGACGACGGCGAAGGGCAGCGCAGCACTGGCGAATGCGCTGGAGCTCGAAGAGTGGACGATGCAGCGGGAACGGCCGCCGTTTCTCACGTGGGTCGCGCTCTCCTGGCTGGCGCGGCCGGGCGCCATCGAAAAACAAGTTCAGCGGCGAGAAGAGTTCTTGAAGCGGGAGCTGGCGCGGGAAGAGGAAACGCTCAAGAGCGTGCTCGAGGAGGTCGAGCATCGTTATCATGAGGCCCTGTGGATGATTGAGCTGATGATCGAGCAGTTTGGAACGGAGCTGCGGTGGCTGCGCAAGCTCAAGCGCGAATTACCTCTTCGCGCTGCGGCGCGGCATCCAAGCTACACCTAAGCGCGCTCGCGCAGACTACTATATCGGTCGCGCGGGACCGCGACCACGGAGCTACCGGAAGGCGCCACGGATTATTTCGCCGGCAGGAATTGTGTCATTGACGGCACGGTCCACAGCACATCGCCTTTGTCGTCGTAGAACTGGAGCGCCGCCTGGCCTGGGATGCCTTGATTCGGCCCTATCAAATACATGCGGCCATTCGGCTGCTTCACCGTTTTGATCGGTAGGTTGAGGCTTAGCCGGGCACAAATGTGGCCCGTTTCGTTTTTCAGGATGAACTCCTGCGCTTCGACAGTGCTAGCGCGAACCATAGGCGGATCGATGCGATCGGCGGGTTTTGCTCCCATTAGAACCAACGAAACGCCCGAAAGTGCAAAAAGAGCACTAATCAGCTTCCACCGACGGTTCTGCGCTTCAAGTCTCTCGACACGCACAGCCAAGATTTGAATTTCTGAGTTCGTGGAATTCACGGTCTACCTCCTGACGATTAGAACAAAGGCGTCCTTGATCGGTTGGACGCAGGGCAATGCTGCGGGTGAGCTTCGTGAGAGCCAGGGCCTGGTCGGCAGGCCATTTTCCCGCTCCTGCCAACGAACATGAGTTTACTTCATTTGGAGGGAACCGGCGTAAGCGACGCGGGCTTTGCCGGATTCGCTGCGCTCGATGCGGCCGATGCGGAAGAATTTTTCGCGGCGCTTTTTGAGGTCAGCTTCGACGGAACGCACATTTTTCGGTGGTACGACGAGAATCATACCAACGCCCATGTTGAAAGACTGAAGCAGCTCATCGGTATCTATCTTTCCGAGTTGGGCGAGATATTTGAAGATGGCCGGCACGGGCCAGGAGGCCAAATCGATTTCGGCTTTCACGCCGCTGGGAAGCACACGCGGGAGATTCCCCGGAATGCCACCCCCGGTAATGTGCGCCATCGCCGACAGCCAGCCGCGCGCGACGATGTTTTTCAAAGCCGGAGCGTAGCAGAGATGCGGTTTCAGAAGCTCGGCGCCGATCTTGTTGCCGACTTCGGCGACGTAGGTGTCCGGCTTCAGCCGGGCGACTTCGAAAATGAGTTTGCGCGCGAGGGAATACCCGTTGGTGTGAAGACCGGCCGAGGGGAGCGCGAGCAGGGTGTCACCGGGCGTGACGTTCTTGCCGGTGAGGAGCTTTCTGCGTTCGACGGCGCCGACGATGAATCCGGCGAGATCGTATTCGCCAGGAGGATAAAACCCGGGCATTTCCGCGGTTTCGCCGCCGATGAGAGCGCAGCCCGCTTTGCGGCAAGAGCGGCTCATGCCTTCGACGAGCTGCTCGACGACCTGCGGATCGAGCTTGCCCATCGCGAGATAATCCAGAAAAAAAAGCGGCTCGGCGCCCTGCACGAGAATGTCATTGATGCAGTGGTTGACAAGGTCGCCGCCGACGGTGGAATGGACGCCCATGGCCATGGCGACTTTCAGTTTTGTGCCGATGCCATCCGCGCTGGAGACAAGCACGGGCTCTTTCCATTTTTTGCGGTCGAGCGCGAAGAGCGCGCCGAAGCTGCCGATGCCGCCAAGGACGCCGGGTGTGAAAGTGCGGCTGGCGTGATGCCGGATGCGCTGCTTGGCGTCGTCCGCGACGGCGATATTCACCCCAGCATCGGCATATTTCATGAGAAACCTGGGCGCTCCCGTTTCCGCTACCGATTCGGGCAAAGTTCGCAGCCCGTAATTCACTTCGAGGAATTCATTCGAACACCGCGGTGGGCGGCGGCGTTTGCTGCCGACTGCTATTGCCTATCAAGACGAACTAAAACGTGTGAAAAATGCGCTTCCAGCGCACGATCCCAGGATGCAGAAGGGCGTTGGCATACGCAAAAAAACGTTCGCGAATCTGGCCGGGCTCCCAGGCTTCGGGCGAAACATCCAGCGACATGTAAATAATCACGGGCGTTCCGATGATGTAATTGCGAGGGACGCAGCCCCAGAACCGGCTATCGTAGGAATTCGCGCGATTATCTCCCATAACGAAATAACAATCAGAGGGAACTTTGTAAGGCGTATGCAATTCGTAGGGCTCGCTGAGGCCGCTGGTGTACTTTTCCACGAGCTTTTGCCCGTTGACCCACACAGCGCCGTCATGAATGTCCACGGTGTCGCCGGGGAGCCCGATGACACGTTTCACATAGTCCGGCTGGTCCGGCGCAAAGGGCGGCTTGAAGATGATGACTTGCTGCCGCTTGGGACTGCGCCAGAGCGGGACGTGCAAATTGGTGAAGGGCACGCCTGCGTCGTACCCGATGCGGCTCATGATGAGGTGGTCGCCGATAAGCAGCGTGCTTTCCATCGAGCCCGAGGGGATGACGCGCGCCTGGCCGACCGCGCCATTGATAAGAAGAAAGGCGAGGCCGACCCAGAACCATGCGATGACTTCGCGCTGAATCTTGGTTTTCACCGGCACATTCTCTTCTTCTTGGGATTTCTTTTTGTCAGCTTTCACGTTCCACCGCCACTGGGTGCTCGGCGGCTACGGAGTCGCTTGCGCTTCCGTTTGCCGCGTCGCAGGATTTTCCGTTCGGCGCGCCTTTCCCAACTTCCAGTTGCACCAGATCGGTCGGGTAAACACCCGTATAACAAGACGTACAGAATTTGCCTTCGGTGTCGCTGAGCGCTTGGCGAAGTGCCGGAAGCGAAACATAGCCGAGGGAATCGGCGCCGAGGAATTTGCAGATTTCTTCCGGCGTATTGGAAGAAGCAATCAATTCTTCGCGCGTGGGGGTGTCCACGCCGTAGTAGCACGGCGAAATCGTCGGCGGGCAACTGATGCGCACGTGGACTTCTTTCGCGCCGGCTTCGCGGACCATGCGGACGATTTTGCGGCTAGTGGTGCCGCGGACGATGGAATCGTCGACGAGGATGACGCGTTGGCCCTCGATAAGGCCGCGGATCGGATTTAATTTTAGTTTTACGCCGAAATTGCGGATGGCCTGCGAAGGCTCGATGAACGTGCGGCCAATGTAATGATTGCGGATCAGGCCCATGCGGAAAGGGATTTTGGATTCGAGCGCGTAGCCGACCGCGGCAGGGACGCCGGAATCGGGCACGGGAACAACGATGTCCGCGTCGACCGGATGTTCGCGCGCGAGCAGGCGGCCCAGCATCTCGCGGCTTTCGTTGACGGAGCGGCCGAAAATAATGCTATCGGGGCGAGAAAAATAGACGTGCTCGAAAATGCACTGCTGGAGCGGCTTTTGCGGCGCGAAGTGAATGGACTCGATGCCGGATTTGGAGATGCGGACCATTTCGCCGGGTTCGATTTCGCGGACGTACTGGGCGTTGAGGAGATCGAACGCGCACGTTTCGGACGCGACGAGCCATGAAACGAAGCCGCCGGGCGTGGTCAGCTTTCCGAGAACGAGCGGACGGAAACCGCGGGGATCGCGCACCGCGTACAACTCATCCTGGGTCAACATCACCAGCGAATACGCGCCTTCGACTTGATTGAGGGCATCGCCCAGCGCGCCGGAAAGATTTCGGGCTTGCGAGCGCGCAATCAGGTGGACGATGACTTCGGTGTCGCTGTTGGTCTGGAAAATCGAGCCGCGATGCTCGAGCTTGCGGCGCCATTCGGCGGCGTTGGTGAGATTGCCGTTGTGGCCGAGGGCAACTTTGCCCTTGTTGCAATCGATCATGATGGGCTGCGCGTTGAGCAAAGCTTTATCGCCGGCAGTGGAATAGCGCGTGTGGCCGATGGCCAGGCTTCCGGGGAGTTGCGCGAGCACGCCGGGTTGAAAAATTTCTTCGACTTCGCCCATCGCGCGATGTAGGTGGAGCTCCGTGCCATCGCTGGAGACGATGCCGGCGGATTCCTGGCCGCGATGTTGCAGCGCATACAAACCTAGATAGGCGAGGTTTGCCGCTTCGGGATGGCCGAAAACACCGAATACACCACACTCGTCGTGGAAGTGATCGTCGAGCGTGCGCATCAACATAGTCATACGACTTTTGCCTTGTGGAGCGTCAGCGAGAACTGAGACCGCAACGCCGGAGAAGCCAACCATGCTAGCGCGACTGCGCCCAAGACGAAAGGTACTACAGGAAGCCAGCTGGGAGCTGCGGTTAACGGAACTGCGAAGAAATTATAGGCAGAATCAACCACCCAATAAGCACTGATGGCCAACGAGAGGTAATAGCCCCACGACCGCGGTCGGAAGACGCCCCACGCAGCGATTCCATGCACCAATATCACACCTAGCATAACGGCGCCGGTGTTCCACTCCGTGCTATCAAACGGCGCTCCAGATTTCTCAAAGATCCATTTCGCCGCGGCTGTGGGAATCAGCGGTACTGTGCCCAGCCACAGCCCAACCAAGTAGCCGCGCCCCAACCTTCCAGTATCGAGCTTCTTCAAGCGTCACTTCCCAAAGATTGTGCGTTCGAGCGAATGGGCCCAGGCGTCGTGCAACGCGGGGATGGAACTATCGATTACCGCGCTCCCCTTATATTGGATGCGGAAAGCATCGCCGCGGATGACCTTACCGACCTCGTGCGCCGCCACTTGATATTGTCTCGCAGTATCGAGAACACAGGCAAGCTGTGTGGGGTTGACGGATACGACCGCACGGGCACCGCGTTCGCCGAAGAGGACCGCCTCGACCGGACCAGTTTCTTCGAGTTTTGCGGTTGCGCTCAACCCGTTTGCGGCGAAGCAGGACTCGGCCAGGGTGACGGCCAGCCCGCCGTCGGAAATGTCGTGGGCGGATTGGAGGCTGCCTTCGGCGGCGAGTGCGACGAGGCAATCGATTAGGCGCTTTTCTGCACTTAGGTCGATGGCTGGTGGTTCGCCGGCTACGATGCCACCGACCGTTTTTGAATATTCGCTTGAGGAGAATTCGCGGGCGGAGTTCCCGGAAGAGGGCACGATGTATCGTGCCCCCACGGTCGACGCAACACCATCCAACAACAGGATGATGTCGCCTTCTTCGCGGAAGGCAATTTTCAGGACGCGAGAGGCGTCGTCTAGGATGCCGAGGACGCCAATAACGGGCGTAGGATAGATCGATTTGCCGAGCGTCTCGTTGTAGAAGCTGACGTTTCCGCCGGTGATGGGGGTGCCGAGGGCGGTGCAGGCTTCGCCGACGCCGTCAATCACCTGGGAGAATTGCCACATTACTTCGGGCTTTTCCGGGCTGCCGAAGTTGAGGCAATTCGTGGCGGCGATGGGGCGCGCGCCGCTCGCGGCGACGTTGCGAGCGGCTTCGGCCACGGCGTGCATCGGGCCGACGCGCGGATTCAATTGGCACCAGCGGCCGTTGCCGTCGGTCGCAAGCGCAAGCGCACGCTTGACGACGCCCGTCTTCGGATCCTTGATGCGAACGACGGCTGCGTCGCTGGCACCCGGACCCGCCAGAGTGTTTGTGCGCACGGACGTGTCGTACTGCTCGGTGATCCAGCGTTTCGAGGCAATCGCGGGCGATGACAACAACTTGACGAAATTCTGCGTGAGGTTTGCACCTTCGGGCGCAAACGTAAACCAATCTTTTTCGGATTCCACGCGCGGCGCGGGGGCGGCGAGCGGCCGGTTATAGACGGGGCCTTCTTCCGCAAGCGGATGCGCGGGAATATCCGCAACGGTCTTGCCGTGATCTTTCACGCGCATCAGGCCGCCGTCGGTGACCTGCCCGACGACCATGGCGTCGAGTCCCCATTTCTTGAAGACGGCGAGCACTTCGTGTTCTCGGCCATTTTCGGCGACAAGCAGCATGCGCTCCTGCGATTCGCTGAGCATGATTTCGTAGGGCGTCATTCCCGTTTCGCGCTGCGGAACTCTCGCGAGATCGATTTCGATGCCGGTGCCGCCGCGCGAGGCCATTTCCGTCGTGGAGCACGTGAGACCCGCCGCGCCCATGTCCTGAATCGCGACAACCGCGCCGGTCTGCATGGCTTCGAGGCAGGCTTCGAGCAGCAGCTTTTCCACGAAGGGATCGCCGACCTGGACGTTGGGGCGTTTCTGTTGCGACTCTTCGGTGAATTCGGCGGAGGCGAGCAGCGAGGCGCCGTGAATTCCGTCGCGCCCCGTTTTTGCCCCGACGTAAATTACGGGATTGCCGATGCCTTTGGCTTTAGCAAGAAAAATCTCCTCCTTCCTGGCGATACCGAGCGCGAGGGCGTTCACCAGCGGATTCTGCGAATAGCACGGCTCGAAGCAGACTTCCCCGCCGACAGTGGGGACGCCAAAACAATTTCCGTAGTTGGCAATGCCGCGAATCACGCCATCAAGGATGCGGCGGTTCTTCGCGGCTTCCTCTTCGCTCGTATTCTTACCAGCGGTGATTTCACCAAAACGCAACGAGTCGAGCACGGCGATGGGCCGCGCACCCATGCTGAAAATGTCGCGCAGGATGCCACCCACGCCGGTCGTGGCGCCTTGAAAAGGTTCCACGTAACTCGGATGATTGTGCGATTCGATTTTGAACGCCGCGACGAGACCATCGCCGATGTCCACGACGCCCGCGTTTTCTCCCGGGCCTTGCACGACGAGCTTGCCGCGCGTGGGCAGGCGCTTCAGGTGCACTTTGCTCGATTTGTAGGAGCAGTGCTCGCTCCACATCACGCTGAAGATGCCCAGCTCCGTGATGTTCGGATCGCGCCCGAGGATCTTTTTGACGCGCGCGTATTCTTCGGCGGTGAGGCCGTGTTCGGCGGCGATCTCGGGCGTAACTTTGATTTCGGTAGCTGCGGTAGCCATCAAGCGGTGGCCTTTGCGGCGCCGACGAGCGCTTCGACCATGGAACGGAAAATCGTCAGGCCATCGGTGGAACCAAGCGCCGCTTCGACGGCCCGCTCCGGGTGCGGCATGAGGCCGGCTACATTGCGCCCGCGATTGCAGATGCCAGCGATGTTGTGAACCGCGCCATTTGGATTGCCGGCATCATCGTTAGAGCCGTCCGGGGTGGTGTAACGGAAAATCACCTGGTGGTTTTTCTCAAGCTCCGCAAGCGTGGCTTCATCGCAATTGTAATTGCCATCGGAGTGCGCGATGGGAATTTTCAGGATCTGCCCTTTCGAGGCGGCATTGGTAAAAGGCGTGTCCGTTTGCTCGACGCGAATGTGGACGTGGCGGCAGATGAAGCGCAGGCCGCTATTACGCATCATGGCTCCGGGGAGCAGGCCCGCTTCGCAGAGAATCTGGAAGCCGTTGCACACACCGAGGACCAGGCCGCCGCTGTTCGCGAATTTCTCGACCGATTTCATCACCGGCGAAAAGCGCGCGATGGCGCCGGTGCGCAGATAATCGCCGTAGGAAAATCCGCCAGGCAAAATAATCGCATCGCAATTGGCGAGATCCTCCGATTGGTGCCAGATGAATTCGACCGGTTTCTGCAGAACGTTGCCGAGGGCGTAAAACGCGTCGTGGTCGCAATTGGACCCGGGAAAAACGACGACTCCAAATTTCATGAGGTTGCGGCTCCCTGCAACATTTGGGGAACTTCTATTTTAGCACAGCAGAGCCGGTTCGATGCGTCGACCCAAGAAAAAGGAGAAATGCTAACGCCGAGACGCAGAGTACGCGGAGAAATCGCAGAGAAGCGAAAGACGCTCGTTCCAAAAGGTGGCCGCTACAGAGAGCGGCCCGCCGGGCCAGAAGCCGTCGGTGAAGAAGCATCCGGCGCGGCCTTGGGTATTGCCTGCACTGCGCCATCCAGTCCCAGCACGTTCACCAAGCTGGAGTTGGACGGCACGATGTATTTTGTGTTCTGGGCGAGCGTGTTGTTGAGGACTTCGAGGCGCCGCATCGTTTCGGCGCGTTCCTTGAAATACGTTTCCGCTGCGTTGGACACCAGTTTGATCGCTTCCGCTTCCGCGTTCGCACGGGTGATGCGAGCCTGCGCGTCGCCTTCAGCCTTCAAAATCTCAGACTGCTTCTTGCCTTCAGCCTGCAAAATCTGGCTCTGCTTAATGCCTTCGGCTTCCAGGACGGCGGCGCGCTTCTCCCGCTCCGCTTTCATCTGGCGGGACATGGCGTCAGTGATGTCGCGCGGCGGCTCGATTTTCTGCACTTCCACTCGTGTAACCTTGCAGCCCCAGTTGTTAGTGGCTTCGTCCAGCACTTCGCGCAAATTCGTGTTAATCATGTCGCGCGCCACAAGTGTTTCGTCCAGCGTGCGGTCTCCGATCAGATTACGCAGATTCGTTTGCGCCAGCGTGGTGCAGGCATATCCGAAATCCTGGACCTCGTATTGCGACTTCACCGGATCGATGACCTTGTAATAGACTACGGCGTCAACTTCCACCGTCACGTTGTCTTTGGTGATCAGCTTCTGCGGCGGGACGGTGATCACCTGCTCGCGCATATCCACGCGAACGATGTCGTCCACGAAGGGCAGGATGAACGTCAGGCCCGACTGCGCCATGGCGTGATATTTCCCCAGCCGCGTGATTAATCCCTTTTCATACTGCTTCACTGTCCGCGCCGCTCTTGCCAGGGTTACCAGCGCAAAAATCACGATGACGAAGAGCCATACCAAAACTAAAACGTTTACATTGGAATCCATGTCCGTTCACCTCACCTTGAGTGTCACGCCTTCGACTGACTGCACCGTTACGATTGCGCCTGTCTCTCGCGCCGGATCTTCCACGTTGGCCAGCTCCGCGCGCCACACTTCGTCGCCGAGTTTCACCATGCCCGGCTCACGGGCCGCGATTCGCTTGGTTACCACGCCGGACTTGCCCATTACCGCGTCGGCGTTGCTGGCGTGCTCCTTCACCGTCAACTTGGCCTTCAACCAGCGCCGGAATAGAGCGAGATAGACCAGCGCGAGCCCCGCCGCCGAGAGCAATCCAACGTTTGCCGAACCGAAAAGAAGGCCGACCGCGCCGCCGGCAGCGAGGGACGCGCCTACCAGCGCCAGATCAAATCCCGTAAGCGCCCCGAGGGCAAGCTCGATAATCACGCAGACGAAGCCGCCGATCACCAGCACCCAATTCAGCCAATTGCCCACGGAGGGACTCCTTGTGCTTTACGTACCGCGGACGATAACACTCGCGACAAATGTATTCAACGAGGATGGCTGGAACGAACGGACATATCCATCCGGAATCTCTCTATCTGTGGAACGAGTTATTTCCGTTTCCGGGCGGACTTGCGCGGCTTCGATTTCTTTGTTCTCGACTTCTTCCCTGGTTTCTCTTCGGCCGCCAGTTCGCGCCGGCGCTTCGCGGCCCAGCCTGCTTTATTAGCCTGACGGCCGCGCGCGATTCCCAAGGCATCCGCTGGGACGTTTTCGGTGATCGTGGAACCCGCCGCGATATACGCCCCATTGCCGATTCGAACCGGCGCAATCAGCGCGGAATCGCTTCCGATAAAAACTTTGTTGCCGATGTGCGTCGGAAATTTGTGGAAGCCGTCGTAGTTGCAGGTAATCGTACCAGCGCCGATGTTTGCTTTCGCGCCGATCTTCGTATCGCCGAGATAGGAGAGGTGCATCGCCTTGGTGCCTTCGCCGATAGTGCTCTTCTTCAGCTCGACGAAATTTCCGATGCGCGAATCCGCTTTCAGGTGATTGTTCGGGCGAAGACGCGCGAAGGGGCCGATGATGACGCGGTCGTCGAGGCGGCTCTGCGTCACGACGCAATGCGGCTCGACGGTTACGTCGTCGCC
>Ga0209056_10008269_pt1 | contig 10669 bp, 4 predicted proteins | sample GraSoiAngelo_114_FD_185876 | JGI IMG/M metagenome (GOLD analysis project Ga0209056, IMG submission 185876) | Grasslands soil microbial communities from the Angelo Coastal Reserve, California, USA - 14_0903_13_40cm (SPAdes) (version 2) | ecosystem: Environmental > Terrestrial > Soil > Grasslands ...
AGATGCGACCTGCGGAGTGTGGAGCGTCGTCGTGCCGGCCCCAGACGGCACGCTCAAGGACGTCTGATTCACTGGGGTTCATGGAGCGGGCGATGGGAATCGAATTGTATCCCCAATCCAAAAGTCTTGTGTTTTGATGGCGTTGCCACCCCCTTCAGATTCAAATGGAGCCAAGTGGAGTCAAATTCGTTATGTTGGCTCGGGGAGCGTCCCGTTGCCTGATTGCGAGTTGGTCGGGCGGATGGATTTGAACCATCGACCTCCTGGTCCCGAAATATCAGCACAAAATCCACATATCGTTGATTCGGTGTCGCTTAGGGGCCGCAGCGGCTTCGCTGCGGTAATGATTTGTCCATCTGCGGGGAGATAAGGATGTGCTGGTTCCTCCCCCTCAATTCAGGCAATTCCCTGAAAACATTTTCAATTGTTTCCCGGATTTACAACGGCGCGTGTCTATCGTAGAAGACCGGTCAGGATCAACCCAGTATAACCACACGGGAAGCGTCACAAGCATAAACATACATAAAATACGGCGCGCTGTTGCCGAGTGGAGGTCCTCCGTGCATTTGTCTCGTTTTGTTGTTTTCTCCGTTATTTTCGTTCTGATCGTCAAATCCGTAGGCAGCCAACAGCCATCAACCCAACTTAACCAAGTGCCGCAGCGCGACCCGCAGGCGGTGTTGTTGCTTACACAAGCACTGAATGCAGCCGGCGGAACGTCAGCCGTCAGCATGATACAAGACTTTACGGGGACCGGCACCATCACCTACTTCTGGGCCGGACAGGAAGTCAGTGGTCCCGTGACGGTGCGCGGCCTGGGCACTTCGTGGTTTCGCCTGGATGCCCAACTACCGGATGGCACGCGCTCATGGATCGTGAACGACATCCAAGGTACCACCAAGAATGCTGACGGAACGACGAACCCGATCCAATATTCGAACGCGGTTAACATGGGTAGTTTGACGTTTCCGTACGCCCGGATGGCGGTCGCCCTCAGCAACCCGTCCTTTTCAATTTCCATGGCCGGCACTGCGTCGGTCAACACGCGTCAGGGAACGGTAATTCTGATTCAGCAAAAGTTCTCTGCATCAGAAGATCCGACTGGCGATGAAACCCGGCTCAATACCAAAGGCTACGTCATTGATTCTCAGACGTTCGCCCTTCTCGAGACGGTCGATACGATGTGGTCAGAGGATGGGAGGATGCTCCCCATCAGCCACGAAGTAGTGTTCTCGAACATTACGACGCTCAACGGATTGAAAGTCCCATTCTCGATCGTCGAACAACTTGGAGGGCAGCGCACGTGGTCGCTCCAACTAGATTCTCTTAAGTTCAATACGGGACTTACGGCCAGTGTATTTCAGTTTTGATTCATGGGCCTTTGCTTTGCAATTTCAAGCAAGGGGGGAATAGAGATGCTGAACGTACCTTTTTCGCCGATGCGGACCCGTTGCTTCGTGCTTTGCGTTTTTGGACTCGCGAGTATCCTTGGCGCAGCTCTAAGCGCAAGGGCGCAAAGTTATCTCAGTCAGGTCGGTCGCCCCTCCTTCGGAACACCAGTCCCAGTCGAACTGGGCTACTACGATGCATCTACAGGAGACCTGCACCTGCAGATTCCCCTCGGATCCTGGCCACAACGAGGTGGCTATCCTCTTAGCGCCGCGCTGGTTTATGACAGCCGGATTTGGTACATCAACAACAATACGTGGCAACCTACAAATGTGCCGAACTCGAATGGAGGTTGGCGGCTCCAAGTGACCCCGACGGGCGGAGGCCGTACTTCTTATAGCCATTTCATCGTCAATTGCGGTGATCCCGGGCAACGATACACGTATAACCAGAACTTTACGTGGACTGACCCATTTGGAACGTTGCATACATTTCCGATTTACACGCAAGAGGATCCCACCGTGTGTAACGGAGGAGACATTCCATCGGACCAGGAGTACGCAAACGACGGAACGGGATATTTGATGTCCGTGACGGACTTCACCACAATTTCGGCTGTCTACTCTGTTGACGGCTCACAAGTTTATCCTACATTTGAAGACACAAACGGCAACTATTTTTCGTCGGATGCAAACGGAAACGTCATCGATAATCTAGGGCGAACACTCGTCAAGGTCACAACAAACTGCAACGGGAACTCCAATCAGATTTGCTATGATGTTCTGAATTCACAGTTTAACGGATCGACGGGGACCTCGCGCTATACAGTGACCACTGAGTCCATTTCTGTGCAAACATCTTTCGGACAGTCAGGGATAACCGAATATTCGGGTAGCATTACTGTGTTTCAGATGATTTCGGTGCCCGACGGTACGAGCTACCAGTTTACGTATGACAACGGAGGCGCAGGAACGTATGGAGAATTGACAGGCCTGACTCTGCCAACTCAAGGCAGTATCTCGTATACTTATACGACATATTCCGATATGTTTAGCAATCGGAACCGCTGGCTTTTCACGCGAACGTCTGGTGGCGGCCAGTGGACGTATAGCCCAGTCCGACTCGGTACGTGCCCAAGCGGGTACTCGTTTTGCCAACAGGTTGCAGTGTTTAAGCCGAACGGCGATCAAATCCAGTACAACTTTAGCAGCAATTCCGGTAGCAACGGCTCCTGGCTAACAAGCCAGCAGTACAATCCGCCAAATTCTATCTTGTCTATAACGACCACGTGGACCTCAACTGTCAATGGTGCCCAGAAAGCGACCGTGACGACGCAGCGGCTTGACGCTGGCTCGCCCTATCCGACGAGCGCTGTTCAGTATACGTATGCGAATAATTTGCCAATGGTCTCAAAAGTCTCAGAATGGAATTATTATACCGGAAGCCAGCCTGCAACGCCTGACCGCATCACAACCATTACGTACAGCTATGGATGTTGCTATAGTAATCTTTTCTTGCGCCCTACCAGTGTCACGGCAACGAATGGTGCCGGTACTCAGACAATTACACAGACCAATATAACCTATGATGCGTACGGGTCTGGAGGCTTAGTTTCCGTAACCGGCATAGTGGGACACGACGATGCGAACTTTGGATCAGGTTTCACCAGGCGTGGCAACGCGACTGCAACTGCAAAGCTGGTCAGCGGCTCAACGTATTTGACCTCCTCGATGACCTACGACATCACTGGACAGATCAGGTCAGTTGCCGATGGCGTAGGCAACATCACAAACCTGAGCTATGCCGACAATTTCTACAGCGACGGAAGCTCGAATCCGCCGAGCCTTTATACGCCTTCAACTCCGACAAACGCGTACCTTACGCGAGTTACGTTACCTTTGAGCGGGTCGATTTCCTATGGGTACTATTACGGAACAGGTCAGAAGGCGCTTACGACAGACCAGAATGCGGCGAAGTTCTATTCGCACTACTACGACCCTCTAAGCCGTCCAACAGAGACAATTTCTCCCGTAAACGGCTGGGTGTTATGGCAATACCCGAGCTCAAGCCAAACACAGGTGGACAAGTACACGGGTATCGCGGACACAACGCCCTCGGTCACTTGTGTGAGCTGCCGCCATGACCAAACGATTCTGGACGGGCTTGCACGGGCGACATCCGCGATAATCAAGAGCGACCCTGATGGGAGTGCAGGTACGACGACGACAACGACGTATGACGCAAATGGGCGAGTATCGGGAATTAGCAGTCCGTACCACAGCACGTCGGATCCAACTTACGGTGTGGAGACTACTGCGTTCGATGTCCTAGACCGCACCACGAAGGTTACACATGTCGACGCGAGCAGCGTGAACACATTTTTTGGCACAGCTGCTGGCACCAACGGCGGTCGCTCATCTCAACTTTGTTCTTCTTCAACATATGGTGTGGGCTACCCCGCGCTTGTCGTGGACGAAGTCGGAACGAAACGTCAGACCTGGGTGGACGCTTTCGGAAGGCTAATTGAGGTAGACGAGCCAGATTCCTCAAACAACCTAAATGTGAATAGTTGCTATGGCTACGATCTTAATCACAATCTAACGACGGTCGCTCCTTTAGGAAACTCAAATCGGACGTACGCATACGACCTCTTGGGTCGGCTTACACAGACCAACGATCCAGAGTCAGGGACGGTCAATTACTATTACACGACTTCCGGCGGTTCTCTGTGCAGCGGGAACCCCTCCGTAGCTTGCAGACGTGTTGATGCGCGCGGGATCGTCACGACATATTCGTACGACGTCGAGAACAGGCTGACTGGTGTGTCCTATTCGGATACCACCCCTTCTGCATCCTATTATTATGACCAGAGCTCTTATAATGGCCTGACAATATCAAACGGAAAGGGACGCCGCACGGGAATGAGCGATGGATCCGGCCAAACGGCTTGGAGCTTCGATGCGGCAGGAAATGTAGTCAGCAAGAAGCAAACGATTTCGGGAATCACAAATTCGTTTTCCTATTCCCACAATGCGGACAACTCGATTGCTTCGTTCACGTATCCGAGCGGCCGAGTGATTACCTATAGCTACAATAATGCCGGACGACCGATTTCCGCTGTGGACTCCGCAAGCGGCATAAACTATGCCACCCAGGTGACGTTTGCGCCCATGGGAACGCCGAGCAGCATTCTGCATGGTCAAAGCGGTACTTTCGGGGGCATCACCGAAAGCTATACGTATAACAATCGCCTGCAAATGACAGCTATTGTCGCGAGCTCCTCTAATGGCACTGCTTTCAGCGTCGCCAACAGTTACGCGCAAACGGGCGGGAACAATGGAAATCTCGCGTCGGTAACGAACAATCTAGATGCCGGGAGAAATCTAACTGCTGGTTATGATTATCTCAATCGTATTTCGAGTGCGCAAACACAAGCTACCAGTGGGGCGGATTGCTGGGGGTTGAACTTTGGCGATGACTCGGTCGCCAATCTGCTTTCAGAGGTAGTGTCGAAGTGCTCCGCGTACCCGTTGAGTGTGACAGTAAACAGTAAGAATCAAATCACGAACTCGGGCTTCGCTTATGATCTCTCGGGGAATTTAACGTCCGATGGTACGTATAGCTACGCATACAACGCAGAAAATCAACTGAAGTCTGCCGCAGGCATAACCTATGCGTATGACGGCGATGGCCTGCGAGTGGAAAAAACCGGGGGCACGCTCTATTGGAGGAGCGTCAGCGGACAAACTCTCGTGGAGACCAACCTCTCGGGCAATCTACAGAATGAATACATCTACTTCGCGGGACGCCGAATCGCGCGCCGGGACAGCTCTGGAACCGTGTTCTACTATTTTGTAGATCAAAACGGCAGCACTCGTGTGATGACTGATTCTCAGGGAAACAAGTGCTATGATACGGACTACTACCCGTACGGAGTTGAAGCAGGACCATTCACGAACACATGTCCGCAAAATTATAAGTTTGCGGGATTCGAACGCGACCCAGAAACCGGACTCGATTATACGTTTGCCCGGTACTATAATCCGCGTCTAGGTCGGTTCATGAGCCCCGACCGACGCATAGGCAACATCGGGAATCCGCAATCACTCAACCGTTATGCGTATGCGTTCAATAATCCCTTAAGTTTGGCAGACGACTCGGGCTTGTACCCGCGTGACCGCCATTTGTACATCACGTATTTGCTTGCGATGCTCGCCGGCTGGCCTGACGGTACGTCCTGGTGGCTTGCCACGCAGACGGGAGCTCAGGACGATTTCATGCACGCGACTACAGGGCTGTTCGGAGTGGGCGCGATTGTGAACTTTTCCGGTCACTTCGGAGTACCGTGCAACCAGGATGCTGCTCCTTGTACCTTCCAGGGAGCTCTTCTTTCTGGAGCCAATACTGGCGCTCAAGCCCATTTGATTGAGGATAACTCGCCTAACGGCTCGCATCAAATTATCAAAGGATACGGACTGGGTGCGAGAATCGGTAGCGAACTTCTTCACATATTGCTTCCCCTCATCGGCAAAAACCCTGATACAGATTCCAGTCGCCTCGGCGGCTGGCTCGGCCTGTGGGTATACGTGGGCGGTAAAGAGAATACGTTTCCAGGTGATTTGATATCCGAGGGGCTGGACGTCATCAACAAACAAGATCTCGAATTAGTTGGCGTGCAGATAACGATCAACGGGCAGACATTCAGCCATGGAGATCAGCCTCCCGTTTGCGATGACGATGAATGCATCATTTATGACGATACGCTTAATGGCGTCCATTTGACTATCTACCAGGAAGCTGGCAGCCAATCGGATTACTGGAATCCGACGGAACTGGTGGGCACGAGTGTGTGGTGGGGATATATGACTGGCAGCGGGGGAGAATTTAGTGATTTTAACTATGCTTACGCGGCTTATTTGTGTTCGATAGGAAGATGTAATGACTACTAGGGATCTAATTCAAGCGACTTGGTTTGCGACGATTCTGCTGGCGTCCGTCGCGTTGGACCCAACCACCATCGCAGCCACTCGCCCTGTTTCAAATTCACAAGACAAAACCGCCGCCCGCGGGCGCGCGTGGGAGACCCATGCGGAGGTAGAGCAGCAAAAGGAAGAAAACAGGGAGTTCCTTAACCGATTTCGGACTCTTCCTCCTGAGGAACGGGTCAATATTTGGAGGCAGTCGAACAGCGACAAATACCGGAAAACAGTTGCGTATCGCGTCGCGGATGGTATCCGGTGCCTGCTGATCATGGAAGGTACGGATACAGTGCCTTACTTTGCTGCGATCGTCCGAAATAGACGGGAGCCGTACTTCTATCGATTCTGGGCAATGAGAATTCTTGCCGATATGGACCGATACGTTCCCGAAGAAAATCTTCCGAAAGGGGCCGAAGTGACGCTGGGTGTCGACGAGCTAAAGTTGCACGGGGCAATCGATCCCTTCTCGCAAATCACTGGACAAAGGATTGGTAATCGAGGGCGACAGACGTTGCAGTGGGCGGCGAATGAAGGCGACGACAAATGGCTTCAATTTTTCGCTCGAAACGATTTGGGGTTAGTCAAACAGGAACTGAATGCATTGTCCGTTGACGAACAGATGCGCCGCTGGAGAGATTCTGTTGCTCACACGAAAGGAACAGTGGGGCGACCAGAAGACTTTGTGGAGGACACCCTTGGGCGTTTGATTGTGGAACAGGCCCCAGACTCACTTCCTGCGTTGCTTGATTTGCTGAATCACGAGAAGGACCAATACGTTCGGAGAGCGGTTGTCGGTCTAATCCGTGAGGTCGACGTTTATCGTTTTCGCCTCAGAAAGACCGAGCTCGGTCGGTCGGCGATAGAAGGTGTCCACAAAGCTGTCGTTGATGGTGACGTCAGGGTGGAGTGTCCTAAGTGCGACACACCTGCTGAGACCTGGGCCGAGCTCTCTGGGCAGTTCTTCAAGGACGACTTCGGATTGAATCCCGGCTCTTTAGGTGCTTACTATGCGCAGATGCTTCACACGCTTTACGGCGAGAATACTGTCAGGGTCGTGCAAGTGGGTGACGTCATTCGGCAGGAATGGGCAATACCCGCATTCAACGCATTCATCACGTTTCTGACGGACAAAGACCCTTTCTTCCCGAGTTGGGAGTACACGTATTTTGGGCCTTCGTATTCTGAGGCGTTTCACCCGAAGTTCCAGGCAAAGATGGCCCGTTTTGAGGATGCCTGGAAACAGTTTAAAGCCAATGCGCTTGCTGCTTCTGAGAAGCCATGACAGAGTCTTCTTGCCCTCTTTGTCGAGGCGGCGTGTACCCGCCGCGCACCTCACTCTGGCGAATTCGATGTTTTATAGTTTCTATCGCTCAATCATAGAATCAGTAAGTTACGTGGCATCAGTGGATTTCAAGATTTCCGAGAAAGAAGGCCGATGCGAGTAAGCCAGCGACGTGGCGAATGTGGGCTTCCAGGCCCGCTCTGCCTCACCACAGTGAGGCTTAGGAAGAGCACACTGCTTGTTAGAACCGCGATGGTGGCCGTTGCCTCCCTTCTGGGTCTGATTGTTCCCGCATTTTCCGTCGGTCGGGCCCTTGGCGGGCAATCGAGCGCCATTTATTCACAATTGCGGACGTTTTCGCTCGCTTCAGATTCCGCGACGGTAGAAAACCTTACCCTACAGCGCGATCGCGTGGTAATCACCTTTGTCCAAGGCATCTTTTACTTTGCGGTTCCGGTAGCGGGCAAGGTTCGCGGAGCGGTATTTGTTGGAACGGGCAACTTTCATTCGGATGTTCCCCCTGACGAAGCCGAGCGCGCCAATGTTCGGCGTCTCCTGAAAGCGGATGATATTTCGTCAGACTTCAAGACCGCGGTTTTCCAATTCACCGATGACACGTACGATTTCATTGGGAAGAGTGCGAAACCTGGTGCAGCAGCGCCACCACAGGCCCAGCGCCTCGCAACCGAATTGCTCAAGTCCCTTTTGGAGGAAGAGGGGCTCAACCTAGCCTCAAGGACAATGGAATCCATCCTCGATGGAGAGAATCCAGGAATCTTCTTCGCGCAGTTCGACGGTGGAAAACGACAGCGCTTTTCCTTCTTGTTTGATCCGCAGACTCGCGTGCCTGTTGCCAATTTCGAAATCAATGCCGGTGAAAAGGGCCTCATCTTTGCATACGATTCCGACATTTACTCAAGCGACGTCTGGCTCGCCTTCTTTTCCAAGACTGACTACGAATCTGGCAGGACCGCATATTCAGACATGTTCAATTTGGTGGACACGCCGAAATACCAATTGGAATTGGACCTGCGCGAACCGAAGAAGACCTTGAGCTTGGTTGCAAAAATGGACTGCACGTCACGAATCGATGGCCTTCAATTGATCCCCTTTTCCCTGGGGGAAGGCTTGGCCACCTATGAGGCGGAGCGGCGAAAGAAACAGCTTTTTGTACAGAGCGCAAAGCTGGCGGATGGCAAGCCCCTGGAATACTTTCAAGAGCAGTGGGAGAGCGGCTTCAGTGTAGCCTTGCCTACGGCCCTCAAAAAAGGACAGAGCGTAACTCTGGAAATTGCCCTGCGGGGCGATTTCATGTTCAATCCCGATAATAATCAGGGTGTGTATTTCCCTCGTAGCACCACGAGCTGGTATCCGCGCCACGGATACTTGTCCCGCTCCACGTTTGACGTAGTGATGGTACATCGCAAGCGCGATAAGGCCGTGACTATGGGCATTCTCGTTGGGGACACGCCCGCCGGCACCAAGGATGACATCCGCACGGAATTTCGCGTGGAACAGCCCGTAGCCCTCATCACCTTCGCGGTGGGCGACTACGAAATTCACAAAGACACGGCGAAGTCGGAATCGGGCGCCACACTCCCGCTGGAATTCTATTCATTGCCTTCCGACCGTGGCGCTATCAAAGAGGACTTCATTCTCGCGGAAATGAATAATGCCGTTCGCTACTTCAGCGCGCTTTTCGGGGACTATCCTTATACGGTCTTCCGCGGCGTATATCACCCGTTTGGATACGGTCAGGGATTCCCTACCACGATCATGATCCCAAAAGCCGATCGCGCAGACATGTACACGTATTCCTTCATCTCGCATGAAACTTCGCACCAATGGTGGGGGGACCTTGTGTTGTGGCGGTCCTATCGCGACCAGTGGCTCAGCGAAGGTTTTGCGGACTATTCCGGTTTGCTTTACACACAAAAACGAGACAAGACTTCCTCCGAGAAAGACCTGATCAAGCGGGCCCGCGACAATCTTAAGAATCCCCCGCGAAATCTGACAGGGCTTGGACAAGGCCGATTGGTCGACGTTGGTCCGCTGATCATGGGCCATCGCCTGAGCTCTCGCGAAACCTTTGGTGCCTACACAACGTTAACTTATAAAAAGGGCTCGCTCGTCTTGCGGATGCTGCATTTCCTATTCACGGACACGCAGACGGGCGAAGGGCAGGCTTTTTTCGACATGATGAGCGAGTTCGTGCGCGAACACAAGAACGGTACGGCGAGCACCGAGCAGTTTTTTGCTCTTGCGGGGGAACGCGCGCAGAAAACCTCACTCGGACAAAAGTATGCCTATAAAAACCTCAACTGGTTCTTTCGCCAGTGGGTGGTGCAAAGTTACTTCCCGTCTTACCGTCTCGAGTACCACATCGAGGACGCGCCAGGGGGCGGCGCAATGCTCGTGGGTGCGGTTTTTCAAGATGGTGTGCCGGACTCGGACCGATGGTTCATGCCGTTACCGCTGGTGATTCATTTACCGGGAGGAAAAATGGCGCGAGGAACGATAGCCGCTTATGGGGCGAAAGCGCCGGTGAAAGTGAATTTGCCTCAAAAGCCGGAAAAGGTCGAACTGGATCCCGACTTGTGGGTGCTATCGGACAAAACATCCGTCTCGAAGCAGTAGCGAGCTGAAAGCTCAACGGCCGTTGGAGTAGTACTTCACATCGACTGGGTCGTACATCGTGGCTGTAGCGGCGTGAGTTGCGTCCCGCGCTCTCACATCGGGCAAGGCAGCAATAATATTTACGTATTCTCCGGGCAGAGCGTGCTGTCGCGCTCCATCAACCACAAACACTTGTACCCGAAATAAGGACGAAGTGTAGAGTCGATGTAATTCGCATCTGCAATATAGAGATGGAGGCTGGAGAGACTGAATTCATTTGACGAATTCTTGGCGGAGCGCTTTCCGGATTCGCGCCGCAAAGCCTACTACCTCATGGCCATCCATGAGAATCTGAACACAATCCCGAAACAACGTAAGCGATACGTGAAGCACAGTTTTCAGG
>Ga0209056_10008270_pt1 | contig 10668 bp, 5 predicted proteins | sample GraSoiAngelo_114_FD_185876 | JGI IMG/M metagenome (GOLD analysis project Ga0209056, IMG submission 185876) | Grasslands soil microbial communities from the Angelo Coastal Reserve, California, USA - 14_0903_13_40cm (SPAdes) (version 2) | ecosystem: Environmental > Terrestrial > Soil > Grasslands ...
ATCTTTGGCCGTCAAGTCCGGCTATACATTGCTGATTCTTTCCGACCGCGGGGTGGATAAAAACTACGCTCCGATTCCCAGCTTGCTGGCGCTTGCTGCGGTGCATAATCTGCTGGTTCGCGACGAAACGCGTACTCAGGTGGCGCTGATTATCGAATCCGGCGAGCCGCGAGAAGTCATGCACTTCGCGCTGCTGATTGGGTATGGCGCGAGCGCGATCAATCCTTATCTTGCGATCGAGACGCTGGAAGACCTCGCAGCCAGAGGTTATTTGCCTGGCGGCATGACTCCGGATGTCGCGGTGAAGCATTTCATCAAAGCGGTGAACAAGGGCTTGCTCAAGACGTTTTCGAAGATGGGTATTTCGACGCTGCAAAGTTATCGTGGCGCGCAGGTCTTCGAGGCGATCGGCCTGAACAAAGGTTTGGTGGACGCCTATTTCGCCGGAACGACTTCGCGCATTGGAGGCGTGGGCCTCGACGTTCTAGCACGTGAGGCGCAACTGAAGCACGAGTTCGCGTTTCGTTCGGTCACGGATGCGGATACCGAACTGACGGTTGGGGGTGGCTATCACTTCCGCGTGAATGGCGAGTATCACCTGCTGAATCCGGACACCATCAGCAAGTTGCAGCACAGCGTCCGCGACAACAACTTCAAGACATTTCAGGAATACTCCGACCTGATCGACGCGCAAAGCCGTAACCTGGCCACCTTGCGCAGCCTGATGAAGATCAAGAAAGCGCGCAAACCGGTTGCGATCGAACAAGTCGAGCCCGCGAAAGAGGTCGTTAAGCGATTCACCACCGGCGCGATGTCATTTGGGTCGATCAGCAAAGAAGCACACGAGACGCTGGCGATTGCCATGAACCGTATCGGAGGTAAGTCGAACACCGGCGAAGGCGGCGAGGACGAAGAGCGCTACAAAAAAGACGCGAATGGCGATTGGCGCCGCAGTGCGATCAAGCAGGTGGCTTCCGCACGGTTTGGAGTTACGACCAACTATCTGGTCAACGCTGATGAACTCCAGATCAAAATGGCGCAGGGCGCGAAGCCTGGAGAGGGTGGACAGCTTCCAGGTCACAAAGTTGACGAGATCATCGCCCGCTTGCGGCATTCCATCCCTGGCGTTGGCCTGATTTCTCCGCCGCCGCATCACGACATTTATTCGATCGAAGACTTGGCGCAGCTTATTTACGACTTGAAGAACGCAAATCCGCAGGCGCGTATTTCCGTGAAGCTGGTGTCGGAGATCGGTGTGGGCACGGTTGCAGCCGGCGTTGCGAAGGCCCATGCCGATGTTGTTCTGATTTCAGGCGACAGCGGCGGCACCGGCGCCTCGCCGCTCAGTTCGATTAAGCACGCTGGAATCCCGTGGGAACTAGGTCTCGCGGAGACGCAACAGGTTTTGTTGATGAACGACCTGCGCAGCCGCATCCGCGTACAGACGGACGGCAAACTTCAGACTGGACGCGATGTCGTGATCGCAGCGCTCCTTGGAGCAGAGGAGTTCGGCTTCGCCACCACGCCACTGGTTGCGATGGGCTGCATCATGTTACGCAAGTGCCATCTGAATACGTGTTCGGTAGGTATTGCTACTCAAGATCCCGAACTACGCAAGAAATTCACCGGCCAGCCCGAGCACATAATCAATTTCTTCTTCTTTATTGCCGAGCAAGTGCGGCAGTTTATGGCCGAGCTCGGGTTCCGCAAAGTGGATGACATGGTCGGGCGGGTGGATATGCTCGACGTCCAGCCTGCAATTGACCATTGGAAGGCGAAGGGCGTCGATCTTTCAGCGATTCTCTACAACCCACCCCTACCCGGTCGCGTTGCCCGGCATTGCGTGCAGGCGCAGGACCATGGCCTTGATAAGGCGCTGGATCACAATTTGATCGCGGGAGCTAAAGACGCGCTTGAGAACCGCACGCCAGTGGAGATGAGTTTTCCGATACGCAACGTGCACCGTACCGTCGGCGCAATGTTGAGTGGCCAGATCGCGCGGCGTTATGGATCGGAAGGCTTGCCCGATGACACCATCTGCATCAGCTTTGCTGGATCAGCAGGTCAAAGCTTCGGGGCATTCCTGGCGAAAGGCGTGACCATGACGCTCGAAGGCGATGCCAACGATTACGTAGGCAAGGGCCTCTCGGGAGGCCGAGTCATAGTCCATCCTCCGAAAGATTCTCGGTTTGCTGCAGAAGAAAATATTCTGATCGGCAACGTTGTTCTTTACGGTGCCACCAGTGGCGAAGCTTTCTTCAGCGGCGTCGCCGGAGAGCGGTTTGCGGTCCGAAATTCCGGCGCAACCGCGGTTGTGGAGGGAGTCGGCGATCATGGTTGCGAGTACATGACCAACGGATTGGTCGTGGTGCTGGGTTCGTGCGGGAGAAATTTCGCGGCCGGCATGAGCGGTGGCATCGCGTACGTGTTCGACGAAAAGATGGACTTCACCGAGAAGCGTTGTAACCTGGCAGCCGTTGATTTGGAGCCGGTGATTGAGCCACGCGATGTCGAGCTCGTGCAGACATTGGTGGAGCGGCATTTCGAGCTCACCGGAAGCAAGCGAGCAAAAAGCATTCTCGACAATTGGCCCGAGATGCTGTCACGCTTCATCAAAGTCTTCCCGCACGAATTCAAGCGCGTGCTAGGTATAACGCGCACCCGGCAGCAATACATTCCTGGCCAGCCAGTGGTGGTGCCTGAGTTGGTGGAGGCGCTGCATGGGTAAGCCGTCGGGTTTCATGGAGTACCTGCGCGAAACGGCATCGCGGCGTCCGGCGATTGAGCGCGTGAACGACTGGTTTGAAATTTACCAGGACTTCCCGGAAGAGAAGTTGCGCACCCAAGGTGCACGCTGCATGGATTGCGGCGTGCCCTTCTGTCACACCGGATGTCCGGTCAACAATCTCATTCCAGATTGGAATGACCTTGTTTATAACGGGCGCTGGAAAGAGGCGCTTCGGCAGCTTCACTCGACAAACAATTTCCCGGAATTTACCGGACGCATTTGCCCTGCGCCGTGCGAGGCCGCATGCGTGCTCGGAATCAATGAGCCGGCAGTCACGATCAAACAGATTGAAAAGAGCATTGTCGAGCGCGGATGGGAAGAGGGATTCATTCGTCCTGAACCGCCCAAATTTCGCTCAGGAAAGAAAGTCGCAGTCGTCGGCTCCGGCCCGGCGGGGCTTGCAGCCGCGCAGCAACTGAATCGCGCTGGGCACTGGGTCACGGTTTACGAGAAAGCCGACCGAATCGGAGGATTGCTCCGTTACGGAATTCCCGAGTTCAAGATGGAAAAGCACATCCTGGACCGGCGCCTCGAACAAATGGAAGCCGAAGGCGTGAAGTTTGTGACCAATGCTCATGTCGGTCACTCGGTGCCAGTCGAGGACCTGCAGCGCGAATTCGATGCCATCTTGCTGGCTGGCGGAGCCGAGGCGCCTCGTGATTTGAATGTTCCGGGGAGGAAATTGAATGGTATTCACTTCGCGATGGACTACCTGCCGCAATCCAACAAGCGTTGTCATGGCGATTCTCTCGACCCTGCCGCTGACATTCTGGCAACGGGCAGGCACGCCATCATTATCGGAGGTGGTGACACCGGCGCGGACTGCCTTGGCACAGTTCACCGTCAGAGAGCCGCGTCAGTTCATCAATTCGAGATCATGCCGATGCCTCCGGCGGACCGCTCTCAGCTCACACCTTGGCCGCTGTGGCCTATGCAACTCCGAATCGAAGGCGCACACGAAGAAGGCGGTATTCGTGAATGGAGCATCGCTACCACGAAATTCAGCGGTGACAGCAACGGAAATGTGAAGCAGTTGCATGGAATTAAGGTTGGCCCTCCGCCGAAGTTTGAACCCATCGGAGGCACGGATTTCGTGATGGATGCCGATCTTGTGCTTCTAGCGATGGGTTTCACGGGCCCGGTACGCGGCGGCATGATTGAACAGCTTGGCGTGAAACTCGACGCCCGTGGCAACATCGAGACCGGACCGGATTACATGTCGTCGGTGTCGGGCGTCTTTGCTGCCGGGGATATGCGACGAGGGCAATCCCTGGTGGTGTGGGCGATCGCCGAAGGCCGAAAGGCCGTCGCAGGAATTGACAAGTATCTCAGCAGCGTTCAACCGGCGGTGACGCCTGCCAGGTCCAAAGCAAGGCGTGATCTGATTTCGGTGTAAGCTTCACTACCGAACCTCAGCCAATGTCCAAACCAATACTTATGCACGCAAAGCAGGCAAAGGCTGCTCAACCAGAGGTTACTGTGACGGCAATTCATGCGGCCATGGCCCGCATCCGCGACTCCATTTACCTTTCTCCCTGCGCCCGCTCCGAAGATTTTTCACAGCACACCGGCAATTCCGTTTATCTCAAACTCGACAACCTGCAGCGCACTGGGGCGTTCAAGGAGCGTGGCGCTCTCAACAAACTCCTTACACTGACCGCGGACGAGCGTAAGCGCGGCGTGATCGCCGCCTCGGCAGGGAATCACGCGCAAGGAGTTGCCTATCACGCAGGACGGCACGGAATTCGTGCGCAGATCGTGATGCCGTTGACGACGCCCCTGATTAAGGTTTCAGCGACCAAAGGCTATGGCGCGGAAGTTGTACTGCACGGCGCAAACTACGACGAAGCCTGCGAGGAGGCCGTTCGGCGCAGCGAACAATCGGGGATGACTTTCATCCATCCTTTTGACGACGAGGTTGTAATTGCAGGTCAGGGCACGATGGGGCTGGAAATCCTCCAGCAGGTTTCGGATGTTGAGGCGATCATCGCCCCTATCGGCGGCGGAGGTCTGATCTCAGGTGTCGCTTGCGCTGTAAAGGAAACAAATCCGCACGTGCGAGTCATCGGAGTGCAGCCCGCGCGGTTGCCGTCGATGAAGGTGGCAATCGCTGAGGGCCATCCAGTTACTTTGAATCCGGCACCGACCATCGCTGACGGAATTGCGGTAAGGCGCGCCGGCGAGAAAACGCTGCCTCTGATCCAGAAATATGTGGATGACATTGTCACGGTTGATGAAGAAGAAATCGCAAATGCCGTTCTCCTTCTTTTGGAGCGTGAGAAAACTTTGGCCGAAGGCGCGGGGGCCGCGGCGATTGCCGCTCTCATTAATCGCAAGACTTCACTGAGCGGCAAGAAAGTCGCCGTGCTGGTTTGCGGCGGCAATATTGACGTGAGCCTGTTGTCCCGGATCATGGAGCGCGGCCTGGTCAAGGATGGACGCCTCGTGCGTCTGCGGGTCCATTTGCCCGACTATCCTGGCGCTCTCCACCGCCTAACCGGAATCCTGGCGCAGCATCGCGCGAATATAGTTGAGACCTCGTATGACCGCGCCTACTACGGCGTGAACCTCGGCGACACTGCAATTGACATCACCATGGAAACCCGCGGCCCCGACCACATCGCCGAGTTGCTTTCAGCCCTCAGCGCCAGCGGATACGTGCACGAGCGCATTCTGTAGTTCAACCCCGAGGAAGTTTCGAACATCCCTTCGTAACTGGCAGGCCCGCCCGGCTGCGCTATATTGATTTTGTCTCGTGAGTGCTGCCTTAAGAAAATTGATTATTCTTATATTCGCGGCCGGACTGCTTTTCGGTTGCGGGCGTAAGCACTCGCGCGTCCTTGAGACTGACTATGTCTCCGCCCCGCAGGTTACGCTCCGCGACCAGCTTGCTCAGGTATACAACAGAGTTGGCACCGCAAAAAATGGCGATCGCGTTGATGTAGTCGATCGCGAGAAGCGATTCGCCAAGGTCCGCACTGCAACGGGTCTCGAGGGATGGGTAGAGCAGCGCTATCTGGTAAGCCAGCAAGTTTTTCAAGCGTTCCAAAGCTTGGCCCAGCAGGCCAAGGACTCGCCAGTCGAAGGTACGGGAAGCACGCGCAATGAGACGAATCTGCACGTGGAGCCCGGCCGCGACACAGAACATCTTTATCAGCTCGCACTCGGAGCAAAACTTTCGGTGCTGAAGCGCGCGACAGTTGAAAAGAGCGCTGCCTCCACTGCGTTCAAGGCGCCGGGTAATCCGGCAAAAGATAGCAAGCCCATGGAGGACTGGTGGCTGGTCCGCGACTCCGGCGCGCACGTAGGATGGGTGCTCGGGCGAATGATCGATCTGGATGTCCCGCTTGAGGTCGCCCAATATGCCGAGGGTCAGCGAATCGTCGCTTATTTCCAACTGAACCAGGTCACCGACGGAGACAAGAAAGTTGCGCAGTATCTCATGCTATTGACCGAACCGAAAGACGGCATGCCGTTCGACTTCAATCAGGCACGGGTCTTCACCTGGAACGTACGGAAGCATCGTTATGAAACCGCCTATCGTGAGCGCAAGCTGAATGGCGTCCTGCCAGTCACGGTTTCTGAAGAGGACTTCGGGAAAGAAGGCAAGCTGCCGACCTTTACGTTGCGCGTGAAAGACGATGCCGGTAACGTCGTCGAGCGCAAATATAAGATGAATACGCCCATCGTAAGAAGGGTCGGGTAGCCAACGGCCTTTCAGCGAAAATCGCATGGGACAGGTGGCTCGCCTGTCCAGCCCCGCGGCTTGCGGCGGCCTAACTGCAGCTAGCTACAGAACTCTGCAATTGCATTGACCACCACTTTTTGCTCTTCTTCCGTCAGTTCAGGAGACATTGGCAGGGCGGCGGCTCATCCCGATCGCCTACAGAATTTAGCCCATAAATCTTAAACAAGAGATACGGCGTTTCCACCAGGAATCTACAGGATTCCATATATACCGACGCCGAATCTATTCCGTTTTTGGAATCGCAATTTAGGATTATCAATGTAACTCATTGATTAAGCGAAACTAACCAGATCTACGCTTTGGAATGCGAGTTGCACAATTGAGGGCATACGCGTGGGCGAAAATCACCGCCCATCCCAGGTATGCACAAGAATTTAGATTTTCTTTCAGATTTAGGAGAAACCGCATGAATCGCGCTCTGCCTGTCGCAAAATTTACCGCAATCGCGCTTACTCTGGTGTGCTTGATCGCACTCCCTTCCGCCTATCTCGCGGCCCAGGCGACCGGCGGAACAATCGTCGGAACGGTCATTGACTCGACCGGTGCTGCAGTGGCGAACGCTGACGTGGAGGCTAGAAGTGTCGGCACCAACGTCGCTGCAACAGCGAAGACCGGTGATACGGGTCTGTATAGGTTCGATAACCTCCTTCCCGGCGCCTACAAAATTACCGCCAAAGCCTCGGGGTTCAAGACAATTTCTCAAACTGCGGATGTCCAGGTGAGCAGGACTTTTTCATTGAACCTGACGCTTGTTCCAGGCTCGACTAGTGAGACCATCGAAGTCTCAGGCGCTCCGCCTCTTATTGACGCAGCCACGCCGGAAATTGGAACCACTTACGAAACCGATACTCTCCGCAGCATACCCACAGCAGGTGCGGGCATCTTGGGTGTAATCAATCTGTCACTGTTGCAGAGTGGCGTGGGGAGCTCAGGCGGTCTAGGCGCCGGGACTGGGCCGTCCGTTAGCGGCCAACGTCCCCGCAACAATAACTTCACCGTTGAAGGCATCGACGAAAACGATAAAGGCGTGACTGGGCCGATTATGTATGTTCCTAACGACGCGGTCGGGAACTTCACCATCCTGCAAAATCAATTCAGCCCTGAATTCGGGCATTCGACGGGCGGACAGTTTAATACGAGCATCCTGAGTGGCACCAACTCTTTCCACGGCACTGCGTATGAGTACTTCCAGAATCGCAACCTGAACGCCATTGACAACGCCGTCGTTCTTACGACGTCGCCAGGCACCAAGCCCAAGAATCCACGATTCGACCGGAACCGCTTTGGCGGCCAGGTGGGTGGGCCGATCTTCAAGAATAAGCTGTTCTTTTTCGTTAATTACGAGCGCACTCCGATCGGCGAAGCGAGCACACCGGCTGCGGTGTTGGCACCCACAGCTCTGGGTTACACTCAATTGCAAGCAGCTCTTACTGGGGCAGGCGCCAGTACTGCCAATGTAGACGCCCTCCAGAACTGGGCGGTAGCGCCGTCCTCAAACGGTAGCCCCTTCGATATGTGTACGAGCCAAACTCCTTCCGCCGCCTGCGCGGCTACAGTGCCGATTGACGTGGGAACTCTCCCCATCCAGGCACCATTCTTTCAGAACAACTCAGATTTAACGACGTCGATGGACTACAACCTTAGCGATCGTGATCAAATACGCGGACGCTATGTCTACAACAAGCTGTCTCAAATTGATAATACAGCCACGCTTCCGGCCTTCTATACGAACGTGGTTATTCCCGGACATCTGGTCAGCTTGGCTGAATTTCATACGTTCACCTCTGCTCTCAGCAACGAAGTGCGCGTCGGATATTTGCGGACGGGGTTTAATTACGTCGTGGGCAACCAGACTTTCCTTCCCTCTCTGGATGCGTGACGATGGACGATCTGGGGCTGAATGTTGGTCCAGATCCAAACGCGCCTCAGTACAGTCAGCAGAACCTTTATCAGGCGGTTGACAACGTTACTTGGATCAAGGGCGCGCACACGTTGAAGTTCGGTGTCGAAGGCCGTAAGTACATCAGTCCGCAGAAGTTCATCCAGCGTTCCCGCGGCGATTACGAGTGGCCGACATTAAGTGATTTCGCTTGGGACTTGGATCCTCTTCAGGACAATGGTTTTGCCGAGCGCAGTTTCGGTAACCTGGGATACTCTGGGGATCAGTACGCTGTTTACTGGTACGGTAATGACATCTGGAAGGCCACTCGTCACCTCAGTTTGAACTTTGGTCTGAGATACGAGTTCACCAGTACACCCTACGGTTGGAGTCAACAAAGTCTGAACAGTATTTCGGACGTGCCTGGCTTGATTCACTTCGGTTCTCCTCAGGCGCCGAAAAAGGATTTTATGCCTCGAGTAGGCTTTGCTTACTCCCCTGGAGACAGCGGCAAGATGTCTATTCGGGGCGGTTTTGGGTTGGGCTACGACGTTCTCTACGACAACATCGGCGTACTGTCCCGCCCGCCTCAAATTGACTGCCCGCAGACTTGCACCTCGAATGCGTTTCTTGCGAATGGTGGAATTCCGTTTCAGAACTTGAGCGGGATCACAGTGCTAGATCAGGCAACTGCGCGGTTCAATAGCTCCGCATTCCTGCCGACCGAAGTTAAGTATCCTTATGGTGAAAGCTGGAATTTGGGAGTGCAGCGGACGTTTGGCTCGGATTACACCGCTGAAGTGCGTTACGTTGGCACCCGCGGCGTTAACCTCAACGTGCAGAACCGTCTGAATATTCAGAGCATCGTTACGCCTACAAACTTCCTTCCCACTTTTGTTGGGGGATGCACGGCAGCGTGCCAGGCGTTGCAAAACTCGACGACACAGCCCGGCCAAGTAACGATCAATGGGGTGGACGGCACCCTGGACAATCAACTCAACAACGGTGATTTCCTTGTCCCTGCATATCTAAACAACGGCTTCTTCGGCAGCTTTCTGGTAGGCTTCATGCCTTGGGGCGCATCTACCTACCACGGCCTGCAAGCCCAGGTTGAGCACCGCATGTCAAACGGCTTGTTTTTCCAAGCGGCTTACACCTTTAGCCACATGATTGACAACAGCACTGCCGATTTCTTCTCGACGGTCATTGCCCCACGGCGTCCGCAGGATTTCCGGAACTTGCAGAACGAACGCTCCAACTCGGTCCTCGATCACCGGCACAGGTTCACCCTGTCCCTGGTGTACGATACTCAGTGGTACAACCACAGCCCGAACTGGTTCATGAAGAATGTCGTGGGTAACTACCAGATCACGCCTGTTTACTTCTACGAGTCAGGTCAGTGGGCGACGATTCAGAGCGAAACTGACGTGAACCTCAACTTGGACAACGCCGGCGATCGTGTGATCTTTAATCCGGCTGGCGTCTCTAATCGCGGCAGCGACGTGACGCCAATCGTCAATCAGAGTCTCGATACGGTCGGCTACTATGCGAACGACCCCACGGCACGGTACATCAATGGCGGAATCGGCGCGCTGACCACATCTGGTCGTAGCACATTCGCCTCGCCCGCCATCAACAACCTTGACCTCGGCGTATCAAAGGGATTCAAGTTTGGAGAGCGGATGGAGTTCCGGTTTGGCGTATTGGCGATCAATGCGCTGAACCATCCGCAGTACACGACGGGCTTCGTAAGCCAGGCGGACTCGGTTAGCGACACTTCGGCCGGGCAGCGCAACGTTCTCGGACCAACGGCTGCAAATCTGGCGCCGCAGTCAGTGGGCTTGAACTTCTTCCCGAACGGTATTTTCGGGAATTTCAAGGCTGCCTACCCCAGCAATTCGCGCAGCGTTGCCCTGAACGCTCACTTCAGCTTCTGAATTGGGTGCAGGACTTACTTCAAGGGGGCTCTTCGGAGCCTCCTTTTTATTTTTTCCGTGCCAGCCTGTCGGAGCTTTTTTCCCTACAGCCCAGCCACGCATGGTTCACACCGATGCTTGCGTGGGGACAGCCGCCCTCGGCTGTCCGGCCCGGCTGTGCCGGGCAAGCTGGGATTATTGGAAGATTATTCATCGAGCTAGCCCGCACTTCTCACCGAAGATATAGCAAAAGGCCGTCACTTCTGGCATAAACATGTTTATCGAGAACAAGTTTGCGCCCAGAAAGGGACGGCCTTCGCTATGACAGAGTGTAATC
>Ga0209056_10008272_pt1 | contig 10666 bp, 5 predicted proteins | sample GraSoiAngelo_114_FD_185876 | JGI IMG/M metagenome (GOLD analysis project Ga0209056, IMG submission 185876) | Grasslands soil microbial communities from the Angelo Coastal Reserve, California, USA - 14_0903_13_40cm (SPAdes) (version 2) | ecosystem: Environmental > Terrestrial > Soil > Grasslands ...
TACGGCGTATTAATGCTGATATTAACGACCTCGGGAACTTCCAGGCACCAGTCGCGCACGACCTTGAAGCGTTCGCGGTCCCATGAGGGATCGGCAATGATGTTGACTGCAACATTTATGTCGAGCGAGCGGGCATACTTGAGTGCTTCAAAATTTTTGGAGAGTGTGATGCGCTTTCGGTAACGCTTCAGCCCCTCCTCGTCGATTGCTTCAAGACCGAGGAACATGGTATTCAGGCCGAGTCGCTTCCAAAGTTCGAAGACCTTCTTGTTGCGCAAGAGCACATCGCCGCGCGTTTCGAGATAGTAACGTTTCCTGATTCCGCGGCGGGCGATCGCTTCGCCAAGCTCCATACCGTGCTCGGCTTGAATGAAGGCTACGTCGTCCACGATAAAAATTCCCGGCTCGCGGACTTGTGCCAGTTCTTCGACCGCGCGCTCCGGTGTCTTCACGCGGTAGTTGCGACCGTAGAACGTCCACGCACTGCAGAAGACACAGTCCCATGGACAGCCCCGGCTAAACTCGATGGAAGCAGCCGGATCGAGCTGGCCTATAAAATATTTCCGGCGATGTCGAACGATATCGCGCGCAGGCAAGAGATCATCCAACGATTTCACGAAGGTTGGCGGCGGCCCGCGATGATCGAGTGTTAGGCAGCCAGGCACCTCCCTCAGGTTCGCCCGATCTTTGGCGAGAGCATCCAGCAGGCTGGTGATCGCGGTTTCGCCTTCGCCAATCAGCACGCAATCCACAGCGCCCGCAGAGTGCCGCAAAATCTCCTCCGGGATGAACGAGACGCTGTGCCCTCCGACAGAGATAAAAGCGGTGGGCAATAAGGCACGCGTGGCGCGGGCAAGATCAATAATTTCTGGAACATTGGCGAGATAATTGCCAGAGAATGCGATAACGTCCGGTCGCCAACGTCGAATCAGGTGGAAAAAGTTCCGGTGCGATTCGCATTGCAAATCAATCAAACGGACCGAGTGGCCCGCTTCTCGGGCAGCTGCGGCGACAAGCTCAAGACCCAGCGGCTCAAGACGAAGATAAATCTTCGAATACATCAAACAACTCGGGTGAACTGCGAGTAATTTCATCTGCTTGGCACAGGTGTTGGTCTATTCGATTTTCCCAAAGACTGAAAGCACGTTGTTCTCTTCGCGCAACGACGGCGTTTGGCGATCAAAGAGCATTTCTCGCGCGGTGTGCGCGCGGGGAAAGTTTTCATAAAGCAATCCTACTGTAGGCTTCTTGTCATCCAAAACATGCGATTTTGCTCAACAACCTGTCGCAATTTAGGCGAGAACTTGTTGTCAAAACAAAATCTGAATCGGGTACAGAGCCGTTTCCTCCCGGTGTCCCAGCTCATTGCTGAACGCGGGAACGCGCGACCCTTTCCCCACGCGCGCACGCGAGGATTCGTTCACGGTTGTTTTCTCTGCTTCGAAGATTTTTAGCCGCAACCTGCGCAACTCAGCGGAACGCTGCGCGAATCCGTTTACTCCGGATCCGCCTCTGAAAACAGCCTGCGCAACACCGCGGGTTAAGAAGCGGTTCTTGACTCGTCATTTGTTGGCGTCATTCTTGCTGCGCGTCAAGCTTTCTCATGGCTCTGAATCCTGTCGATCGAGAGGTTCTGAACACTGCGTTTGGAATGTCATCTGCCGCGAATGAACCGCTTAACCCGGATGCTGTTCGCTCGAAGCTCGAAGGAATTAATGAGGACGACTTCTATGTTAGTCTCGAGATAATGGAAGGAGACGGCTTGATTAAAACGAGTCGCAAGCTCGCGAGGCGACCATCCAACTTTTGGGTTACCTCCCGAGGCGTCGTTAAGCTGTTGGACGAGAATGGCCAAAGGCCTGCCATTCAAGCGGCAGTTGAAAAAGCCATCGTAGCGAAGCCGAACTCAACTTTGTCGGAAATCGCTGGAACCGTCGCGCAACCTCCACTGATCGTCGCAGCTATTGTCGAGACCCTCGAAAACCAGGGTGAGATCGATGTTCAACGTGGATTGGATGTCGAGCTTCAGGTCAGCGGTGTCCACGCAGCGCTTTGTCGACGCGTTCAAGAAGCGTGCTCATAAAATCATTCCACGCGCGCGCGAAGGACCCACGCAGGCAATCATTCCCTTATTGTGCGGCTACACTTTGGCGCACAATATAGAACGGCGTTGAAACCATCAGATTTGTTGTGACTTGTGTTCTGACTTAGCTAGTTTGAATGCGTGATTGCGACATAAGTGACTTAAGTTGTGTTACTTAAGGCGGGGGCGGGAATCGAACCCGCGAATAGCGGTTTTGCAGACCGCGACCTTACCACTTGGCTACCCCGCCATTGCGCGCGGCGCGAGACTATCGAGTGCAGCCAAGCGCTGTCAACGCGCGGCGATTTAACGATTCAACGATTTGCCGAATCCGGATATCGTGAAGGCATGACGAACTCACGCGACCTTTTCGCGCGCGCTCGCCGGCGAATCCCCGGCGGTGTGAATTCGCCGGTGCGCGGTTTTCGGGCCGTCGGCGGTGAACCAGTTTTTGTCGGGCGCGCGAAGGGCTCCCGTATTGGGAGCGTCGATGACGTCGAATTAATCGATTACGTGGGCAGCTGGGGCCCCGCCATTCTCGGACATGCGCCTCCAGTTGTCGTTAGCGCTATCCGCGATGCGGCGCAACGAGGCGTCAGTTTTGGCATTCCCAATCCTCTCGAAGTCGAAATGGCCGAGCTGATTTGCGCATGGATGCCGGCGATCGAAAAAGTCCGGATGGTGAATAGTGGCACAGAGGCAACGATGTCCTGCCTGCGGCTGGCGCGAGGATTCACTAAACGCGACAAGATTGTCAAGTTCGCCGGTTGTTATCATGGCCACGCTGATTCGCTGCTGGTAAAAGCCGGCAGTGGTGCGCTCACTCATGGCCAGCCAGACAGCGCGGGCATCCCGGGAGCAGTCGCGGGCGAAACAATTGTCCTTCCTTTCAATAATATCGAATCAGTCCGCGCCGCCTTTCGCGAAAACAAGGACCACGTCGCCGGCGTCATTCTGGAACCAATTCCGGCAAACGCCGGATTATTTTTCCCGCGCAAAGATTTCCTTCATCAACTTCGCGAAGAATGCACGAAAAACGGCGCGGTCTTAATCTTCGATGAAGTCATGACTGGTTTTCGTGTTGCGCGAGGCGGCGCGCAACAGCTTTATGGAATTCGGCCTGATCTGACGGCGCTTGGCAAGGTCATTGGCGGTGGTTTGCCGGTTGGGGCATTCGGCGGCCACGCGGAAATTATGGATTGCCTCTCGCCCGTTGGACCGGTTTATCAGGCGGGAACGCTTTCTGGAAATCCGCTGGCCATGGCGGCAGGGTTGGCACAATTGTGGGAACTTGATCGGATCGATGGCTGGAAACTACTGGAAGATCTCGGTGCAAAACTGGAGAGCAGGTTGACCAACACGATCTCAGGGAAGGAGCTCACCTTGCATCGCATCGGTTCGATGTTTTGTCTCTTTTTCGCCAGTGGTCCGATCTTCGATCTGGAATCCGCGCAGCGCAGCGATACCGAAAAATTCGCGCAGTTTTTTCACTCATGTCTCGAGCGCGGCATCTATTTTCCGCCGTCGCAATTCGAGACCGCATTTATTTCTGCGGCTCACAGCGACGAAGACATCGAGCAAACCGCTCGCGTTGTAAGCGAGGCTCTGGCAGCGCTTTAATTTTTTGCGTCGGTGTTCGGCATGGTCTAGGAAAGCCCGCTGTGAGCGCTTCTCCGGCGGAACCGATCCGCGCCGTCGCAAAATTTTTCTTTGAAAGTGAGCGCAAATTCTTCGCCAAAGGCGTCACCTACGGCCCATTCAAACCAGACGCGTTAGGCAATTACCTTGGAACACAAGATCAGGCAGCGCGCGATCTTGCCCAGATTCGTGCATCCGGGTTTAACGTTGTTCGCGTTTATCACTGCCCGCCGCGCTGGTTTCTTGATGCCTGCGCCGAAGCCGGAGTACGCACGCTCATCACTCTGCCCTGGGCCAAACACATCGAATTCCTCCGCGAACGATCGGCCCGAAACGAAATTACCCGCTCCGTTTCCGACGCCATCAAAATGCACGCCGGTCACCCGGCCATTTTCGCCTATCTGGTCGGCAACGAAATCGCGCCGCAGATGGTGCGGTGGCTGGGCGTGCGCCGCGTCACAGAGTTCATCGAGCATCTTATCGGGTTGGGCCGCAGCCTCGATCCGCGTGTTTTATTTTCCTACGCCACTTATCCGCCGACAGAATTCCTGCTCCCGCAAAATGTCGATTTTTTTTGCTTTAACGTTTACCTGCATAAGCAGCGTGATTTCGAGCGTTATCTCTTCCGTCTGCAAAATCTCGTCGAAGAGCGTCCGCTCATCCTGGGCGAATTCGGAATGGACACAATCCGACACAGCCAGGACGAGCAGGCCGAAATGCTAAGCTGGCATGTCGATAGCGTGATCAAATGCGGACTCGCTGGCACCGTTTTCTTTTCCTGGACCGACGAATGGTATACCGGCGAACAGGAGGTCACTGATTGGGCATTCGGACTTGTCACGCGCGATCGGCAGCCAAAAAAAGCGCTTCATGCCCTGCGCGAGAAACTCGGGCAAGACGACGCCGTTCTTCCGCATCGTCATCTTAATCAAACGCCGTCAGTCTCAGTTATCGTTTGTTCGTATAACGCGGGCGGAACATTGCGATCGTGCCTCGAGTCGCTCGGCAAAATCGATTACCCCAAGTTTGAGATTGTCCTGGTGGATGATGGATCGACCGACAACACCGCGCAGATCGCCGCTGGATTCCCAAATGTGCGTTACGTTCATCAGCCCAATCGCGGGCTGAGTGTTGCGCGCAATACCGGCGCCGCCGCCGCACGCGGCGAAGTATTCGCTTATACCGATGCGGACTGTATGGCGGACGTCGATTGGCTTTATTATTTGATTGGCACGCTCACCAACGGCGACTTCGCGGGCGTGGGTGGTCCGAATGTTCCGCCTCCGGCAAAAACTTGGATCCAGGCTTGTGTCGCCGCTGCGCCCGGTGGGCCGAGTCACGTCCTCTTAACCGACACCGTCGCCGAACACATTCCTGGTTGTAACATGGCGTTTTGGCGGTGGGCTTTCGAAAATGTCGGTGGGTTCGATCCGGAATATCACGCGGCCGGTGATGACGTGGATTTTTGCTGGCGTTTGCAACAGGCCGGCGGCGTGATCGCATTCAGCGCCACTGCCATCGTCTGGCACCATCGTCGTTTTACCCTGCGCGCGTTTCGCAAACAACAGGAAGGTTACGGCGAAGCGGAATCGCTTTTACGTTTTAAACATCTCGTTTTCTTCGGGCCAACCGGGACGGCGAAATGGCGTGGACAAATTTACGGCACTCCGCGTTTCAGTTGGTTCCTTGGCCGCCCGATTATTTATCACGGAATTTTCGCCGACGGATTCTTCCAATCGATCTATCCCACTCCGCAATCAGAAGTGGCAGCTTACCTTAGCAGTATCGAATGGTTCGCCCTTACCATCTTTCTCTTCGGCGTGGGTGTGTTTGTTCCGCCACTGCGGATTGTGCCGTATTTGATGCTGGGTGGCACGCTGTGTGTCGCGCTCTCTTATATGGTGCGTGCGCGCATCGAGCCGCGCTTCGATACCATCCACTCCCGCCTGTTGGTCATGTTCCTGGCTTTCGCGCAACCGCTCGTTCGTGGCTGGTCCCGTTATTTTACCTGGCTGCATTTCAAACGCACTCCCGGTTCTGTAATTGCGCAGCACGAGAAGTCGCCTCCCGGTAAGAAAATTGGCCGAAGCTGGGGCCGCCTCGCTTATTGGAACGAAGAAGGCAAGGATCGTCACAGCCTCTTAAAAGAAATATTCACACTCCTTGATCAGGAAAACTGGCGCTACTCAATCGATACCGGCTGGCAAGAATGGGACATCCAGATTTACGGTAACTTCTGGTGGAGCATCATCCTTCGGACGGTCACGGAATATCATGGCGGCGGAAAATGCCTGACCCGCGTCCAACTTCGCTACCGCTATGTCACCACCACCGTGATCGTCAATCTCATCCTCCTCACTTTATTCATCTATCAATTCCTTAAAACCGGGCGCGTTCAACTTTTCTTCGCCATCCCTTATGCACTCTTCGCCTTGTTCCTATTCCTGAGAGCACGCCGGTTGAAAACGCGGGTGCGAGAGCTGGTCGATTTTGCGGCTTATCGGATCAATATGAATCGCATTTTGCGATCGCGTCTTCGCCGCAATCCAACCTCCGGCGCACCGAAGTGAAATTGCGATTTTGGATCGCGCTTGTCGCGCAGTTAGTGCTCTTCGCTTCGCTTAAACTTTTCGACGATTGGACCCTGGAGTGGATGCCAGTGTATTTTGTCGCCTGCACGATTCTTTGCGGCCTCGCTTACTTATTCGCATCGACCGAATTTGCCGCACTTAACAACGCCGTCTGGATTTTCTGGTTCGTCACCATCGGGCTGCGTTTGCTGGCCCTACCCCAGGCACCGAGCAACGAAGTCTGGCGCTTTCAAGCCGACGGCGTGATTCAACGCGTTGGATTCAATCCTTATCAGGTCGCACCGAATGATCCACGCGTAGCCGGCAAAATTGCGGAGCTTGCGCGTGTTCCACGCAACGATCAGCCCACCGCCTTCGCACCGGGTGCAGAAGTTTTATTTCGCGCCATCCCGGCGACGAACAACGCGCTGCTCTACAAAACAATTTTTGGCGCTGCCGATTTACTCGCCATCGCGCTCCTTCTTCGGCTGCTTGATAAACAAACCGCCGTCTGGTTCGCCTGGAATCCTCTCGTGGCTTATAGTTTTTTTGGCGCGGCACATTTCGACAGCATCATTTTGTTCGCAATCGTCGCCCTGATTTTCTTTCTCGAACGATTTGAACAAACGGTGCAATCGCGCTGGAAATTTGCTCTCGGCGCCGCGGTCGCGCTCGGAATTGCCATCGCGCTTCGACCGGTCTGCCTCGTTTTGTTAATTCCGTCTCTTTTTGCCTTGCGTCGTTATTCCATTGCACTCGCAGCGGCCATCGCTTTGCCCGTTCTCCTTGATTGCGTGTTTCAATTTCCCTTTGCGCAAAATCTTTTCGGAGACTTCGGGCACATCAGCCGACTCAACGATTTATTTTGGTGGCTGATTGAAGACACGATTCTTCCAAACTGGCATCAGCAATATTACCGCTACGACGTAATCCTTCTGATCGTGTCGACGCTGATTGGTCTCCTTTTCATGCGTAATTGGCGGCGCGGCATGCTTTGGTCGCTCGGCGCCAGTCTCATTCTCGCGCCAGTCTTAAACGCCTGGTATGTAACTTGGATTCTGCCAGTCGCGACGTGGCGGCGCGCCTTCGCCTGGCATTTTCTGAGCGTCACTATCTTCGCTTACTACCTCTTTTATAATGAGCGCCTTTTCGCTCTTCCCTGGCACGCCGAACCGTGGTTGCGAGGCATAATCGTGTTGCCCGTGCTTTTTGCCATGACTCTAATGGCCACTCAACGCCATCAGGCTTTAAAACGCAGCTAACTCAACACCTCACTCATCGCCCGCTTGAAATCTTCCGGCAACGGCGCTTGAAAATGCATCCGCTCTTTTGTCCGTGGATGATCTAACCCCAGTTTCCATGCATGTAACATCTGGCGCGAAAAATTCCCGGCACGGCGTCCTCCGTAAACAACATCGCCTAAGATGGGATGCCCAAAATGTTGAAGGTGGACTCGAATTTGATGTGTCCTGCCGCTGTGCAACCGGCACTCGAGCAAGCTCGCCTCTCCTCCACTGCGTACCACTTTGAAATCCGTTTTCGCTTCTCGCCCACCTTCGCGCGCGATCGCCATCCTTTTGCGATGAACCCGATGACGTGCGATGGGGGCAACAATTGTTCCGGAACCCCGACGCAGCTTCCCGGCGACGAGCGCTAGGTAAATCTTTTCAACCGTGCGGGCCGCGAATTGTCGGGAAAGCTCCCGATGGGCAAAATCATTCTTTGCCACCGCCAGGCAGCCGCTTGTTTCCTTATCCAGCCGATGAACAATCCCCGGTCGCTCCTTCCCGCCGATCCCGGAAAGATTTTTGCAATGCGAAAGTAAGGCGTTGACCAATGTGCCGCGCTTGCGGCCGGCGCCAGGATGAACCAAAATTCCCGCCGCTTTGTTTATAACAATCAAGTCGTCGTCTTCGAACAAAACGGAGAGCGCGATCTTTTCCGGGACCAGATCAAGCGCTTGAACGGGTGGCTCGACCAGGATAACGCGATTGCCCGCTCGTACAATGTCGCGCGCACGCGGCACTGCGCCGTTAACTGTAACGAACCCATCACGGATAAGCGCCTGGATTCGAGAACGCGAAAACTCGCTCGCAGAATTGGCAAGAAAGCGGTCCAGCCGCGCGCCCACATCCGTTCCTTTAACGATAAATTCACGGCGGTTTTCCTGTGTCATTGACGATGTTACTATCGCAAAAATGAGCGATCCGAACACGATTTCGTGTCCCAGATGCGGTTTGCCTGTGGATATCGGTGATGCCGAACCGCTTTCGCGCGTGCCTTGTCCAGCTTGTGGCGAACGAGTCAGGATCGCGCGTTCCTTCAATCATTTCGAGCTGCACGAGACCCTCGGAACCGGCGGAATGGGGACAGTTTATAGAGCGCGCGACACCCAACTCGACCGCGATGTCGCGCTGAAACTTTTGCGCAAAGATCTGGGGCCGGAATACGCCAATCAATTGCAGCAGGAGGCCCGGATCACCGCTTCGGTCAATCATCCGCATGTAGTCCAGGTGTTTTCCTTCGGCCACGATCACGATCAATACTATCTCGTAATGGAACTGGTCGATCGCGGGACGCTTGATGACCTCATGGCCGAACAAAAAAAAATTCCCGAAGCAGATGTGTTGCGCACAGGGATCGAAGTCGCCCGCGGATTGCGTGCGGCTTATCAAAAAGGATTGATCCATCGCGACGTCAAACCGGCCAATATTTTGTTCAACGAGGAGGGGATGGCGAAGATCAGCGATTTCGGTCTCGCGGGCATCGTCGAGCCGCAGACGCAAACCAGCGGCGCCATCTGGGGCACGCCCTATTACATTGCACCGGAGCGCTTGAATAATCAGCCGGAAGATTTTCGCAGCGATATTTACAGTCTTGGCGCCACCCTTTTTCACGCGGTCGCAGGCCGGCCGCCTTTCGACGGCGAAACGATGTCAGCATCGGATCTGCTCACGTTGAAGAACAATCCGTTGAAACTGAAAGACGTGGCCCCGGAAGTTTCACGACCCACCGCCACCGCTATCGCAAGAATGATCGCACCAGACCCGCGTTCGCGTTTCGCCTCGCACGACGCGCTCATCCTCGCCCTCAAGAAAGCGGAGCGCCTTCTTCGCGGCGAATGGAAACCGTGGAGCGCCAAAGCGGCCTTGCTCATCGCCGGTGCCACACTCATCGCTCTAATATTGTTTGGTTGGATTTTTTTCAGCCACCAGGGAGCGCCAGCGAAAGTTACAGCATCGGTCAGCTCAACTCCCGCTTTCGATATCAACCGCGAATTTGATGATGGGCGCCAGCAAATAATCGACGGCAAATACCCCGCGGCCCGCGCCACCTTCGCGCGCTTGGCTTCGGAAACCAAAAACAAACAACCCATCTACGATTGGGCGTTGCTCAATCAGGCCCTCGCCGCTTTGCTCGACCAGCAGGAACCGCAAAAGCGCCGGGCCCTGCAGGAAGTGGAAAATGCCGGTAGCGGCGGTTTCGCCGATCCGCAACTGGGCGCACTTCTGCTCGAGACCACGAAACGCGCCAATGAGCGCCGAGCCATTACGCTCTCCGATATTCCCGATCACGCGGCGAAACCGTTTGCCTTATTCTTGTTAGGATTAACAGACGTTCAGCTTGGTCGATTTAATGATGCGGAAGTACTACTGAAAGCGTTTGTCGCGTCGCAACCCCCGCAGAGTTTGGCCTGGATCAGCGAATACAAACCGATTGCGCGAAAGTACCTGGCGGATGCACAGGCTATGCTGGCCTGGCGAGAACAGCATAGGTCCGCCAAAAGTATGACCGAACTCAGGAACGCGTTAAGTAGTTTGCAGGATCTGATCGCGCAGTTACAAAAAAATACCGCCATCGCGACTGAAGCGTTGCTGGCGCAAAAAACGTTGGTCGCTCGACTTCGCGATGCCGAAATGCCACGATGGAACGCAGCTCTGGAATCCTATCGGCGGCTGACTGCCATTTACGATTTCACCGGAGCCGCCAGTGCAATTAGAAAAGTGAAACTGACGGAGCCGTCGCTCAGAGAAACACAACGTAATTGTCAAAATGTGGCTGACTGGTTGGCACAATGGAAGGCAACGCTGATTAACGATTTGAATACGCGCGGCTATACCGGTGTAGTGGTTGTGAGCGATACCGAATACAACGAGATCGCTGGCGCGACCGCGGGAAAACTGAAAATGAGAGTGCCGTATGGAATCGCCGAAATACAATGGCTGAAAATGCCGGCGCCGACCCTCGTAACGGTTTCGAGTTCTTTCGCCACCGATGCCGACCGCCAGTGGCGCTGCGGCGTATTTGCCTGGGCGTTCGGGCAGACCAATGCCGCACGGCAACTCTTCGATGCAGCGTGTTCAGCCAAGCCATC
>Ga0209056_10008273_pt1 | contig 10665 bp, 9 predicted proteins | sample GraSoiAngelo_114_FD_185876 | JGI IMG/M metagenome (GOLD analysis project Ga0209056, IMG submission 185876) | Grasslands soil microbial communities from the Angelo Coastal Reserve, California, USA - 14_0903_13_40cm (SPAdes) (version 2) | ecosystem: Environmental > Terrestrial > Soil > Grasslands ...
GCTCGACCGCATCATCGGCGGGGCGCGGGCGCTCAGTCTGTTCGTGTTCCGGCGGTGGGCGTTTCTGCGGCTCTTGGCCGAGCGCCACGCGATCCGGGAGGAGATTGTGGCGCTGGGACGGGCGGTCGAAACGTCGTAGGGGCGCAGCATGCTGCGCCCCTACTGAGGCGATCCACACCCTTAGTTCCCTACCGCCAGGTCTTCACCTGCTCCACGAAAGCCTCCGCGAGACGGCTCCGGTCGGCGGTGCGCTCCAGGGCTCGCCCCAAATTGGTATGGAACGCTGCGACCGTCGAATCGATCTCGATGGCCCGGGCGAGGGGCCCGAGCGCTTCCTCGAACCGACCTTGACCGATGTACACCTTTGCGAGGTTGTTCATCGACCAGGCGTCACGCTCGTCCAGCACGATCGCTCGCTTGAACGCCTCGATCGCGGCGCTCGAGTCGCCGAGCTCGGTCTTCACTCGACCCAGCAGGCGATAGCTCTCGCTCGAGGCGGAGTCGATCTTGAGCGTCGCTTCGACGTGCGGCAGCGCCTCCTGCGCCTTGCCCTGCTCGATCAGCACACGGCTCAGGTTGAGGCGGCTCTTCACGTGGGTCGAATCCTTCTCGAGCGCCTGTGTGAATGCGCGCACCGCCGCGTCGCGGTCGCCCGTCTTCCAGGCCGAGAGGCCGAGCATGTAGAAGCCCCAGACGTTCTCCGGCTGCGCGCTGGTGTAGCTGGTGAACAACCGCACCGCGTCGTCGTAGCGCTTGTCGGCGAATGCCGCCTGGGCGCCTTCGAAGGACACGGGTCCTGGGGTGACGGGGCCCGTCGGGGTCGAAACGCCCGACGTCTCGGGCGACACGGTCGTCACTTCAGCCGCGTTCGCGTCGCCCGACTTGGAGTGCTTGTCCCCGCACGCGCCGGCGACAAACGCGGCGATGACGAACGGGATGATGGTGCGCTTCCGCATGAGATCCTCCTGCTGGTAGTGCGCTCGAGAGAGCGCCGTTCGAACAGCGGTGGTCACCCGCTGTAAAGCAGGACGGAGGCCAGCAGTCGGTCACGCTCATCAAGCGTCAGATCAAGGAGTTGCGTTTGCGGGAGAAGGGCCCCGTGTCCGGGCGGACACAGGTGCGGGGAAGCTCACGTGTCCGGGTCGACACGTCCCCGACTGATGTTATGGCGCCGCATGATCTTCAAGAGGCTGGCGTGATCGGCGAGGCCGAGCGCCTGCGCTGTCCGCGTGATGTGCCAGTCGTTGTGCTCGAGGGCCGCGACGATGATCCGGCGCTCGGCCTCCGCCTTGAGGGCTTGGAACGTGGTCGGTGCAGCGGCTCCCGCCGGGGGGCTCGGTGGACCCGCCCCTTCCCGGATGTCGGCGGGGACGTCTTCCACACCGATCGCCTCGCCGTCCGTCGCGATGATCATCCGCTCGACGACATTCCGCAGCTCTCGGACGTTGTTCCGCGTCCAATCGTATCGCATCAGGCAGTCGAGCGCCGCCGGGTCGATCGTCTTGGGTCGCATGCCGAAGCGGGCGCAGGTCGCCGTGAGGAGATGGTCGACGAGCGCAGGGACGTCCGACAACCGCTCTCGGAGCGCGGGGACGCGGACTACGTGGACGTTCAGTCGGAAGTAGACGTCCTCGCGGAACCGGCCGGCCCGCACTTCGGCCTCGAGGTCGCGGTTCGTGGCGGCCACGACGCGCGCCGCCACGGCGACCGTCCGGTTCCCGCCGAGCCGGGTGATCTGTCGCTGTTCGATGACGCGCAACAGTTTCGCCTGCGCCGCGGGCGGCAGCTCACCGATCTCGTCGAGAAACAACGTGCCGCCGGAGGCGGCTTCGAACGCGCCCTTGCGGAGCGCACCGGCGCCCGTGAACGCGCCCCGCTCGTGGCCGAACAGCTCGTCTTCCACCAGGTTCTCCGGGATGGCCGCGGCATTGAGCGCGATGAACGGCCCGGCCGGGTTCGCGCCCAGACGGTGCAGCTCCCGGGCGACGAGCTCTTTCCCCGACCCGCTCTCGCCCACGATCAGGACCGGGCTCGGGATCTTCGCGACGCGCCCGATCGCATCCTTGAGCTCCTGCATCGCGGGGCTCGCACCCACGAGGGGCGCCTCGGAATCGAGGCGGCCCCGCAGGACCGCGAGCTGCCCCGCGAGGCGCTGCTGCTCGAGCGCGTGTTCGACCTCCTGCACGACCCGCTCCATCGGCTCGGCCTTGTCGATGAAGCTCCGCGCACCGAGCCGGATGGCCTCGGTGCAGCGATCGTAGTTGCCCGTCCCGGTGTACACGAGCACCGGAATGCGAAAGCCGCGCCGCTCCATGGTCCGCAGCACTTCGAAGCCGTCCATCCCCGGCATTTCCAGGTCGAGGATGACGCAATCCACCGCCTCCCGCTCGAGCAGGTCGAGCGCCGCGCGACCCGAGTGTGCGACGAGCGCCTCGTAGCCGCCTACGCGCTTGAGGTCGTATGCGTACTGCTCGGCCATGGCGGGTACGTCGTCAACCACGAGAACGGCGCTCATGCGCCCTCGACCGGCAGCTCGACGATGAACGTGCTGCCCGCCCCGGGCTGCGTTTCCACTCGCAGCGCGCCGTTCGCATCGAGTACGAGGCGTCGCACGATCGACAAGCCGAGGCCCGTCCCGCCGGGTTTGGTCGTGTAGAAGTCGTCGAAGGCGCGATTCAGCTCCTCTTTGGTCATGCCCTTGCCGGTGTCCGCGACGACCACACGGACGCCGGCCTCTCCGCTCGCCCCCGTCGAGACGGTGACGCGTCCCGCTCGCGCCGCCAGACTGTCGACGGCGTTCCCGATGAGGTTGTCGAGGATGCGGCGCAGGACGAGGGGGTCGGTCCGGACGGGGGGCAGACCCTCCACGAGCTCCAGGCGCAGCTCCGCGTGTCCGGTGCCGCTCACGCGGCTGATGGTCTCGCGCACCACCGCGTTCACGTCGCACGACTCGCGGGCGGGTTGCGGGTACAGGCGGGCGTAGTTACTCGCGAGGTTCTCGAGATAGGAGATGCTCGACTCGACCGTCGCCTGGCGATCCCGGAACGCGGCGGCGAGCCGGTCCGGGTTCTCGCCGGCGGCCTGACCGAGATGCCGGAATACGTTGCGGATGGGGATCAGGCCGTTCTTGATGTCGTGATTCACCTGGCGGGCGAGGTCGCCCATCGCGAGCCGGCGCTCAGCCTCGCGCAGGCGCGCGGCCCCGGCGCGCAGCCGCTCGGTCATCGCTCCGAGCAGGCGACTGAGCGCACCGATCTCGTCGGACCGGTCGCTGTTGAAGGCCACGTCCAGTCGGTCCATGTCCACGTCCGCGGTCTTCGCCGCGAGCGCGGTCAGCGGCCGGCTGATCCGCGTCGACAACCACGAGGCCAGGAGCAGCGCGATCAGCCCGGTGACGAGCACCGCGACGAGGAACGACAGCGCGACTCCGCGGCGCAGCGCCACGAGCGAGGCGAGCGAGTGCGAGACGACGATGCGCGCGGGGACGAGACGGGCGGAATCGCCGGCCGTCACGAACGGAACGGCCATCGCGCTCACGACTTGCGTCGCCGCATCGGCGCCGGAGGACGTATCGGGCGGGAGCGCGACGGTCACCGTCAGCTCGGAGTCCGGCGCGAGCCGTGCCAGGAAGCTCGAGTCCACCGCGATGCCACCCACTAGGGTGAAGCGCCGGCCGCCGAGCCGGAGCGAGTCGACCCGCGCGAGCGCGAGGAACGGCGCTTCCGCGCCGCGCGCTTCCACGAGCGCTGTGCCCGCCGGCGCCGCGGCCAGGAGGCGCGGCAGCGTGGGGTCGGACTGATCGTACTCGTTGCGGAAATGCCCGGAGCTCACGATACGGCCCGTTTCGTCCTGGATTTGGAGCAGCGAGAGCCCGGCGAGCTGCATGGCGTCCCCGGCGTAGTCGAGCAGGTAGGTACGCTCGCCCCCCTGCAGCGCCGCGCGGAACCGGTTGTCTCGGGGGATGGCGTCCCGCAGGGCGGCGAGCCGGAGCGCGATCCCCGCGCTCCGCTGGTCCAGGTCTGCGCGGATCACCGATACGAGCGCGGTCACCCGCTGCTGGTATTCCGCGGTCAGGCGGTTCGCCATCACGACGCGAATCCGCAACCCGAACACGGTCAGAGGGACGAGCACCACCGCGCCGAATCCGAGGAGGAGACGGGCGCGAAAGGTCATGGCGGGCCGGGGGGGGCGAGGCGGAGCGTGCCGTCCCAGTCGAGCGTCATCCGCGGGAGCCCGCGCCGGACAACGGCATGCGAGCGGACGTCGAGCAGCGGCTCGATGGTGGCGGCCGAGCTCCACGGCGGCAGCTCGAGCGCCGCACGGCACACATCGTAGACGCGCCGCCGCACCTCGAACACGTAGGCGGCGTCGGTGCCGACCCGGAGCGAGGATTCGAAGGCGCTCGCGGGGACGCCCGCGGCCACGGCGCCCCGGCCCAGGGCGCCCAGGCCCACGAGGCGGGCCGCGAGATCGGCGGCGCTCCGATCGCTCTGGTTGTAGACGATGCGGCGTCGCCGTCGCGCGGCCCCGAGCGTGTCGCGCCCCGCCTGAACGCCGCACGGCTGCAGATCGGTGAACCAGAAGCGGCCGGGGCCCGACCATTCCGCCGGGCGAGCGTCGCCGTGTACCGCCTCGCGGAGGCTCTCCAGGCGGAGGTCACCGACCACCGACTTGTCCTGCCCCGGGGCGAGGAGGACGTACGTCCGACTCCATTCCAGGGGGACGTCGACGTACCCGGTCAGGGTCCGCGCGTAGTCGAGCGTGGCGGCGTCGTCCGTGATGAGCACGTCGGCTCCGCCGTCGAGCGCATCGCGGGCGGCGCTCGCTGGCCCGGTGGCGATCTTCACCACGGGTTGTCCCGAGCGCGCCATCGGCTGGGCCACGAGGGCGTCCGGCGAGGCGGGATCCCCGCTCGTCATCCAGTAGCGGCCGGTCCCGATCGGCCAGCCTCCGCCCGGCGCGGGCTTGGTGACCGCCAGCGCCTGGTCGGCCAGGCGCTGGAACGGGGCATCGGACGCCGCCACGGTGAAGGTGCGGTCGCCGGTGACGGTGAGGCTCGCCGCGAGCGTCGCGTCGTGTGACCGCCAGGAGGCGAGGACGTCGCGCGCCGACACCGGCGCCCCATCCCAGAATCGCGCATTGTCGCGCAGCGTGAAGGCCCAGCGATCTCCCGGTGCCTGCTCCCACGCCGCGGCCAGGCCGGGCAGCGGCCGTCCCTGGCAGTCCACCCGGATCAACGATTCATAGAGTTGTCCGAAGACCAGCCGCTCCGCGTCGTTGCGAGGCAGGGGAGCGTGTCCCGGGTCGACGGGGTCGGTGACGGCGAGCCTCACCGTGTCGCGACCGGCCGCCCGCCCGGCCGCGATCGAGCAGGTGGTGTCCCCGGGCGCCGGCGCGGGCGGGGGGAGGGGGAGCTCCGCGCGGGGCGCGGCCGCGCGGCAGGCTGCCGCGAGCAGACCGAGGAGGACGACTTGACGCTGTTGGGAATTCACTGGGCACGAGCTCCCGGGGGGCGGTGGCTCTCGAACGATACTCAGGGCCGGAAGCCCCGAGCCAGGACGGCCGCTAGGCGCGCCGTTTCCGCGCCATCAGCGCAAGCACATTTCCCTCGGAGTCGCGGAAATCGGCCAGCCAGAGCTCGTAGTCCGCCGCCCGGTGCACGAGGTGCGGCTCGCTGATGAACTCAACGGCCCGGCCGCGCAGCGTCGCGTGTGCGACGTCGATGTCCGGCACGAGGTAGTAAATGGTGGATGCGGGATGGTCGAACTCCGGTTTCTCTGGCACGCCCACCATGACCATCGTCGGGCCGCATTGGAAAAACGCCATCTGTGGCGGCGCTTGGAAAAGAAACGGCATGCCCAGCGTGTCGCGATAGAAACGCACGGCGCGGTCGAGATCGCGGGCGCGGACGAAGATCTGCCCGATCGCGGAGAGGCCGAATGGCTGGCTGGTGCCGGTCACGTTGCTGGCTCCTGCTGCGTCAAACAATGCAAAGTTCCCAGCCCCCACACCAGATCCACCGCGTGGATCCCGACGACCGGCCGGTCCTTGATCAGCTCGGCAAGAACGCCGAGCGCGACGCGGTCCTTGGGGTCGTTGAACGTCGGCACCAGGAGGGCCCGGTTCGCAATGTAGAAGTTCGCATAACTCGCGGGGAGGCGCCGGCCGTCGAAGTAGAGCGGCGCGGGCATCGGCAGGTCGACCACCTCGATCTTGGCGCCGTTCTCGAGTCGCATTCCCTGGAGTCGCTCGCGGTTCTCCTCGAGCGCGCGATAGTTCGCATCGTGGGGGTCCGTTTCCCGGCACAACACGACCGCGCGATGATTGACGAAGCGACACAGGTCGTCGACATGGCCGTGGGTGTCGTCGCCCGCGATTCCATGCCCTAGCCAGAGAACGTTCGTCACGCCGAGCTGGTCGCGCAGGACCGCTTCGATCTCGCCCCGCCCGAGCCCGGGGTTCCGGACCTGCACCGCGGGATCGAGCAGACACTCCTCGGTTGTGAGGAGCGTGCCCCGACCATTCACGTCGATGCTGCCTCCCTCGAGCACCACGTCGCGCCCACCCACCCGCGCGCGGAACAGCCGGAGCTTCAGCCGCGTGGCCACCCGCGCCGGAATCCGGTCGTCCTTCTTCCAGTCGGGATACTTGGCCCAGGCGTTGAAGCGGAACCGCGCGATCGCCACCTCCGGCCGCGGGCTCGTGCGGCGGACGAACAGGGGGCCGAAATCGCGGGTCCAGCCACGATCGGTGGGGAAGCGGCAGAACTCGACACGCGGGAGATCCACGCCCGCGCGCGCGAGCACGCGCCGCGCCTGCCGCTCGTGCCCGGCGGAGTTCACCAGGATGCGGGTGAGTTCACCCGGGACGAGCGCGCGCACGATCTCGCCATACACCCAGGGGATCACCGCCAGCTTGCCGGGCCAGTCGCTCGCGTTATGCGGCCATCCGAGCCAGGTGGCGTGATGCGGCTCCCACTCGGCGGGCAGACGGAAGCCGAGGGCGGCCGGGGTCTCGGCGCGGGGGGAAGAGGGGGGCACTACGGATGGGCGTCGAGGAAACGGCTGCTGATACCTGCGTACGCGTCGACGCGGCGATCGCGCAGAAAGGGCCAGCCGCGCCGGACTTCCTCGATACGCCCGAGGTCGATCTCACCCACCACGATCGCCTCGCGGTCCGTGGGCGCCTCAGCCACGACCGCGCCGAACGGATCGGCGAGAAACGACGATCCCCAGAACTCGATGCCGTCGCCGTCGGTGCCGGCAGGTCGCTCGTGGCCGACTCGGTTCACCGCGGCGACGTAACAGCCGTTCGCGATCGCGTGGCTGCGCTGGATGGTGCGCCAGGCGTCGAGCTGCTGGGCTCCGTGGGTCGCCTTTTCCTTCGGGTGCCAGCCGATCGCCGTAGGGTAAAACAGCGCGTTGGCGCCCTGCAGCGCCGTGAGGCGCGCGCCTTCGGGATACCACTGGTCCCAGCAGACGAGCGTCCCGATCCGTCCCACGCGCGTGTCGAACGCACGGAAGCCGAGGTCGCCCGGCGTGAAATAGAACTTCTCGTAGTAGGCCGGATCGTCGGGGATGTGCATCTTGCGGTAGACCCCCACCACGCGCCCGTCGGCGTCGATCACGGCGGCGCTGTTGTGATAGAGACCCGCGGCGCGGCGCTCGAACACGGGCGCGATCACGACGACGCTCGCCTGCTTCGCCGCCGTGCCCAGCGCCTCCGTACTCGGCCCGGGGACCGGCTCGGCCAGATCGAACAGTTCGGGGTCCTCCCGCTGCGCGAAGTACTGCGACCGGAACAGCTCCGGGAGGCAGACGAGCTGTGCGCCGGCCGCCGCTGCCTGCGCCACTTTCGCGACCGCCCGCTGCACGTTCGCCTCCGCGTCGGCGGACATCGCCATCTGAACCAGGCCGACTTTGTATCGTGTCGGAGGCCGGGGATCGGTCATGGGGGAGAACACTACTACGTTCCGGTCGTGAACGCACTCCCGGAGCTTTGCGATGCTGATCGGGGGCGTTAAGGCAGCGCTACTTCTCGAGTCGGTATCCGGCCTTGCGCACGGTGAGAATATGCTGCGGCGCCGCGGGATCGGTTTCGAGCTTGCGGCGCAGCTCGGCCACGTGCGTGTCCACGGTGCGGCTCAGCACCGCGGCGCTATACCCCCACACCTCGGTGAGCAGCTCCATGCGGCTGACCACGGCCCCGCCGCGCCGGAGCAGCGCGACCAGCAGGTCGAACTCTTTCGGGGTGAGCGCCACCGGCCGGCCGCTCCGCAGCACGGACCGGGATGCGGGGATGACTTCCACCGCGCCGAACTGCTCGGGCTCTCCGGCGCCGTCACCCGGCGGCGCGGTGCGCCGCAACAGCGCTTCTACTCGCGCCAGGAGCTCGAGCACGCCGAACGGCTTCGTGACGTAGTCGTCCGCGCCCAGACGGAGCCCGCGAACCTTGTCGGCCTCTTCGCCGCGCGCGGTGAGGATGAGGATGGGCATCCGGCGCCCCTCGTCGCGCAGCGCGCGGAGCACGCGGTAGCCGTCCAGGCCCGGCAGCATGAGATCGAGAATGATCAAGTCGGCCCCGGCGTCACGGGCGCGTGCCAGTCCTTGGGTCCCGTCCTCGACCACCACGACCTCGTAGCCCTCGATCTCCAGATTATTACGCAGCCCGTAGGCGAGATCGGCATTGTCCTCGACCACGAGAATCCGCGTCATGCGGTCGCTCCCGCGTCGGCCTGCAGGGGCCCGCCGCCCCGCGCGGCGTGAGCCTGCGGCTCGAGCGGCAGCTCGATCACGAAACGGCCGCCCGAGCCGGGCGCGTCTTCGGCCCAGGCGCGACCCCCGTGCAGCGCCACGAGCTCGCGGACCACCGACAGGCCGATGCCCGTGCCCGCCACGGCCGAGCCGCGGTCGCGCTCGAGCCGCCAGAACTGGTCCCAGATGCGCTCACGGTCGGCAGCTGGAATGCCCGGGCCCTGGTCGTCCACGCAGATGCGCGCCCGGCCCTCGTCCACGGTGAGGCCAAGGGTGACGGTCTGGCCGGCGGGTCCGTACTTCACCGCGTTGTCGAGCAGGTTGAGGAGCATCTGGCGCAGCGCGTCAGCGTCGACCGGCGCGACCACGCCGTCGGTGAGGTCGGTGCGCAACCTGACGCCCCGCGCGCCGGCGAGCGGCGCGAACCCTTCGGCGGCTTCGATCAAGAGCGGTGCGAGCGGCGCCGGCGCCGGTGAGAGACGGGTGAGCCGCCGCTCCGACCGGGAGAAGTGCAGCAGGTTCTCCACCAGATGGGTGAGCCGGCGCGCTTCCTGGTCGATGATCTCGAGCGACCGCTCGCGCTCCTCGTCGGAGCGGACGCGGCCCAGCAACAGCGTCTCCGAGAACATGCGGATCTGGGCGAGCGGCGTGCGCAGCTCGTGCGACACCCCGGAGACGAAATCCCCCCGCAACCGCGCCAGCTCGTACTCGCGGCGCAGCTGCTGCAGCGCCACCGCGACCAGACTCGCCGTGAGGGCCAGCAGAATGAGCAGCCGCGGCCGCTGGTCGCGCGGCATCCCGCCGATGATCAGCTTGGGCGCCATGTCGGGGCGCAGTGCAACGTGCACGGCCATGCCGCCCAGCATGGCGTCGACGCTGTCACGGGCCGCGAAGGTCGGCTCGTACTGCACCGGCGAGCGGTACAGCTCGACCCCATCCATGTCCGTCACGATCGCCGAGCCGAGCGAGTCGTAGATCACGCCGCCCGTGAGCGGCCGCGGCAGCAACGGGAACTTCTCCTCGCCCATCGTATACACGGGCGGGAAGGCGGCGGGATCTCCCTCGACCCCAACGACGGTCCCCGCCCCGCCCGACCTGTTCTTGGTGACTGTATACACGATCGCGCGGCGCATCCCGTCCACGCTGCGCACCATGGCCGCGAGCCGCTCCTTGGTGTCGTACACGGTGTGGACGTGCCGGGGGAGCGAGTCGACGAGCCAGGCCCGCGCGGCCGCCGAGGGCGCGCCGCCGGCCGTCTCCAACCGCCGCGTCGCCAGGTCGTAGCGAAACGTGTAGCGGGCATGCTTCAGGAACTTGGCGGCCGCCGAGTCCTGTCCGACCGCGAGCGCCGTTGGGGTGGGAAGGAGTGTGCCCGGAACTCCGGCCTTGGCGTGAGACAGCGCGTCCACGGTGGGCCAGAACGCCGTGTAGTAGAGCTCCATCCCGACGCGGTACGCAAACCGCGCCGCGGCGAGGCGTGCGTTGTCGCGGAGCACGCGCTCGGCGGTGGCCCGGTGATCGAGGAACGTGCGGTGCGCCTGCAGCGCCAGCACGCCCGCGAGCACCAGCGTGAGCAGCAGCAGGGCGGCGACAAACAGGGCGCGCGGACGCGGTGGACGGGAAGAAGCGCTCATGGACGCTGGGGAGAGATGCACCGGATGCCGGGGAGTTTCAAGGTAAGCCCGCCGGGGGCGGTCGTCCGCCCCCCTGACGGTTTTCTGACACGCTCCCCACCGGCCCTCCACCCGGGGCTCCGCGCGGCCCCCTACCTTCTCACTCGGTCAGGGTCGTGGCCGAAGTGTTGACGGCCCACTTCGCCCGACCGGTCAACCCGGGGAGCAGTCGCGCCCCGGGTTTGGCTTTTTTGTATGATTGGACCATGGGCAGCCCGCCTGCGTATTACTCCTTGTGC
>Ga0209056_10008275_pt1 | contig 10665 bp, 9 predicted proteins | sample GraSoiAngelo_114_FD_185876 | JGI IMG/M metagenome (GOLD analysis project Ga0209056, IMG submission 185876) | Grasslands soil microbial communities from the Angelo Coastal Reserve, California, USA - 14_0903_13_40cm (SPAdes) (version 2) | ecosystem: Environmental > Terrestrial > Soil > Grasslands ...
GACCTCAGCCATCGCGAGTTCGCCACGTTCGCGCCGCTGCTGATTCTGGCGGTCTGGATGGGCATCTACCCCGCGCCGTTCCTCCACCGCCTCGAAACGTCGGTGCAGCACATCATCCTGCGGGTGAGCCCGCAGTATGCGGCGAAGTACGCCGAGTGCAACCCCCTCCCGACGCCTGAAGTGGTCGCGGCGTCGAGCAATCCGGCCGCGAAGTTCCTGTCGGCGATGCCGTGCGATGCGAACGGCAATCCGCTGCCGGCGGCCGCCGGGAGACCCTGATGCCTCCCGGAATCTCGGCGAGCGATTTCTACAACATCCTGCCGGAGCTGGTGCTGACCTCCGGCGCGCTCGTGGTGCTGATCGTCGACGTGCTGTTGCCGAAGGAACGCCGCGGCGCGCTGGCGTGGGTCACGCTCCTGGCGATTGGCGCGACGCTGGCGTCCCTCGTGCCCTTTCGATCGACGCATGTCGAGGTGGCACAGGGGCTCCTCGCCGTCGATCAATTCGCGCTGTTCTTCAAAGTGGTCTTCCTCGTCGCCGCCGCGATCACCGTGCTGATGTCGGTGCGCTATCTCGAGATCGAGGGGGCGTCTCCGGGCGAGTACTATTTCCTGATCCTCTGCGCCACGCTCGGGATGATGATCATGGCGGGCGGCATCGATCTCATCACCATCTTCATCGGGCTCGAGACGATGGCGGTGTCCTTCTACATCCTCGCGGGCTTCATCAAGCCGAGCCACCGGTCGAACGAAGCCGCGGTCAAATACTTCCTGCTCGGCGCGTTCTCGCTCGGCATCCTGCTCTATGGCATGTCGCTGATGTATGGGCTCTCGGGCACCACGAACCTCCGCGTGATGGCGGCGGCGTTCGCGGGGCAGGAGACGGATGCGCGCCTGGTGCTGGCGGTCATCCTCGTGGTCGCGGGCGTCGGCTTCAAGATTGCCGCCGTGCCGTTCCACATGTGGGCGCCCGACGTCTATGAGGGCGCGCCGACGCCGATCACCGCGTTCCTGTCGGTCGGCTCGAAGGCGGCGTCGTTCGCGATGCTGATCCGGATCTTCCTCGAGGGGCTGCCGTCGATGGGCCACGACTGGCGCCTGCTGTTCGAGGCGCTGGCGATCATCACGATGACGGTGGGCAACATCGCGGCGCTGACGCAGTCGAACGTGAAGCGCATGCTCGCGTATTCGTCGATCGCGCACGCGGGCTACGTGCTCATCGGCATCGTCGCCGGCACGTCGCGCGGCATCACGGCGACGCTCGTCTACCTTTTCATCTACGCGTTCATGCAGCTCGGCGCCTTCGCGGTCATCGTGGGGCTGCGCCGCGCCGACGTCGCCGGCGAGGAGCTGAAGGACTTCGGCGGGCTGCACGCCCGCAACCCGTTCGCCGCGTTCGCGATGCTGTTGTTCATGCTGTCGCTCGGAGGCATCCCGCCCACCGCCGGCTTCATGGGCAAGTTCTGGCTGTTCAGCGCGGCCATCGACGCGCACTACAACTGGCTGGCCGTGATCGGCGTCCTCAACAGCGCCGTCTCGCTGTACTACTACGTCCGGATCGTCGTCTTCATGTATGTGAAGAAAGAGGCGCTCGGCTCCGAGCCGGCGACGAGCCCGACGCTGGCGGTGGTCCTGGGCGTCGCGGTCGCCGCGACGCTCGTGCTGGGCGTCTATCCGCGGCTGCTCTTCGAGCTGGCCGACGCGTCCGCGCGCACCCTCGGCGCCGCAGGCGTGACAACGTCGCTCCGCTGATCACGAACAGCCACGAAAACTTCAACGCACGAAACGGATCCGTTATTGTTCTCGGGTTCTCGTGTTCTCGTGTTCTCGTGTTTTCGGTTCCCGGTTCTCGTGTTTTCGTGTTTTCACGTCTTTCGTGTCTTTGGTGTCTTTCGTGTCTTTCGTGGTTTTCGCGGCTTTCGTTGTATTTCGTGTCTTTCGTGGTTGAATTTCGAAGCTGGTGAACTTTTTCACAAGGTACGGTATACTGCCGCGCCGACGCCGGGGGGCCGGAGCGGGCGATTGGGAGATAATGGCCCGTTTGTGATGGCCGAGAAAGACGGGGAATCGAACCTCGCGCGCTCAGCGAAAGCGCTGCAGCACAACGCTGAGCAGGCGGGGCCGGCGGCGGGTGCCAGCTACACGCTGATCGGCGCGATTATCCTGCTCGGCGCCATCGGCTACGCGGTCGACCGCTGGCGCGGCACTTCGCCGTGGTTTCTCATCGGCGGCCTGATGCTGGGCATTCTCGTCGGCATGTACGAGCTGGCGAAGACCGTCTGGCACAAATGAAGCCCGTCGCGTCGATGGCTGCCGCCAGCTTCGCTTCTGCGCTGCTGGCCGTTGCGATTGCCGGAGGGCCGTCCGCCGTCGAGGTGCTGCTGGGAATGCTCGCGCCGCTGGTTGCCGTCAGCGTGTCGTGGGTGCTGACCGAGCGCACCTACAGGCGGGACCCGCAGCGGTTGAACCGTCTGATGCTCGGCGCGTTTGGCGCGAAGATGCTGTTCTTTGGCGCGTACGTCGGGGTGATGTTCCAAATCGTCGGAGTGCGGCCCGTGCCCTTCGTGCTGAGCTTCACGGCTTACTTCGTCGCCTTGTATTTGACCGAGGCACTCTTGATGCGCCGCCTGTTTGCGGGCGGGTAACACGATGCTCGTCCAGGAACAGGTTCAGGAACACGCCGCGGCGGCCGCCCATGGAGCCGCCGAAAAGTTCAACGCCGGCGAGGTGATCATCCATCACGTGGCGAACAGCAGCCACGAGGAACCGCTGTTCCGCCTGCCCACGATCCTCGGCATCGACTTCTCCGTCACCAAGCACGTGCTCATGCTGTGGATGGTGGCGGCGGCCCTGTTTGTCGTCGTCACCTGGGCCGTCCAGCGGTATCTGAAGCAGGAACGGCTGATTCCGTCAGGCGTCATGAACGCGCTCGAAGCGCTCGTGGAATTCGTGCGCGACGACATCGTGCAGCCGAACGTCGGCAGGAAGTGGGTCGGCGCATGGGCGCCCCTGATCCTCACGCTGTTCTTCTTCATCCTCGGTGCGAACGCGATCGGCCTCGTCCCGGTCTTCGACGTCCTCGGCCTGCTCGATCACTTCGTCCTGCACACCGGTGAGCACTCATTCCTGAAGCAGCTGCTGCACGGCGGCACGACGGCCACGTCGAACTTCAACGTGACCGCGGCGCTCGCGACGATAACGTTCGGCGCCATCATCGTGGCCGGCTCGATGGCGCATGGTTTCGTCAGGCACTGGCTCAACCTGGCGCCGCACGGGCTCGCGTGGCCGATTTACATCCTGCTCATCCCGATCGAGATCATGGGCATGTTCGTCCGGCCATTCGCGCTGACGATGCGGCTTGCGGCGAACATGACGGGCGGCCACATCGCGATTCTCGCGATTCTCTCGTTCGTGTTCCTGTTCACCGAGATGGCGGGCGCGGCCGCCGGCGTCGGCGTCGGCGTGCTGTCGCTGCCGCTGGGGGTCGGCATCTCCGCGCTGGAGATCATCGTCGTTCTGGTTCAGGCCTACGTTTTCACCCTGCTGACGGCAGTTTTCATCGGCATGGCCATTCACGTTCATCACTAGGAGCGTGTCCGAGAAAAGTGGACACGCTACCGGTAGGCCGGCTCCGTCAGCGAAAACGGCCGGAATTCGCAAGTCGGTCCGCGACCGCGGCTACCAGGAGCCCGTGAGCCATAGCACAGGAGGGCTCCTGGTAACGAAGCTTCGCCGCCTCCGAAGCTTTGTTCCCGCCGACAGGGACGAGGCGACGCTTCGTTACAGGGAGGATGAGCATGACGGGAGTTCTGCACTTTTTTGGAGTCGCGATCGGGCTTGGCATGATCGTCATCGGCGCGGGACTGGGGATCGGCAGGCTGGCGGCGGCCGCCGCCGAAGGCATTGCGCGCCAGCCGAGCGCTGCCGCCCAGATCACCGGCGCCGTGAATCTGCCGCTCTTTCTTCTCGAAGGCGTGGCGATTCTGGCCGAAGTCTTCGCGCTCCTGGTGCTGCTGCTCGGCAAAACGCCTTACTAGGAGCCCGTCTGAATGATGCCTAACGGGCTCCTAGTAGCCGCGCTTCGCGCGGAACGACAATGCCAATTCCAACTGTTTTTCGCCGGCGGAGCCGGCCTACCAGGAGCGTGTTCACATTTGTCGGACACGCTCCTAGCCGGATCGGGCGTGAAGGGAAACCGCCATGGATAATCCGCTGGTCCAGGTCGATCCAGGCCTGTTCATCTGGACGATCGTCACTTTTCTCGTCCTCCTGACGCTGCTCGCGAAGTTCGCCTGGACGCCGCTGCTGCAGGCGCTCGAGAGTCGTCAGGCGCTGATTCGGAAGTCGCTGGACGACGCGCAGCAGGCGACAAAGGATCTGGAACGGCTGAGCCTCGAATCGGCCCAGATCATCAGCCGCGCGCGCGCGGAGGCCGAAGCGATCGTCTCGCAGAGCCGGTCCGACGGCGACCGGCTCAGGGAAGAGATCAAGCAAAAGGCGCGAGCCGAGGCGGACCACATCGTCAAGAACGCCGAGCGGCAGATCCAGCTCGAGACCAGCCGGGCGCTGGAGCAGATCCGCCGCGAGGCGGTCGACCTCTCGGTGATGATCGCCTCGAAGATCATCCAGCGGAATCTTTCGAAGGAGGACAACGAGCGGCTCATCGACGAGGCGCTCAAGCAGGTCGAGACGCGCCGGCACTGACGGAGCCTTTAACAAGCCCTGGTGGACGCCCGGCTGCTTTCGTCGCCCCCAAGCGCGGCTGCCGCGCTGGGGAGCGCGTTCGGCCGGCGATTCACCACGGGCTGTCACGTGCTCGATCCACAACGGGCTCCACCCCAACGCGGCTGCCGCGTTGGGGTGGAGCCGGTCACGGGACGACCAAAATCTTGAATTTTTGCCTCATCGTCCCTTCTTCAAGCTCGCTTTCACGTGTCTAACCAATTGCACCGGCAGGGCTTCGATGCTACGCTCACCCGCCTTGAAGCCGAGCATGGCGTTTGCCTGCTCATGCCATCAGACTGTCTGAAAGCGCACGGCGTTCGAGCGGTCTGCTTGAAATGAAATGAAGGAGGAGGCGTTCATGAAACGTCGGGGGTTCCATATGGTTATCGCGGTGCTGGCTGGATGCCTGCTCGCCTCAACGCACGCGTTCGCGCAAGGCGGTGGTGCGAGCACCACTGGATCGATCAACGGCAAGGTGACTGACGCCAGCCAGGCCGTCCTGCCAGGTGTAACCGTCACCGTGGCGAGCCCGTCCATGATGGGCGTCCAGAGCACGGTGACCGATACGGGCGGCAACTACCGCTTCCCGGCGCTTCCACCTGGAACCTACACGGTACAATTCGAGCTGCCTGGGTTCAACACCCTCAAACGTGAGAACATCCAGATCGCGATGGGCTTCACGGCGGCCGTGAACGTGGAGCTCGCCGTCGCGTCGCTGCAGGAAACGGTCACCGTGACGGGCAACTCACCGGTTATCGACACGTCCTCGACGCGCGTCCAGCAGAACTTCAAGCTCGAAGCGCTGCAGGAAATCCCGAACTCCCGCGACCTGTGGTCGCTGCTGGCCGTCACGCCGTCGGTGACGATGAGCCGCATTGACGTCGGCGGCAACCGCGCCGGCACGCAGACCGGCTACAGCGCGTACGGCTACGGCGGTCAGAACCGCGTGCTGGTCGAGGGCATCAACACGACCGAGGGCACGAGCGGCGCCGGCTTCTATGTGGACTACGGCTCGTTCGAAGAGGTCTTCCTCGGCACGATCGGCCAGGGCGCCGAGATGCCGACCCCGGGCGTGCAGAGCCAGATGCTCGGCAAGTCAGGTGGCAACAAGTTCCAGGGCGAGATCTACCAGGACTACGAGAGCAACGGGATGATCTCGGAGAACATCGAGAAGAACCTGCCTGCGAAGTTCCTGTTCAGCCCGACGAACAGCGGCGGCATCCGACTGCACAGCAACGAGACCTCGAAGTACCGCGACTCGAACATCAACGTCGGCGGCCCGATCAAAAAGGACAAGCTGTGGTGGTACTTCTCGTACCGCAACCAGAAGACCTCCGTCGGCCAGCCGAACTTCATCGGCCCGATCTCTGGGACGCTGTTCGACACGAAGCTGTGGAATCCCTCGGGCAAGACCACCTATCAGCTCAATCAGAACAACAAGTTGATCGGCTACTACCAGTGGGGTCAGAAGGAACAGCCGAACCGGTTGCCGTCCGCCACGAACAACTACACGAGCCTGGACGCGACGCTGGCGCAACTCTCGGGCAGCTGGATCTACAAAGGTGAGTGGAACGGCACGCTCAACAACAACACGTACGTCGAGGCACGATACGGTGTGTTCGGCTACTACTTCCCGCTGCAGGCGAACACGGATAGCGCGGCGTTCCAGGTTGTCAACGCGCAGCTCTCACAGTACCTGAACGCCGACCAGAAAGAGCAAACCGATCGGCAGCGGCGCCAGGCCACCGGGGCGATGACCTACTTCAAGGACGGCTGGCTCGGCGGCTCGCACAACTTCAAGGTTGGCGGCGAAGTCATGCTGGAGACCGGCTGGGTCGGCTACCTGCAGGCGTATGGCGGCAACGTCCGCCAGAACATCGGGAGCAACGGGCTGCCAACCAGCGTGATCATGTCGGCGCCGACGGCAACGCAGGTCGGATCTCTCGGCGACGGGCCCAACGGCAACCTGCTCAGCGTTGCGAAGCTCAACACCGTCGACGCCTTTTTCACCGACCAGTACTCCATCGGACGCCTTACGCTGAACCTCGGCGTGCGCTGGGATCACTACGACGTATTCACGCCTGACCAGCGCCAGCTCGCGTATACGTTCCCGAGCGGGCTGAGTATTCCTGCAGCGACATTTGCCGAGACACACTACACGAAATGGAATGGCGTCGTGCCGCGGCTCGGTCTGAGCTACGACGTGATGGGTAATGGCAAGACGGTGTTGAAGGCGAACTGGGGCCTCTACAAGTTCAACCCGGGCGTCGGCGTCGCCCAGGACGCCAACCCGAACCAATCGCTGAAGACCATCACCTATGCGTGGACCGACACGAAAGTGTGCCCGACCTGCATCCCGGGCGACAAGCTCTATCAACCGGGTGAGGAAGGCAACGTGACGAGCACCGCCCTCGCAGGCGCGATTACGGTGGATCCGAATCTCAAGCAGCCGTCGTCGACGCAGGCAACGACATACGTCGAGCAGCAGATCACCGAAGGAGTGGGCGCGCGCGTCGGGTTCGTCTATCTCGGTGTCAGCAATCAGACCGGCACGTTCCAGCCGTTGCGTCCCGCCAGCGGCTATACGGTGCCGTTCGTCGTCGCCGATGTGGGCGATGACGGGATCAGCGGAACAGCAGACGACGCGACGCGCACGTTCTATGGCATCCCGTCGGCGTTGATCTCGGCGTGCACCGGCGTCACGGCGCCGACGCCGACCTGTCAGTATCCGACGAATCAGGTCGTCCAGAACGTGCCGAACGACGGCACGTACAAGACGGTCGAATTCGCCATCAACAAGCGGCAGAGCCACAACTACTCGTTGAGTGCGGGCGTGGGCTACACGTGGCAGCACGACTTCCCGCGCGGCTACCCGAACACCCCCAACGCTCCCGGCGACTACGACTTCACGTCGTACAGCTTCAAGGCGAGCGGGTCGTATAGCGCGCCGTGGGGCATCAGTGTCAATCCGGTGTTCCGGTTCCAGGCGGGTGCGAACTACGCGCGCCAGCTCACTCCATCGGCTCCCACCTCGTGCGCATGCACTTACAGCGCCGCGAACGGCGGGCCGGCAAGTGGCCCCAACGCATCGAGCCTCACGAATAACGTCACCTACGTCACGCCGTACAACGGGTACCGGCAAGACAACATCACCGTCGTCGACGTCCGCGTCGAGAAGACGGTGAAGCTTGGAGACGTCGCGAAGGTTCGACTCTTCCTCGACGGATTCAACCTGGCAAACAAGTACGCGGCCGAGACGATCAGCTTCAGCACCGGCGCCGCGTTCCAGCAGCCAACGGCGATTCTCGGTCCTCGGACCGGCCGTATCGGGTTCCGTCTTATCTGGTAAGTCGCTCGCCTTTAGCCAAGCGCCAGTTCAAGGCCGGGTAGAAAACACCCGGCCCATTTTCTTAGCAGCGCCTCGAGGCCCGCGATGTCACTTGCGTAGCCCACGACGACGACGATCAACGCAAAGCCCGCGGAGCCCGCAAGGAAGAGACCTCGGTTTTGCCTGCTTTGCGCGCTTCGCGCGCTTTACGTTCTATCGTTGAGACGCGCGACATGTTTCATCTGGGCGCGACGCCAAGGCCTCTGACCCGTGCGCCGATCACGCGGACGCCGACCTTCACGTCGTTCGGCTTCGACCCGACGGGGACGAGGTACTCGATCATCATCTCACTGCTCATCCGATCGGCCAGCCGGTCGAGCGCTGCCTGGTACGACGCGGCCGAGTAGACGGTCGTGAACTCACCATGAGTCTGTTCGGCGAGCGCGCGGAGCGCATCGCCGGCAGCGCGGCCGCCGGCCGGCGCGGGCCGATTGGCGATCACGTGCACGGCCGCGCCGCTGTCGACGACTGGCGCCGCTATTTCCTCCACGGTGCCGCGGCTCGCGTCCACCGGCGTTGCCGAAAGGATCACAATCGCCGAGAACAGCGCGCCGGTGCCGTGCATCATCTGACCCGCCAGCGCCGCGCCCTGGAGCAACAGGCTTCCCGCGCCAGCCTCCGCGGTGAGCTCGTCGAGCCGCTCCATCACGGTCTGCCGGTCGTCCTCGAACGTCGTGCGCATGATCGGCCGGTTGCCGAACGTGCCGAGGGCCAGCGGCCGCTGGCCAATCCGGTCGATGAAGTGGCCGACCGCCTTGCGCATCAGCGCGAAGTCGCCGCGCGGATCGTCGCCGGTGTCGACGAGCACGATGATGGGGTAGTCGGCCGGCCTCACCGAGAGGATCTCGCGGGAGGCGCCGCCTTCCTGGATGACGAAGTCGTCTTCGCCGACGTCGACGAGCGGCCGGTTCCGCGCGTCCGTGATCGCTGCGAGCGCGACGCGACTCGCGCCCGTTTGTGGCCCTGCCGATCCCGATTGCGCGGCGGCTGTGATGACTGTCAGCGCCAGAACGAGAGGAATCACGTCACCGCACATTATAAGAATCACGTCACGGCGCATTATAAGTTGCCACAGACAAGCGAAGACCGAGCGAAGGAACTGCTCCTCAAATCTCCAGCCTCATCGCAAAGCCGCGAACACGGTTTCCTTAGCAGCCCGTGGCGAAAGTCTGGCGTCGCACCGAGACGGGCGAGGCGCCCCGCGGGCAAGGCGCGACGACTGAGAATACCGGCAGTATTTGAAGGAGGAGCAACGCGGCCCCCGGGGATGCATCGCCCGTCGAACGGGGTCCCCAACGCGGCAGCCGCGTTGGGGGCCCCGAATGCAGCCAGACTTTCACCACGGGCTGTTTAGGTCCCGGGATTTTGGATCCCCCGCTCGGCGGAGCTGAGAAAGCCTCGAACCAGGGGTTATTGCCATATATCGTCGGAGTTATGATGGGCGGCGGCGAACCTCGAAATTCTTGACGCGATGCTCTCGAGCTGGCTCCGGACGGCCGCGCATCATCCGAAATGATGCGAGCCTCGTACCGTCACGAGAGCTTGTATCTCATGATTGTCGAGATCGGTTTTGACATTCGCTTCCAGGAGGATGAGACGTCATGAATTGGAACATGGCCAAGCTTTCAGTGCGCGGCGCACTCTGGTGCATCGCCGTCGCGGCGCTCTTCACGTTTGCGTCCCCGGTTTCTGCGCAAACCACCAGTCGGTTGATGGGGACCGTCGTCGACGCACAGGGTGCCGTGCTGCCTGGCGTCACCGTGACGGCCACGAGCCCACAATTGCAAGGCGCCAATACGACGGTGACCGACGCGTCCGGTCAGTTCCGCTTCCCGTCGCTGCCGCCTGGCGTCTACGCCGTGAACGCTGAGCTCGCGGGCGTCAAGCCGGCCGACCAGAATGACGTGCGCCTCACGCTCGACCAGACGATCACGCTCAGCCTGAAAATGCAGGTGGCGGGCGTGGCCGAAACGGTCAACGTCCTGGCGAGCTCGCCGGTGGTGGACACCACGTCGGCCGTCGGCGGCGTCAGCGTGGGACAGGAAATCTTCGATCAACTTGCGGTGCGCCGCGACATCTACGACCTGACGCGTTTCGCCCCCGGCGTGACGAAAGACACGTTCGGGCCGTCGTTCTACGGGTCGACCAGCGCGGAGAACAGCTACATCATCGACGGCCTCAACACGACCGGCGTCGACACCGGCACGGAAGGCAAGACGCTGAACACCGATTTCATTCAGGAAGTCCAGGTGCAGACCGGCGGCCTCAACGCCGAGTACGGGCGCCTCACGGGCGGCAACCTGAACGTCATCACCAAGTCGGGCAGCAACACGTTCCACACCGACCTCTTCGCGTTCGGCCAGGGCGGCGGTCTGCAGTCCGCGAACGCGACTGGTCCCAAGCTTCCGCAGACGTCGACGTCGGTGACGAATACCGCGCACCAGGCCGACTTCGGCGGCGACCTTGGCGGGTTCCTTGTGAAGGACAGAGTCTGGTTCTTCGGGGCGTACGATCGCGTCAATCAGCGCGACGAAGCGACGATCATCCGTCCGT
>Ga0209056_10008280_pt1 | contig 10663 bp, 7 predicted proteins | sample GraSoiAngelo_114_FD_185876 | JGI IMG/M metagenome (GOLD analysis project Ga0209056, IMG submission 185876) | Grasslands soil microbial communities from the Angelo Coastal Reserve, California, USA - 14_0903_13_40cm (SPAdes) (version 2) | ecosystem: Environmental > Terrestrial > Soil > Grasslands ...
TCCGTTTCCAGGCGTCGCAAGCTTGATTCGCAGGATTTGCGAATGTAATCCGGCGTGCCATTCACGCCGCGAGCTTTGGGATTTTCGGGATCGCGCACAATTCCAAACTTCGTCGCAATGATCAGTTTCTCGCGCTTGCCCTTGATAGCGCGGCCGACGAGCTCCTCATTCTTGAACGGGCCATAAACGTCGGCGGTATCGAAGAAAGTGACACCGAGTTCGATAGCACGATGAATGGTCGCAGTAGATTCGGCATCGTCACCAGGGCCATAGAATTCCGACATACTCATGCAGCCGAGTCCGAGTGCGGAAACAGTAAGGCCGGAGCGGCCAAGAGAACGGGTCTTCATGAAAGAGCTCCTTGCAGAAGAGGTCTGATGATCTAGTCCATAGATGCGCGTATCAGTTTATACGGACTACGAAATCAGCTGTTGGCTGTTTGCTCTTGGCTGTTGATTCTCGCCAACTGGCTTCCTTGACTGGAACTTAAGGCAAGGACGAACGACGCAACAGCCAATAGCAAATAGCCACCAGCCGCTCTGCTTACTTTCGTTCTATCCCGGCCGTGTCCGGTCGGTACCTCGTACCATTGTCCTGACTCCCATAGACTGGTCACGGTGAACGTATGACCGTTGATGAAGAATTGAATCTGCTCGAGTCGCAGCTGCGCCGGCTGAAAATCGAGTACGAAGTTTTCTTCAGCAATCCGCAGAAGAAGCCACCTTCTGATCTCGAGTGGAAGGTGCTGGCCCTATTGCGCAAATTTTCCGACGGCGGCCGCATGAGCTTTTCCCAGCGCTTCCGCTATAACGAAATTGCCCAACGCTACGCGATTTACAGCGACCTGTGGCGCAAGAAGTCACGCATTCGAGAAGAGGGCTATCGCCGCCCTCAGGATGCTCTGCTTTCGGTACAAGGCGTCAGGCCGGAGGAACACGTTCCTGAGCACAAAGTCTATGGGGTGGGCCACGCCTTTCCCACAGACGAACGTTTCGTGGTCCACTGTTCGGACGCCGGAGCGGAACGCGAGAAGGTCGAAAAATTATTCATTGCGTTAAGCGAAGCCAAGAAGAAAACCGGCGAGAACACCTCTGGCTCATTTGAGAGCTTTTCGTCGTTCGTCCAGAAGAAGACCGAGCAGATTCGCAAGCAGTACGGCTGCGAAAAGGTCGAATACAGCGTGGACGTGGCCGACGGGAAAGTGAAGCTCACAGCCAAAGCTAAGCCATAATCACTCCCAAACAAAGTGGGCGAGTCAACGACCCGCCCCGATCAACTGTATTCTCAAGTTCGCCTAAACCGACAAGAGCCGATGGAAGAACGTGCGGTAGCGCTGCAAGGCGACGCGCAGATCTTCGGTTGAAACGGTATCCCCGCGGTCCCACTGCTTTTCCAGCTTAGATCGCTCCGCTGCGAACACTTCGGCCAGACGCTTCATGGCAGAAGCAACCAGTCCATCGGCCTGCTCTACAGCGCGGCGTGGCTCGTCCACAAATGCGGTCTGAATTTCCTTCCAGCGGTTCCGCAAATTCTCGAGTTCATTATTCGGAAACAATGGAGTTGAATCATGCTGGTCGCGGATCGGCTGCACCTTGTTTGCATCTGCAGAAACACGCTCTGATGCGACAGGCTTAGGGTCGCCCGGCTCCGGACGATTTTGTGTGCGTCCCTGGGCCAGATCGGCAGTGGAGAGTTCTTCTCGAGGTTGGTCTTTTCTCAGCGGCGTAGCCATTTATGCGCTCCTTCGATTGGATTGAGCTTCGTCGAGCAGTTCCTGGAACAGCGTTCGATAGTGGACCATGGCCTGGCGCAAGTCTTCCGTGCTGGCCTGTCCTCGGCTGTGGCGCAGCGCAATCGCATGCGCGGCACGATAGTTTTCGACCACAGACGGATGATCTACGGATATGTCGCCGGCACGCTGCTCGAAATCGCCAATGGGATAACCGCGGGATTGCATCGCGTCGGTGACAAGGCTGTCAGCTTGAGTGACGGAGCTTTTTGGATCGTCAACGAAGCGGCTCTGAACATCATTCCAGCGATAGAGAAAGCTCGAGCGATCAGCCGGGGATAGCGGTCGAATTTCGAATTTCTCGCGGCGCTTTTCACGAAACTCCAAGACGCCTTCGCCTTTGCGGACGTCGCCCTCGTGCTTGACCACTCGGTCGTACTCCGGGCCAAAGCGTTCACGGAGCTTCTGGCTGCGCCGCTTGCGGCTAATGCCGAAAGCAATCGCAGCAATTGCAATCACCGCGATCACCAGTACCCCGATCATTACCGGACTCGAATTCATGTGTCCTCCTGCAAACAGGATTGTGCGTTATGGGATTCGGGGGCACGGGCCACTGTTGTCCGTAGAAAAGGATGTAGGAAAGCTAGGGGAAAAAGATAGGACTTGCCGTCTCGGCGTGCGGAGCTACTGCTCAAATGGCGAGCATTAGAGCATCGGAAACTTGGACGAAATTAGCATACGTATTCGGCTCGCAAACTCTTCTGCGCCCATATCCTCGGTCTTCTCTTTTCCCCTGGTGCGGACGTTGACTTTGCCGGCTTCGGCTTCTTTGTCGCCGACGATGAGCATGAAGGGGATTTTTTGCAGGGCGTGCTCGCGGATTTTGGCGTTCATCTTTTCGTTGCGGGCATCCACTTCGACACGAACACTAACTGGGTGCCCCGTCCAAGCTTCGCTTCCGCGGGAATTTTCTGCCGAGCCTTGCTCGGCCGGGCGGGTGAGGGCACCCGTCCCTACGTGAGCCGTGGCTAGCCTGGCAATTTGCCCACGTAACAAAGAAGCAACCTTATTCGCATACTCCACGTGCCGCTCGGCAATTGGGATCATCACAACCTGCACCGGCGACAGCCAAACCGGAAACGCGCCGGCATAGTGCTCAATCAACACGCCGAAGAAGCGCTCAACGGATCCATACAGTGCCCGATGCACCATCACCGGCTGCTTGCGCGTGCCGTCTTCCGCCACATATTCCAATGCGAAGCGAGCTGGAAGGTTGAAGTCGAACTGGACGGTCGAGAGCTGCCAGAGGCGGCCGATTGCATCCACCAACTTGATATCAATTTTCGGGCCGTAAAAAGCAGCCTCACCGGGAATCGTCTTGTACTCAATTCCCAACCGCTTCAGAACTTTCTCCAGAGACGATGTCGCGAGGTTCCACTGACCTTCTGATCCCACAAAATTCTTCTTGTCGTCAGGGTTCCAGGTCGAAAGTTCCGTCACAAACCTATCGAATCCGAAGTCGTGCAGCACGTCGCGCGCGAACTCCACGCAATCAGCAATCTCTTTTTCAATCTGCTCCGGCGTACAAAAAATATGCGCGTCATCTTGCGTAAACCCGCGCACCCGCAGCAGCCCATGCATCACTCCGGACCGCTCATACCGATACACCGTGCCCAGCTCGCCCAGCCGCACCGGCAAATCGCGATATGACTTCAGCGAGTCCTTATATATAAGAATGTGGCCGGGGCAATTCATGGGCTTCAGGCGATACTCGGCGTCGTCGAGCTCCATCACGTCAAACATGTTCTGCGAGTAATAGCCCTCGTGCCCCGAGGTCTGCCAAAGCTGCTTGCGCATCACGTGCGGCGTGTACACCAGCGAATAGCCGCGCTTCAGGTACTGGTCGCGCATCCAGTCTTCCATCTCTTTGCGGATGATGCCGCCCTTGGGATGCCAGAAAATCAGCCCCGGCCCGGCCAGCTCCTGAATGGAAAACAGATCGAGCTGTTTGCCGAGCACGCGATGGTCGCGCTTCTTGGCCTCCTCGATCTGGTGCAGATACTGGTCGAGATCTTTTTTCGAGAAAAACGACGTCCCGTAAATGCGCTGCAGTTGCGGATTCTTCTCGTCGCCCAGCCAGTACGCGCCGGCAATATTTAGCAGCTTGAACGCTTTAATTTTACCGGTCGAAGGAATGTGCGGCCCGCGGCAGAAGTCGAGAAACTTGCCGGTCTTGTAAAGCGAAATCTTTTCATCGGGACGCGTGAACTGCTCGATGAAGTGGCACTTCATGAAGTCGCCTTCACTCTTGAAGCGCTGCAAGCCTTCATCGCGCGGCAAAAACTCGCGCGCGTAGGGCAGGTTCTGTTGCACCAGCTCCTGCATCTTCTTTTCTATTTTTTCCAGGTCCTCGGGGGTGAACGGAGTCTCGCGATAAAAGTCGTAAAAAAATCCGCTCTCGGTGGCCGGACCGTGACCAAGCTTGGTCTCCGGAAAAAGCTCGAGCACCGCTGCCGCCAGCAAATGCGCCGACGAATGCCGATAAACCCCCAGCGCCTCGGGGTGCTTCTCGGTAAGAATTTCCAGCTTCGTGTCTTGTTCGAGCGGACGAGTGAGGTCGATCAGTTCTTGTGTGGGGCGGGCGTCCTCGCCCGCCGGGCCACCGTTGCTGGAGACTTTCGCCGCTATAGCCGCATCCGCCAGCCGCGGGCTGATCGACTTCGCGACATCAAGCGCAGTCGAGCCCTTAGGCATTTCCTTGTCGCCCCCATCAGGGAGCTTGATGTGAATGTTGTCTGCCATGGAAAGTTCAGTTTATGGGAGTGAGGAAAGGAGGGTCAAACGCATTAGGGGGTAGTACTCTCCGGGAAAAATTCGGCTACACCCTGGCACCGGTACTGGGGTTGGTTTAGGCCGGGCTCGCGCGCTCATGCGCTGGGCAGCGCGGCGCTCGTGCGAGAGAGCGGGCGAGCGAGCGGGGGTAGCAAGTGCGTGGCGCTAAAAACCCGTGTCTGCGTTCTCATTCCTCAGCCTCTTTTGCGGAGCGCGAGGGCAGCACTCTGCGCGAGAAATCAACAGATGAAATCTTCACATCATAGTCCGTCAAAAGACACCTAAATCCGATAGCCGGATAACCGAGGATTTCTAAATGAGGAGGGGGTATTGTCCACAGGTTATTCTTGCGACCCCATTTTGCAGCATCTACTTGAAATGACAGACCAAAAACACTAAACCGCCTGACCCTCGCCCTCGGAGCAACTCGCGTGTCAATTCCCCACTCCCAAACATTGCCGACTAGGTCAAACAATCCTGTAGGGTGATGTGGGAACGCCCCTACCGGTGATGGATGACCCAAACCGGTCACGATCCAGTTAATCTGTGCCTCTTCACCTTTTCTCAACTGCCCGTTACCCCAAGGGAATCGTAAGGTTCGAGATGTCATGACCATCTGCCAGTCGGAGGAGGTCGGAAGACGAACAATCTTGCCATCGGTTCGTAGCCGTGTTCGCCATCGGCAGTAGGCTATCGCGTCACCGACGCCGATCTCGACGACCGGCCAATTTGGGTGCCGTCCTTGCTTTGCGATCCGTCCGGGAAGAAGTTTGCGCCCGGCGAGAATCGAAGGAGGCATATCAATCCATAAACTGTCGTCCTTCATCTCCGTGCTCTCTATGAACTCGATAAACTCTTGGACTGTTACCAACCTTTCGGCTAGCCAGCTTCCACTCGATTTTTCCGCACCTGTCTCCCGTTTGAGTTTCGGTGTTCCTATGGGAACCCAGCTCTCTGCATGCAGCCTGGGATCTCCTAATGCAGGATCCAGACGACCGAGTGCCTCCAAAAAAAGAAGACGGTCAAGCAATCGCCAGCCGAGTCCTTCGGATTGATATATCTTGGCCATTTCGCCGGCCATCTTACTGAATAACACGTCGGGGAAAAGATCTCTGTTCTCGATGATCCCGGCTGCCGCCAATGCCAGAAGTCGTCCTCGATCTGTCTTACTATTCAAGGACAGCTTCTCCAGAGTCTGACGAACGCTCTTTGCTTTTTCGAACGTACCAAGTGTACGCGGAAGCAAACGAACTACATCTTCCCAAAACGGATGGGAAAGTCGCTTCTCGATCCAGAGCTTCTTGATCTTTTGGGCCGCTGTTGTATCTAGCTGCGCAATGCGACATGCGGCCAAATATTCGCGGAAAATACGATGCCAAAATCTAATTTGCTCGCCTCCGCCTGAAACTTCCTGGAATCTGAGAATTCCGGTATGGTCGGCGGCCCAGTCGAGGTATTTCTTTGCCCGTAAGAGGGGAGAAGCCTCGGACTTTGGAACAAGTTGAACTGCAATCTGGATAGCCTTGTCTACTGGCCAACTCTGTGCCCCTTCTTCCTGCATCGCCAACGCTATACGCTGTAGAAGGTCCTTCTTTGAACTTTCATCTAACTTCCAATTGCGAGATGGGTCCTCGGATCTCCGAGATCTGCACAAATCCTCAATCAGGAGTTCACAGAGCCTTCCACGGTCATCTGGCAAGGTCTGATAACGTTCAAAAACCATGCAAATCGCGGTTAGCATTAGCGGGTTTTCGGTTATTGCCTGATCTTCTCCGGTTCCTTCAACTTTCTCCGCGAGATCTACAGCCGCAGATAGCAAGGCAGACGTGTATTCTTCATCATGTTTTCGGAATACCGCCCAATTTCTGCAAAGATTCTTTACTTGACCATCATCTAAAGGCGCAACCTCCACCGTAGTCAGTTCGGGAGCAAACGTTAAGTCTCCCGTATACCGGGCCGAACGTGTTGTAAGCACGAGCTTAGTTCTCGGATAAGTGACGGCAATATTCTTCAACAAACCAAGCAGTTGCGTAAGTGGTTTGTTGTCTGCAATCTCATCGAGCGCATCTATCAATAGGAGAAAGCGACCTCCTTTGATTGCCAACTCTATTTCAGTGGCATGAGGACTGCCTTCTCCAATGCAGGAGACCTCTTCGATGATCGCTTTGATCAGTGCGTCATTAGTGGATGTTAGGCTTTGAGCAGCTATCCTGGTTGCTTCTAAGCTTCTAATACGATCGGAATAGGTAGACTGGAATTGTATCTTAGCCTCTCTACGTCAAGTTCAGGCTCGAAGTCGAGATGGCGACCTAAGCATGAATGTGCAAGTGCGGCCGCAATTCTAGTCAGGAAGATAGTCTTCCCACCGCCTGGGGCGCCCACGAGAGCCAGCCGAGGAATTTGTGGAACGGCCAACCACTTAGCTAAAGAGACGCGCTTAGCCCCTTCGACAGTTGGCAATGATTCCGTATTCCGCTGACGAGATTTTTTCTTTTTCTTCCGAGGATAACCGTCAGCACCTCCTTCCCAATCCAGTGACACCCCATGCATGGGGACGTATAAATCCGGTTCATACAATTCATCAAGTTGTTCGGCATCAAAGAGGTGCGGTCTGCTCTTCGCGGTTCGGCCGGACCGCCAAGCGGGAAGCCGAGACTCGAGGTACGATCTTTCCCAATCTCTTAATCCTATGTCTAAGTCACCGCTGTGAGCGTGCATGAGCTTTGTAACAGCTTTACCGATTAGCTCAGGCAGGTGTGCGGGATTTTTAAAAAAGCGTGCCTCCGGTATCGACGATCGAAACTCCCTGACGGCGTTGTCTGCATGGAATTCGACTAGCTTGCGAGGAGGCCACTCAGCGTCTTCGTCAATGATAAATGCCGCTTTGGGTGCATCACAGCTTTCCCATGCATGCGCACAATTGCCCTCATCCCACCACCAAGCCTGCACGAGAACAGCCAGGTCGTATTTGTGGTCCTTGAGCTGGTGTGTTTCCGAAACCGTCACTCCGAGAGAGCGCCTCAGGTGCTCAGCAACGATCTTGCGTGCATTCCCAAGATCCTGGTCGGTGGCAAGAAGTAGAATCTCGTACTTTTGTTGCTCGGTAGGAATGATTCTATCTTGTTCGTATCGGGAAGAGACCTTCTCAGGGGCAGTGCCGAAGTCTGGTTCAAGTGTCGCGAACCTGTCCTCGAGAAAGCGCCATTTCCCTGATTGAAGCTTGACCGCTTGGCGAGGCCAGACCCGTACCAAAGCGGCTTCATTGTTTATATCCAGCACCCCCGACGAATATCCATGATGTCGTTCAAATTGCTGGCTGTCGCCATAGAACTCCAAACCAAAAAGAGCGCGACCTTGCCAAACTCTACGAGCTTCAAGATCCCCTCCAGTGAAGCTGGCTTCTTGAAGTGCCTCATGCATGTGCCCACACAAGTGAGTCACAAACCGACCCGGCAGGGCGATATCGTTATGCAGAGCTGCCCGTGAGTTACTCGCTAGCCAAGAAGGAGGATGGTGTGTCATCAAAAAGCAAACAGTATGTCTGTCAAACCAGTCGGTAAAGTGCTCTCCACAGACGGATATAAGCTGGCGCGTGCTAAGCGCTAACTTCCCCGTGTAGTCTCCATCAGTTAACTGGAGAAACGTCGAGTTCAGACCTACGAACCCAACCCTTATATCTCCTTTCTCTATCGTTGCCGAGAAATCACCCGGTAGAATTCCTTGCTGGAATTGGCGCGGCTTCTGAAATTGGTGATTTTTGTGCCATTTCACGAATGGCGCAAATGAAGTCTTGATCAATTGGCGCAGAGGCGAACCCCGGTCATCCCAGAATTCTGTACTGACCGATTTGTCTTCATGAAAGCGCTGAAGCCTCTGCAAGGTATCCGAACTCGCAGGTCTTTTGAGATCATGGTTTCCTGGTACTACCAGGAGCACTGGGTCGGAACCAAGGGAATTCAAGTGCTCGTAAAGTCGCTTGAGAGTGTCGTTCAGCTTTACAAATTCCCTCGGATCTCCTTTCTGGACGAGATCTCCGGAGAACATGATGAAATCCCATGGGCCGCACGTTTGATTAAGCCATGTAAGATCTTCAAAAAAAGGCTTTTCAATGTTGGGCCACAACGACGCCTGTGCCAACATTCCTCGATGTAAGTCGGTCAAGTGAAGCCAGCTTACTCTGGGCACTTTTTCTCACCTCGTTGGCTCTCTTCGATGCGGTTACCCCGAAGGTTCCATAAAAACGCGCATCTGAATCCTAGAACTCTACTTGAGATAGTCGTTCCAGTATTGTCCACACGAGAATTATCCGGAAACATGCTTCGATAATATGTAGCGTTTTGATTCATATTGCGCTGATTGCGCTGAAACGCTTTGGCTTGCCGCCCATCTCCAATACAGAGAGAGGCGTCGCGAGGGGAAGGCTCATATTGTGCTTCACCTAGTATTCGCTGTCAAGGCTCTTGATGCCTTTGTGAGCCGCTACGTGCATCCGCATCAAATCCAAAAATGCCAACAATTCGCCCCAGTGCCCGCCAGTGCCTCTCATGAGGCACACGCTTTCCCCTCCTAATGTGAGAGGCGTAAACAACCGAGACTTGGAGCGCGGACTTAATGGCGCGCACTGTCAAACCCATGAGTCGAGGCTGAATCTCAGTTCTGAATACTTCTTCGCTAATTGAGGATTGCCCGGCGCGAATCCATTCTTGCCTGGCAGCATCGTGTCTACGTTTCGTTGCCATTCGTGAGCGTCGTGCCTTCGCGCTGTGTGCTATGATCCGTCCCCTCCTCGCACCTTCGACGAGAGCGCTCGTCGAGAGGGCACTAGCGCACAGCTTGCAGCGGTCGTGACCCGGGTTAACGTGGGTTCCGCAATCTACGCAGACCCGCTCCGGTCTCGGTAAACGCTTGGCCGAAACAGAGTAGGTGCTCCCCTTGGCCTCGCGCTTGCTTTGTTGAGTCAATCTCGTTGGCGGCAATTCCTGACTTGGGGTTCTCTTCCTCGTCGTGGTCCACAGCTCGCGAGCGATGTACTCCGCCCAAGGTGCGATGAACTTGCGCCAGGTCAAAGCGGTTTCGGAGAGTTTCGCCGCAAACGGACCCATGAGTCTGCAATTCCCTTCGCGCGTTTCAAAGAACCAAGATCGGGCGAACAGTTCCCGCTGCAGCCAATTGAGCAGCCACGCGTCTACTTTCGGGCGCACGACCTCCATCAGATCGCAGGCAAGACTGTCCCTAGCGGCGAGGTCGTTATGGAGCATCCCTATCGATGGGTCCAGGCCCAAGGCAGCCAGAGCAAGACGACTCTCACTCTCCAGGACGGCATAGCAATAGTTCAAAATGGCGTTCGGAGGATTCGTTGCAAGACGTGGTGACCCGGTGAGTACTGAAATCCTCTGGCCGAAGACTTTCCAGTGCTCAGGAACGCGCTTCAAGTCCTCACGCGGATACATGACGGGACTATCGCTCCAAGCATTCCAATATACTCGTGCCGCTTGTGACTCGATCAGTCGAACGCGCTCAGTGGTATCAGCGACAGATAAACGCTGTCGGAATTGCGAAATGGCATCAGCGTCCTCGGGCTTGTGTAATCCGTCATTAGAAACGAGGGCTTGCCCTTCGAGCTTTGCCGCAATCAACTCGCGGGAAATCTTCAACGCCATGCCATTTGTGAGCGCCAGCGCCTGAGCGCGTCTCAGGCGTGCGTCGGACGAATGAACCGGACCAGTGCCGACTAGGACTTTACCGTCTCGTTCAAGCATGACAAAAGCGGCTTTTTGATCTGCAAGCCATCGCAGTGCGGCAAGGGAGACCATCCCATCTGATCCGAGAACCACCAACCGCCTTAGCTTGTGGCCCACCCGAGGGAGTCTGAATCGTGTTCGTTCAATCCCAATGCCGTCCTCAATTAGGAGGTGTCCGCGCTCGACACGAACCTGACTGCCGTATCCGTAAAGCGTGATGACACCGTGACGGGGCCTCAGTGAACACCTGAAAAGCGGCCATACATGATCAGTTCAAAACCGGCCATACTTTGGAGGCCGTCCACGACATAGGTTGTTCTATCCTGCCACCTGCTGCGGTGGCAAGCCTGTTTTTGTACGC
>Ga0209056_10008281_pt1 | contig 10663 bp, 6 predicted proteins | sample GraSoiAngelo_114_FD_185876 | JGI IMG/M metagenome (GOLD analysis project Ga0209056, IMG submission 185876) | Grasslands soil microbial communities from the Angelo Coastal Reserve, California, USA - 14_0903_13_40cm (SPAdes) (version 2) | ecosystem: Environmental > Terrestrial > Soil > Grasslands ...
GCTCGAAAATATCTTCGAGCACTTTGTAGGATTCGTCGCGGCTGCCGTCGTCCACAAAAACAATTTCATAGGGTTCGCCCAGCCCGTCCATCACTTCCGTCAGCCTCATGTACAGCGCGGGAATGTTCTCCTGCTCGTTGAAGAACGGAACGACAATGGAATAGCGAACTGGGGTTTCACCGGACATGTTGTTCAATGAAGCCGTAGTGTAACAAGCGAATCCCCAGCTTGGCGACAAGATTCCGCATTTCCGGTGCCGTGAGAATGGCTGCTTCCGCTTGCCGCGACGCCTGCAGCCGCGTGCGCGATGCGCGCAAATCCGCGTCCGCATATCCGGGATGCGTCATCAACTCGGTCACTCCTTCCGGCAGGTTTCGCAGCAGGGACGCGATTCCCGCCGCGGTCAACGCCCCCGTGTGCGCCAGCCCGCAAAAATAATCGGCCGTGGCAATTTGCGCGCGCCGCGCCTGTGCCGCCGCATTCATCGCTAGCGCGCTCAAGCCCATGGCCTCGAGCGACTGCTTCAAGACCGTCGCCGAAGGCGCGCTGTCGCCCGCGGCGAGCCACGCGCGCAGGCTCGCATCCTCGAGCGAAATGCGAATCGCGCCGATGCCGTGCCGAGCCGCCAGCCGCAGCGCCGTCTCAAAAAGCCCCGGCAGCATGTGCACGTGCTTGTGCCCATCAAGATGCGTCGGCGAAATCCCCGCGTCGCGCACCTTGCGGATTTGCGCGTCCCATTCGCGCTCCACTTCGCCGAGCGCCAGCCGCCCGCGCAGCCGCCGCAAAAACAGTCGTCCTGGCCCCGCAAAAAACGTGCCCTCGGCGTTCACCAGGCTCGCGACTTCACCTGCGGGCAACACCGGTGGGCCGTCGCTCAAGTTCAGGTGCATGCCGATGCCGAGCCGTGCTTCGCTCCGGGCCAACTCGGCGGCGCGCGCAAACGCCGCCCCATTCGCCAGCAACGACGCGCTGGTCACGATACCCTGGCGATGCGCGCCCGCAATCCCGCGGTTTACGCCCTCGCTCCAGCCCAGGTCGTCTGCATTTACGATGAGTGCTCTCAAGAATCGGCGAGCCGGCGCAACGCTGGAAACTGCTGATAATTGTTACGCGCCGGTACTATTGACCGCTCCCATCCTCAACTCTAACATGGGCGTTTTGGGAGCGAAAATGTCGGTCAAGACACGCGAGCAGTGGCCGTCACTGGCGCGCACCCGCGAGAAGCGCCGCGGCAAGCGCATGAACTCCCGCGTGCCGGTGCGTGTCGAATGGGACGCCGCCAACGGCAAGCGCATGAGCGTCGAAGCGCACACGCGCATCGTCAACACCTACGGCTGCCTGGTCGTGCTCTCTCAGGATCTGGCCCTCGAGCATCGCGTCCTGCTCAACAATCTCGTCACGAACACAAGCAACATCGCCATTGTCGTGTGGAAAGGCAATCCGCGCCCCGAGGGTTGGGAATACGGCATCGAGCTCGTCGGTCCGGACATGGATTTCTGGGGGTTGGAGCTGTGAGGCCCATCCACCCCGGCAGACCTGTTCATCCCACGAAGCCGATCAGGCCAGCCAAGGTGGACGAAGGGCCTGTGCGCGCCGCCTCGATCCTCGAGGAGCGCCGCCGCAGCCAGCGCGTCATGGTGCGCATGCCCGTCACCCTCCATATCGCGGACCGGTCGAAGGAAGTTTCCGCCATGACCGTCGCGGTCAGCGAAACCGGCGCCATGCTCGTTCTCCGCGAAGCCCTGCCTCTCGGGACGCGCTTGGTGGTGGAAAACCCCGCCACCCAAAAGCGCGCCGGCGGCAGCGTCACGCGCCCGCCCCAGACCTGCGCCGAAGGCCATCTCATCCCCGTCGAATTTGCCGAACCCGCCCCCGGCTTCTGGAACATCTTCTTTCCGCCCGCCGGTAGCTGACCTATGCCTTTGTAGAGGCGGGCCTTCAGGCCCGTATCTTCTTTCTTGCCGCCCGCAGCCGGTTGACCTGTGCCTTTGTAGTGGCGGGCCTTCAGAGTCTGTGTGGCAACTCTCATCTCTCAGGGGGTCGCAGCGGCACTTGTCCCGACTTGGTCGGGAGCTGCGACATGAATGAAGCCCTGTCAATGCGGCTTCAGCCGCTGAGGAAATGCCTTTGGGGTTGTCACACCAGCTCCTTCAGGCCCGCATCTGGCCTTGAACTCGCAGAGGCGGCTTTTGCGGTTGGCGCTCAGCCCGACGACTTTGGTCAGGGCGTTCCGAGAGTTTCCGTCGGGAGCGCGGCCAGTGACTTCGCGTCTGTACAAACGGTCTGCGCCCCGAGTTCCAGTAGAAGGTAGTAATCCTCCCCGCCGCTTCGTAGTAGAATCCATCTCCTGTTGACCGCTATGCGGTCACACATAAGATCGATCGGTAGGGTGGGGTTCTTCAGTGCGCGTACAACTGCCATTACTCCGGTGTCATCCCAGTTGCATGGCTTCGCCGGAGAATCCTCCCAGTGCCGTTCCAACTTATCGGAGCAAGTCTCCCAGAAACGGCTGGCTTGCGCCTTCGGATCGAGGCGTCCAGGCGATATTTGGCTCAAATTGTTGGAATGGCACTAATCCAGAGCGGGGTGGTCCATTTTCATGAACCTTTCTTCCGCAACTCCATTCACTCGTCGTGTATCCCTGCGCGCCTTGGTTCTTGGCACGGCCGCCAGCCTGCTGCTTCTTTCTTCGTTTTTTGCGCTGCGCGCTATTGCCCAGGAGAAAGGCCCCGCGGCCTCTCCCAAGCAGCCCGCCAAGCTGGCGCATCCCGCCCAGAGTGCACCTTCAGAGCAGCAATCCAAGAATAAGCTGACCACGGCTCTCCCTCAGCATGAAGGCGCTGAACAATTAAGGAAGCGCGAAGAGTGGTTCTACAAGCAGCGCGCCGATCCCCGCGGGCACATCCCCGCTGGCGCGCGCTTGAAGGCTTTCCAGCACATGCAGCGCATGATGGAAGCCGAAGGCAAGCTCGTTCGCCGGCCGGATGGCAGCTTCGCCGCTGTGGTCCCAGAGGCGGGCCCTGCCGTTGGCGGAACGTGGTCTCCTCTCGGTCCCGCGCCCACAACGGGCGGCTTCTTCAGCCCCGTGTCGGGCCGGATCGAGGCCATCGCCGTGGACCCCAGCGACTCCACTGGGAATACGGTTCTGGTCGGTGGCGCGCAAGGCGGCATCTGGCGCTCCACCGACGGCGGCACTACGTGGACTCCCACGGGAGACACAAACGCTTCCTTGGCCATGGGCTCCATCGCCTTCGCCCCTTCCAGCCCGACGACAGTTTATGCCGGGACCGGCGAGCAAGCCGACCTCGGCTTTGACATCTATTACGGCGCAGGCGTCCTCAAGTCCACCGACCATGGCGTGACCTGGACGCAGACCTGCACCGTGGCGAGTTCAACCTGCCCCTTCATCGGCCCCTTCACCAACACCCTGAACTTCGGCTTCTTCAATGACGGCGGCGCGCGCATCAGCTACATCGCCGTGAACCCCAGTAATCCACAGCTCGTCCTCGTCGGCGCCCAGATTCCGCTGTTTGGCAGCCAGAGTGAAAGGGCGGGTGGGATTTTTTGTTCCGACAACGGCGGCGCTACCTGGACTGCTCTCCTCTCAGGAGAGGCAGGCTCCTTTGTCGGATTCGCAAGCTCCAGCGTCGCCTACGCGGCGCTCGGCCGCGCACTTGGCACCGCCACCGGCGCCCCCAACGCGAATGGCATCTACAAATCCACGAATGCCAATCGGAGCTGCACCGGCAGCAGCCCTATCAGTTTCACCGCGCTAGCCACCCAGCCGACAACATCCGCGATGGGTCGCATCGATCTCGGCATCGCCGCATCGGATACCACAGGCAACACGCTCTACGCCTCGGTTGCAAATGGAGGCACAAATCCATCGACTGGTCGTCCAGATGGCTCAAGACACAATCTCGGCGTCTTTGTCACAAGCAATGGCGGCTCGACCTGGACACAGACCGGCGCGCCGGACATTTGCCAACGCCAGTGCTGGTACGACAACGTCGTTAAAGTAGATCCCAGCAAGAAAGATATCGTCTTTCTCGGCGGAGGCGCGGTGACGAGTTCAACCGCCTTCGAGTGGGTGATGCGTTCCACCAACGGTACGATTGGCGGCACGTTTTCTCCCGCCATCCCAACGCCTTCGAACCCTGGAGATCCAACTCTGCCGCATGTGGACCAGCACGCCATGGCCTTCGTGAAGCTGCCCAGTACCGGCAAAGTGCGGCTGTACCTCGGCAACGACGGCGGCCTCTGGCGCACTGATGATGCCGAAGCCCCCACGGTGTCCTGGCAGAACTTGAACCAGTCCAGCCCGGCCGCCAGCGGGCTCACCCTCACCCAGTTCTATCCGAACGTATCCGTAAATCCGTCGAACCAGAACATTGCCTATGGCGGCGCCCAGGACAACGGCAGCCAGGTTTTCCAGGGCGTTCCAAACTGGATGGACAATCAGCAGTGCGGCGACGGCGGCCAGACTGCCGTTGATTTTCAGGTTCCCACATCGGTTTACGTGGATTGCCAAGGCATCAGCCTGTCTTTCTCTCCTACAGGCGGCACGGACCCGAACTCTTATGCTCCTGTGGGAAACGGCATCGATCCCAATGGCACCGATAACGTGGACTTCATCGCGCCGATTGCCACCGACCCTTCGACGGCGGGCCGCGTTTACTTCGGCACTGACCACGTCTATCAGAGTTCCGACAACGGCACCAACTTCACCGCAATTTCAGGCGCCTTAGCGGCAACGTTCAATACCTCGAATGGCCCTGTGCACTTCGCCCTAACCGCTCTTGCGGTTTCCCCGCTCACGCCCAGCAATACTTCTGTGGTCTATGCCGGAGCCGAAGACGGCGAGGTCTTTGTCGCCACAAACGTAGCCACAGGTACGGCCACATTCAATCGCGTCGGTGGCCAGAGCAATTTACCTGGGCGGAATGTAACTGCGCTGACCGTGGATCCGTCGGACCCGACCGGCATGACGGCCTACGCTACTTTCTCCGGCTTCGCCATCACTGGCTCGGACACTCTGGGCCACGTCTTCAAAACCACGAATGGCGGCACGTTATGGACCGATGTGAGCTGCTCAGTCGCAAATTGTGCGACGCCGAATCAGACCACCGACCTGCCGAACATTCCCGTGAACGACCTCGTGGTCGACCCCGACGTTCCGGGAACAATTTACGCCGCCACCGACATAGGCGCCTTTCAGGGCACTTGCACTGTCGCTGGCTGCACGTGGAACACTCTCGGCTCGGCCCTCCCCAACGTCGCCGTGCTCTCTCTCAAGCTCCACGAGCCTTCCCGCACCCTCGTGGCAGGCACCCACGGTCGTGGCGCCTGGTCCCTGTCGGTACCCCTTACTGGCGGCTTCGTTGGCCCGCACGTCAGCTCCATTTCGCCCATCTCGATCACTGCTGGTGCCGCCTCGGCTGCCATCACTGTCAACGGAACCGCGTTCGCCCCCGGAGGCACACCGGGCGCGGTCAACTGGGACGGTTCTGCCACGGGGGTGACCACACAGGCCGGTGGCACGGATACCCAGCTCCAGGCCACCATCGCTGCCTCACTTCTCAGCTCGGGCGGCACGCACAGAATTACTGTCGTTGCCAACGCTCAGACCAGCAACTCGCTCATCTTCGGCGTGATTGCCGGTGCGCCGACGATCTCGAGCGTCGTCCCAACCAGCGCCCCGGTGAATACAAATGGCCAAGCGATCACCGTCACCGGCACAAATTTCGCTTCCAACTCGCAAGTGATGATGAATCCGGACTTCGCGGGAGGTCAAGGTACGACGGCTACCGGTCAGGTTGTGATTCCAACCACCTTCACGGACCCTCAGCACCTCTCGGCCACGATTCCGGCCAGCTTCATGGCCAATTTCGGCAGCACGAATTCCGTTGGGGTACACACTCCGCCCCCCGGCGGCGGCACGACGTTTACGAACCCGCTCGCGATCCCTCCAGTCACCTTGCCGACATTCACCGTCATCGCGCCCGCACCGGCCAACGACAATTTCGCCAACGCCATCAACGTCACCACGAATTCCTTTACCGACACCAAGGACAGTTCCTCCGCTACCGTTGAGACCGGCGAGCCTGCGCTGCCGTGCATAGCTCCGCTCAACGGCAATCCGGCGCCAGGCAGATTCAATACCATCTGGTATAAATTCCCCGCCCCGTCGAGCGGCACCATAGCGGTCAATACCATCGGCAGCAACTATGACACCACGCTCGCCGCTTGGACTGGGAGCGCGGTGAACAGTTTGACCGCCGTTCCAGGTGCTTGCAACGACGACATCGTCTCCATGGTGAACATCGTCTCCCAGATCGGTATCAATGCCACCGGCGGTACAACCTATTTCTTCCAGGTTGGTTCCTTTGGCACACTCGACACCAATCCCGTGGCTTTCGGCGGCAAGGCGGTCTTCAACTTCACGTTTACCCCGCCGCCCTTCACTTTGACGGCTGTGACGCCCCCAGGACCGAGCCAAACCGTCACCGCTGGGAGCCCGGCGAGTTATACCATCGCCGTGGCCCCTACCGGCTCGTTCACCGGCACGGTCAACCTGACCTGCCCCACGATATCGCCGGCGACCTTGACGATCACCTGCTCCTTTAGCCCCGCGTCGGTGACCCTAGGCTCCGGTCAGAACGTAACCCTCACCGTGTCAACCATCAAGCGGGGAGTTCTGCCTCCGACCGGATTCCGTTTACCCCGCAAACCGGTCTTCCGCACGGTCCCGCTCGTCATCCTCGCCATCTTGGTAGCGTTGCTCGCGGCGTTCGCCCTGTGCGGTTTTGGCATCCCGGATGACTTTGCGGGACGCACGCGCCGTCGGCGCTTGGCGTTCGCCCTGCCGCTCGCTGGGTTGGTCCTTTTCTTCGTCTTCCAGGCGGTCGGATGCGGCAGCGGTGGCGGTGGAGGCGGTGGCACGCCTGCAGGAACTTACACGATTACCGTCACTGGTAATGGTGGCGGCTCGACCTCCAATGCCACTGTGACCCTTATTGTAAATTGACGACCCTAAGACGAGCGCCCGATGAAGGGCGCGAGTCCCAACTCCTGTCGGGAAGCGCCGTCATCCTCGTGTAGCGGCGGGCTTCAGGCCGCCAGTTGCAATTCTCCACAGCTGAGCATCCGACGAGGATGCGAATCCCGAGCGACCGAAGGGAGCCGAGGGATCTCTCTTTGCACTCCGCTTACTTCCAGCGCCCAGTCTCAACTACCAACCTCTAGACCTAAGTCCTTTGCAATGCGCAGTTCCGCGGAATCGCTCCGTAACCCCTTTAGAATGCGCAGTTCCAAAAGTGGCGCCTGCAACTCCTTTAGAATGCGCAGTTACAAAAAAAGGTGGGGGGCGGGGGGTACTTTTCCACAGGCTTGTCAGAACGGCAGCGTGGAGAGGTCTACGTTGCCTCCTGACAGGATCACACCAACTCTGGGCGCACTCCCGTCCGATCGCCGCGGCAATTCCAATTTCCCAACGCCACCCGGGCGGAGCAGCGGGGCCACAGCGACGGCGGACGATGGCTCGATGATGATTTTCATGCGTTCCCAGATCGTTCGCATCGCGGCGATGATCTCTTCTTCGGAAACGAGCAGAATCCCGTCGACCGTGTTGCGCAAGATCGCGAACGTCCGCGGCGCTAGCGACGCGCGCAGGCCGTCGGCAATCGTGTCGCTCTGCTCGAGCGTTTGCAGCGTGCCCCTAGCCAGCGAGCGATACGCGTCGTCAGCGCGCTCCGGCTCGCAGCCGAAAATGCGTATTCCCGCGAGCAAGCCCTTCGCCGCAAGCGCCGTTCCGCTCAACAGTCCGCCACCGCTGACCGGGGCGAGGACCGCGTCGAGGTCTGGGACGTCTTCCAGCAGCTCCTTGGCTGCCGTGGCTTGGCCGGCGATGATCCGGTCGTCGTCAAAGGGATGGATCATGACCGCGCCGGTTTCGCGCAAGATTTTCTCGGCGGCCTCCTGGCGCGCCGAAACGCGCGGCTCGCAGAAGGTGATCTTCCCTCCGTATCCTTCTACCGCGCGGCATTTCACGGCGGGCGCGTTCTTGGGCATGACGATCCACGCCGGTATACCGCGCCAACGCGCCGCGCAGGCCAGCGCCGCCGCGTGGTTGCCGCTCGAATGGGTGACCACCCCGCGCGCGGCCTCTTCTTCGCTCAGCGAGAACACCGCGTTCGTCGCGCCGCGAATCTTGAACGATCCGGTCTTCTGGAAATTGTCGCACTTGAAGAAGAGCCGCGCCCCCGCCATCGCGTCAAGCGAGGTGGAGGTAAGCACTGGAGTGCGGTGGATGTGCGGCGCAATGCGCACATGCGCCGCGGCAATCGCCTGTTCGTCGGGCGAAAAGCGTGTTAATGGTCTCGGGTTGGGCGTTGCCTGCATTTAGGGTTTAGATGCGGCGGCCACGAAGGTGATTTTGGCGCTGCCCACGTTTTCAAATTGGTCGTAGGCCCGCGCGGCCAGCGAGTGCTCGCCGGGAGGCAATGGCGGCAAACCGAAATTGTAGTGCTCGACCAGCGCGTCGCTGATCGCTCCATCGGGCGCCACAAGCGTCCATTCGCCGCCATCAAGGCTGTACTGCGCCCGTTGAATTGCCGTCGAGCCGTCGCGCGCCGCAAAAGACGCGGGACGACCGCCGCTCATTTTCCCCGATGGCGGGCCAACCTGCAGGCCTTCGATTACCGGAGGCGTGTTGTCCACTTCAAATCGCTCGCTTTCGTGCTCGGAAGTGAGCGCCGTGGCGGGGGGATTCGACGGCGCATCCGAAGCGGCAATCTTCAAGTAGTACGCCCCATCCGGCATCGTCGTCGTGTCCCAGGCATAGAATTTCTGCTCCAGACCATCCTTCAGCAGTTTCCATTCTTTCTCCGCCTCGCCGCGGTAATAGACCGCGAACCGAAGCTCATCTTCGTTGTCGTCGTGCGCGCTCCAGAGGACTGCGCGCCAGCCCTTTTGGGCAAAGCCCTGCGGCGGCGTTTCCATTCGCGGGGGATTTGCAGGCGTGGAGAAGGCGGACGCGCCGGGCGCGGTGGGCACCTTCAACATGACCGGAGTTTGCCCCGGCGCTCCCGTGATGCTGGGTTGCCCCTGCGCGCGTACGCCGGGCTCTTGGATGACAATCGCATCAATCACAGGCGTCACATTGCGCGGCAGGTACGCAAGGCTCACCCACTCGATGCCGTCGCCCGGCCGCCTATCGTGGATAACGGCCTTCCACTGCACGAAGCGCGCGGAAGGCACGTGCACGGTTTCCCCGGGTTTCGTGTAGGGCCCCGCCCAAGGGCTCCACTCCGTACCCGGGTCCGCAGTATTTCCGGAGCGCACGAAGAAAGCGATGCGCGGCTGAGACGAGCGCGAGTCTTCCCTCGCGGATGATGCCGGCGGCGGGCCCCGATCAGATCGGGGCGGGCTCCACCATTCGAGCCGGCCCCACTGCGAGAAGAGCTGTGCGTCAAAGGGTCGCGATTCGTAGGTGCCTTCGGGCTCATAATCGGGTCCGATGGAGAAGATCTTGCCAGGATTTGCAGTGCACAGGATGATTGACCCGGTGGGAGTGCGAGCGATGCCCGTGATCTGCGCCGATCCGGACTTGGCGAGCTGTGCAAAGACGCCGCGCCCGTCAATCGCGAGCACGGTGCCGCTATTTCCCGTGCCGGCCAGAAGTCGCCCATCGGGAGCGAGGCCGAGCGAATAGACGACATCCTCCCGAGCGGACCACAACTCTTCGGGCGCGCCGTCCGGCGCCACGCGATAGATGCTGCTGCCGTTTAGCGGCGGCAGGGGCGCAAACGGCACTGCCCCTTGCACTGCGGGCTGAGGAATCGCCGGAGCGACAATGGTAACTGGTGTTGCGGCGCCGGGAGGTGTGATTATGGTTTGTGGAGGTGCAGGCGCGCCTGGCCGTGGCTTTTCACCGATGGCGGCGGCGTAAATGTTGCCATCGGGACTGACGGTGATGGAAATTACTTCGCGTTTGGATGTTTCGTAGAATACGAAAGCCTGGCCCGCCGGGTTGGCCGACGCACTCGACGAGTTCTTGGAGGAAGTGCGCGACACGCGGAGGATGCGGCCGCTGGGCTCTGTGCCGGCGAGGAGGTTCCCGCGGCTGTCGAATGCGAGAACGCGGATATGCGCTTCGTCGCTGGCATAGAAGACTTCGCCCTTGCCGTCCGGCGCGACAGCGAATAGTTGTCCTTTGTCGCCGGTGGCTACGTAAAGAGTGCCGTCGGGGCCAAGAGCAAGGTCCCAGATGTACTTTGTTTTCGGGTCAAAGAAGACAGACTTCTGTCCATCGGGCGAGACGCGATAGACCTTACCGTCGGGCGAAGTGGCCACATAGAGGCTACCCTTGGCATCCAATGCCAAGGCCTGCGCGGACAGTTCCGTGGACTCAAAGACTGTGACCGGCTTTCCATTGGCGTCGAAGCGGAACACCCTGGCCGGCGATCCCCCCGCGGCGTACAACATACCCTTCGCGTCGACGCGCACCGACCATAGATAAGAAGCGTCGGCGTCGGCGATCAGATGGAAGCGCGGGGCCAACTCAAGATGGCCATCGCTGCTGACGGCGATTCCGTGGGCGGCGCCCTTCAGGAAGTCTTCGTACGTGGATTGGCGCCAGCGGCGGGTGTGTTCCGCGCGCGCA
>Ga0209056_10008284_pt1 | contig 10662 bp, 9 predicted proteins | sample GraSoiAngelo_114_FD_185876 | JGI IMG/M metagenome (GOLD analysis project Ga0209056, IMG submission 185876) | Grasslands soil microbial communities from the Angelo Coastal Reserve, California, USA - 14_0903_13_40cm (SPAdes) (version 2) | ecosystem: Environmental > Terrestrial > Soil > Grasslands ...
GCCTGGCGAAACACGAGCTGGCCGGCGTGCACCTGCCTGATGGCGGTCAGGGTCTGCTGGGGTGACTCGGTCTTCAGCGCGAGGCCTTCGGCGCCGGCGTCGAGCGCGGAGCGGAGCGACTCGCCGTCGTTGTAGGCGGTGAGCACGAGGACTCGCGGAGGCGTGCCCCGCTCGCGCAACGCGGCGATGACTTCCGTCCCCTTGATGCTCGTGAGCTCGAGATCCAGCACCACGACGTCCGGCTTGTGCTGCTCGACCAGCCTGACGACTTCGGTGCCGTCGGTGGTCCAGGCGGCGACCTTGATGTCGGGTTCGCCGTCGAGCAGCGCGCGCAGGCCCTCGATCACGATCGCGTGGTCGTCGGCGAGCAGCACGCGGATCATGGGCCTCGCCTCATTCCGCCGGCAGCTCGACGGTCAGCGACGTTCCCCGGCCGGGCGCGCTCTCGAGGGTGAAGGTGCCGCCCAACATCTCTACGCGATCCTGAATGCCGCGCAGCCCGAAGTGCCCCCCCTCGACGCCCACGTCCTCCTCGCGGGCCAGCACGCGCTGCGGCTCGAAGCCGCGCCCGTCGTCCGAGACGGTCAGCGCGAGCGACAGGCCTCGCCGCTCGACACTCACGCGTTGCCGGGTGGCGCCCGAGTGCCGGTGGCCGTTCGCGAGCGCCTCCTGCAGGATCCGGTAGATCGCGATCTTCGTCGGCAGGGCGCAGTCGCCCAGCTCGCCGGGCAGCTCCAGCTCCACCGCCTGCTCCGTCAGCGTCTCGTGCTGGACGGCGAGGCCCTCGATGATCTGACCCAGCTCGCGGCGCTCGAATCCGGGCGGCCGGAAGGCGCCGATGAAGTTGCGGATCTCGCCGAGCGCGCGCTCCAGCAGCCGCACCGCCTGACGGGCGCGCTGCGCGGCCGACGGGTCCGCCGCGAGGGCGCGCTCGAGCACTTGGAGCTGCGACAGGGCGGCAAAGATGTCCTGGACCGGCCCGTCGTGCATGTCGAGCACGATGCGCTGCAGCTCGCGCTCGCTGGTCGCGAGGAGGCGCCGCGAGGCGGCGCGGGCCTCGGCCTCCCGCAGCTCGGTCACCCGCGCCTCGGAGGCAGCGCGCGCTCAACTCGTTCGGCCACGAAGCCGAGCGCCCCCCCGATCGCGAGGGCGATGGCTACGCGAACGCCGCCCTCGATCGTGACCGCCCGGAGTCCCATCGCGACGCCCGCGCCGGCCAACGCGCCGGCGGTGTAGGACAGGACGGGGAGAAACTGCGCCTGCAGCACCATCCCGAATGCCGCCGCGCCCAACACCAGCGCCTGGACGATATCCTGCCCTCCCAACGCCCGCGACACCGCGTGGGCGACCAGCGCCCAGACGACGCCGGAGATCGTGCTCGCGAGCGTCTTCTGAAAGCCGGAAACGCCGCCGCCCGCGGCCAGCGAGCACCCCAGAGCGACGATCACCGGCCACAACGAGAGATTCACCCTCGCGATTTCTGAAATTGCGGTCCAAACGGCTACCACCGCTGCCAGACTCAGCCCTCGGGCGGTCATCGCGTTCATCGCTCTGCCTCCTTCGGTGTGAGAATGCGGTAGGCTTCCATCGCGAAGTACTCGGGCAGTCCCAGCCGGTCGGCCCGAGCCGCGGTCTCCAGGTTCCGCGCCTCGACGCGCTGCCAGAACTCGCGGTCGTCGTGTCCGCCGGGGAAGGGCGCCGTGTCCTTCTGGGACTGATGTTTGAAGATGGCGAGGATCTTGGCACGCAGTTCGTCCTGCGAAAGCGGCACCAGCACGTCGGCCTCGGTGAGCGACCACTCCTGCCACGCGCCGCGGTACAGCCACACCTCGGGCGGCGCCGCGTCGTACTGGTCGAGCGCGCCCGCGACCGCCGCCCGGCACATCCGATGGGTGCCGTGCGGGTCGGACAGGTCGCCCGCGACGAATACCAGGTCCGGGCGGGTCTCGACGAGCAGGGCCCGCACGATCGCCACGTCCTCGGGACCGATCGGATCCTTGCGGACCTGGCCCGTGCGGTAGAAGGGCAGGTTCAGAAAGCGCGCCGCGGTGGGCGGCAGGCCGACCTCCTCGAGCGCCGCGACCGCCTCCGACTCGCGGATCACCCGCTTCAGCTCCTGCACCGCCGGCAGGTCGACATCGCCGGGCGCTTTGCGCTCAAAGCTCGCTTCCACGTCTCTCCGCACGCGCTGGGCCGCCGCGCGCTCGAGCCCGAGCGTGGTCGCCGCGCGCTCGACGAAGTCGAGATGCCGCCGCACGTCGTGGTCGAAGACCGCGATGTTGCCGCTGGTCATGTAGGCCACGACAATCGCGTTTTCGTTCTCCCACAGCTTGCGCAGGAGCCCCCCCATCGAGATCACGTCGTCGTCGGGGTGCGGGGAGAAGACGAGTACCGACTTGCGCGTGGGGAGCTTGCGGCGCCCCCTGATCTTGTCCCGCAGCCGGTTGAAGATGACCCCGTTGATGGGACCGGCCGCGCCGTGCTTGGCGAGCAGCGGACTCAGGTGATGCTCGGTGTAGTCGCGCTCCGTCAACTTGAGGATCGCCTTCCCGGTCCGCTCGGCGAGCCAGACGACCGCCCGCTCGGTGAGCTCCGGCGTCCACTCGACGGGGCCGAGCACCCATGGCGTCTTGATGCGGGTCAGCTCGGCGGCGGCCGCGAGATCGAGGTAGGCGGTGGCGTTGGCATGACGCTGCAGGAACGTGGCCGCCACGTCCTGGGACACCTCGCCTTCGACGGCCCGCGCGACAATGTCGGCCTTGTGCTCGCCGGTCGCGATCAACGCGATCTCCCGCGCCTCGAGGATGGTCGCGATCCCCATCGTGATCGCTTCCCGCGGCACGTTGTCCTCGCCGAAGAAATCGGCGGACGCATCCTTGCGGGTCACGGTGTCGAGCGTCACCAGGCGGGTCCGCTCGTCGGGCGACGAGCCCGGCTCGTTGAAGCCGATGTGCCCGCTCTTCCCGACCCCCAGCATCTGGAAGTCGATCCCGCCCGCCTCGACGATGGCCCGCTCGTACGCGGCGCAGTGCTCCGCGAGCGTCTCGCGCGGCACGCCGCCGTCGGGGATGTGCACCTGCTCGGGCCGGATGTTGACGTGTGCGAACAGGTTCTCCCACATGTAGCGCCGGTAGCTGTGGGGGCTGTCCGGCGGCATCGGGTAGTATTCGTCGAGGTTGAACGTCACCACCCGCGAGAAATCGACCTCCCCCGCCTGGTGGCGCCGGATCAGCTCCCGGTAGATCCCGAGGGGGGTGCTCCCCGTCGCGACGCCGAGCACGCACCGTCCTTTGGCGGCGGTTTCCCGGGCGATGATCTCCACGATGCGGTCGGCGAGGCGCAGCGCGAGGTCGTCGTGGTCCGGGACCACGAGGGTGTGGATGAGCTCGCGATCACGCGGGCCCTCGATGGGGCCTCGCGGGGCGCGCCCGACGCGTGGGGTGGGGGAAGCTTTCGGGGGCGTCACGTGTCGTTCCTTTCGCCGGGGGCGAACGTCTATTCCCGGAACAATAAGCCCGGCCGCCGCGCGGGGCAAAACCACGTGCCGCCTTAGCTTGACGGTTTGTGCGGTTTGTCGCATATGTAAAGCGCGCCCCCTTCTGCCAACGGATGCCCTCGTGATCGCGGCTCGTGTGGCCGCCCGGTCGCGTCGGGGTGCGCGTGGGAGCCTCGGGTGACGCAACCGGAGACATTCGTCGAAGCCGGCGCGAAATCCTCCGCCAGGCGAGCGTTGCTCTCGGCGGCCGTCCCGTCACGGTCTGGGAGGTGTCCGTGCGCGCCGAGCTGGAGCCTCAGGCCTCGAGCGAGCCCGCTCCCACCCATCACGCCACCAAGCTCGACGTGGACGCCACCCTGCGGCGATGGAACATCACCATCGTGCAGGGCAGCCGCTGGGTGGGGTGCCGCGGCGCGGGCGACGGCGATTGGGTGGTCGCCCCGGTGCGGACGCGGCCGCCCGCGCCACCCCCCGAAGGCCGGGAGCGCCGCAGCCGCGAACGGCTCACCCTCGAGCTCGCCGGGCTGTGCCTCGGGCTGCTCGATCGGCGCGAGCCGACGGCCGGCCACGTCCCGGCGGCCCGATCGGATCCGCTGCACGACATCACCACGCTCCCCGGTATCATCGCGCACGAGCTGTCGAATCCCCTGACGGCGGCGCGTGCCGGCCTGCACCTCGCGATGGAGTCGCTCGGGCGCTGGACGGAGGTCGCCGCCGGTCGGCGGCTCGAGCTGCTCGACGAGCTCGGTCAGGTGGTGGAGGATATCGACCGTTCGGCGAGCTTCCTGCGCGCCGTGAAGGACCGCGCGCGCGGCGCCCTGGCGCGATCGGAGCGGTTCGATGCCGTGCGCGTCGTCCGCTCCTGCTGCACGCTCGAGAGCCGCGTCCTCAAAGAAAAGAAGATCCCCCTCGAGTTCGACTCCACCCTCGACGTCGTGTACCTGAAGGGCGACCCCAACGCGCTGTACGATCTGCTGGTCAACCTGATCCGCAACGCCGCGGACGCGAGCGCCGCCCGGCCCGCACCGATCCGGGTCGGCTTGACGAAGGTGGGGAACGCCCTGCGGTTGAGCGTGCGGGACGAGGGGGCGGGCATTCGGCCCCAGGACTTGGAGCGGATCTTCGAGCCCGGCTTCACGACCAAGGCGTTCGGTGAAGGGAGCGGGATGGGGCTCGTCGTGGTGCAGAGCGTGGCCCGAAACATGTTCGCGGGCGGGGTCGCCGTCGATTCGACCGTGGGCACCGGCACCACCGTGACTGTGACGCTGCCAATTCCTGCGCAGCGCGCCGTCGATTCGCGGTTCGAGGCACCGGCGTCATGACGAGAGGATTCATCGTGCGTCTGCACGTCCTGGCGGTGGCCGCCGCGTTGGGTGTGCTGCCGATCCGCGCCCTGCGCGGGCAGGAGCTCGCGGTCGACACGACGGGCGCCGGCGCCCTGATCGACGAAGCGCTGAACCGCTCCGAGGTGATGCAGAACCTCCAATACTTGAGCGACGTTATCGGTCCGCGGCTCACCGGATCGGCCGCCGCGCGCCGGGCGAACGACTGGACGCTCGAGCGGTTCAAGGCCTACGGCCTGGACGCGCGCCTCGAGCCCTGGCAGTTCGGCGGCACCTGGACACGTGGACCGATGCGGGTGCGCATGACGGCGCCGCGCGCGCACGACGTGATGGCCGCGAGCTGGGCCTGGGCGCCGGGCACCGGCGGCGCGACCGTCACGGGGCCCGTCGTCCGGATCGATGCCACCACGCCCGACAGCTTCGCGGTCCATCGCGGTCGCGTGAAGCAGGCGTGGGTCATGACTCGGGCGCCATCGCTCGTGTGGAACAACGACGGGCCGCTCATGACCGCGGCCGTGTTCACGCCGTTCCGCGACGCTGACTCGGTCACGCGGGCGCGCATGCAGCAGTTCGCCAACGATCTCCCCTATCTGCTGCGCCGCGCCGGCGCGCTCGGCATCCTGGTGGACGGGAGCAAGGAGCACGCCCTCCTCAACATGAGCGGCTCCCCCAACCGTATCCTGCCGCTTCCCCAGGTCGTCATCGCCCATGAAGACTACGCGCTGTTCGATCGCCTGCTCCAGGCGGGCGCGCCGCCCCGACTCGCGGTGAGCATTTCCAACACGATCACCCGAGATTCCGTGCCCCAGTGGAACACCGTTGCCGAGATCCGCGGCAGCGAGCGCCCGGGTCAGGTGGTCATCGTGGGCGCGCACCTCGACTCCTGGGACCTCGGAACGGGGACCACGGACAACGGGACCGGCGCGATGTGCACGCTCGAGGCGGCGCGCATCATCGCCCGATCGGGATTACGGCCGAAGCGCAGCATCCGCTTCGTCCTGTTCACCGGGGAGGAGCAGGGCTTGATCGGGTCGCGCAAGTACGCCGAGGCGCACGCCGCCGAGGCCGACTCGATCCAGGCGGTTATCGTGCTCGACAACGGGACCGGCGCGATCTCGGGGCAGGCGCTGCAGGGACGGACCGATCTGGACGGGCTGTGGCGCGCGGTCCTGGCTCCGGTGGCGCGGCTCGGCGCCGATTCGGTGGTGAACCGGAACAAGACGGGCACCGACCACCTGTCGTTCCTCCCCTACGGTGTCCCCGGCTTCAACTTCAACCAGCTCGAGCGCGGCTATGGTCACACGCACCACTCCCAGTCCGACACCTACGACATGGCCGTCGCGTCGGACCTGGTGCAGGCATCCGCCGTCATGGCGGTGTCAGCCTACGAGCTCGCGAACCTGCCGGGGCTGATTCCCCGCGGTGAGAGATCGGCACCGACGCCGGTGGAGGCGGTGAAGGTCAGCGACAGCCTGATCGTCAAAGGGAGAGGAGCGAACTAGACTTCCGCCAGCAGTTTCTCGAGATCCAGCGCCCGCGTATGCATCGCGATGCTCCCGTCGGGCGCCCGAGGCCACTCGGCCTCCGGCCGGTCGCGGTACAGCTCCACGCCGTTGCCGTCGGGGTCCCGCAGGTAAATCGCTTCGCTGACGCCGTGGTCCGCCGCGCCTTCGAGCGGCACGCCGGCATCGAGCACGCGACGCAGGGCGCCCGCCAGGGTCTTGCGGTCCGGGTAGAGGATCGCGAAGTGATACAGGCCCGTGGTCCCAGGGGCGGGCGCCGGTGCCCCACGGCCTGCCCACGTGTTGAGGCCGATGTGGTGATGATAGCCGCCCGCCGAGAGGAACACGGCGTCCCGCCCATAGCGGCTCGTCACCTCGAAGCCGAGCACGTCACGGTAGAAGGCCAGGGCACGGTCGAGGTCGGAAACCGTGAGGTGGACGTGGCCGATGCGGGTATTGGGGTGAATGGTCATCGCCTGTATAACGTCCGAGTGTTCCACGACGCCACGACGGTGTAAATTTGCGTCATGAACGGCATTCCCAAGATCCCTACCCCCTTCAACGAGCCGGTCCTGAGTTACGCCCCGGGGACCCCGGAGCGGGGGGAGCTCAAACGGACCGTGAAAGAGCTCTCCGGCCACCAGCTCGAGATTCCCCTCGTCATCGGTGGCAAAGACGTCCACACCGGCAGGACGGTGGACGTGGTGATGCCGCATTGCCATCGCCACGTGCTCGCCAAGGCGCATCAGGCGGGGCCCGCGGAGGTGCAGGCCGCGATCGCGGCGGCTCGGGACGCGTGGCGCGAGTGGTCGGCGTGGGGGTTCGAGCGGCGGGCCGCCGTGTTTCTCAAGGCCGCGGATCTGCTGGCGACACGGTACAGGCCGATCGTCAACGGCGCGACCATGCTCGGCCAGTCGAAGACCGCGCATCAGGCGGAGATCGACGCTGCGTGCGAGCTGATCGATTTCTTCCGCTTCAACGTGCACTATGCGGAGCGCATTTACGCCGAACAGCCCCTGTCCGTCCCAGGTGTGTGGAACTACCTCGACTATCGTCCCCTGGAGGGCTTCGTCTACGCCATCACGCCCTTCAACTTCACGTCGATCGGCGGCAACCTGCCGACCGCCCCGGCGATCATGGGCAACACCGTGGTGTGGAAGCCCGCCGCGACGGCGGTGCTCTCGAACTCCTTCATCATGCGTCTGCTCGCGGAAGCCGGTCTGCCGCCGGGTGTGATCAACTTCGTCCCGGGCCCGTCGGTCCAGGTGTCGGAGCGCGTACTCGCCGATCGCGGGTTCGCGGGGATCCATTTCACGGGCTCGACGGAGGTGTTCCAGGCGCTGTGGCAGCAGGCGGCGGCGAACCTCACCTCGTACGCGGCGTACCCGCGGCTGGTCGGCGAGACGGGTGGCAAGGACTTCATCCTCGCGCACCCGAGCGCGGACCCGGACGTGCTCGCCACGGGCATGGTGCGCGGCGCCTTCGAATATCAGGGGCAGAAGTGCAGCGCGGCCTCGCGCGCCTATGTCCCCGACGACCTCTGGCCCGGGGTCCGGGATCGCATCCTCGGGATGCTCGCCGAGGTGAAGGTGGGAGACCCGGCGGACTTCCGCAATTTCATGGGGGCGGTGATCGACCGGAAGGCGTTCGACAAGATCAAGGGTTATGTCGACGCGGCGAAGCGGGCTCCGGGCGTGAAGGTCCTGTTCGGCGGTGACGCCGACGACTCCGACGGCTACTTCATCGAGCCGACGGTTCTCGAAGCCCAGGACCCGGCGTATCGCACGATGAGCGAGGAGATCTTCGGGCCGGTCCTGTCGGTCCACGTCTACCCGGCGGCCCGCTGGGCCGAGACGCTGCGCCTGGTGGACGAAACGTCGCCCTATGCACTCACCGGCGCGATCTTCGCGCAGGACCGCCGCGCCGTCGAGCAGGCGAAGGACGCGCTCCGGTATGCCGCCGGAAACTTCTACGTCAATGACAAGCCCACCGGCGCGGTGGTGGGACAGCAGCCGTTCGGCGGGGCGCGCGCGAGCGGCACCAACGACAAGGCGGGGAGCCTGCTCAATCTGATCCGCTGGGCGAGCCCGCGCGCCGTGAAGGAGAACTTCGTCCCACCCCGGAGCTTCAGCTACCCGTTCATGGCCGAGGCGTGAGCGCCGGGGGCGCCCGGCCGCCCGTCCTGGTGCTCGCGATGGGCGGCGCGTTCGCGCTGCTCGTCGCGTCCCTGGTGATTGGCTCGCTCACCACCCCGGAGTTCCCTCCCTACCGGCCGACGGTGCCGCGGCCCGCGGTCGTGGGCGACTCGCTCGTCGGGCCTCTGACCTACACCCTGGACGCGTCGAGCACCGACCGCTGGCGCCGCTTCGACTTCCGGCGCGGCGCCACGGTGGATTCGGGAGGGTGGGACATCGCCTTCCGGCGCTTTCACCTGATCACGGGCGCCGACGGGGGCATCGTCGATCTCGGCGCCGTGCCGTTCGACTCGGTGCGGGAGGTCCCAGCCACCGGCTACCTCCCGAACACGGATGCGTCGGACACGACCAACCCCGGCGTGGGGAAATGGTACGCCTACAGCATGCTGAGCCACCTGCTCACGTCGAAGCATCACGTCTATGGAGTGCGGACGGGGGGTGGCAAATATGCGAAGCTCGAGCTGCTGGCCTATTACTGCCAAGATGTGGGTACGGCGTGCGTCACCTTCCGGTACGCCTACCAGGGGGACGGCACCCGCTGGGTCGCCTCTGCCGCCCGGTAGCGAAGAGCCCCCGGCCATGCTCGACCGGGGGCTCGCGTTGTCGATGTGGTTGGCGGCTTACTTCGGCGGCAGAATCTTGAACATCCCCGTGCCGCACACCGGACAGACGCCCTTCAGCGCGGGCCGGCCGTTCGCCATTTTGACCTGCTGCGGGTTCGAAATCTTGCGCTTGGCCTTGCACTTCACGCAGTAGCCCTCATCCGCGGCCATCGGGGCCTTTCCACCCTTCGCCATTGCGTTCCTCCATTCGGGGGCAGGGCAGGGGGGCGGGGTGCATCAGTTGCGGTCAGGGGTGGCTCCCCCGGTTCACCCCCGCCGGGACGGAGACAACATAATACCCCCTGCTTAAGTCGTGGGAGCGGGGCGGGTAGGTGGGGCGTCGGAGAAGCCGTTCCGCTTGTGAGTTCCGTCACAAAACGGTTTGGTCGCAGACCCTCCAACGACTTCCGCCGGTCGGCCGTCTTTCCGGGGGGGGACGGGCAGCTCGCGGCCGTCCGGGGTCACGATCTTGACCGGGCCCTCGACGACGAGGGGCCCGTTGGGCTTGGGGGTGATTCGGGTGGCGTCCATGATCCAACAATAACCGCGGCGTCTTCTTGACGTCCAGCGCAAAACTGCGCAAACTGCACACACGGCCTGGGAAAAGGGGCCGTTCGGTCAGAGGAAAGGACCGCACGCCGGACCTCGCCGGCGGTACCCGCCCAGGCTGTTGGTGGAGTCACCACCGCACCGCGGTCCTCATGGGAACGGCGGCGCGAGGGACAGGGTATCTTCCACCCGCTCCCATGAGAGCCGCCCTAGCGTCTTTCCTTCTCCCAGCGTCGCTGCTCACGCTGGTGGGTTGCGTCTCCGAGCACGGGCCCCTCACGAACCGGATGGCGCAGTCGACTACACCCTATCTGGCGCGCGCCGCCCGCCAGCCGGTGAGCTGGCAGCCGTGGGGGCGCGATGCGTTCGCGCTCGCCGCGCGGCTCGACCGGCCCATCCTTCTGTACGTGGGAGCGGACGACTGCCGCTGGTGCGGAGTGATGGACCGCGAGGTGTACGGCGACCCGGGCCTCGGCGCCCTGATCGACTCGCTGTTCGTGCCCGTCCGCGTCGACCGCGACGAGCGTCCCGACGTCGCGCAACGCTATGCGACCGCCGTGCAGCTCCTCGCCGGCCTGCGCGGCTATCCAATCACCGTTTTCCTCACGCCCGATGGGTCGGCGTTCTTCGGAGGCACCTACTTTCCGCTCGACGATCCGATCACCGGGCGCGGGCTCAAACAGGTGCTTCCCGACGTGGCCAGGAGCTACCGAGAGCGGCGCGGTTCCATCCTGCGGCGCGCCGCGCTCGTGCGGGAGCGCGCCGGAGGCCGTCGCGCCGGCGTGCGGAGCGCGCCCAAACCGGGCGCTGTGCAGCGCGAGACCGAGGCGGTGCGCGGCCTGACGGCCGCGGCGGCCAGGACCCACTCGGACGTCGCGAGCTTCCGTTTCACGCAGGCCGTGAGCCTGCTGCTCGCCGCCTATGCGCGCACCCACGACTCCACGTACCTCGTGCCAGCGCGTGCCGTGCTGGACT
>Ga0209056_10008286_pt1 | contig 10661 bp, 9 predicted proteins | sample GraSoiAngelo_114_FD_185876 | JGI IMG/M metagenome (GOLD analysis project Ga0209056, IMG submission 185876) | Grasslands soil microbial communities from the Angelo Coastal Reserve, California, USA - 14_0903_13_40cm (SPAdes) (version 2) | ecosystem: Environmental > Terrestrial > Soil > Grasslands ...
TCCATCTTCGATCACGTCACGACCGGGACGACGTTCGCGTTCCTTTCCATGCCGACCTTCTGGCTGGGCCTCCTGTTGATCATCGCCTTCGGCCTGGACCTCCGGTGGCTGCCGCTCGGTGGGATGCGGGCACCCGGCGCGGCCGGGGTCGACCTGATCGACAGCGCGCGGCACCTCGTGCTGCCTGTCGCGACGATCGCGCTCGTGCAGCTGGGCTCCCGCGTGCGATACCTCCGCGCCTCAATGCTCGAAACGATCTCGCAGGACTTCATGCGGACAGCGCGCGCCAAGGGTCTCGCCGAGCGCGTCGTCGTCCTGCGCCACGCGCTCAAGAACGCGTCGATCCCACTGGTCACCGTGCTCGCGCTCGACCTTCCCGAGCTCTTCGCCGGAGCGCTCGTGACGGAGCAGATCTTCGGTTGGCCCGGCATGGGCCGCCTCTTCTGGGACTCGGCGACGCGCTTCGACTACCCGGTGCTCATGGGCATCCTCGCGGTGACGAGCACGCTGATCGTGCTCGCCAACCTGTTCGCCGACGTGCTGTACGGCTATCTCGATCCGCGGATCAGGTACGGCTGATGGCGCAGGGCGTCGTCGCGGCCCGCCTGGCTCCGGTACCCACGCCGAAGGAGCGCGGACAGTGGCAGATGGCGCTCGAGCGTTTTCGCCAGCACCGACCGGCGATCGCCGGAATCCTCACTCTCGGAGCGCTTGCTGCCCTCTCAATTGCCGCGCCACTCGTGTCGCCGTACGACCCCGAGAAAACGAACCTCCTCCTCATCTACGAGCCACCATCGCTGGCTCACCCGTTCGGGACCGACAGCCTGGGCCGCGATCTCGCGACGCGGATCTTGTTCGGCGGACGCGTGTCACTCTCGATAGGAACGCTCGCGGTGGTGGTGGCGATCAGCTTCGGGACGCTCGCGGGCATGCTTGCCGGTTACTACGGCCGGTGGATCGACAGCGTCCTCATGCGCTTCGCCGACATGATGTTCGCGTTCCCGCGGCTCTTCGTGCTCATCCTGCTTGGCGTCTTTTTCAAGGGCATGACGATCGGCGTGATCGTGATCGTGCTCGGCCTCCTCTCGTGGATGACGACCGCGCGCCTCGTGCGCGCGTCCTTCCTGCAGCTGCGAGCGCGCGAGTTCGTCGAAGCGGCGCGTGCCATCGGTGCGAGGGACATGCGGATCATCCTCAGGCACATCCTGCCGAACGCGCTCGCGCCGATCATCGTCGCCGCGACACTCGGCGTGGCCGCCGCGATCATCGCGGAGTCGACCCTGTCCTTCCTGGGCCTGGGCATCCAGCCGCCGACGCCATCGTGGGGGAACATGCTGAAAGACGCCCCGAGCGAGATGAGCATCGCCCCATGGACCGCGATCTTCCCTGGGCTGGCGATATTCCTCGCCGTCGTCTCGATCAACTTCATCGGCGATGGGCTGCGCGACGCGCTCGACCCGCGGCACGTGATCCGGCGGCGTTGATCCGGCGCCGCGGTCGCGCATGCCGACTGATCGGCGGCAGGCGCACTGACCAGAGCGCATTTCGCATGTCGACCCGAGCGCCCTCGAACCGGACTCCCTCGCGCTCGAGCCGTAGCCGCTGCGACTTGAAGGTGGGTGCAAGGCTTCCGTCCGCGTGCACGACGCGGTGGCAAGGCACGGCCGGATCGTGGCACGCGCTGAGCGCGGTCCCGACGGAGCGCGCGGCGAGCGGCCGTCCGGCGACGAGCCCGATCAGACCGTACGACGCCACCCGACCGCGCGGGATCCGCATTACCGCCTCGTAGACGGCACGCGTCCACGGGTCTCGCGCCGTCTAAAGGCCCTTTCCGCCGATCGGGCGCAGCTCCGTCGAGTCCGCCATCGCCGTGATGATCGGACGCGCCCGCGCGATGACCGCGCGCACGCGCTCGTCCCGCAGCGACGCATCGTGCGCCTCGCGGTCCGTCCAGACCTCGGTGACCCAGATGCTGTCTGCGTCCGACGCGGAGCGGCTGATCAGATAGAGGCGGCACTCCGGAAAACCATCGCTCAGCACGTCGGCGGCCTCGAGGAGCAGCGCCACGAGCGCGTCGGACTGGCCAGGCGCGGCCACGATCCTTCCGTGCAGCCCGAACGTCTCCGGCATCCGGGCATCATCGGTCAAAGCACGCGCGACGGCATACTCGCGTCGTGCGCGCCAAGGACGAGCTTGACCGGTTCATCAGCTCGCAGCAGGACCGGTTCGTGGACGAGCTCAAGGAGCTCTGCGCCATTCCGTGCGAAGCGTCCAACGCGAACGCGCTCGACGCCGCCGCACGATGGTGCCGCGATCGCCTTCGCGCCGCCGGGTTCGCCGACGCTCGCGAGCTTCGCGTCGACCGCGCCCCCGCGCTTGTCGTCGGCGAGACCGGCGCCTCAGGACGCACCCTCGTCGGCGTCCAGCACTACGACGTCCAGCCGGCGGTGCCGCTCGACCTCTGGAAGACCAAGCCATACGAGCCATCGCTGCGCGACGGGGCGCTGTATGCGCGCGGGGTCGACGACAACAAGGGCCATCTGCTGCTGCGGATCCAGGCGATCGAGGCGCATCGCGCCGTCCTTGGAGATCTACCGATCCGGGTGCGGTTCCTCATCGAGGGCGAGGAGGAGTCCGGCAGCCCTAATCTCGCCCGCCTCCTTGCGCTCGAGCCGATCCTCACCGATGGGGACGGCGCGCTCAAAGAGGGCGGAGCGCTCGACAGCGCCGGTCGGCCGCAGCTCTCGCTCGGCGGCAAGGGCATCCTCTATTGCCACTTCCGCGTGCGAACGATGTCGCGAGACGCCCATTCGGGTGGCGCCACGCATTATCCGAACGCGGCGTGGCGTCTCACTCACGCCTTCGCGACGCTCATGGACGAGCACGGCCACGTTTGCATCGATGGCTTCTACGACGATGTACGCAAGCCGACGAAGGAAGAGCAGGCCATGCTCGAGCGCATGCCATTCGACGGCGATGCCACCCGGGCAGTCGTCGGTATCGAACGGTTCGCCTTCGGGCGAGACGACGATCAAGCCAAGCGCGCATCGGTCTTCGAGCCAACGTGCAACATCTGCGGGATCGAGTCGGGGTACAACGGTCGGGGATCGAAGACCGTGATCCCGTGCGAGGCGACCGGGAAGGTCGACTTCCGCCTGGTCCCCGATCAGGATCCGGAGGAGATCGCGAAGCTCCTTCGAGCGCACCTCGAACGGAACGGCTTCCACGACGTCGAGTTCAGCGCCGAGGAGGGCGAGCACCCGTACCGCGGGCCGGCGGACGCTCCGCTCGTCCGCGCGGTCGCTGCCGTCGCTGAAGAAGCCTTCGGGAAGCCCGCGGTCCTCATCCCGTCGAGCGGCGGGACGTCGCCCATGTGGGTCGTCTGCAACGCCCGGCGGATGCCAAACGTCACGCTCGGCATGGGCCATCCCGGTGCCGGCGCGCATGCGCCGAACGAGCACATCCTGCTCGAGAACTACTGGCGCGCGCTCCGCGCGACGGCCCGCCTCTACAGCGCGTTCGCCGCGCAGGCGTAGGGCTATCACGGCTCTCGTTCCGGCCCGCTAATCGAATCGGGAAGGGGACGACGATGAGGAATCTCGTACCGCAGCGATCGGGGAACCCTGTGCTGCGCGGCAACACGTTCGAAGGCCTTTCGACCACCGGGGAGCGGATGACGATCGATGGCACCGTCAACCGGTCGTTCGCTCTCGTCGCGATCCTGCTCGTGGGCGCGGGCATCAGCATCATCACAAGCCCGGGCCTCGCCATCCTCGGCGCGGTCGTCGGTTTCGTCCTGGCGCTGGTCACGGTGTTCAAGAAGGAGTGGTCGCCTGTCACGGCTCCGCTCTATGCGCTCGCCGAAGGGGTCTTCCTCGGCGGCTTCTCGGTGATCTTCGAGGCCGAATATCCGGGGATCGTCATTCCGGCGGTCTCGCTCACGGTCGCGATCTTCATCGCGTTCCTTCTCATCTACCGGACGCACCTGATCCGCGTGACCGACAAGCTCCGGATCGGCATCGTTGCGGCGACCGGCGGCGTGGTGCTCTTGTACCTCGCCGATCTGGTCCTCAACCTGGTTGGTCTTCATGTGTCCTATCTGAATGAAGCGGTGGCGGGTTCCGGACTGCTCGGCATCGCGGTGAACGTTCTCGTCATCGGCATCGCCGCGTTCAACCTCCTGCTCGACTTCGATTTCATCGAGCGCGGCGTCGCCGCGGCGGCGCCCAAGTACATGGAGTGGTACGCGGCCTTCGGCCTACTGGTCACGCTCGTGTGGCTGTACGTCGAAGTCCTGCGACTCTTGGCAAGGGCGCGCCGCCGCTAAAGATCGGCAGCGCTTGCTAACGCGCCCGGGCGCTAGTCTTTCGACATGACGGCCGTGCCCGTCGCGACCAAACCGGTGGGCGTGGGATGGGATCCGCGACGGTATTTCGGAGGCTTCTGGCGTCACCCGTTCGCGCGCGCGGTCTTGAAGGCGGTCCTGACGGTCTGGGTCACGACGACGCTCACGTTCTTCCTTATCCGCTTGATGCCAGGGAACCCGGTCGAGCTCAAGATCGACGAGCTCATCCAGACCGCGAATGGGGCCCTCACCTACGACGACGCGAAGGCGATCGCCTCCGGTCTCTTCGCGATCGATCTGAACGCGCCGCTGCACGAGCAGTACCTGTCATTCATCGGTAGCCTGCTCCGCCTCGATCTCGGGCGGTCCTTCCTCTCGTCCGGCACGACCGTGACGTCGATCATCCTCGCGGTCCTGCCGTGGACCCTCTTCTCGGTCGGAACGGGACTGCTGCTGAGCTTCGTCGCGGGGATCTTCCTCGGCCTGCTCGCTGCCTATCGGCGCAATTCGCTGCTCGACCGGATCGCGTCTACCGGCGGATCGCTCATCAGCTCGATCCCCAACTACAACCTGGCGCTCCTGATCATCCTGTTCGCGGGCGTCCAGTGGCACCTCATCAACTTCACATCGATGCGCGGCGCGTACACATCGGGGCTCGAGCCTGGGTTCACGCCCGCCTTCATCGCCGACATCTTCTATCACGCGGCCCTGCCGATCACGATCTACTTCCTCACCCCGCTCGGTCACTGGATCCTCTCGATGCGCAGCGCGACGCTGTCCGCGCTCGAGGAGGACTACGTGACCGCGGCGCGCGCGAGAGGTCTCTCGGACGGCCGGATCCGCACCGCCTACGTCGGACGGAACGCGGTGCTACCGCTCGTCACGCAGCTCGCGATCAGCGTCGGCTTCATCGTCGGTGGCGCGGCGGTCATCGAGCAGCTGTTCGCTTACCAGGGCGTCGGGAAGCGGCTGCTCGATTCGGTCACGCAGCGCGACTATCCGGTGATCCAGGGCGTCGTCCTCCTGACGACGATCTCGGTCGTCGTCGCGAACCTCGCCGCGGATCTGCTCTATTCGAAGCTCGACCCGCGCATCGGGCGAGCCGGCGGGGCCGCAGGATGAGCACGGCGATCCTCGCGCGACCGACGCTCGGCCAGCGGGTCGCGGGTCCGATGGTCGCCACGTTCGAGTTCCTCCGGCTCCTCGCCACGCGCCCGATCGGCCTCGCGGGATTCGTCGGGATCGTCTTCTTCATCTTCCTCGCCTTCGTCGCGCCACTCTTTGTTCCACTTCGGAACGACCCAAGTCTTGTGGACATCTATCAGGCGCCATCGGCGGCGCACCCGCTCGGCACCGATTTCCAGGGCAGGGACGTGCTCAATCAGATCGTCTACGGCGGCCGCGACATCCTCACGGTCGCGATCCTCGCGGCGCTCGTGTCCACCTTCATCGCGATCTCGATCGGCTCCGTCGCGGCGACCGTCGGCGGACGCTTGGATACCGCGATCCTCGCTATCACCGACGTCACGCTGACCTTGCCGAAGCTGATCCTGCTGATCGCGGTCGCGGCGATCCTGCGTCCGACGAGCTTTGTGTTCCTCGCCGTGATCCTCGGCCTGCTGCAGTGGTCGAGCCTACTGCGTCAGGTCCGCTCCCAGGTCCTCTCGCTCAAGGAGCGCGACTACGTCGAAGCGGCGCGCTCGCTCGATCTCGGCCTCTTCCACATCGTGTTCCGCGAGATCCTGCCGACGATGCGCAGCTACATCGTCATCCACTTCATTCTCGCGATGACTGAGGCCATGTACGCGCAGGTCTTCATCATCTTCCTCGGGCTCGTCCCGGTATCCGGATCGAACTGGGGCATCATGCTGTACTTCGCGCAGGGCCAGGGTGCGCTCTTCTATAAGGACAGCATCTGGTACATCCTGAGCCCGATCCTCGCGGTTTCACTCGTCCAGCTGTCGCTCGTCTCGTTCGCCGGCGCCCTCGAGGACATTTTCAACCCGCGCCTCCGAGGCGCCTGAGCCGTGCCGGTCCTCTCGGTGCGCGGTCTTTCCATCGACTACCTGACGCGCCGGGGCGCCGTCCACGCGGTGCGCGACGTCTCCTTCGAGCTCGAGAAGAGCGAGACTCTCGCGATCATCGGCGAGAGCGGCTCGGGCAAGACGACCCTCGCGGTCGGCCTGATCCGATTGTCGCCGCGCGGTACGAGGGTCGCGACGGGCGAGATCCTCTACACGAAGGACGGCATGACGTCGGACATCCGCAAGCTCGACGACGACGACCTCCGCGAGTACCGCTGGGCCGAATGCGCGATGGTCTTCCAGGCCGCCCTCAACTCGTTCAACCCGGTCATCACGATCTGGGAGCAGTTCCTCGACACCGCCCGCGCGCACGGGATCAAGGACAAGCACCGGGTGCGGGAGCGTTCGGCGGAGCTCCTCGACCTCGTCCATCTCGACGCGCGACGTGTGCTCCCGGCGTTCCCGCACGAGCTCTCGGGGGGAATGAAGCAGCGCGTCCTCATCGCCCTCGCGCTGATGCTCGAGCCGCAGATGCTGATCCTCGACGAGCCCACCACCGCCCTCGACATCCTCACGCAGCGCTCGATCATCGACTTGCTACGGCAGCTGCGGCAGCGGCTGGGCTTCTCGATGATCTTCATCTCGCACGACCTCTCGATCGCGGCCGAGCTCGCCGATCGGATGATCACCATGTACGCCGGCCGCGTCGTCGAGCGAGCCAGGGTCGAGGACATGTTCTACCGACCTCGGCATCCCTACTCGCTCGGCTTGCTGCGCGCGGTCCCGCGGGTCTCTGGAGCCCTCGGCAGTGTCGCGTCGATCCCGGGGTCTCCTCCCGACCTCATCCGCTTGCCCAAAGGCTGCTCTTACGCGCCCCGCTGCCCGTACGCCATCGACGCGTGCCGCGAAGCCGAACCGCCTCTTCTCAAGGTGGACACACCGGAGCACGAGGCGGCTTGCATACGGTGGCAGCACGTCGCCGAGGTCATCGGTTCGAAGGCCCCACTCCCGGTAGCGGAGAAGCTCGCCTGACCGCGCTCATCGAGCTCGACCGCGTCAGCCGGACGTTCCACACGCCCGGAGGGACGATCACCGCCGTCAACGAGGTCTCGCTCGCGTTCGAGTCCGGGGAAGCGATGTGCCTCGTTGGCGAAAGCGGCTGCGGCAAGACGACCACCGGCCGGCTGCTCGCGGGCCTCATCCGCCCGACAAGCGGGCGACTCCTCTACGAGGGCAAAGACGTGTGGCAGACGAAGGGCGCCGATCTCGCCCGCTTCAGGCGTGCGGTGCAGCTTGTCCATCAAGATCCCTATGCCTCACTCAATCCGACGCGCACGGTCTTCCAGACGCTCTCGGCCCCGCTCTATCGACACAAGAAGGCACGCGGCGGCCGCCAGGCCCTCGCCGCGGTCAGCGAGCTCCTCGAGCGGGTCGACCTCACGCCACCGGACAACTTCGTCTCCAAATATCCACATCAGCTTTCGGGCGGACAGCGCCAGCGTGTCTCGATCGCGCGCGCGCTCACGGTCGACCCGAAGGTGATCGTGGCGGACGAGGCGGTATCGATGGTTGACGTCTCGATCCGCATCAGCTTGCTCAACCTGTTGCTCGCGCTCGGCCGCGAGTTCGGTGTGACGATCGTGCTCATTACGCACGACCTCGCCGTGGCCCGGTACTTCGCCCGACACGGTCGCATTGGGGTCATGTACCTCGGTCGCGTAGTCGAGCTCGCGGAGACCGAGTCGCTGGTCAGTGATCCCGCGCACCCGTATTCCGCGGCGCTCATCGCGGCCATCCCCGAAGCTGACCCTGAGATCACGCGGGGCAAGAAGCGGGTCGAGCTTCGGAGCGCCGAGATCCCGAGCCTCCTTGACCTGCCGCCCGGTTGCACGTTCCATCCGCGGTGTCCGCTCTCCGAAGCGGGTCTTTGCGACGTGAAAATTCCGGAGCTTCTCGCGATCCCAGGGCACAGAGAGGTCGCTTGTCACGTCGCGGTCCGCGAGCGCACCGCCGAGCCCGCGGCGGCCACCGCCTAAGCGGTGGACCCGCTCCTTCTTCGGGGCGCCTTCCGGCTCGGCTTCGTGATCCTGCTTCTCGGTCTCGTCATTCTTCCGTTCGAAGCTCCGTCGTCGGCGGAATTCGTCGCCACCGTCATGGCGGTCATCGTTGGAGCGATCTTCGTCGGCATCGTCGCGGTACTCGCGCGAAGTACGTTGCCACCGCCGCCGCGCAGAGCACAGAACTCAGTCGACAAAGGAACGGTAAAGGAATACAACGACCCAGATTCGCGCTCGGGAGGGGATCGATGACCGATTCAGCGACCAAGTACTCCGTCACCAGACGTCGCTTCCTGCGAGACGCGACACTGACCAGCCTCGGCCTCATCGCCGCGGCTTGCGCGCCGACCACAGGTGGACCGACCGGCGGCGGGGGCGGTGGCGCGAAAGGCGGCGAGTTCCACGGCGGCTGGCCGTACGTGCTCGCGCCGCAGGGTCACTGGAACTTCTTCGCGACGAACGCGATCCTCGGCGGCGGCATCTACACCGACCTCTTCATCCCGTCGCTGGCGGTCTACCGCTGGGTCGACGCGAAGTGGGACTTCTGGCTCGCGCAGTCCGCGCAGCAGAACGGCGACACCTACGAGGTAAAGCTCCGCTCCGGCATCAAGTGGGACGACGGCACGCCCTTCACCTCGAAGGATGTGGCGACGACGTACTGGGTCGGCCGGCTTGCGAGCTACGGCATCTGGAACTTCATCGACAAGATCACGACGCCCGACGACCAGACGGTCCAGTTCCACTACAGCAAGCCCACCAGCCTCGGCGAGCGGCTCATTCTCCGCAACGGCATCAAACCAGACAAGATCTTCGGTGCGCTCGGGAAAAAGGCGCAGGACTTCTACACCGGCGGCGGCACGAACTCATCGGACGCCGGCAAGGCGCTCGTCGCCGAGATGAACGCATTCCGTCCTGACAAGCCGTACTCGGTCGGCCCTTACAAGGTCGACCCCGCGAGTGTCACCGCCGCGCAGCTCACGATGGTCCGCAACACCGGCGGGCTCTTCGCCGACAAGGTGAACTACGACAAGGTCGTCGTCTACCAGGGCGAGACCGCCGAGATCACGCCGCTGGTGCTGAACGGCGACGTCGACTACGCGACGCACGGCTTCCCGCTCGCGACCGACAAGGCCTTCCAGGACAAGGGCTACAAGATCGTCCGCGGTCCGATCTTCACCGGGCCGGCTCTCTACTTCCACTGGGAGAACGCGCCCGAATTCCAGGACAAGCGGCTGCGCCAAGCGGTCGCGATGGCGTTCAACCGCGACGAGGCCGGGAAGATCTTCTACGGGTCCTCGGCGAGGGCGCCGCAGTACATGGTCGGCTTCGCCGACAGCCTCGTGAAGAACTGGACCACCGATCAATCGAAGTTCAACTCGTACGCGTTCGACGCCGCGAAGGCCGATCAGCTCATGAAGGACGCCGGCTACGCGAAGGGAAGCGACGGCATCTACGCGAAGGGCGGCAAAGCTTTGGCGTACGAGCTCTACTTCCCCAGCGACTTCCAGGACTGGGCCGCGGCCGCGACGTACACGGCGGACGCGCTCACAAAGTTCGGCATCAAGGTCACGGCTCGCGGCGCGATCCGCTCGACGCAGCTTCCCGACACCAACGCCGGCAAGTTCACGATCGCGATGAACCCGTGGGGTACTGGCAACCCTCACCCGCAGCCTTCACTGGTCCGGCCCTTCCGCGAGTTCAGCAAGGATGCGCCAGGCGGGGGCATGAAGTACCCGCTCACGCAGACCTACTCAGGTGGGTCGATCAACTTCGACACGGTGCTCGACGACGCGATCACGGGTTTCGACACCGCGAAGCAGAAGGATCCGATCCAGAAGATCGCGCAAGCCTTCAACGAGCTGCTTCCGTGCATTCCGATCTATGAGCGACTCAACAACAACCCGATCAACGACAAGGCTCGGACCGCCGGTTGGCCAGGCCTCGACGACAAGATCTACCAGCAAGGCGGCGGGGACAACTTCGCGATCGTCATGATCATGGACGGCACGCTTCACAAGATCTGATCCGCGCGTGAACAACGACGGCGATCTCGCGGGATTCCCCGAGATCGCCGTCGTGGTTGGTGGCGGGATGAGCTCCGACGGCACGCCCAGCGCATCGACGGCGGCCCGCGCGCGAGCGGTGGCACAGCTGGCTCGGCACCGGCCGAGCATGGCGATCATCGCGTCGGGAAGCCACGGTGAAGGGCCTCCACCAGCACGCACCGAGGCCGCG
>Ga0209056_10008289_pt1 | contig 10660 bp, 9 predicted proteins | sample GraSoiAngelo_114_FD_185876 | JGI IMG/M metagenome (GOLD analysis project Ga0209056, IMG submission 185876) | Grasslands soil microbial communities from the Angelo Coastal Reserve, California, USA - 14_0903_13_40cm (SPAdes) (version 2) | ecosystem: Environmental > Terrestrial > Soil > Grasslands ...
CACGGACCTCACCGACGGGAAAACGTGGACGGCGCAGCACGCGCAGTCATTGAAACAGGCGAAACTGCTCACCCAAGGATTTATCCGCGACTATCCCGGCTCCTCAGAAAAAGGATTGTTGTTCATAGGACCTTCCGGCGTTGGAAAAACGCATCTTGGTGTTGCGGCGCTGAAAGAACTGATTCAGCGCGGGCACGCGGGATTGTTTTGCGACTACCGGGAACTGCTGAAGGAAATTCAGGCGAGTTACAACCCGGCGAGCGAATCCACGGAAATGAAAATTCTCGAACCGATTCGCACCGTGGAGATTCTTGTACTGGATGATCTTGGCGCGAGCAAGCCGTCAGACTGGGTGCGCGACATCGTAGGGATTGTCTTGAACGCCCGGTACAACGAAAACCGGACGACGATCATCACGACCAATTATCTCGATAACCCGGCTACCGAAGGCGAGACGGCGCGCCTTCCGAACGGCAAGCTGATTTTGCCGACGCGCGAAGATTCCCTGGAGCAGCGCATCGGATCCCGCATGCGCTCCAGACTCTACGAGATGTGCCGCACCGTGGAGGTCTCCGCACCGGATTTTCGCCGCGAAAAGACGCAGGCCGGGCGCGCGCGCGCGTGACCCTTACTTCGGGGAGGACTGTCAATGTCGAGCAAGAATCTTGCAACTGCCCTGTTATTTTGCCTGTTGGCATCGACTCGCAGCGTTTGCGCGCAAACTCCAACGCCAGCAGGGACGCCATCGGAAACTTTCCGGGATCCGTTCACCGTGAAATTTCAATTCGACGACAAGCACAAGGTTGAACGGAGGTTCGACAAGACACCCTACGTGTCGGAGAAGACGGTTCATGTATTTCCGGGTGAGGAGTTCGGGATAAATGTAAGACGCGAAGGGGAGGAAATCATCGAAATATCGTATCAGCCGGATCTCAAGAAGGCCGACTTGGAATTCAAGTTCGAGGTTCGGAAGCTAGGCAAGCAATCCATAATGATGCTGACGATCCAGAGCCACTTGGACAAAATGCTCATTATGGAGGCCGCGATGCTGCTTCCCGAATACAAAGAGCCGGTCAAAACCAGCCTGGCTCCAGTTTTGCCTCGTTTGATGGGAATGGAAACATGGCCACAGCCGATAGTGAAGCTGGAGCTGAGGATTCAGCGATTGGCTGCCGCTCCGAAGGGTCTCGCGGGTACTCCGCAATAAGCATGAGCCCTTTGTGGCCAGCCGGGCAAGCGCATAAGACGCACAAGGATTTTCCTTTTCATTGAAGACGAGGAATGCCCCGAGGAACCATCGTCGCAACGCTCGGAGTTTGCGAACGGGCACGGCAGCGATGAAGGCGCGAGCACGAAAACCACTGAAAGAGCTGAAAAATTGAGTCCGTTTGAAAATTGCAGATTGATTGACACGAGCGCGACGCGGCGAGTATCCTTGCAAGGTTGCAGCGTTTTCGACGCCCGCAGCATCTGTGTCCCAAGTAACCGCTCTGCGGTGAACCTCCTTGCACTAAACCCTTGTAGGGAACCAGCAAGGAATTTATTCGACTGAACGGGGGCCGCATTGCGGCTGCCCAAACGAAGTCATCTTCCGGAGGCCAACAACCATGTTTTCCGACCACGACAACCTGTCCAATGCGGCTGCCGCCGCTCCAGCACCTGAATCCGAACCTGCTCCGAACAGCGCGAACCCAGAAACGAACGCGACGGTGGAAAGCGCGGCTGAACCTGTTGCTCGCCCCACCAGCGAACCTGCCGAGGCCGTGAATGCCGCGCAGGAAACTCCTGCGGCATCCGCTTCGGAAGAGGCGAAGCCTGCCGCGGAAACGCACGCGGCGGACCCGGAAACCACGGCTGCGGCCGAGGAAGCTGCCGGCTCGGAAGAGATGAGCAAGCTGCTGGAGGAGTACGACGAGAAGCAGGAAGCGGCTGCGTCGAGCGAGGTGATCGAGGTCAAGGTTGTGGCGTACACGGAGCACGGCGTCGTCGTGGATCTTGGCGGAAAGACCGAAGGGCTGGTGCCCGCGGCGGAATTCTCGGACACGGAGATTCCTCGTCCCGAGCCGAACAGCATGATCGAAGTGCAGAGGACCGGGGAACACAAGGATGGCTTCACCATTCTGTCCTACTTGAAAGTGCTGCGCCGGAGGACCTGGGAGAAGATCGAGGCGGCGTTCAAGGCCAAGGAAACGATTACGGGCAAAGTGGTGGACCGCATCAAGGGCGGTCTCGTGGTGGATATCGGGGTACGCGCGTTCCTTCCGGGATCGCAGTTTGACTTGCGGCCAACGCAGAACCTGGACGCTCTTGCCGGCACGGAAGTGCAGGTGCGCGTCACGAAACTGAACCGCCGCCGCGGCAACGTGGTGGTGAGCCGCCGCGCGCTGCTCGAAGAAGAACTGCATGCCAAGCGCGGCGAACTGATGGAGAAGCTGAGCGAAGGCCAAGTCGTGCACGGGCACGTGAAGAACGTAACCGAATACGGTGCGTTCGTGGACCTGGGCGGAATCGACGGCCTGCTGCACCTGACGGATTTGAGCTGGGGCCGCGTGAAGCACCCTTCGGACGTGGTGAAACCGGAACAGGAACTCGACGTCATCATCCTGAAGTTTGACAAGGAAAAGCAGCGGGTATCGCTCGGCTTGAAACAATTGATGGCCGATCCCTGGGTGGGCGCCGCGGAGAAATATCCGGCGGGCGGAAAAGTGAAGGGCAAAGTCGTCGGCGTGGTGGACTACGGCGTGTTCGTCGAGCTGGAACAGGGCATCGAAGGGCTGGTGCACGTTTCCGAGATGAGCTGGAACAAGAAAGTCACGCATCCTTCGAAGCTGGTGAAAGTTGGCGACGAAGTGGATGTCGTGGTGCTGGACATCAAGCCAAGCGATCGCCGCGTTTCGCTGGGCCTCAAGCAAGCGCAACCAGATCCGTGGCTGTTGACCGCGGAAAAGTATCCCGTGGGCACGGTGGTTACGGGCAAGGTTCGCAACATCGCGGAGTTCGGCGCGTTCATCGAAATCGAGGATGGCTTCGACGGGCTTGTGCATGTGGGCGACGTGAGCTGGACCGGGCGCGTGAAAAACCCGCACGAGGTTTTCAAGAAGGGCGAAGATATTACCGCGAAGGTGTTGAAGATCGATCCGGAGAATCGCCGTGTGTCGCTGGGCATCAAGCAGGTAAACGACATTTGGGGCGACTGGTTCAAGCAGCACAAGGTCGGGCAAATCGTGAAAGGCAAGGTTTCGCGCATCGCCACGTTCGGCGCGTTCGTCGAACTGGGCGAGAACATCGAAGCGCTCTGCCACAATACGGAGATTGAGGAGCGCAAGCGCCGCGACGAAGGCCACTCGAGCTTCCGTCCCACAACGGGCCCGCTGAAGTCCGCGGGGCCGCTCGAACCAGGCAAGGAATACGATTTCAAGATCATCAAGATCAGCCCGGAGACGCGGCGCATCGGCTTGAGCTACCGCGCGGCGGCAAAACAGATCGAACGCAAAGAGATTGAACAGTATCGTTCGACGTCGACCTCAAAGTCCTCATCGACGGCGACGATTGGGGACGCGCTAAAGTCCAAGCTGTCGGCCCGGTAATCGTTTCGCAAAAAGGGTCCTTGGGGATCACCGTTACAATTTCATTTACCTGCGGGTCATTTTAATGATAGGAAGGGGGGCAATCCGGCGAAGGGCCAGCCCCCATAAGCCGTTTCGTTTCACAGCGTAAGGCAACCGCAGAACGGTTGACGAGCTGAAGCGGTCTGTTCGCAGGCCGCACGACGAGGCATAGCAACGATGACCAAGCAACCAACACTTACCAAGGCGGACCTCATCGAAGAGGTCTTGAACATCACGGAGCTCCCCCGCAAAGAGTCTGAGACCATCGTCGAAACCATTTTCGACAGCATTATCGGGGCCTTGCAAAAAGGCGAAAAGATCGAGATCCGCGGCTTTGGCAGTTTCCGCACCAGGCACCGCCGCGGGCGCGTCGGACGCAATCCGAAGACCGGCGAAAAAGTCGAAGTGCCGGCGAAGAAAATTCCCTTCTTCAAACCCAGCAAGGAGCTGAAGGATTTTGTGAACAACTCCGAGGCCCAGGCCTCCGCGGCCGGGGACGCAACAACACGCGCCTAGCTCGAGCCGCTTCAACTCACCGAACAGTTTCAACCCACATTGAAAAAGCGGGCACGCTGTTTCAGGTTGCCTGAACGGCGGCGTGCCACTTCAGCGCCCGTTCTGCGTTATGCTGTGCGCGCAGCTATTAAAGCGAAGGATTCGTTGCGATGGACTATATCTGGACTCCGTGGCGCTACCAGTACATGAAGGAAGTGACCGGCGGGAAGCAGCCGGAATGCATTTTTTGCGATGCGCTGGCGAGGAAGAATGACGCCGAGACGCTGATTGTTCATCGCGGCGCGAAGGCGTTTGTGATTCTGAACCGGTTCCCCTACACGTCGGGGCACGTTATGATCGTCCCCTACGAGCATGTGGCGGAACTGCACTTGTGTGATGCCGAAGCGCTGAGCGAGATGATGCGGCTGGCGCAGCGAGTGGAAACAATTCTGCGCGATAATTACAAACCCGATGGCATGAACCTGGGAATGAATCTGGGACGCGCTGCCGGCGCTGGTGTGCTCGGGCATTTGCACCTTCACGCATTGCCTCGCTGGATGGGCGATTCGAATTTCATGACCGTAGTCGGAGAGACGCGCGTTCACCCGGAAGACCTTTCGACTACTTACGAACGACTCTCGAAGGCGCTTGCCTGATCTAACAGCGTGGGCAAGGCGCGCCCGGATTCCGAATTCGTATCAGTTTTTGCCGAAGAGGAGTCGCTGACGGTGGATCTCGAGCTGACCGAAGAACAGAAGCTGCTGCAAAAGAGCGTGCGCGAGTTCGCGGAATCGGAAGTGCGGCCGCTGGCGAAAGAGCTGGATGAGACCGGGCGTTTCCCGCGTGAACTTTTCAAGAAAGCAGCGGAACTGGGTTTGACGGGCGTGGCGTTTCCCGAGTCCGAGGGCGGGGCGGGCTTTGACCACGTCGCGTACACCATTGTGATTGAAGAGATCTCGCGATGCTGCGCTTCCACCGGCGTGATTCTTTCGGTGCAGAACTCGCTCTATTGCGATCCCATTTACCGTTACGGAACGGAAGAGCAGAAGAAGAAATTCCTGGCGCCGTACGCGCGGGGAGAAAAAATCGGCTGTTACGCGCTTACCGAGCCGCAGGCGGGTTCGAATGCGGCGGCGCTGCAAACGAAAGCCGTGAAGAAGGGCGGCGCGTACGTAGTCGATGGCACAAAAGCATGGATTACCAACGGCGGAGCGGCAGACGCGGCGATTGTGTATGTGAACACGGACCCGGCGAAGGGCGAAAAAGGCATTACCGCGCTAGTCGTGGAAAAAGGCACGCGGGGTTTCAAGGTTGGCAAAGAAGAAAAGAAACTGGGGATCAGCGCCACGGCGTGCAGCGAACTCGTTTTCGCGGATTGCGAAGTGCCTGTTACAAACCGCATCGGGAATGAAGGCGAGGGCTACAAAGTCGCACTTTCGACTCTGGACGGCGGGCGTATCGGCATCGCCGCGCAGGCCACGGGCATAGCACAGGGAGCTTTTGAAGCGGCGCTGAACTATTCGCAAGAGCGCATGGCCTTTGGCCACCCGATTTCGCAGTTCCAGGCCATCCAATTCATGCTGGCGGACATGTCCACGCAAATTGACGCCGCGCGGCTGCTGATCCGCAAAGCGGCGTGGAAGTATGACACCGGAGCCCGCTTCAGCATGGAGGCGGCAATCGCAAAATTATTTGCGAGCGAAATGTCGACGCGCGTCACGCACAAGGCGATTCAAATTCACGGCGGCAACGGCTACAGCCGCGAGTATCCCGTCGAACGCAACTACCGCGATGCCCGCATCACAGAAATCTACGAAGGCACCAGCGAAATCCAGCGCCTCGTGATTTCTTCCTGGGTTCTAAAATCCTGAGCGTTCAAGAGAGAATTTGTGAGAATAAAGACTCAATTCTCCTGGCGGTTTTTCTTCCTGACGATAACCTGCCTCCTTTGGGCAGCGGGTTGCGGGTTCTGTGGAAACGAAATCGGCTACGAGGAATACAGCCCGGATAGAAAACTGAAGGCCGTAGTTTTCGAGAGGGATTGCGGCGCTACGACAGGTTTCAGCACTCAGGTTTCGCTGCTAGGAGGCGCTGAAAAACTGCCCAACGAAGCTGGGAATGTATTCATTGCCGATGGAGATCCAAAAATCCGGGTACAATGGCAATCGAACAATGAAGTGCTTGTAAAATTCCCTCCAGGAACAAAGGTTCATCTTAAACAAAACCAGGTGGCTGGGGTTTCAGTGCGCTACGAAGACTGAGCCATTTTATCCTTCTCACATTATATGTGGAGCGCTACTACGGAAGCTCCATAGTATTCTGATGGTGTGTTGGAACTCGATTGCGGACTTGATTTCGATACAACGCTCGCCGGGCAGGACTTCTTCCCTGCTCTGCCGCCTCAGGCAGCGGTTTGCATGATTGAATCACGCGAAGAAAAAGCCGAGCCGTTCCTGATTCGAACGCAGAATTTGCAGCGGCGTTTGCAACGGCTTCTCGGTCCGGTGGATCCGGCAAGCAAGCGGCTGAACCTGCGCGACTTCGCGCGTGGCATCCGCTATCGGCTGACCGGCTCGCCGTTCGAACAAATCTTCACGTATTACCAGCTCGCGAAGGATCGTTTTCCGAAGCGCTACCGCGACCTGACGCGCTTGCGTCCCGCCGCCGTCCTCAAAGTGAATTTGCGCAATGCTTATCCGCGCTGCTACGTCACCCGCCGCATTCCGGTGGACGAATCGGGAGTGCCGACGGGCGGCGCGTACTACGGCCCGTTTGCCTCGCGCCGGTCCGCGCTAGCTTTTTCCGAACGCGTCCTCGATTTGTTCAAAGTGCGGCGCTGCCAGATCAAAATCCGCCGCGATCCAAGTTTCCCGGGCTGCATTTATTCCGAAATGAAGATGTGCCTCGCGCCCTGCTTCGCGGGGTGCAGCAAAGAGGAATACGACGTCGAGGTCGAGCGGCTCGTGCGTTTTCTGGAAACGAGCGGCGGTTCGATGCGTGCTTCCATTGAAGAAGAACGCGAAAAAGCCAGCGGGCAACTGGACTTCGAGCGCGCCGCTGCGCTTCACAAGAAAATAGAGAAGCTCGACGAAGTCCTGCGCGGCCGGCCGGAACTGACGCGGCGCATACAAGATCTCGATGCCGTAATTTTACAGCGCACCGCCGAGGACCAAACGATTGGTGTTTTCGCCGTCCGCGGCGGCCGCCTGGCCGAGCCATTTTTCTTGCGCTTTGCGGAAATCGCCAGCCAGCCGCGGTCCGCCGAACAAGTCTTTCGCGAATATCTTGATCGCGAGGCAGCTTTCGCTTCCGGCGATATCGGCGAGCACTTGTGGCTCGTGGCGCGCTGGTACTACAGCAATCCCCGCGAAGGCGAGATTTTCTTCCGCGAAAAAGACTGGCCCTATCGTAGGATTCTTCGGGCCTGCTCTCGGCTCCTGGCTCCGAAGGCAAGCGCAGAGGCAAAACCTGAAACGCAGGGACCGGCAACAAACCCTGAAGGAGTGTCATGACGGAATCCGCCACCAAAGAAGGAACGACGCGGTACGCACAGAGATTTGCGGGACGCGCCTCCGCGGGACATTTTCGCGAATCGCAGCGGCTCGTGCTCTCTTCCATCGGAATCGGGACGTACCTCGGCCAACCGGATACGAAGACCGACGAAGGCTACGCGGCCGCGATCGTCGCGGCGGTGGAGAACGGCATCAACGTGATCGATGCCGCGATCAATTACAGGTTTCAGCGCAGCGAGCGCAGCATCGGCGCGGCAATCCGGCAGCTTGCCGCGAAGGGGTTCGAACGCGAAGAAATCATCCTGTGCACTAAAGGTGGTTACCTGACGCCGGATGATTCGATGCCTGCCGACCCCAATGAATATTTTTTCCGCGAGTACATTCAGCCCGGAATTTTCAGCGCGAAGGACATCGCCGACGGCAGTCACTGCATGACGCCAAAATTCCTGAAAAACCAGCTCGGGCGCAGCCTGAAGAATCTTGGCGTCGAATGCATCGACGTCTACTACCTGCATAATCCCGAAACACAACTCGCGGAAGTCCCCAAGGAAGAATTTCTGAACCGCGTGCGCGAAGCCTTCACGTTTCTCGAATCGGCCGTGGAGGCCGGAGAAATTCAGTATTACGGAATGGCCACGTGGAACGGCTTCCGCCAGGATGCGCGGTCGCGCGACGCCATGCAGCTCGGCGAAATCGTGCAGATGGCGCAGGAGATTGCGGGGGGCCGGCACCATTTCCGGTTCGTGCAGTTGCCGTTCAATCTGGGGATGACAGAAGCGCTGACGCTGGGCAATCAGTCTGTGCGCGGCCGCGATCGGACGGTGATGGAAGCAGCCAGCGAGCTGGACGTCACGCTGATCGCCAGCGCTTCGCTGCTGCAGGGAAAGGTGGCGAAGAATCTGCCGGGATTCGTTGCGGAAGCTCTCGGGCTTAAGAACGATGCGGAGCGCGCGCTGCAGTTCGTGCGTTCGTCGCCGGGAATTTCCACGGCGCTGGTGGGCATGTCGCGCGTGGAACACGTGAAAGCGAACGCTCGATTGGTGGGCCTGCCGCCGGCCAACGTCGATCAGTTCAGCAAACTTTTTTCCCGCGGCGAAGGAGCTTGAACAAGAATTATTTTCAACACGAAGACGGCGGAGAACTAAGAAATTCGCCTAGCAATCCAGCTGGTGATAGCTCGATCGACCTGGTCAAGTTTTCCTTTGAAGAAGTGCTCGGCGCCTTCCACGACAACCAGGTGATTTTCACCCGGCAAGGACGCCACGAGCGTTTTGACTTTCTCGATCGCTCCATACTCGTCGTTCCTTCCGTGCACAAAAAGCTTCGGTTTGCTGCAGCGACTCAGAAACGAAACATCCGTGCTGTTCACTGGAAGGCCCAGGCCGATGAGTTGCGAGACTCGCGCGTCTTCGCAGCCGGCTCGCAGCCCCGCGACGCAGCCAAAACTGAAGCCCGCCACCAATAGTGGCACGGACGAAAATTCTCCGGAAAGAAAATCGAGTGCTGCTCGCACGTCGTCCTGCTCTCCACGGCCCCGATCGTGTTCGCCCTCGCTCAATCCTGCTCCGCGAAAATTGAATCGCAGCACAGGTATGCCGAGCACATCGAGCGACTTCGCGACTTGATAAACCACTTTGTTGTGCATCGTGCCGCCGAAAAGTGGATGCGGGTGGCAAACGACGGCCGCAAGCGGCGGCCGCGTCGCTGCGGACGGTGTCCAGAGGATCGCCTCAAGCCGTCCCGCGGGCCCTTTCAGGAAAAAATTGCGCGAGTCATGGGAACTACTCATCGATGAGCCTTAAACAAATTCGGAGTGTACCTTACGGAAGAGAAATGACCGAATGAACTTGGAGGCGAAACAATTCAGCTCAAACGGCAGACGCTGACATCGAGCGCAAACGTGTCGGTCGCCGGAGCAACGCGCACCACTTTCGAAGAAAATTCACCGTTCCCGGGCCACGGTTTGCGAGTGGAGTCCGCGAACTTGATTTGCAACTCCTCGCCAATCGCATACTCGCGGTGACTGCGGAACCGCAGGCTCTTCGCTGAAAAATCGATGGTCATGGCTTCCTCAAACCACGGAATCTGCGCTGGGCGCACGCGGAGCGGCACGGCAAGAGCGCGTCTCGGACTGCCGCGCCTCTCGGGTTCGCTGCGAACCGCATGCCCGTTCCATTGCCCGTCGGCGTGCTCTTCGAACTGTATGGCAACGGCAAACGTCGCGGGAGCATCACAAATGCCAAGCGCCCGTGTAATTTGATCCAATTTCGCGGAGCGCTCTGCAGCCTTGGCGTTCTCCGATTGAACTTTCTCGCGCGCATGCGTGGCGCGAATCACCTCCAGCACTTCGCTGCACCGGACGATTCGGGCAAGCATTTCCGGCTGTCCATCGCCAAGCGAAGCGTCGTATGGAAAAGTGGCCCAAAGAGGCACGCCAGCTGTATGCGGCTCTTTCGTGGAAACCAGCAAACCGCCGCGCGAAACGTCGATGGTTTCTCCTAATTCGATTTTCTGGGCAAAAGGCGTTGTCCAGCGCAGGCGAACCGGAAGGCGCATCCGCACACGGCGATGCTCGCGGCTATCCATAGGCGTAACAGTACTTGCTGCCGAGGGGGACAACCCAAAGTATATGGCTGCGGTACACAAATGGACAAGACCTCGTACTAGGACAAAAAACTTTGAATTTCGCGTTGCAGTTTGTGGAAGCGAGTGTTAGTTTTGCGCCAAACCCAGTCAGACTCAGGGAGGATAAATGAGTGACGGTGCAGACCGCCGCGAAGCGCGGCGATTCACAATGAGCCTTCCCATGCGCGTCCTGTCGCCGGTGGCAGAGGCTCGAGAGCTCGGCGCCGAGACGCGGGATGTCAGTTACCGCGGACTCTACTTCCTCGCCGACGCCAAGCTTAAGATCGGCAGCGAGATCGATTTTGTCATCACGCTTCCCGAGCAGGTTACGCAATCGAGCGATGTAAACATCCGATGCCAGGGACAGATCGTGCGAGTCGAGCCGACCGAAAACGGGCGCGTGGGCATCGCGGCAAGAAT
>Ga0209056_10008290_pt1 | contig 10660 bp, 11 predicted proteins | sample GraSoiAngelo_114_FD_185876 | JGI IMG/M metagenome (GOLD analysis project Ga0209056, IMG submission 185876) | Grasslands soil microbial communities from the Angelo Coastal Reserve, California, USA - 14_0903_13_40cm (SPAdes) (version 2) | ecosystem: Environmental > Terrestrial > Soil > Grasslands...
CGAACTTGGTGGCTATCACCACTTGCTTGCGAAACGGAGCGAGCGCTTCGCCAACGAGTTCTTCGTTCGTGTACGGACCATAAACTTCGGCGGTATCGAAAAATGTGACGCCGCGTTCAACGGCCGACCGAACCAGTGAGATCATCTCCTGTTTGTCGCCAGGCGGACCGTACGCAAAGGTCATTCCCATACAGCCCAGCCCGATAGCCGAGACTTCCAGATTACTCTTTCCTAATTTGCGCTTCTGCATGTTTCTCATTCCAACCGTTCCACAAATGTCATTCTGAGCGAAGCGAAGAATCTCGGATCATTTGTGCATCCGACTCCCTGCAGCAAAGAGATGTTTCGCTTCGCTCAACACGACAGACGATTTACGAGACGTGTTCTGCCCATCAACTTTTCTGCTCACTCTGACTTAAGAGACGCCATGTCGATGGAGAAACGGTACTTCACATCGGACTTCAGCAATCTCTCGTAAGCTTCGTTGACCTTCTGGATCGGAATGACTTCGACATCGGCGCTAATGTTATGCTTGCCGCAAAAGTCGAGCATCTCTTGCGTTTCGGCGATGCCGCCAATCATGGAGCCGGAGAGACTGCGTCGCCTGGGGATGAGACCGAATGCAGGAACGCGTAAGGGCTCCGCCGGAGCGCCGACGAGTGTAAGATTACCGTCCACGCCGAGTAAATTGATATAGGCGTTGATGTCGTGATCTGCTGAGACGGCGTCGAGGATGAAATCGAAGCTGCCAGCGTGCTTCTGCATTTCGTCGGCGTTACGCGAGAGAACGACTTCGTCCGCACCGAGGCGGAGCGCATCTTCCTTTTTGTTAGGCGAGGTACTGAAGACGATGACGTGTGCTCCGAGCGCATGAGCAAATTTTACGGCCATGTGGCCGAGTCCGCCGAGGCCGACCACTCCAACTTTCTGGCCTTTGCCAACGCCCCAGTGATGCATGGGGGAATAGGTCGTGATTCCAGCGCAGAGCAGCGGCGCGGCTCCGGCTGGATTGAGGTTGGAGGGGAGGCGCAGAACGAAATGTTCATCGACCACGATGCTTTCTGAGTAGCCGCCATAGGTCACGCCTCCAAGGTGCTTGTCCGGGGAATTAAAGGTGAGCACCATGTTCGGGCAGAACTGCTCGAGACCAGCTTTGCAATGCGGACAGGTACGATCTGAATCGACCATGCAACCGACCGCGACGAGGTCGCCGGGTTTGTACTTTGTAACTGCCGAGCCAACTTTCGTCACACGTCCCACGATCTCATGACCGGGCACGATCGGATAGTTGGTCGGCATGAACTCGCTCCACTCGTTCCTGACGGAATGCAGATCGGAGTGGCAAATGCCGCAGAACAGAATTTCAATTTGCACATCGCGTTCGGTCGGTTCACGACGGTTTATCTTGGTGGAAGCAAGCGGCGATGTTTCACTGGCAGCGGAGTAAGCTTTCGCGTTGTAGGTAGTTGGATGCATGGTTGATGTTATCTCCTTTTATAAAGAATCGAATTGATGGTTTCACCCAATTTATCGATCACGATCAAGTCGCGTCCGTGCGCGTGCGTGGGATTTTGTGATGCCACGCCAGAGTCAATCCCAATTCCCTCTTTCAGGTGAAAATCAAAGCGCGCAATCCGGCGTCGCGCGTAGTTATCGGATTGCCCAGCCCTCAACTCTCAGCTATCAACCATCAACTTTTTCGCTATGAAATCGCTCACTGAACATCTTTGGTTCGAAGTGCCGGAACGACGCGGGTTCATCAACATCACACCGAAGATCGAGGATCTCGTTCACCGCAGCGGCGTAATTGAGGGGCTTTGTTTGGTCAACGCCATGCACATCACCGCCTCGGTGTTCGTCAACGATGACGAGCCGGGGCTCCATCACGATTACGAGATGTGGTTGGAAAAATTAGCGCCGCACTCTCCGCCCTCTGCCTATCAGCATAACCGAACCGGCGAAGACAACGCTGACGCTCATCTCAAGCGTCAGATCATGGGCCGGGAAGTCGTCGTCGCAATCACCAATGGCAAACTGGATTTTGGACCGTGGGAACAAATTTTCTACGGTGAATTCGACGGGCGAAGAAAAAAGCGAGTGCTGGTGAAAATAATCGGAGAATAGTACCCGCTCTCAGCAGAAGAACGCGCCACAGTCGAGGATGCCGTAGCCTTACTGCCGGTCCCAGGACAGGCCTTCGCTGAACATTTTCACCTCGCTCCCTCCATTCTCCGGCTTCACGAAAATAGTTAGCGTTGCGTTACCGCGCTTCCGCTTAAGGATCGAGGACTGCGGCTGGACCATATCCCTACCGTCGTTCAATGCGGCCAGAAAACAGCGCCGATTCGAAATTTTATTGGAAAGACAATTGAGTGTCCGAAGATCGATCGGGCATTCGTCGCAAAGACGGGAGCAAATCCGCGTCGCGCCATCGCACCAAATAATGTCCAAATTCACGCACCAAAAAAAGATCGGCGCAAAGAGGGTGGCGGCTGGCGCTCGTCCTTTACACCGATCCAAACTTTCCACGCGGACTAAATTCTTTGCGACCGCTGGAGTGTCGTTGGCTGCCGGCGCCTTATCAGGCACCGACCTCGCTTTCGGACAGAGCAGCGAAGAGATCATACCGTTCGCCTATCATGCGCCGCAAAATGCGCTTGATGATCTGAAACAACGTCTGGCGCAAACACGTTGGCCTGAGCCCGAAACGACTAACGACTGGTCGGAAGGCGTTCCCCTCGAAAAGTTGCGCGCTCTCGTCGACTACTGGCGCACCGATTACGACTGGCGGCGCCGTGAGAAAGCGTTGAATCGTTTTCCACAATTCCGCACTAAGCTCGATGGTCTCAGCATTCATTTCATCCACGTACGATCGAAACATCCGAACGCGCTGGCGATTATCCTCACCCATGGATGGCCCAGCACGATGCTGCTCTTTCGAGACGTAATCGAGCCACTGACCGATCCAACGGCCTATGGCGGAAAAGCAGAGGACGCGTTCGACGTGGTTGTGCCATCGCTGCCCGGATTCGGCTTTTCTGAAAAACCTGCTGAACGCGGCTGGAACGCGCAGCGCACCGCGCGAGCCTGGGCTATCTTGATGCAGCGTCTGGGTTACAAACGATACGTCGCGCAGGGCGGAGACTGGGGGGCTTTCGTGACAACGGCAATGGCGCAACAACGCCCGCCCGGCCTGGTCGCCATTCATCTTAATTTCCCACAAGTGGTGCCGGATCGTATTCCGGGAAAGCTGACTCCCGATCAACAGCAAGCGGTGGAAATCCTGAACCGTTTCCGCGATGAGGGTTCAGGTTATCTTATGATGCAGTCAACGCGTCCTCAGACGATCGGCTATGCGCTGACGGACTCGCCTATAGGTCAGGCCGCTTGGATCTACGATATTTTCAACGCCGGCACCGGAAATAGCGGGGATCCGGAAAAAGCGATCAGTCGGGATAATATACTCGACGAGATCACCCTTTATTGGTTGACAGGGACCGCCGCTTCCTCGGCTCGATTCTACTATGAGCAGCGTGCGCTGCAGGGAAAAAGCAACAACTCTGGCCGCGTGGACCCCCCAGTTGGAGTGAGTCTTTTTCCTCACGACCTCCCCGCTCCTCGCAGTTGGGCGAAAGAGGTCTATCCAAATCTCTTTTACTGGCACGAGCTCGACCAGGGAGGCCATTTCGCCTCACTCGAGAAGCCAGATCTCTTTGTCGAGGAGCTAAGAACGTGTTTCCGCAAGGTACGCCAGACAGATCATCCCGAGCCAATCCAATAGAAGGGAGTTACGATGCCAGAAGAGTTCCTAGCTGAACTCATCCGAACCTATTTGAAGGCCTAACAAAACATCGATCAGCGGTCGAATCGACCCTTAGCGACGATTTCACCTTTACCAGTCCCTACGACGACCACATTGATCGTGCGACTCACCTGAATTCTACCTGATTAGCATCCGGCCTTCGCTACCGCCTGCTCCATCGCGCGTTTCGCATCCGTTTCGACTGGCTGCCAGTGAGCTACCACGAGTCGTTCGAAACCTAATGCGAGCAGTGCGCTCATGGAACGAGCAAACGCTCTCTCGTCGCGGATTACGAACAAACGATAGAAGGAACTAATTCCAAATAATCGCGGCAGACGCATGACATGCCGCACAAAAAAACGCGGCCACCCGGAAGTCTCCTTTGGAAAGGAAAAAAACAGGTCAGCCAGCACGAGTGTGCGCGACCGCCGATGAAACAAAGCGTGCTCATTCATCCGCACTCCGTCGATGCGCAGCACATCAATCTCGCCATCCCAATCTTGAGGTGGAGGCAATAAAGGTTCCGTCTGCACTCCGCTTGCCTTCGCGAAACCATCCGGAGCGAGATAGGGAATATTCGGCAGCGCCGCCCGAGCTTGTTTCGCAAACGTGTCATGCATCAAGGTCGCTTCCACTAACCAGCTTGGTTCACCGAAGCGCCTGATTGCTGCAATCTCCTGCTCAGTGAATGGCGCTGTGGAATGAACCGCGACTCGGCGGTCCGCGAGTCGCAGCAAAGTCACATTTCGCATGAAGTCGATCCCAAGCGTCCGCCACGGAAACGACATCAGCACCACATCGTCAGCGATTCGGCGCTCATTCATCGCGATTGCCGAAGAATAATTGCCAATCCACGCTCCTTCAATCGTTCGGCATCATAAGCCGCTTACGACGCAACTGACTTCGACGTCCATTCTGCTTTCCATTTTCTACCTTCTACCTTCTACTTTCTCCAGCTGTACCCAGATGAATCTCATATGACGCGCGCCGGCGCACCGACCTTCATGGGTCATCCCAAAGGTCTTTTCTATCTCGCCTTCACCGAAGCGTGGGAAAGATTTTCCTACTATGGAATGACGGCGCTGCTCGCCCTCTTCATGGTGAATCAGTTGTTGCTGCCCGGACATGTCGAGCACATCGGTGGATTTTCTGGATTCCGTGCCGCGGTGGAATCGGTCGTCGGCCCGCTCTCAATCCAGGCGCTCGCTTCGCAGATTTTCGGGCTCTACTCCGGTTTCGTTTACTTCACGCCGCTGCTCGGCGGCATGATCGCCGATCGCTGGATCGGACAACGCAATGCTGTCGTGATTGGCGCTCTCTCGATGAGTGCCGGTCATATAGCGATGACGTTTGACCAGTCATTCCTCCTCGCCCTGCTACTGCTCGTTATCGGCTCAGGTTTCTTGAAGGGTAACATTTCGGCGCAGGTAGGTGCTCTTTATCCACCGGAAGACGAATTACGGCGGACCCGCGGTTTCGTCATTTTCAGTACGGCAATCAATATCGGGGCGGTCGCCGGACCTTTGCTCTGCGGTGTGCTCGCACAGGTTTATGGCTGGCACTACGGCTTCGGCATCGCCGCGATCTTCATGCTCCTTGGCCTTGCCACTTATCTCTACGGATACCGCTATCTGCCGGCGCGAGTGGAGCGGCGCAAGTTCGAGGGTACTCGACTCACCGCCGCCGAGCGGCGCATCGTATATGCGCTCATCGCCGTGATGATCATCACCATCTTCCAGTCGACGGCGTTCTATCAGGTCTTCGACGTAAATCCGATCTGGATTCAACAGCATGTCGCGCTCGATGTTGGCGGCTTTCGAATCCCGGTGCCCTGGTTCCAATCGATCAACTCGGTTTCAAGCGTCTTGTGCGTGCCGCTGGTGTTCTGGATCTGGCGTCGCCAGGCGATGCGGCGTCGAGAGCCTGACGACCTGGCAAAGATCGGCATCGGCGCCTGGATCACGGCTGCGAGCAACTTCATTCTGGTGGCAGCAATTATTGCTTCGGGCGGCGCGCCTGTTCATCCGGTCTGGCCATTCCTCTATAGCACGGGACTTGGAATCTCCTTCCTTTACTATTGGCCCACGCTTCTCGCCTTGGTTTCGCGGGCCGCGCCGGCCAAGGTGAATGCAACCTTGATGGGACTCGCCTTCATGAGTCTGTTCATTTCGAACAACTTGATTGGTTGGATCGGCGGCTTCTACGAGAAGATGACGCCTGCGCAGTTTTGGGCAATGCACTCGGCCATCGCGGTCTGCGGCGGTCTTCTTGTCGTGCTCTTCGGTCGTCGCCTCAGTCGGACTCTCTACCGGTCGCCTCAGTAATCGAGAACATCGCTGGTATCATAAGCCGCTTACGATGCATACTAACTTCGACGTTGAGCGTTGGGCATTTTCCGATAATCGATCCGCTCATCATTCGTCACTTCTGATACTGTTCATCGCTAACGTGCTCTATCCACTCAACCGCCTTATTCAGCGCTTCCTGAATAGCGATATGAGTCATCGCGGTCGTCGGCGTAGCGCCGTGCCAATGCCTTCAACTAACAACCGCTCAACGGCTGTGAGCCACTCCGCTTAATTTCATTCTGCGCTCTAGATCTAGCAAACCGCGTATAGCACCGGCATAACGACTGCCAGCTGCGTTTAGGCTTGAAACTGTTCGTTCATCCAGGTTATTCCTTTGTGCCATGACTCGACAACTCATCATCTCCATGGGTCTGAAATCGGTCGGATACGACGCAATCGCTCGCGTGCTTGAGGTAGAGCTTCAAAGCGGGCCGGTCTCCCGCTATTTTGACGTACCTCGGCCAGTGTATGAGGCGTTGATCTCCGCACCATCCAAGACTCAATACTTCAACGACAACGTGGTAGGGAAGTACGAATCTCGCCCGATCGGCTAGTGCTATTGTTCGGTGGCGCGCGCCGGCTCTGAAGATCCACTTCTTTTGATTTCCCAGCAGGAGCGCCGCATAGCTCAGCAGATAAGCGCTCACCGATCGCTTCGGCTAGGATTTCTAGGGCTCTTCCACAGATGCATCACTGCGTAGCTGCGCCACGGACGCCAGGCCTGGGAAATTTCTTCCGCCTGTTTCGTGCTCACTCGGCCGAGGCTGTTGCGCACCGCAATGTCTTCTTTCGGAAAAGCATCCGGCCAACGTGAAGCGCGCATGGCGATGTAATGCGCCGTCCATTGGCCGATGCCTGGCAGCGCGGTGAGCTGCGCGATGTCGGCTTCGGGATTGGCTCCGGCATCGAGTTTTAACGAGCCGGCTTGGAATGCCTGCGCTAAAGCAAGGATACTCGCCGCGCGCGTCCCTACGATTCCGAGCCTCGCGATGTCGCTTACGCTGGCTTTGGCAATGCGCGCGGCGAGCGGCGAGAGTCTTGTGAGCTCAGAAAACGGCGTCCGGATTTTTTCACCAAACGCTTCAGCGAAACGGCCCGCGATCGTCGTCGCGGCTTTCACTGTGATTTGCTGTCCAAGAATCGCGCGGATGGCCATTTCGAAACCGTCAAACGCGCCGGGCACGCGCAGACCGGGATTCTTCGTCACGCTTTTTTTCAAAAGCTTGTCTTTCATCAAATGCGCCGCGATCAGATCCGGCCGCGCCGTGAGGTCGAACAAGTTGCGCAGCCTGCCTAACAACGCCGGGAGGACCGGCGCAAGCGTATGCGTGAACTCGACCACGAGCCCGCGTTTTTCCGGCGCGTGCGTGACCTTGATCCAGCCGGTGCGTTTGCCTAACTGAACCGTGCGCGCATAGCTGTCTGCGGTCACGAATTCCACATCTCGAATCATGCGAGCACTGAGGAATTTCAGGATTTCCTGCCAATCGTACGGCGGCCGGTAACTCAGTTGCAAAGTCGAGGTGCGGCCTGCGTCGATCGCTTCGTGATGCTCGGCCGCGCGTTTGCGCAGATGACTTGGCGGCATACGATAATGCGTGCCGAAAGCGTCGTTGAAACGACGCAGGCTGGAGAAGCCACTCGCGAACGCGATTTCAGTGACGGGCAATTTTGTTTCGGTGAGTAACTGTTTTGCCAGAAGCAAACGCCGCGTCTGCATCAGCTCGATTGGCGACACGCCAAGTTCCTTCTGCACAATGCGCCGCAACTGACGCGAGCTGATCCCAAACTCCGCCGCAATTTCCTCCAGCCCGGCGCCCTCATCGATTAGTCCTTCATCGATGCGACGCGTAATGAGGTGGGCGACGCGATTCGCGTTATCGATCGGCGCCTGGCCCGGCGCCAGTTCCGGCCGACACCGCAGGCACGGACGGAACAATGCTTTTTCCGCGGCGCACGCGCTTTCGAAGAAACGGCAATTTTTCTGCAGCGGTGTTTTCACTGGACAGATCGGGCGGCAGTAAACTCCGGTGGAGGTGACGCCAACGAAAAAGATCCCGTCGAAGCGAGGATCGCGAGAGGTCAGAGCGCTATAGGCAGCGTGACTGTTGATCATCCCTTACCATAAACCATGGTCGGCGCGGATACTGGCCAGTTTCGGACATGAGATTATTTTAAGTTTGATGTCCGAAAACGGCCAGCGTGGTTCAAAAAACGCCTCATCTTAAGGAAATGAAAACGACAAAAGACAAGCACGAGACTTATTCATACAAAACCATGAAGTCTCCCGTCGGCCGGCTGAAATTGGTGGCGAGCGAGCGCGGATTAGCCGCGATCCTGTGGGAAAACGACGATCCGAAACGAGTCCGGCTCGCCCCGTTGATGGAAGACAAAAATCATCCTGTGCTGCTCGCGGCCGAACGCCAACTGAACCATTACTTCGCGGGCAAACTCAAGAAATTTTCCCTGAAATTCGATTTCGCCGGAACCGAATTTCAAAAGCAAGTGTGGCGCGCGCTCGCGGCCATCCCTTTCGGCGAGACTCGCAGCTACAGGGAGATCGCAAGACAAATCGGGCGTCCAAAAGCGGTGCGAGCAGTCGGAGCGGCCAACGGAAGAAATCCAATCTCCATCATCGTCCCCTGCCATCGGGTGATCGGTGCTAACGGCAAGCTAACCGGATTCGCCGGTGGTCTGGAGACCAAAGCCTTCCTGTTGAAAACCGAATCAGGAAAGAAGCATCTACAGCGACGGTCTATGGACGCCGTTGCGTAGCTTGGGGCGAAATCTCATGACGCGCTGTGCCGTGATGCACAGCGCGGTTAACCAAACCTTCTCGATAATTGAAGTCGCATTCCTGACTCGTTAGGCGCGATATTGTTCGTCGCTGACCTTTTCCATCCACTCCACTGGCTTTCCGTTCAGCGCCTCCTGAATGGCGATATGCGTCATTGCGGTCGTCGGCGTAGCACCGTGCCAATGCTTCTCGTTAGGCGCAAACCAGATCACATCGCCCGGCCGAATTTCCTCTATCGCTCCGCCCCAATGCTGCGCCCAACCAACACCAGACGTGACGATCAACGTCTGCCCGAGTGGATGTGTATGCCAGGCGGTGCGAGCACCCGGCTCGAACGTTACGTTCGCACAGACCATGCGTGCCGGATCGGGTGCTTGGAATAGCGGATCAATGCGAACTGTGCCGGTGAACCAATCAGCTGGTCCTTTCGTGGACGCTTGAGAACCACCTCGTTTTATTTCCATCCCCTTCTCTCAACCCTCGACAATCAACTCTCAACTTCTCCGTTCATTGCGGCAGCTCCGTGCCGGCCTGCTCTGCCACCATGTACTTGGCGTACCAATCCGGCCAGTTGGCGTCTCTCTGGCCGGTGCGTTTCTCGTGCTCGCCATGAGCGGCCTCCGCACGCCGAAGCGCGCTCGCGAGATCGCTCGCCGAACCGAACGTCGTCGCTGCGGCGTCGATCCGACCGGGAAGCCGCGACGTGATCTCCTGGAGCAACCAGCCGTTGCCGTCCGGATCGCTGAATGAGGCGAACGAGCGGTAGCTGCGATGTTCGGGGTCTGGACCGCTAATCCGTCGCAGCCCGAACAGATAGGGCTCGTCCGTCCCAGCGTGCACGTCGCCCGCGTCATGGAACACCTCGCTGATCTGGACGCCGCGGCTGCGCAACTCCTCGCGGGCGGCCACGATATCGGAAACGATCAGGTACAAGCCTTGAGCGGAGCCGGGTGCCGCCGCAGTGACGTTCTTGCCGAAGATGACCGAGCACGATGAGCCATGTGGCGTAAACTGGATCACGCGAAAGTCGTTACCGGCGGCGAAGTCGGCGTCGAGCCGCCACCCAAGTTTCGCGTAGAACTGCTTCGCGCGGTCGACGTCAGAAACAGGTATGACCAAGATTTCTAGTTTCATGTCCATGATTATTGCTCCTTTTCTCTGAAGCTCGAGTTATGCGAGCGGACCCAACGCTTGCTGGTTTCCCGGCGGAAAGCGGGTGAGGTAACTCGGGCTGAGTCGCCTAACAAACTCAACGCGCAGACAGCTTGAGACCCGATGAAATACTCGGTCAAGTCGCAACTGTGCGACTTCTGACAACTCCGTGACTACTGCTGGAACGTAATCGCCGACCGAGTCGGACAGCGACGTGTCGAGGTTGTGGTGCTCAATGTCATACCGCCACCGCGCAAGATCCAGCATTCGCCGAGCGTCGAACAATAACAGATCTCGACGGTGACGCGGCTGCGATCTTTATTCAATTTTTCCCAAAGTGGATTGGATTTGTCGAAAGGGATCGGATTGTTCGCCTCATCGTGCGGAGTGAAAACGTTCGTTGATTCACCCGCCGAGAACACACGACCGCTCATGTCGCTCTCCTCACTCGGATGATATCCGGGCCCAAGAATTTTTTCGAGCACCTCGGCCCAATTCTTCACGGGTTGATCATCCACCTTCAGGATCACATGCTTAATGATCGCTGGTCCGACGCCTTTG
>Ga0209056_10008292_pt1 | contig 10659 bp, 8 predicted proteins | sample GraSoiAngelo_114_FD_185876 | JGI IMG/M metagenome (GOLD analysis project Ga0209056, IMG submission 185876) | Grasslands soil microbial communities from the Angelo Coastal Reserve, California, USA - 14_0903_13_40cm (SPAdes) (version 2) | ecosystem: Environmental > Terrestrial > Soil > Grasslands ...
CCGAGGCGTTTCCGATCAAGGCTAGCGACCATCCTGGAGTTGAGCGACTTTGTTCTATGCTGCGGCGTTAGTCACAGAACTTGCCGTCTTCAGCAGGTCGGGGAATAGGCTGACTCACGAAAGAGAGATCGCCCCGGGAATCAGATATGGCCAGAAATCAGCTTGTACGATTGACCTCTCGCCTGGTCGGCTATCTGACCTTCGTAACGTTGTGAGGGTCGGCGTTCCGGGCCATCATGCAAGCTGTGCCGAAGGTTGTGGCCACGCAACCGAAGTTAACGCGGAAGTAAATCAAGCATACAAGGAGTAACAATGGGAACATCCATGGCTCGTAGTTTTGCAAGGGTGTTGGTTTTCGGTCTTGCCGCAACAGCCTTCTTGCCGCATTCTGCGCTGGCCCAGACCAAGGGCAACGGCCTTCCGGGCGGCCAGAAGCTGCTATTCAATCTTGAAGTAATTGCTTACGACCCCTACAACTGCCCACAGGGCGACTTCACCGGTTCGAACACACACCGCATCGCGGTGAAGGCGGACGTGAACGACCTGAGTACCGTCAGTGGCGGCAGTGCGTCCACTCTCGTCAGGGTGAACGACATTATGCTAGCCCCAGCGCCATCGACAGACCCGAATTTCAGGGTATTGGCCGGCAACGCCTGTGTAAACGGGACGGCAACATTCCAACTCCCTACGAATCCTTGCAGTACCAATCTAAGCATTCCGTGCTCGATCGATACGGATCCGACCTTTCAGAATTATGAGGTCTATGGTCGTCTGGTGGGAGCGCCGCACACCGGGGTGACCGCCACAACGTGCGCGACTGACCCGGTCACGTTACTCGTTGTTTGCTCGACTGAGAGCTGGGTCTCGGTTCGGGCGAGTAAAAGTGCACCCAAATTCACGAATGTCAGCAAGCAATTGCTGAGTATCTGCCTGGATACCAATGCAGACGGTAAGTGCGATACGCGGTACGCGCTGTTCGCACCTGAGCTTACTGACTTCTTCTGGAACTGGGATACCACCGGGAAAGCTCATGCTCAATTGTTTTTCGTAGCCTTGCCAGACTAGTGGCTTGCGAGATTAAGCGAATCGGAAGATAGAGGACCAAAACCAGGAAGGGTCAGGTCACCAATTGGGTGACCTGACCCTTCCTGTGTAGATTAATGAGGTAATGATGTTGCGAGTGTCGGCTTGGCTAGCCTCTTTGCTGATCTGCATTCTGGGCGGGACTCTCGGCGTTTGGGGGCAGCCGCCTCAAAACTCTCAAAGGAACTCATTCGATTTCGGTACCCTCGGTGTCGAAGATGAGTGGCAACACACTCTTCGGTTCGAGAATAGTGGCTCAGAACCACTAGAAATTAAAGACGTGCAGTTGACCCCACCGCTGGTGGTCACTACGATGACGTCCAACGTCCAGCCCGGCAAAAGCGGCATTGTCACCGTCCGGTTGGATAGGCCCCGCGAGAACGGAGAGTTTCAAGGCACCGTCGCCGTTAACTTCAGGAGCCAACCTTCAAATCCACTAGTTTTTGAGGTCGTTGGCAAGATTGTGCCGCCCATTGAGTTCGACCCGTTACCCATGTTTTTTGTTTCCACCCAGCGCGGCCAGAACAAAACGGCCTCCATCGAAATCATTAATCATGAGCATGGAACATTCGAGATACTGCGAGCCGAGCACGCCAGTTCGCGCTTTACAACCCAATTGGAAGCGCTACAACCAGGCCGGCGCTATCGTCTGTCCCTTACGCTAAAGAGCGACGGTCCGGCGGGCCGGATGAATGACACGATCACTCTGGTGACCTCTAGCCGGGAGCATCCGTCTCTCAAGATCCAGGCGCATACAAATGTCAACGAGCGTGTCCACGTCTTTCCCGATAAGGTTGATCTCGGCACGATCAGCATCGACTACCTGAAGGCCCACGCCGAGACGGTTGAGTCTCTCTCCACAAGCGTGATCGTGTACCAGGACGGGGGGAAGGATTTCCAGATCTCCGCCACCACAGATGTTCCCTTTCTCGAACTGTCCACCTCCCAAGCCCAGCTGAAGGACCGCTTTGAGGTCCGGGTGAAAGTAGTTCCGGAGAAGCTGAAGTCAGGAGAGGTGAACGGCGCCGTTGTGGTGGTGACTAATGATCCCGAGTTTCGGCATCTGACCATCCCGGTCAGAGCTGTGATAGAGGTAGCTGATAGACCAGCCCCCTAAAATGACGATCTGGCTAGAAAGACTTTGTTTTCAGCCAAAGCGGCTTTAATTCGCTGATGCGCCGGTTCCAATTGGAAAACTCTTCCCGACCGACGGGCGAGCCTTCCCCAATCGGGGTCACGGAAGGTTTAGCGACGATATGGGAGTGATGTCTGGATGCTACTAGTAAGTCCTAAGTACATACGCCTGTCGACCTTAGAGCGCATCAGCGGCTTACGTTGCTGAGGGCACCAGTCTGTTGATCCAGTTCGCAAGAAGAAGTGCGACCTGTGTCTCCTGCCCGCTATAGTCGTGGTCTCCGTCCTCAATGATTGCAGTATCAATATGAGCAGGTCCGCCGGAGTGTTTAGCGATCAAGGCGCGCATGCGTTCGAGATCAGCGTTTGAGCCGACATCCCCCTTGGAGCCATAAAAAGCAACAAGGGGGTGTGCGGACTCGGCTAATGGCCGGTTTTGTATTTTCGATGCCATAGAAGTCATAAATGTCGTCGGGTGTCTTCGCATAATCCAGAAAGGTTCCTGCACTGAGCCGGAGATTCGGCAGAAAGTCTTGTGCGTGTCTGGCAGCGACCATCTCGGTAGCGATCTTGAGCTCATCGGCATCGCCTCTTGGAGGCCAGAGTGCAAGACCGACAGACGCTTGACCCCAACCGACCACTCGCTTATCAGTCCTCTCTGCCATATAGCGCCGGACAGCTGGTCCGCCTGCGCTATGTCCGATTAACACAACTGAGGAGTGCCCCTTCTTCTCGGCGACATCGATCCAGGCTGCGATATCTAGCGGCTCTTTGCTGGGCAAACCCCACAGAGCACCGCCCCGAAGTGCTGACCCGTCTGCGTAGTCTGCGAGCACGCAACCAATGTCATGCATGCGAGTGTTCCCCAAAACGAATCTATAACCCTGAGAGGCCATCTTCCGTGCGATGGCCACGTAGCTGGGGTAGTAGAAGTTTGCGGTAGCGCCGTGGATCCATACCACGGCAGTCGGTTTCGGCGGCTCCGGCGACGGAGAGAAGACTAAGCCGGCTTGTTTCAGATGTCTTCCGTGTGAGCCGTTACGAGCTCTTCGCTGGTGGTCCTCTGGCCTTGTTCGGGCGACGCTGGAGATTCTGGAGATTGAGAGAAAGCGCCGGAAACGATTAGCGCGGCCGTTGAAGATGTGGATAGTAGAACGTACGACGGTTCATTTTCTCTCCTAAAGCTCAAGAAACAGTCTGGAATTTCACAAGCTAGTCCCGACCGAGACAGATGAGCAATTTGATCGATCTTCGTCAACTGACGGGAAGACCACTTGTCCGAATAACCCATCTACCAACTTGATCGGCCATATAACAACGCGGCGCACTGCCTTCGACGGTGCTCACCGCTTCCTCCCTCGACGTTCTCCTTTGTGGTTACGCAAACGAGAATTGTCGAGCCCAATTCGTTTGCGAAGGAAGACGGTTGCTTGCGGGTTGTCGTTATAGCGTTCACAGGGAACGTAACCCCGCTTCTGGTAAAGGGCGATCGCGGCTTTCAAGCCGTCGTGACTATCCAAATAAATCCATTGCAGTCCTTCACTACGCGCATGTCGCTCCTGTGCATCCAACAACGCGTTCGCAATGCCGTGTCCACGGGCACGAGGTTGCACATACAGGCGCTTACACTCTCCTGCGAACGAAAAGGATTCCAGTCTCCGGAGCACGACGCATCCAACAGCTTCATGGTCCATATAGGCGAGCCACATGCCAGACGAGGTGTCGTCAATGATTTTTTGGACGACTTCGGGACTATCCTGCTGAACGACGTTGATCGCTCCGTAGTACTCCTGCAAAAGTCGTAGCGCGTCATCGTTAACTTTTGCCAGCCGAACTATTCGAGCGGCAGGCCTTTGATCTTTACTCAGAATCGAACGGACCTTCGACAGCGATACGACCACCAGATCCCGTTCAGCCGCACTAAGGGGCCGCAGCAATCTTTGTATCTGTAGGGCCGATTGCTGGTTAAGTTCGGCAAGCTTCTTTTGTCCGGTTGTGCCGAGGGTAAGCAGCTTCTCGCGACCGTCTGCCCTTGACGCTGTCTGCCGGACTAGCTTCCTCTTGGTCAAAAGCGCAAGGATTCGACTGACATATCCCGCATCCAGGCCGAGTGAGTTGCGCAGGGTAGAGGCCGTCAATTTTGGGCTTGACTCTATCTCGTAAAGGATGCGGGCCTCTGTCAGCGAAAACTCACCGTCCAAATAGCGTTTCCGCAATAGACCGAGTAGCGCCGTATAGAAGCGATTGAACTCCCGAATCGCAAAAACCTGAGCTGCATCTTTGGCCGATTCCCCAACTAATGGCATGCCCAGAAGGCTATCCTAGATAGTTGCTTTTAGCAACTATAGGGGTGGGCCGGGGTTTCAAATGAACACATGCGCATTCGTAAGTCGTTGAAGATCACCCAAGCCAATGGTTTTGGGGCTTTTCTATGGATCAGACATCCTGACCAGCGTAGCCACGATTGGCTCAACTTCATACACTGAATTATCCCGAACCACTGCGGCGCAATAGAAGTCGCAATCGTGCTTTGGTCGTCGGCGAAGGCTGGATTTCGAAGATTGTGAACCAGCCTTGATCCTTGTGAATGCCAATAGGCCGTTGCTCGAGCGGTTGGCTACTTGGGGGTGCCAAAAGATAGCCCTCCCATAAATGGTCGAGCACATCCGCCATTTGCGGACGCAAAAGACTGCTTGCACCTGCCAGGAGTGCTCCTGTCTTTACAAAATCTCTCCGCCGGGTAGCGGCGCCTTCCGATGTTCCGGTAAATGCGGAATTCGCGCGTCTTTTGGATCAGAACAGCAGCCTAGACCTGCTGACGAAGGTTCGAACGCAGCGCAAGCGAGCCATCATCATTCAATCTTTGCTGACAAGCCCACCGCACCGGATAGCGCATTCCCTTTACCTCGATCTCAGCTCTAAGTTTCAACCCTTTCCAATCTGTGACGTTCGGCAGCACGAATTGGGCCTGGCGAATCTTGCCTGGCAACGGGTAGCCGGCATCCAGACAACCGCTCTTGACCACCTTTCCGTCCTGGCTCTCCACAGTCACTCTCAACACGCCCGGCACGCCGGCAATGCCATCGTTCGCAAAGCCGACAATCAGTCCAAGGTAACTGCTGTCCTTATAGCTCCAGATGAAAGACGGCCTCACCCGATAACCAATCCGGCGATTGATTCGGTCGAATGCTGCCGGATACGCCTGGTAGTAGGTCATCAGGTTCTTTGCGCTTATCTGGTGAAAGTTCCAAAGCGACCAGTAGTTCGGCCCGATATCAATCACATGAGCGATCATGTTCTCCGCCGGGGATATCCCTTCCTGGGCTGCGCTTGGATCGGGAGGCTTACCGGGGAGGCCTTGCTCGAGCAAAGCTGCGATCCACGGCGGGCGGTTGCTGAGCGCTTCAATCTGTTCGTTCTCAATAAAAATGGTGTCGCTGCGAATCCAATTGTTGTTGCGGACCGTGCGGTCGAGCAGTTCTGAATTACCAACCCGGCTGTAGTCCGGTTGAGTATTGGTTAGCAGAGGAGTCTTCTTTAAGTACTCAAGCTGGACTTCAAGCATGTTGACCCAGGTGCGCTCCGCTGTCAGGTAATCAGGAAAAGGATTGTTCGCAAATGGCCAGGTGTGCCCTTCCCCCCAGAAGCCGTACATAAAAGTGTCAATAAACTCGATGAGCGGGTTGCCATCGAATTCCGCCGCCAATTGGCCAACCAGTTCTTTGAATGACTGCTGAAAGAAAGGATGGTCAAACCGGGGCTGATAGCGCGAATGCGGATTCTCCAAATATCTTTTAGCTGAAGCGCTGCTTTCCTGGTCGCTCAGCACCAGATCAACTTTCGGCACCTTGTCGAGAACAAAATCCGGCAGGGCCGCGGAGTGAGTATAGTCCGGAGCGCACATCTGGATTCGTAATCCGACCCGCTTGTTGTTCTTCTTTGCCAGATCAAAGACGAGCTTCAGGTAATCGGGCAACTCCAGGCGTCCGGGCCGCGGCTGCACTTCCCTCCACGTCGGGCGGATGTAGAGCTGCTGGCCCAAGGGAAATCGAACCAGATCCTCAATCGCTTGGGGAATATTATCGGACTTAATTTCGTCCGTACCCGAATCCGCCGTGATGTAAGTGACCAGTCCTTTACCATAGTTCGGCACGACATCTTCCGTAGAAGTTGTGGTCATCACCACATCGTCAGTGGGAATCACGGCATCAGGAGGATATTGAGGAAACGGCCCCTGATCAAGGCGATCGGTCACCTTTGGACCGGAGCCGAAGTCGTAGTTCCCCCAGTTGTGGGCGGGAACCTTGGCCTGCGCCTTGCCGATTCCAAGTTCTGTGGCCACAGCAACAGCGACCGTGCTTTTTAGAAAATCTCTGCGCTGCATCGGAGTTACGCCTCCTTCTCGTTCGATCTCAAAGGGCGGCACTCTTCCTGTCTCAACCGCACCTCAATGCGGTAATGAAAAACTGAACACATCACTTCCTGCCGCGATTGCTACATACTGCACGCCATCTACGGCATAGCTCATTGGCGAGGCGTGCATCATCTGGCCGGTGTTGAAGTGCCACAGCACTCGGCCAGTGCTCGCTTCCACTGCCTCGAAGGATTCGCTGTCGTCGCCAAAGAACAGTAGTCCGCCGGCGGTCGTCAGCGTCCCGCCCCAAGAGCTTCCGGACCCTATCTGAGGGTAGCGCCAAACTGTTTTTCCATCGGTCGGGGAAAGTGCCAGCAAAATCTTCTGGGCCTTTTCTGTGGGAGGACGGTCGGTGCCAGTGTTGTAAAAGGTTTGGCCGGGCTCAAATTTTCTGGCTTTTGCGAAAAAGATATCGCACCTTTCCAAGGCGATTACGTAAAACAGTCCTGTATCCGGATTGTAAGAAGGTGAAAACCAATTCGTCGCTCCGTCGATTCCCGGGCAGATGTAGGTGCCTTCCGGACCAGGAATTTGGCCGGTGAGGATGGGCCGCCCTGATGCATCAACGCCGTTGGCCCAATTCAGTCTTTGGACAAACGGCGTGGCGCGAAGAAACTTGCCATTGGTGCGGTCGAGGACATAGAAGTAGCCGTTCCGGTTGGCCTGTAATAAGAGATGCTGCGTCTTTCTGTTTTCCACCGTATCAATCAGGATTGGAGTTTCTGTCGCATCGTAGTCATACAAATCGTGAGGCGTGAATTGGAAATACCACTTCATTTCACCAGTATCGGCGTCGAGAGCTAAGGCGCAGGCAGTGTAGAGGTCGTCGCCCGGCCGCGAATCACCCACGAAATCAGGAGACCCGTTACTGGTAGTCCAGTACAAAGTGTTGAGTTCCGGATCATATGTCCCAGGCATCCACGTCGTGCCGCCGCCATGTAGATAGGAGTCACCCGGCCAACTGGAGGAGCCAAATTCTCCCGGGCCTGGAATCGTCCAGCGCTGCCATTTTTTCTTCCCGGTGTCCGCATCGAACGCCGCCAGGAATCCCCGAACGCCGGAGTCTCCGCCAGAAGTGCCGACAATAACCTGGTCCTTCACCACCAGCGGAGCACCGGTTGCCCCGTAATGCTTGGTTTTATCCGCGTATTCCACATCCCAACGCAGGCTGCCTGACCGGGCATCGAGAGACAGTAGATGCGCGTCATCGGTTTGGACAAAAACCGAGTTCTGCCACACACCTACTCCGCGATTCTTGTGCGCCGCGGCGTCATCCAGGAGGCCGGAGCTCACAGGACGCTGGTAATGCCATAGTTGGCGTCCGGTCCGCGCATCCAGAGCAAAAACATCGTTGGCGGCCGTCATATACATCACGCCTCTGACAACGATTGGGGTCGCTTCCAGGTTCTGGGAATTCCCGGAATGGAAAAGCCAAGCCGCGCGTAGTTGTGCGACATTGCCTGTATTAATTTCGCGCAATGCACTATAGCGGCGGCCGGTATAGTCGCCGTTGTATGAGGTCCAATTGGCTCCGACTGGACTAGCCAGCAAGTCTTCTTCGCGTACCGTGCTGTTGCCGACTGTTAATGATTGTTCCTGGCCGATTGCTGGTTCGCCGAGCAGCACTGAAACAAGCGCAAAGAACATTAGCGTTAGCACTTTCATTTCAGCGAGTTCTCTCCCGTGCTGATCGGAACTTCTTGAAGCGCGCCTCGATCCAATCCGTTCTGATCTTCCAGATGTAGAGAGACTCGCGTCGGCTTGCCCTGAGGCGCAGTTTCCAAATCCAGCACGACAAGGGTCGTTGGACTCACGTCAGCTACCGGCAGCCGTGCAACGGTCGAACCGTGCTCGTTATAGAAGTGCGCGACCAGCTTGCCTTGGAAAAACACCCCAAAAGAACCTGCCAACTTAACTTTGCCATTCCCCAGGGTCGCAACGCGCAAAGGTTTGGTTATGATTCCGGCGTCAGTCACTCCGTGAAACTCACTGTCGGTCCGCGTCGGAAACCAGTCCGTTTCCAGTTCGCAGGCCGCTCCCGGACGCAAGCGGCACATCGGGCTGTTGATCTCCGCCTCCATATAAAAAGGTGATACGCCGTCCTCCTCTTCCGTTACCGACGCCACCCCATCGCTGTTGAACCTGAACTGAGGGCCATTCGTCCAGAAAATCACCGAAGCCTTCCCAGGGTACGGCTTTCGTTCTTCGTATTGAAAACGTTCAACCATGGCGTAGCGGCTGCTCCCATCGACGACTGCGAGCCAACCGTCGCTTGAATCCACCCAAAACTCCGCGGCCAAGTGTGAATAATGCAGTGCAAACAAGCCGTCGTCTCGTACCATTGCCGCAGGGTTCTCTGCCGGACCCGTGCGAACGTGATAACGATTCAAGTATCCGCTGGATGGATTCGCCGGAGTAAATCCCCAAATGTCGCGGTTGCTGCTTGAAGAATCGTTTGGATTGCCTGTGTCGTACTGCGAGACCGACTGCATCGACCACTGCACGAAATGGCCGCTCACATTTTTCATGGACGCGCGAAAAGTGATATGAGGGGAGTCGGAATCCAGCCGAATGGTGCGCGTAAATTGGATTCCAGTGTGGGGATCGAGCGGTCCCGTAAGTTCTATGCCGCAATCCTTTTCATCCGAAAGTTTTCGAAAGGTGAATTCTCCGTCATCGAGCAAGTCCGAATTGCCTCGCCACTGTTGTTCATTGTCGTCCCCCTCGGGCAATAGCCAAAGTTTGTCTCCGCCATAGTTGAACCAATGATCTTGGGATGGCGGCATGTACTTGCCGGCGAACTTAGGATTTACAAACAGGAAATCATGCCCGTTGAAGCGCACCTGCATCAGACGCCCGCCATTTTGTGGCACGATGATGAGCTGCACCCAGAGATTGGAAATCTGCTGCGCTTTCCAGCCTTCGTAGTCAATATTCTCCACCCGGCACTCCACGGATCGGGCTTGCGCCGCTGTTTGTCCGGCAGTCTGCGGCGTTCTGCCCAGCCCAAGCAGGATCGCCATCGTGAAGACGTCTTTTGTTATTTGCCGAGTCAAGCTCGTATGCGACTTCGCTGAACATCTCGGCATCTTGGATTTATTCGTCATACACCTCCGGGCACTGCGGAAGCTACCGCCAAAACTACCAGAAAAAGAAAGACTTCAATATAAAACGAAAGAAAATGATTGGCGACGGTAAAATTGTGTGTTAAACCCTAGGTGCCTGATTTGGGGGGGACAAACAGGGCTGACCTTCAAGGAGAATCTCATGCCTGGGAATGGTTCTACTCGGCGTTCTTTCTTCAAATTTTTGGCAGCGGCTCCGCTGCTGGGTCAAATTGCAGCCCGCGATCTCTACGCACACGCCAGTACGGCGGTGGGAATCGGTGCAAAACAGAATGTCTATTCCCGCCTCGGCGTGAAGACAGTCATCAATTGCCGTGGCACTTGGACCTACCTCAGCGGTTCCCTGGAGTTTCCAGAAGTCCGCCAGGCCCAGCTGGAAGCCAGCGAGTATTTCGTGAATATGCTCGAACTCCAGCGCGTTGTCGGACGCCGCTTGTCGGAGCTGACCGGCGCGCAATCAGGCATTGTAACCTCCGGTTCCGCAGGAGCCATGGCGGCTGCTACGGCTGCGTGCATGGCCGGCACCGACGACAAATTGATCTGGCAGCTTCCCGATACAACCGGAATGAAACATGAGGTTGTTATGGCAGGAGGCCGCAGCGCTTTCGACAGCGCCATTCGACTTACGGGCGCCAAACTTGTTCTTGCAAATTCGCCGGAAGAAATCGCCAACGCCATCACCGAAAACACGGCCATGATCTACACCACCGACCTGGGTGAAAAGCTGGAACAGCAAGTCAAGATCGCCAAAGATCACAAAGTACCCCTATTGCTCGATGACGCCGCCGGCATTCCTCCTGTGGGCAACGCAAGACTCTACGCGAACATGGGAATTGACATGTATTGCTTCTCCGGAGGTAAGGGACTTCGCGGGCCGCAGTGCAGTGGTCTGCTGCTTGGGCG
>Ga0209056_10008294_pt1 | contig 10658 bp, 6 predicted proteins | sample GraSoiAngelo_114_FD_185876 | JGI IMG/M metagenome (GOLD analysis project Ga0209056, IMG submission 185876) | Grasslands soil microbial communities from the Angelo Coastal Reserve, California, USA - 14_0903_13_40cm (SPAdes) (version 2) | ecosystem: Environmental > Terrestrial > Soil > Grasslands ...
CCGGGGACGAGCACCGGGAGCCCGCTTGAGGCGTCGGTCGTCTTGATGGCGATGAAGTCGCGCCGTACGCCAGCGCTCGGCGTGAACCGTCCCAGGTAGCCCCAGAGGCGCGAGTGGTAGCCGAAGAAATCGTCGTCCCGGCCGAGCGGGTAGAGCACGGCGGGGTTGCGCGCCTCGAATCGCCGGTACGCGAGCCCGCCCTGGAACTGCACCGGATAGCGGCGGAGAAAGGTCAGGTCTCCGCTCACGCCGGTGCTGTTGAGATCGTAGTTGAGGTTGAGGGACGAGGGCGGACCGTCCGTCTTCTCCCAGTGGTGGAGTCTCGAGGCGCGCACGTCGATGCCCACCGAGCGCGCCAGCGTCGCGCGGCCGTCCAGGAATTCCCCCGCCGTCTCGAGCTGAAACGCGGTGGAGTCCGAGGTGATCTGCCGTTCGCGGCTTCGCGTCCATCCGGTCCCCGACTGCGGCCGGAGCGCCAGACGCACCGCCCCGCGCTCCTCGGCCAGCCCCTGCGAATCGGCTCCGTGCGCCGCGGCGCGCTCCGCGAAGGCATCCGAGGCCGTCGGCGCGTCACGCCACCGCGCGACCGTGGCGAGCCCGAGCCAGGCGTCTCCGTTTCCCCGGTCCGCGTCCAGCACGCGGAGGAATTCCCGTGAGGCACCCGCCAGATCGCCGTCCCAGGAAAGGGCGCGCGCGTACCCGATGCGGGTCTCGAGATCGGTCGAGTCCTGCTGGATGGCGCGGCGGAACTCGGGAATGGCGGCCTCGCTCCGTCCCGACCACGCGAGCGCGCGCGCATAGCCCGCGCGCTCGAAGGCGTCGTCAGGGTACCGGGCGAGGACCTTCCGGTAGGTCTGGATCGACTCGTCGAAATGCCGCGACCAGGCGAGAACGCGCGCGAGAAGCGACAGCATGTCCTTGTTCTCGGGATCGTCCCGCAGGGCCGGGCGGAGAATCGCGGCCGCGGCGTCGAAGTCCTTCCGATCGCTCGCCGCGCGGGCCGTGCGAAGCGCCTCCTCGGAGCCGGGGCTCATTTCCTGCGCGGAGGCCGGCGGCGTGAAGCCGGCCGTGGAGGAGCCGGCGCACGCGAAGAGCGCGGTCGCGAGCGCGCCCACGAGAAACCGCGAGACGCGGCCGCCCGCGCACGCCGGGACAGCGCGCGCTCTACCGGCTCTTGGCGTCGAGATCCGTCGAGCTTCGTTGATCACGGGCATCCATTCCCTCGAACGCGTCCCTGACGAACATCGCGGACCTCTTGACCCGCTCCGAAACGATCGGCAGTTCCCATTCCTTCCACACATACGACCCCGCCGCTGGACTCGTGACCTGAACCTCTTGGGAGACTGCAGCTTGCGTCGTTCCCGGGGCGCCCATGAACTGCACGGCGGCCGCGGGGATCGTGCCCTCGAACTGCGCGTCCTCGGGGCCGAGCGAATCGACGCGGAATGCGGGGATCTTCGTGGCCCAGGCGAGGAGCCCGATCCCGGCGGTCCGCGTGACCTCGATCTCCCTCGTCCCGTCCTTGTCATCCAGTACGGAACGGCTCGAGGGGTCCCCAACATTCAAAAGCCCCCACGGAATCGCGACCTCGATCGTGCGGCGGAGGTCGTTCACGAACCACTCGCAGTGCGGATCGTAGGCATAGCTCGCTTCCGCGCCCGGAAGGGCGGAGCTCCGCGCCGGCTCGCGACCGTACTGGAGGCGGCCCCAGTCGAGATGCTGCGCCGGGAACACCTCGCCGCTCCGGGACACGCGCTCGCGGTTCGTCTCGATGAGGAGCGGAATGTAGTGCCCCTCGTCGTTCGCCACGGGGCGGAACGGAGCCGTGCGGGGCTCCATGCGCCCGCCCACCATCTCGCGCGACCAGAGGGAGTAGTTCATCGCGTGGTCCACGAAAAGCTCGGCGCGCGTGGGGCGCTTGCCCTTGCCCTGCTCGTCTCCCGGATTCCCGGGATCGAGGAGGAGCATGTATTCCGCTCCCCGCGACCAGGTGGCGCGGAGCGGCTTGGGAAGCCGGTGATCGCCGCGGGCCGGATCGAGCACGTCCATCGCGATCCCGATGATGGGAAGCGCCTCGGGCGCGAGATCCACGCGCAGATAGAGCCGGTTCTGATCGGACGTGACGTACAGGGAACGCAGGAGCGCGCCGTCCGGGGCGGATGCGTAGGGGGCGACGCCGGACCAGTCCTGCGTGCTCCCGTCCACGCGAACCGTGGAGGGCGGATCGAACCCCAGGAGCCCGTAGTTCTCCTCGGGATCGAGGAGATTGTGCCAGAGAGGATCCCGCTCGCGAGGCTCCTCTCCCCGGGCGACGAGCCAGTTCACCTTGAACCACTCGTCGAAGAGCGAGAAGAGAAGCCCGCCGGCGCAGCCCGTGGCTTGAAGGTCCTCGAGAAGGCGCACGTCCGCCTTCCCCTGCTCCTCCTCCGACATCCCGCCGTGGTTCAACCCCTGGGGCTGGAGGTGGGCGACACCGCGGCTGGTCGGAACGCCGAATTCTCCGATCAGGAGCGGCAGACCTTTCGTGTGCGCCTTGAGATCCGCGAGGTAGCCTGCGTAATTGCACGCGCCGTGCTTGTCCCGGTAGTGCGCGTAGCCGGGATCCAGATTCATGAAATCCGGATAGTAGGGATACACGTGGTAGTTGGAGAAATACCCGAGCGTCTTCGACAGGGGCCAGGGCCCCTTCAGGAGACGGACCTGGGAAGGATTCACCGAGTAGGCATCCTCGTCGTGCTCCGCGGGCTTCCCGCCGCGCTCCGCCTCGGTGGGATGGCGCATGGGATCGAGCGTGGGCCAGTTCACGAAAGAAACGGCGTGCGCCATCCCGTACCGCTTCGCCTCGTACGAGGCGGCGAAATCCAGCTCGCGCCCCAGCCAGCACTCCATCGCGGTCCCCCCATCCACCGCGAAGTAGGAGCCCTGGAACTTGGTCATCGCCGGGTGCGCTTCCTGGGTGACGCGAACCGCGTAGGGCTCCCACTCGCGTCCCAGGAGCCAGCCGGCGAGATACGGAGACACGTCGGCCGTGTAGCGTCCCGCCGCGTGGCCGGGCCGGGGTGCCAGGACCGCCTTGCCGTGGATCGCATCCACCGCCGAGCGGATCTCGGCCTCGAACTCCTTCCCGAACCCGGGATCCCAGAAATCATTCTTCGCCGGAAGCTCCGTCCAGACCTCCTGGAAGAGCCAGATCGGGTCCGAGGGATGGGCGTCGTTATCGTCCTTGAGCGCCTGATAGAACTCGGGCGGATGGAGCGCGTACACGCGGATCGCGTTGGCGCGGATGGTGCGCGCGAAGGCGAGCCAGCGGCGGTAGTCCGAGCGGGTGATGGCGAACTCACCGGGGAAATGGCCGGGGGGAGCCGCGCCCAAGTTGATGCCGCGGATGAACATGGGACGCGCGGCGCCGTTCACGACGACCTCGAACCGGTCCCCGCGGGCGCGCACGTACCGGGCAGGATCTTTCGCCCCGGCCAGGGCAGGGACGAGGAGCATGGAAAGCAGAATCGGGACTACGTGGCGAGCAGCCGTGATTGGATCACCCTCCCGTCGTCACAAAGCCCCCCCGGGGCGGGATAGTCGCCTAGATCCGGAGGAAACGCCACCTGTGAATTGCCGGCTCCCCGGACGGGGAGTTCTGTGAGGGAGATCGGCTTCCCGCGGGGGAAGCTTTAGGGGCAGATGGCCTGAAGGGTGCCTTCGACGTCCTCGAAGGAGTCGAGGATCACGTCGGGCTCCGCCGCCTGGAGCTCCTCGCGCGCCACGAGCCCCGTCGCGACGATCACGGCGCGGGCGCCGATCGCCCGGGCGCAGGCCACGTCGCGGGGCGTGTCGCCGATCACGGTGACCTCGTCCCCCTTGACCGGCCGTCCCAGGATCTCCCGCGCCTTCTCGACCGCGATCTTGGCCAGCTCGCCCCGGTCCTCGTGCTCGTTCCCGAACGCGCCGAACTGGAAATAGTCCCCGAGCTTGAACCGCCCCAGCTTGAGCCAGGCGCCTCGCTCCACGTTCCCGGTGAGGAGCCCCACCAGCACGTCCTCCCGGCCGCGGAGCCGCGCGAGGAGCTCCTTCACGCCGGGGAAGATCTTGGCCCCGTCGTGATTCCGCATCTCCAGAGTCAGGTGCTCCACGTAGCGGTCGAGGCAAGCGTCCCGGCGCTCGCGGATCACGTCCTCGGGAACTCCAGCCATGCGCATGATCTCGGCCACGCATTGGGGGTCGGTCATGCCGGCGAAGCGGAAGCCGCTGATCGGTCCGGTGGTGTCGTAGGTCTCGCGGAGGGCGCGGGCGAAGGCCAGCTTGGGGGCGATACCCTCGCGGAGAAGCGTTCCATCGATGTCGAACAGGGCGAGACGCATCGGGTCCTGATCCGGGTGGCTCGATTCAGTTGGAGGCAATCTCGATCTGATAGCCTCGCGGGCCTCGCTTCATGATAATCGGGGAATCGAGCACCTCATAGCCGCGCTTTCCGACCTCGGCCGTGAATCGAAGGCACGGGATCATGATCTTGCCGGAGCCCGCGGGATAGAAATCCTGCATCGAGTAGGCCGCGGTCCGTCTCTGCTGATTCACCCAGTCCTTGAGAAATTCGTCCGCGCGCTCGTAGGCCTCGCGCGAATGCAGCCGCTCCGCGCTCTTCCGCACGTCTTCGGAGTCCCATCGCATCGTGCTCGCGGTCTTGAGCGCCCCGCAGACGTAGGTCTCGCGGCTCCCCACGAAGGTGAGGACTTCGTCGCGGGTCTCGGCCACGCGCCCCTGCGCATCGGCGAAGAGGAGATACACGGTGGCCCGGAACCCGCCGATGCCCAGCGGCTCGATGCCCCCTTCGGGGAGCTGAAACGCCACGAGCCTCTGTCCCGGGCTTCCGATCAGAGTCGCCGTATCCACCTTCACCGCCTTCGGGAGCCAGCGGCGCGCCGCGGGCTCGCGGGACCGATCGATGCTCGCGCTCTGCCGCGCCGCGAGGAACCGCTCGGCGGCGCGCGCGTAGGATGGATCGGGCCGCGGGGCGGGAGCCCTGGGCTTTCCGAGACGGATCTCGGTCGGAGGCTCGTCCCCGGGAGCGCCGGCGGGAGCGAAGCCCGCCGCGAGCAGGACCAGAGCCGGAATCAATCTCCTCATGGCGTTCATGGTCAGCACCTCCCTTGGCGCCCGGTCAGGCGCGGGCTCCCATCGGGGCACGCGCGCCCGCCTGGGAGGAGCCCGGAGCCGCGGCCGGGCCGCCGACCGAGCCTTCGAACAGCTTGGGATTCGTCGTGCGCTTCAGGGCCTCCTCGCGCGTGATCTTTCCCGACGTGACGAGGTCCTTGAGGGCCTGGTCGAGGGTCTGCATCCCGTGCTGCGTTCCGACCTGCATGATGCTCAGGATCTGCGCCGTCTTGTCCTCCCGGATGAGGTTCCGGAGCGCGGGAATGCCGACCAGGATCTCGTAGGCCGCGACCCGGGACTTGCCGTCCGCGGTCGGGATGAGCGACTGCGCGATGACTCCCTCGAGCGACTCGCTCAGCATCGTCCGGACCTGGGACTGACGGTCCCCGGGGAAGACGTCGATGAGCCGGTCGATCGTCTTCGAGGCGGAGTTGGTGTGGAGCGTTCCGAATACCAGGTGGCCCGTCTCGGCCGCCGTGATGGCGAGCGACGTGGTCTCGAGGTCTCGAAGCTCGCCGACCAGGAGGCAATCGGGATCCTCCCGGAGCGCGCTCCGGAGCGCGGTGGCGAAATCCTTCGTGTGGGAGCCGACTTCGCGCTGGTTGATGAGGCACTTCTTGCTCTCGTGCACGACCTCGATCGGGTCTTCGATCGTGATGATGTGCCCCTGCCGGTTCTGGTTCAGGAAGTCCATCATGGCCGCGAGCGTCGTAGTCTTGCCGCTTCCCGTGGGCCCGGTCACGAGCACCAGCCCCCGCTCCTTCATGGCCAGCTCGCGCAATACGGATGGACAGCCCAGGTCCTCCAGCGTCCTGATCTTGGAGGAGATGACGCGAAAGACCCCGCCCGGGCCCCGGCGCTGCATGAAGACGTTGGCGCGGAAGCGAGCCACCTCCGGCACCTCGAACCCGAAATCGACCTCGTGATGGGTCTCGAAGAAGGCGCGCTGCTCGGGGGTCATGATCTCGTAGAGGGTCGCCCTCGCTTCCTCGGCGCTCAGGGCAGGCAGGTTGGCGCGCACCATCTCGCCGCGCTGGCGGATGATGGGGGGCATGCCCGCCGAGATGTGCAGGTCCGACGCGCCCGCATCGCGCGTCGAGGCGAGAAGGGACGCGATGGACTGGGGCATCAGGTTTGTCTCTCGTTCTGGATCTTGTCCCGATCCTCGTCCGTGAGGATGATCGCGCTCAGCCCTCCGGCGCGCTCTTCCGCGCTGCTCCAGACGCGAGAGCCCTCCCGGCGGGCGGTGGGAAGACCGAGCAGCGCGAACGGCCGGTCGGCGAAGACGGCCCGTCCGTGACGCGTGCCCGCGAGATAGCGCAGGAGCGCCTTCCCGTCCAGCCAGTCGGTGCGCACGAAGAGGAGGCGCCCCACGGAAGCGCCGCAGAGGGCGTCCGCGATGGAGTCCCCGAGGAGGAAATCATCGAGAATGGCGACGTCCGCGCCCTGTCCCACCACGAGATCGGCCCAGTGGGCCTGCGCGTCCTCGCGCTTCCCGAACGTGAGGCGCGTGACCTGCTCCGGATACGGGGTCACGTGGCTCGGCTCGATGGCGAGCATGCGCCGGGGCGCGTGGGCCGCGAGGGCGGCAAGGGACGCGAGGACGAGCGACCCGCCGGAGCGCGGGGGCCCATGCACGATCACGATCCCCTCCGGACCCTCGACCATATCGCGGATCTCCGCCTCGGCGATCGGCGAGACACCGAGCGCGTTCAGCTCCGGGACCTGCGTGGGACGAGGCGAGAGGCGGATCACGGTCGCGATGCCGGAGGCGGCGCGGCAGTGGGAGACGCTCAGCACCATGCGGTCCGGCCCGACGTCCATCGCGATCGAGCCCTGGGACATGAGGTCGCTCGTTCCCTCCAGGTCGAAGATCCCGAGCACCCCGAGGCGGGCACGCAGGAAGATTCCGGCCTCCGGCCGCTCCGCCGCTTGCGACTCGAGACCCGCGTCGGTGCGGTAGTGGATCGAAAGCGCGCCGTCCGTGGGAGTAAAATGAATTTCCGATGCGCCCTTCTTCCGCGCGGTGTGGAGGTGGAACATGAGGAAATTGGTCCCCGCCCGGTCCCAGACCACGTCGCGGGGCGGAGGCTCCGCGGCGCCGTCCGCTTTGCCGGAGCCGGAGGGCGCCGTTTCCGGATGCGGAGCCTGCTTGCTCGGTCCGTACACCGCGTCGATCGCTCGCCGCAGCGATCCGGGCGATCCGATGACGAGCGAGAGCGACCCGCCCACGGTCTGGCGAAGCTCCTGGACCGCGTCCTGATCCGTCGGGTCCGCCATCGCGACCGTCAGCTCGCTGCGCGAGCCGAAGAGTGGCACCGCCTGGACCCGGCGCAGCACCTGCTCGGGAAAGCGGCGCACGTGCTCCGAATCGATCGCCTCGGGCCGCACGTCTACATAGGGAATGCCGAGCTGCTTCGAGAGCGCCCACCCGATGTTCTCTTCGGACGTGAATCCCAGCTCCACGAGCGTTTCACCGATCAGGTTCCCGGTCTCGCGCTGCCGCGCGAGCGCCTGCTCGACCTGGGCTTCGTTGACGATTCCGCCCTCGACGAGAATCGAGGTGAGCGTCCTCGTCGGGCTCTTGGGCCTGGTCACGTCGTACCTCATGATGGGGTGGCTCGAATGTTTTCGGCGGTGAGACGAGTCGCAAGGCATGTGCCACCGGGTTCCGGCGGCGTCGCGCGCGGCTCAACCGACACGATGACGCGGAGTTCGGGGAGCGGAACGAGGGCCAGGCACCGTGACGCAACTAGCAAATAGGTAGCCGCCGGCATGGTGAAGCGGGTAGATTCTCGGCGGTTGAGAACCAAGACCCAACGTCCGAACAAAAGGAGGGCCATGGCAAAGCGCCAGCTCGAGCTCATCCCGCGAAACGAGAAGAAGGAGCGGCCCGCGAAGAAGGCCGCCTCCAAACCCGCCATCGTCAGGGCCGCTCCCAAGACCGCCGCCAAGAAGGCCGCTCCCAAGGCCGCCGCCGCCAAGCCCGCACCCGCATCCAAACCCATCGTCCGGCTCACCGCGACCGATCTCGCCGCCCGTCAGCGTGAGATCTCGGTAAGCGAGTTCTTCACGAAGAACCGCCACCTCCTCGGATTCGACAGCCCCGCGAAGGCCCTCCTCACCACCGTGAAGGAGGCCGTCGACAACGCGCTGGACGCGTGCGAGGAGGCGGGCATCCTTCCGGACCTCGTGATCGTGATCTCGGAGATCAGCGAGACGCGCTACAAGGTGGTGGTTCAGGACAACGGCCCGGGGATCGTGAAGGCGCAGATCCCGAGAATCTTCGGGCAGCTGCTCTACGGCTCGAAGTTCCACACGCTGCGCCAGGCGCGCGGCCAGCAGGGAATCGGCATCTCGGCGGCGGGCATGTACGGCCAGCTCACGACCGGGAAGCCGATCCGGATCGCCTCGCACACGGGCTCGAAGAAGCCCGGCCACGAGTACGAGATCCAGATCGACACCAAGCGGAACCAGCCGGTCATCGTGTCCGAACGGGAGCTCGACGGCAATCAGCCCGAGCCGGACAAGGAGAAGCGGGCGGTCCAAAGGGCGTTCGATCATGGAACGCGCGTGGAGCTGGAGATCGAGGCGACCTACAAGAAGGGGCGCCATTCCGTGGACGGCTACATCGAGCAGACCGCGATGGCGAATCCCCACGCGAGCGTGACCTATGTGGCGCCGGACGGAGAGCGGCACGAATACGCCCGCGTCGCGCAGGAGCTTCCCAAGGCTCCGCTCGAGATCAAGCCGCATCCGCACGGGGTCGAGCTGGGAATATTGTTGAAGATGCTCCACGAGACCAAGGCGCGGAACATCGTGTCCTTCCTGCACGGGGAATTCTCGCGCGTGAGCGCGCCGGTGGCCGAGGAGATCGCCAAAGCCGCGGGACTGGCCGTCTCCATGTCCCCTCAGAAGGCGGCTCGCGAACAGGCGGAATCGCTCTACAAGGCGATCCAGGCCGCGAAGCTCATGGCGCCGCAATCCAACGTGCTCTCGCCCATCGGAGAGGAGCTTCTGCTCGAGGGGCTGAAGAAGCAGATCACGGCGGATTTCTACGCGGCGACCTCGAGAAGCCCCGCGGTCTATCGCGGGAACCCCTTCCTGGTCGAAGCCGCGCTGGCGTACGGCGGAGGCAGTCTCCCGGGGGATGAGCTGATCACGATGATCCGCTTCGCAAACCGGGTTCCGCTTCTCTACCAGCAGTCCGCGTGCGCGATCACGAAATCGGTGATCCAGACCACGTGGAAGACCTACGGGATCCAGCAGTCGCGCGGGGCCCTGCCCGCGGCGCCCATGGTGGTGATGGTCCACATCGCCTCGGTCTGGGTGCCGTTCACCTCGGAGAGCAAGGAGGCGGTGGCCTCCTATCCCGAGATCATGAAGGAGATCAAGCTGGCGATTCAGGATGTGGGTCGGAAGCTGGGGCTCTACATCCGGCGCGGGCTGCGCGAGGCGGACGCGGAAAAGAAGCGCTCCTATATCGAAAAATACATCCCGCATATCGGGATCGCGCTCCAGGAGATCCTCGGCATCGACGACAAGAGGAAAGAGAAGGTCTGCGCGACCCTGAAAGACACCCTGGAACGGAGCAGGAACAATGACTGAGTCGGTCGTACCGAAGATCAAGAAGGAGGCCAAGTCCGTAGAGGAGTCGATCCTCAAGCGGAAGAAGCCTTCCCTTCGTTTCCCCATCCGCTCCCTCGCGAACGTGCGCTACCTCGAGAAGGAGGGCTACTTCGAGATCCGCGGGCGGAAGAAGGAGCGGACGCTGACCGTGAACACGGTGAAGACGTTCGCGCAGACGCTGCGGATGATGGCCCTGTCCAAGACGCTGGTCGAGACGGACGACATCGCCACGAAGCGGGAGGCCTATTACGTCTCGAAGAACTGGGACGAGGCGCGCTTCCTGGAGCAGACCGAGTCCGACACGGTGATGGACGACGTGGAGGCGCTCTTCGAGGTGAACCGCGAGCAGCTGGGATTCGTCCCCGAGGAAAAGGGGGGCGACGTGGCGGGGAACCTGATCGTCATCGACAAGGATCCGAACACGGGGAAGGAAATCCGGATCGACTGCACCAAGTTCGGCTCCGGCGCCTATTCCATTCCCATCTCGGTGGAGGACCTCGGATTCGAAACGAAGGCCAAGTTCATCCTCGTGATCGAGACCGCCGGGATGTTCCAGCGGCTGGTGAAGCACGGCTATTGGAAGAAGGCGAACTGCATCCTGGTCTCGATGGGGGGCGTTCCCACGCGCGCCTGCCGCCGCTTCATCCGGAGGCTCGCGGACGTGCAGAAGATCCCGGTCTACGTGTTCGTGGACGGCGATCCGTACGGAATCAGTAATATTTATAGAACGTTCAAAGTGGGATCAGGGAACGCCGCGCATATCAACGAGTTCTTCTGCGTGCCGCAGGCGCGATTTTTAGGAATCACACCTCAAGATATCCTCGACTACAAGCTACCCACGCATCCCTTGAAAGAGGTGGACGTGAAGCGGGCGAAGGACG
>Ga0209056_10008295_pt1 | contig 10655 bp, 10 predicted proteins | sample GraSoiAngelo_114_FD_185876 | JGI IMG/M metagenome (GOLD analysis project Ga0209056, IMG submission 185876) | Grasslands soil microbial communities from the Angelo Coastal Reserve, California, USA - 14_0903_13_40cm (SPAdes) (version 2) | ecosystem: Environmental > Terrestrial > Soil > Grasslands...
GGACGGTGGACCCGGCGTTCCCGCAAGGCCACCGCGGCCGCACCCAGCGCGCCGGTGACGCCCACCGACCAACCTGCCTCGACATGCGCCCGCGCCAACGGCATCGTGTTCGTGTGCCCGACCACAGTCAGCGACACCACCGCGGGGCCTTCGATCGAGCTCATGTCGCCGCCCGCGATCGCGAGCTGGAAACGCCGAGCCAGGACGGCCATCCCCGCATATAGGCCGGTCAGGTGATCGACGGGCCACTGCTTGGGGATGGCGACCGCGGCGAGCGCCCACAACGGCTCGGCGCCCTTCGCAGCCAGGTCGCCAAGGGCCAGTGCCAGCGACCGCCAACCGGCGTCCTCGGCACTCATCCAGCCCAGGTCGAAATGAACGCCCTCGACGAACATGTCGGTGCTGGCGACGACAAATCCGGTCGCGTCGGCGATGACCGCGGCGTCGTCGCCGCCTGCGCCCGCGGCCAGGTACGGCTTGATCCGCTCGAGCAGGCCCAGCTCGCCCACGCCCCGCACGCTCATGCGGTGAGCATGGCACGCAGGCGGCGCGTGGCCGCCTCGGGGTCGGCGGCGTCGGCGACGGCGCGGATGACGCATGCGCGCCGGACGCCAATCGCGGTCAGATCGCCGAGGTTGGACTCGTCGATGCCGCCGATCGCAAACACCGGCACCGATGGGAGCGCGTTGACGACCGCGGCCACGCCCTCTGGGCCGATGACCTGCTTTTGGCTCTTGATCGACGTTGCGAACGCCGGGCCGCACCCGATGTAGTCGGCGCCGGCATCGGTCGCGCTGCGCGCCGCGTCCACGGTGGACGCCGAAGCGCCGATGAGGAGGCGGTCGCCTGCGACCCGGCGCGCCGACGCGATGCTCAGGTCGTCTGGGCCGAGATGCACGCCATTGGCGCCGCTCAGGAGCGCGATGTCGACATGGTCGTTGACGATGAACAGCGCGCCGCCAACCACCCGGCGCAGCTCGCGGGCCAGCTCCAGGAGCTCCCCGCGCGGCAGCGACTTGTGGCGAAGCTGGATCAGGTCCGCCCCACCGCGAGCCGCCGCCGTGGCGACCGCGACGACGCGCTCAGGTGACGCGTCCGGGGTGATGATGTAGAGGCGCGCTGACTGCAGGGCGCTCGCCCCCACCCGCCCGGCGTCGCCGGGCGACCTCCCCGGCAAGCGGGGAGGTGGATTCAGCTGAGGATCTGGCGCAGCTTCTCTCGGAAGGCCTCGGGCGCTTTGTCGCACTCGCACGAGTGCTTGACCAGGCGCTTCAAGTGCGACTCGAAGTCGTAATGATCCATGCACTCTGGGCAGCCCTCGAGGTGGAGCTGGACCTGTAGGGCCTCCGTATCGCTCAGCTCCCGGTCAACGAACCGGTCGAGCTTGTCAGAACACTCTTCGCATCTCATTGCTGTGGCACCTGCCTCATGCCGCTGGGCCGCACGATACCCGATTCGACGGCGTAGTCATAGAGGGATTTTTGTAACTGCTGGCGGGCCCTGTGAAGCCGCGACATCACGGTGCCTATGGGCACGCCGAGCGTCTCGGCGGCGTCCTTGTAGGAGAAGCCTTCCACGTCCACCAGGAGCACCACCTCGCGATGGAGCGGGGGCAGCGTGTCGACCGCCGCGACCACCTCGGAGGCGGCGATCTTGTCCAGCACGTCTGACTCGGGCCGCGCACCCTCGTCGCGCAGCTTGTCGTACAGGACGAACTCGCCCACGTCGTCCAGGCTGACGTCCTCTTTCCGCACACCCTTGAAGCGGTCCCAGAAGAGGTTGCGCATGATGGCGAACAGCCAGGCCTTCATGTTCGTCCCCGCCTGGTAGCTGTGCTGGTAGCGGAGCGCGCGCAGGTAAGCCTCCTGGACGAGGTCCTGGGCCTGATCGGGGTCGTGGGTGAGCCGGAGAGCCCCCCTGTACAACGTGTCTAGATGTGTCAACGCCTCTTCCGCGAAGGCAGTTTGTGCGGCGGGTTCCGCCATCAGTAGAGCCAGTTTAGGATCACCTGCCTTGCAACCATTTGAAATCCGAAGTGGCGGACACTATTCCGATCAAGTAGCTCCTGGATGGCTTCTGCCGGCTATGAACACGTCACCAAGCGATTTCCGGGCGGCGAAACCGCCGTCAACGACCTGTGCCTGGACGTCAAGGACGGCGAGTTCATGGTCGTCCTGGGCCCGTCAGGCTGCGGAAAGTCGACCGTCCTCCGGCTGCTCGCCGGGCTCGAGGATGTGACCGAGGGGGTCATCAGAATCGGGGAGACGGTGGTCAACCACGTGCCCCCGCGCAATCGCGACGTGGCGATGGTGTTTCAGACCTACGCGCTCTATCCGCACATGTCGGTGTTCGACAACATCGCGTTCGGCATGCGCATGCAGGGACTCGACCTGGCCGACATCGCGCCGCGCGTGAGCCGGGCGGCAGACCTGGTCGGCCTCGGGTCCCTGCTGAACCGCCTGCCTCGCCAGCTGTCCGGCGGCCAGCAGCAGCGAGTAGCGCTGGCCCGGGCAATCGTCAGGGATCCGCAGCTGTTCCTTTTCGACGAGCCGCTCTCCAGCCTGGACGCCAAGCTCCGTGAGCACATGCGCGCCGAGCTCCGGAAGATCCATCGGCTGCTTCGCGCGACCTTCCTTTATGTCACGCACGACCAGCTCGAGGCGATGACGATGGGGGATCGAATTGCCGTCATGAAGGATGGGGTGCTGCAGCAGGTCGGGCCTCCTCGGCATGTTTACGACCATCCCGCGAACCTCTTCGTCGCCGGTTTCATCGGTACTCCGGCGATGAGCTTCATACCGGTGGCAGTGGCAGGCAGAATCGCGACGGGGTCGGCGCTGGAGATCGAGCTGCCGTGGGCACCCGGCGTGGACGAGGGGGTGCTGGGGATCCGAGCTGAAGCGCTGCATGAAAACGCGGCGCCCGGCGAGCCCACGCTCGAGCTCGACGTGGACACGGTCGAGATTCTCGGCCGGGACCAGTTCGTCGTTGGCGCCGTCGGCGACAACCCGGTAGTCGCCCGTATCGATTCGCACGTGAAGGTAGGGCGCGGCGAGCGGCTGCGCCTGGGCCTCGACCCGGAGCGCATTCACCTGTTCGACGGCCGGAGCGGCCAGGCGGTGGTGTAGCGCTATCCCTTGACGCTGCCGGCGGTGACTCCCTCGATAAAAAAGCGCTGGAAGGCGATGAACAGCGCGACGATCGGGAGGACGATCAAGGTCGAGGCCGCCATCAGCAGGTTGTAGGCGACGTCGTGCGACTGGCGATAGAACTGCAGACCGATTGACAGCGGGTATTTCGTCTCGTCCTGCAGGAACAGCAGCGGCGTCAGGAACTCGCCCCAAGCCTGGACCGCCGCAAAGATGATCACGACGGCCACGGCCGGCTTGGCCAACGGCAGGATGATGAAGAGAAAGACCTGGAACTCGTTGGCGCCGTCGATCCGAGCCTGCTCCGAGATTTCCATCGGCAGTCCGAGGAAGAACTGCCTCATCAAGAAAATGAAGAAGGGATTCCCGAAGAACGCGGGCACGATGATTGGCAGGAATGTGTCTACCCACTGCAACTTCGCAAAGATGTCGAACAGCGCGACGATCAGCACCGGGAACGGAAGGAATATCGATGCCATGACAATCCCGAAGACAAAGTCACGCCCGGGCCATTTGATGCGCGAAAAACCGTATGCGATCAAAGGGTTGGAGATCGCCGACCCGATCGTAACGCCGGCCGTTAGCACAACCGAGTTGCGGAGAAACGTGCCGAAGGGAATGTAGGTGACGGCCCGCACAAAATTGTCGAAAGCGGGAACGTGCGGGTACAGAGTGGGTGGAATGCTGGACAGCTCGTGGATGTCCTTGAGGGCTGAGTTGGCCATCCAGTAGAAAGGCAGCATGAAGAGCAGGCTGGCGATGATCAGGCCGAGGCGGACCATCAGCGTGCGCGGAATTCGGAACTCGGGTCGCGGCGCCGGGGCAGGCCGGCGGGCCACGGTCAGCGCCGGGGGTTCGGCTACCTCACGGGCGACTGTCATCAGCCACTCTCGTAGTGAACCCAGCCCTTGGACCAGCGCATGATGCCCGCCGCGAGCACGACGCTGATCACAAAGAGCACCCACGCCATCGCCGACGCGAAGCCCATGTCGCTGTACTGGAAGGCGGTCTTGTAGAGATAAAAGACGTAGAAGAGAAGCGAGTTCTCCGGGCCGGTGGTATAGGCGCCGCCACCACTTGTACCGCCGGTCAGCACGAAGGCCGGCGTGAAGATCTGAATGCCGAGGATGGTCCCGTAGATGATGTCAAAGAGGATGACCGGCGTGATCAGGGGCAGGGTGATCTTGTAGAAGCTGCGAATCGGGCCCGCTCCCTCCAGCTTTGCTGCCTCGTAGAGCTCGCTGGGGACCGCGCGCAGCGACGCAAGAAAGATAAGGGCGGGACCGCCGGCGCCCAGCTGTGCCAGGAGCACGATCGAGATCTTCGTCCAATGGGCGTCGCCCAACCAGTTGACCGCCGGCAATCCCACCAGCTCGAGCACGTAGTCCACCAGCCCGAAGCCTGGGTTGAGGAGGACGATGAAGATGAACGTCAAGGCGAACAGGGGGAGGATCGACGGCAGATAGAACGCCGCCCGATAGAAGGCGACCTCGCGAACGTTCTGGTTCATCATCATCGCCAGGGCGATCGCCACGACCACCCCCACGGGGACGGCCAGGGCTGTGTAGTAGAACGTGTTGCCAAGTGCCTGCCAGAACAAAGGGTCGGACGCCATGTGCGTGTAGTTCTCAAACCCCACCGGTGTTGCATCTCCGAACCCGGAGTAGCGGGTGAAGCTCAGATAGAGGCTGTAGAAGATCGGGTAGAGGGTGAACGCGATGAAACCGACGATCCAGGGCGCGATGAAAGGCAGCGCCGTCCGCAGGCTCCGCCTCTCATCGACAGTCAGGCGGCGGAGACGAGGAGCGGCGATCACCGCCGCTCCTCGTTGGATCTAGGCCCGAACGTTATTTCACGTGGCAAGCGGACAGTACTGCTGCAGCTTGGCGTTGACCGCTGTCGCGGCCTCTTTCAGCGCAATCGCAGGGTCTTTGCTGTGATGCTCGGCCGCGCTCTGCGCAATCGTGAGCTGGTCCCAGTAGAGAGCTCCGACCGGGAGCGCCGGCCGGCTGTGGGCGACGGGCAGCATAGCTACGAAAAGCTTGTGGTCGCCCGGGAAAAGGGTGCTGTCGGTGAGCAGGCTCTTGAGGGTCGGCATGTGCGTCGTTTCCTTCGCGTAAGTCCTCTGGCCCGGCTCGCCGGCGAAGTACTTCATGAACTCGAAGCCTCCCGACCCGTTCTTGGCGCCTTTGGGGATGACGACTGACCAGCCGCCCGCCCAGGTCGCGGGCTGGTCGCCCTGGTGCGGCACCGGAATGTAAGTGATTCCATAGTGCAGGTTCGGGGCGTACTTCTGGAGCCAGGCCAGAACCCAGTCGCCGCTGATGACGAAACCGAGATGCCCGGTCAAGAAGGCGTCTTGCTCGGTCGGTAGCGGGGGCGTGTCCGGGGCGTATGTGCTCTCGAATGTCTGGAGGTCGCTGACTCCAAGGGCCGCGGACCAGTCATAGAACATGTCCTTGAAGGCCTGCACGATCTTGGGGTCGTCAGGCGTGACCTTGCAAGAAGCCGCGTCGAAGAAGCTGCCTCCGTACGCGAATCCCCATGTGTAGTGCCACCCCTGGTTGAGCCTCGGTGCGAAGCCGACCACGGTGTACTTGCCGTTTACCTTCTTGTTGACCTTGTTGGCCATGCCCCGAATCGTGTCGATGGTCGGCGCGCCTTTCGACATGTCGAGCGCGCTGAGGTCGGTCACACCGGCCGCCTGCAGCAGGTCCTTGTTGTAATAGAGCACGCGGGCGTCGGTGTCGTCAGGAAGCGCATAGGGCTTGCCCTTGAACAGCGCCTCCTTCCAGGCAAAGTCGAGGTAATTGCCGCTCATCTTGGCGGCGCCGTACGGGGTGAGGTCCTCGAGCACGCCAGCGGCCGCCCGCTCGGCGACGGTGAACCGGTCGAGCTCGTAGACGTCCGGACCCGTGCCGCCGCGCACCGCCGTCGTGAGCTTGGCGATGTCGGTTTCCGAGCCGGGTACCGCGACCATCTTCACGCAGGTGGTGTTGCTTTGCTTGTTGAAGGCATCGACGATGTTTTTCTCACTGTCGGTATCGGGCGGCGTGTGCGAAGTCCAGAAGAGGGCTATTTTCGTGCCCGAATTGCACCCGGCAAGCGGTGGTGCGGACGACGTCCCGCCGCCGGTGCTGCACGCGGCGACCAAGAGGAACGAGAGAATCAACGCCTGAACCCCTCGTCCAGGTACTAGTGCCATGGCGCTTCCTCCGTCACTACGACCTTGGACCCCCCGCCTTCTTCCCGGGCCCTCGAGAGCGGACCCGGGGCGAGAGCGCGCCGGCGCGGGATCGCGTTTACTCCACCAAGCAATATCGAACCGCGGCGGCTCGATGTCAACTGAGCCGATCGATCTGAACTCGCGGAGGGCCTGGGGCGAGGCCGCTAGAGCAGCCGGCGCCGTTCGGCCGTGCCTTCCGCGAGCAGCCTGTACGGGTAGTCGGGAGTCATCGGTGCGCTGACGTCGTCCAGCTCGGACCGTTGGCGTTCGTCAAGGGTGAGGTCGGCCGCCAGGAGGTTGTCCCGGAGCTGTTCGGCGTTCCGGGCGCCAAGCAGCGGGGCGGCGACCCCGGGACGGTCGGCCAGCCAGCGCAGGGCGACCCGCGCCGGCGGCCGCCAAGTTCGGATGCCACCGCCTGCACCGCGTCCACGATCCGCCAGGTGCGCTCGATGTTGCGGCGCGAGTACGCCTCCAAACCTCGGTTGGGATCCTCTCCCAGCCGGGTTGGTCCGGTCGGGGCGGCGTCGCGACGGTACTTGCCGGAAAGCCAGCCCTGGCCCAAGGGACCCCAGGGCACGATGCTGAGCCTGTGTTCCAGGCACACCGGGACGAGCTCCCATTCGATCTCCCGAGCCAGCATGTTGTACTGCGGCTGCAGCGAGACAGGCACGGACAGGCCGAGGTTTTGCGCCGTCAGCACCGTGCGCTCGAGCTGCCATCCGGTGAAGTTCGACACGCCGATGTACCGAACTTTGCCGGCCCGGACCAGCGAATCGAAGGCGGCAAGCGTCTCCTCGATCGGCGTCGCGGGGTCCCATTGATGCGCCTGGTACAGATCGATGTAGTCGGTTTTCAGGCGCCGGAGACTCCCCTCGCAAGCGCGAATGATCCAGCGTCGGGAAAGGCCCTCGGAGTTGCCGGAGTCATCCATCCTGCCGCGGCACTTGGTCGCCAGGATGATGGAGTCGCGCCGGCCGGGTTGGCGGTCGAGCCACCGCCCGATGATCTCCTCGGACGCGCCGCGCGGGCCAACCGGTGGGTACACATCGGCGGTGTCGATCAGGTTGCCGCCGCTTTCCACATAGTGATCCAGCACCGCGCCCGCAGCCGACTCATCGGCTTCCTGCCCGAAGGTCATCGTCCCCAGCGCGAACTCGGACACGAGGACGCCGGTTTGGCCAAGCAGGCGCTTGCGCATCGTCATGCCTCCAATCCGACACCGGCGGTGAGTTTCGCCAGGTTGGCAAAGCTGATCGCCACGCTCTCCATCGGGTCGCGCCGCGGTTGGTCCTGCTCCACGACGAGCCATCTGGTCCCGGCGTCGCGGCACGCGCTCAGGACGTCAACCCAATCCAGGTTGCCCTCTCCAATCTCGGCATCGACCGGATCGCCTCGATCGATGGCCATGTCTTTGAGATGCACCAGCGGAGCCCTGCCCTTGAAGCGCCGTATCCAGGCGGCCGGGTTGGCGCCGCCGTACTGCAGCCAGTACGTGTCCAGCTCCGCCTGGAGCGAATCGGCCGGCGCGGCCGCAAACAACGTCTCCAGCCCGGTTTGCTGACCGAACCGCTGCAGCTCATGGGCGTGGTTGTGGTAGACGAGCTGAAGCCCGGACGGCCGCAGCCTGGCGGCCAGCTGAGCCGCCTCCGCCGCGAATCGCCGGTAGCCGTCGCCCGACCTGTATGCCTCAGGAAGGCTCGGCACGACGACATACTCGCAGCCCCAGTCCCTGCCCTCGGCCACGGCGCCGTCGAGGTCATCCATGAGGCGGTTGAGCGGGACGTGGGCCGCGCAGGCGACAAGGTCTGCTCGCCTCAGCTCCTCGCCGAACCGGCTCACGGTCTTGGCTCCAAGGCCCGCGACTTCGACCGCGCGATATCCGATCTCGCGCAAGCGACCGAGGACGCCGCTGAGGCGAGATGGGTCCTGGAGCTGGGTCCGGATCGTGTAGAGCTGGACCGCGATCATGGCGCCGCGACGAGGCCCGCGCTCCGGGGAAGCAACGGAGGCCGGGCGCATGTGCTCGTGACCTGAATGTGGCGCCCGGTGGCGCTGGATTCCAGGATCGACAGCAGCACATCCAGCACGTGATAGGCGAGCTCGCCCGATGCGCGTGGTTGCTCTCCCTGGCGCAGCGCGCCCGCCATCTCGATGACGCCAAGCCCCCTTAAATTCTTCGCGCTTGCACCATGACCGTGCTGGAGCGGAACCTCTCGCCATGCCGACTCACCATCACTGGCGCGGAACCTGACAGGACCGCCGAAAGTATTGGGATCGGGGACGCCCAGGATGCCCTTCGTGCAGTACACCTGAAGGTTGGGAAGGTCGTGACCCGCGATTCCAAAGCTGGTGACAAGGGTTGCCTGGGCCCCGCTCTCGAACTCGATCAGCGCCGCGACAAATGTATCGGTGCTGACCTTGAACGTCTCGCCGGCCCTCGGGCCGCTCACAGCTGTCCGCTCTGGAAACAGGATGCGGGACATGCCGGTGACTCGGCCCACCGGGCCCAGCAAGCAGACCATGGTGGTCACGTAGTACGGACCGACATCGAGCAGCGGACCGCCGCCTGGCTGGTAGAAGAAGGCGGGGTTGAGATGCCAGCTCTCCGGACCGCGATTGAGCATGAATCCGGACGCCGCCAGCGCGGTTCCGACCTCACCCTGCTCCATCAGCCGCAAACAGGTCTGAATGCCTGCTCCCAGGAACGTGTCCGGTGCGCCGCCCACACACAGGCCGCCTGCTGTCGCCGCATCGAGAATGGCGCGCCCAAGCTCGCGGGTGATGGCCAGCGGCTTTTCCGAGTACACGTGCTTGCCGGCCGCGAGGGCCGCCAGGTTGATCTCGGCATGAGCGCTGGGGATGGTCAGGTTGACCACCAGCTCCACCCGGGGATCGGCGAGGAGCTCGTCGGTGGTGTAGACGCGGGGCACGCCGAACTGCGCGGCCCTCTTCTCAGCCGTCGCCAAAACCTGATCGGCGCATGCGACCACCTCGACTTGAGGCGAGGCGTTGAGGTTGGTCAGGTAGGCCTCGCTGACCGTTCCGCAACCGACGATTCCCACGCGTACTGGATCGTTCACTCGCGTCTCGCTCGTATGACAGGCTAACGTTCTCGAAGACGTGGAGACGGTCGCCGCGGCGGATCTGGAGACCAAGCTGCAGCAGCTGCTGGAAGCGGTGGACCGCGAGCGCGCGCCGCTCGAGCTGACCGCATACGTTGTCCGCGGCGAACCGATCACGTTTGGCGATGCGGCCCGCGGTGACTACCGCGCTTTTCACGTTGGCGACAAGTGGGGTCCACCCTGGAGCACGACCTGGTTTCGCGTCCGGGGAGACGTCCCCCGTGATTGGGCTGGAAAGAACGTAGTGGCCTACTTCGATCTCGGCTTCAAGGGCCATCCCGGATTCACGTGCGAGGCGCTCGCCTGGCGCGACGGCAGGCCCTGGCGAGGAGTCGACCCCCGGCACCGCTGGCTGCCGATCGCCTCAGCTGAAATCGATTTCTACCTCGAGGCGTCAGCGATTCCGACCGCGGTCGTCTCGGGTCCGGCCGAAGCCCCATCGATGATCGCCCTCCGCGAGTCCGGGGATCCTACGTTCGAATTCCGCGCCGCCGAGCTGCGGATCCAGGACGCGGCGGCGCGGAAGCTGGCGCTCGATTACAGGGTTCTGTACGAGCTGGCGATGGCCCTCACGGATGAGGAGAGGCGTGCGCAGGTCCTCGACGCCTTGAACCGATTTGCACGGAGCAACGACCCTGCGTCGCTGGCAAAAGTTCTGGCCCAGCCGAGCACATCCAGCCACGTGATCACCGCGGTGGGGCACGCGCACATCGACACCGCGTGGCTGTGGCCGCTGCGCGAGACGCGCCGCAAATGCGCGCGCACCTTCTCGACCGCGCTTGCGCTCATGGACGAATTTCCCGACTACCGGTTCGCCTGTTCGCAGCCGGCGCAGTACGCGTGGATGAAGGAGTCCTATCCCGACATCTTCGAGGGCATCCGGCGCAGAGTCGCTGCCGGCCAGTGGGAACCGGTGGGCTCGATGTGGGTCGAGGCGGACTGCAACCTGCCTTCCGGAGAGGCGCTGGTCCGGCAGTTCTTGCACGGCAAACGCTTCTTCATGCAGGAGTTCGGCGTCGACACGCGCGAGCTGTGGCTCCCGGACGTGTTTGGCTACCCGGCGTCACTCCCCCAGCTGATCGCCGAGTCTGGCGGCGAGTACTTCCTGACCCAGAAGCTGTCCTGGAACGACACCAACAAACCCGCCCATCACACGTT
>Ga0209056_10008297_pt1 | contig 10651 bp, 8 predicted proteins | sample GraSoiAngelo_114_FD_185876 | JGI IMG/M metagenome (GOLD analysis project Ga0209056, IMG submission 185876) | Grasslands soil microbial communities from the Angelo Coastal Reserve, California, USA - 14_0903_13_40cm (SPAdes) (version 2) | ecosystem: Environmental > Terrestrial > Soil > Grasslands ...
GGTTCGGCACCGGGATGACGCTCGAGGAGCTGATCCTGCGCCACGCGCTCGGGCGGAAGATCGAGTCCTACGAACGCGAGCGTCGGCCGGCCGGCGTCATGATGCTCCCGATCCCGCGCGCCGGTCGCCTCCAGGCCGTGACGGGGACCGAGGCGGCGCGGGCGGTCCCGGGGGTCGAGGACATCGTGATCACGACCCACCGCGGCCAGGAGCTCGTCCCGCTTCCCGAGGGCTGGCAGTACCTCGGCTTCGTCTTCGCGCGCGCCGACACGCCCGAGGCCGTCGAGCAGGCGCTCCGCGCGGCGCACGCGCGCCTGGACGTCGAGATCGTCTGAGCGCGTCCGCGGCCGGAACCCGGCCGACCGCCGAGCCCGTCGGAGGCGCGGCGCGGAGCTAGGCGCAGCCGGAGCGGGGCGCCCCTCGCGGGCGGCGGGGCACGAGCGTACAGGCGAAGGTCGCGGGCTGCCGCCGGTACTCGTCGAGCGTGGCTCGGAGGCGCGCGAGCGTGCGGTCGCGCCGGGCGAGCCCCATCCCGTCGATCGCCAGATCGGTCACGAGCCGGGTGTAGAACGCGTGCTGGTGGTCGCCGCCGTCCCGCATGCACGGCGTCGGCTTGCGGGCCAGGCGCAGGAGGGGGCCGAAGGCCTCGACGTACTCGCGCAGCACCGCGTCCTGGGCGAGGTCGCGGGGCACCTCGGGGAAGCGCGCCAGGAGCTCGTCCGCCGTCATGAGGCCGCGGGCGGCGCGGGCGTCGAGCCCGGGCGAGAGCGGGATCTTCATGTCGTCGCCCCCTGCCCGGGATTATAGCGCGGATCGAGGCGACGGACGCCGGCCGGGAGCGGCGGGCCGGCGGGAAGCCGGCTCAGTTCTCGACGAAGGCCTTCAGGTTGCGGCCGCGGAGCGGGTGCCGGAGCTTGCGAAGCGCCTTGGCCTCGATCTGACGGATCCGCTCCCGCGTGACGGCGAAACGGCGGCCCACCTCCTCCAGCGTGTGCTCGCCCTCCTCGCCGATCCCGAAGCGCAGGCGGAGGATCTCCTTCTCCTTTTGGCTGAGCGTCGACAGCGCCTTCTCGACCTGGGTGGTCAGATCCTGACTGATCAGCGAGTCGTTCGGCGAGCCCGTGGAGCGGTCCTCGAGGAAGTCGCCGAGCTCGGAGTCCTCCCCGATCGGCGTTTCCAGCGAGAGCGGCTTGCGCGACGACTCGAGGATCAGCCGCACCTTCTTCGCGGGCACGCCCGTATGCTGGGCCAGCTCCTCGGGGGTCGGCTCGCGCCCCATCTCGCTCGTGAGGTTGCGGTTCACCCGCGAGATGCGGTTGAGCGTCTCCACCATGTGCACGGGGATCCGGATCGTCCGCGAGTGGTCCGCGATGGCCCGCGTGATCGCCTGGCGGATCCACCAGGTGGCGTAGGTCGAGAACTTGAAGCCGCGGCGGTACTGGAACCGGTCCACCGCCTTCATGAGCCCGATGTTGCCTTCCTGGACGAGGTCCAGAAGGGAGAGATCGCTCCCGAGATACCGCTTGGCCACCGAGACCACGAGCCGGAGGTTCGCCTCCATCAGCTCGCGCTTGGCCTGCCGCACGATCCGATCGCTCGCGTCGATCTCCGTGATCGCGATCTCGAGCGGGCGGCGCGGCAGGCCCGCCTCGCGCTCTAGCTCCCGGAGCTCGCGGCGGAACGCCCGTCCGGGCTTCCGCCGGGCGCGCCCGGCCGCCTCGACGATCCGCGCGTGGTGCCGGCGCACGCGCGCGACCAGCTGCTCGATGAGCGCCGGCTTCAGGGGCATCTCACCGACCACTCGCTGGATCGCCTCGCGGTTGTCCGCGATCCACTTCTGATAGTTGGCGCGCGCGGCGGCGCTCCGGCGCCGGGCGCCGAGGGCCGTCTGCAGGCGCTCGATCTCCCGGCTGAGCCGCCGGAGCCGCCCGAATGCAAGCAGGACCGACCTGACCTCGGCGGCGTCGGGCTCGCCGCCCTCCGGCAGCACGATCACGTCGTCCGGGGCGATCTGCTCGTGGCGGAGCCGGTCGCCGACCTCGACGAGGGAGCGGACCGCCATCGGGATGCCGACGAGCGCGCGGCGCAGGCGGATCTGCCCCTCCTCGATCCGCCGGCCGATCTCGACCTCCTGGCGCGCGGTGAGCAGGCGCACCTTGCCGATCTCCTTCAGGTAGAGGCGGACCGGGTCCGCCCCCTTCGCGGCGAGCGGCTCGAGCGCCTCGGCCGCCGGCGGGGTCTCGAGCGCCGCCTCCAGCACGTCCGCCGCGGGCTCCTCCGCCGCGAGGGGCGCCTTGTCCAGCTCCTGCGTCGTCTCGCCTACCGGTTCCCTGAAGGTCATCGCCCTCACCGCCCCGCTGTCTGCCAAGGGCTTCAACTATTTGACGTGTCACAGCCTGGTTTCGTTTCGCGCCGCCCTTCCTGACGAACGCGTCGCGTGGCTTCTGGGTTCCGCGCGGCCTACCGACGCCGCTGCCCGCTTCCGGTGCCCGGGTGCAGGCGGGCCGCACGCCGTGGCCCCGAAGCGCACGAGACTACAGGCGAATGTCCCCCGGGGGGCAGACCACACCCCGACCGGCCGAGACCCCGTCGCCGCGGTCACCCCGACCCCCGCCGTCTTTAGATGGCGGAGGGGCGCGGACTATTCAGGTCGTCCGGGAGTCTGCTATCATTCCGGGTTCGGGAGGCGTGATGCAGGCAGAAGTCTTAGCCGTCGGCTCCGAGCTCCTCCTCGGCCAGATCGTCGACACCAACTCCGCCGTCATCGCCCGGCATCTGGCCGCGATCGGGCTGGACCTCTACTACAAGACGACCGTCGGGGACAACCTCTCCCGGGTGGTGGCCGCCCTCCGCCAGGCCCTCGGCCGCTCGCAAGTCGTCCTGACGACGGGCGGCATCGGACCCACCGCGGACGACATCACCCGCGAGGCCGTCGCCGCGGCCACGGACCGGGAACTCGTCTTCTCCGACCACCTGATGGCCCAGATCGAGGCGTTCTTCGCGGCGCGGGGGGGGCAGGTGTCACCCTCGAACCGCCGCCAGGCGTTCATCCCCGCGGGCGCGATCGCCGTGGAAAACCCCGTCGGCACGGCGCCGGCCTTCATCGTGGAGGTCGGCGACCGGTGCGTGGTCACGCTGCCCGGCGTGCCGCGGGAGATGGAATACCTCCTGGTCAACCGGGTGATTCCCTACCTGCGCGGGCGGTACGGCCTCAAGGGCGAGATCCGCCTGCGCGTGCTCAAGATCGTGGGCCTCGGGGAGAGCCGGGTGGGCGAGCTGATCGCCGACTTCATGGAAAAGGGGCGCAACCCGACCGTGGGGACCCTGGCCCATCTCGGGCAGGTCGACCTGCGGATCGCCGCCAAGGGTGCCGACGCCGCCGAGGCCGAGACGCTGATCGCGCCCGTCGAGGCGGAGATCAGGCGGCGGCTCGGGGACCTGATCTTCGGCGCGGACGCCGACACGCTGGAGAGCCAGGTCGGCGCCCGCCTCAACGCCCTCGGGGCCCGCCTCGGGCTGGCCGAGCTCGGCAGCGGGGGGGTGGCCGGCGAACGCTTCGCCTCCGGCGTCGCCGGCAGCTTCGCGGGCGGCGTCATCCTCGCCGAGCCGGCAGGGGCGGCGCGGATCGGGGCCGACCTGGGCGCCGTCCTGGGGGCGGAAGACCGCGCGCGGGCGCTCGCCCAGGCGGCCGCGCTCTGGGCGGGCGTCCGGGTGGGCGCGGCGATCTACTTCGAGGAGGTGCCCACCGTGGCCCCCCCGGTCACGCTGGTGGCGATCGCCGTCTCGCTCGACGGCCAGGCCGAGGCGCGCGCGTATCGCTTCGGCGGCGACCGGCCCTCGATGCGGATCCGCGCCGCGACCCTCCTGCTCGACCTCGTCCGCCGATCGCTGCCGGCGCCGCGCTGAAGCGGCCTTTGTCCTTGTGGACGCGGCCCGGCGGTGCGTACTCTACAGGTGCTCCATGAGGACGCCGGTCCCCCGTCGGACGGCCGTGACGACGATCACGCCGAGCGCCAGCTATAGCCTCACCGTCCGCGTCGAGATCGCCCACAAGCCGGGGATGCTCGGGCGGGTCGCCTCCGCCATTGGCGAGGCCGGGGGGGACATCGGCGCCGTCGACCTCGTCGATACCACGCGCGCGCGCGTGGTGCGGGACATCACGTTCAGCGCACGGGACAGCGGGCACGGCCTGCAGATCGTGGCGCGCCTCAAGCGCCTGGCCGGGACCCGGGTCGTCAGCGTCTCCGACCGCACCTTCCTGATGCACCTCGGCGGCAAGATCGAGATCCGCAACAAGGTGCCGCTCCGCACGCGGGACGACCTCTCGATGGCGTACACGCCGGGCGTGGCGCGCGTCTGCCTCGCCATCCGCGACGACGTCGAGCGGGCGTTCGCGCTGACCATCAAGCGGAACGCGGTCGCCGTCGTCACCGACGGCTCCGCGGTGCTGGGCCTCGGCGACATCGGGCCGGAGGCGGCGCTGCCGGTGATGGAAGGCAAGGCGATGCTCTTCAAGGAGTTCGCCGGCGTCGACGCGTTTCCGATCTGTCTGGCGACCAAGGAGCCCGACAAGATCGTCGAGACCGTCAAGCTGATCGCGCCGGGCTACGGCGGTATCAACCTCGAGGACATCGCGGCCCCGCGCTGCTTCGAGATCGAGGAGCGCCTGCACAAGGAGCTCGACATCCCGGTCTTCCATGACGACCAGCACGGGACCGCGGTCGTCGTGCTGGCGGCGCTCCTCAACGCCCTCCGCGTCGTCCGCAAGGAGCCCCGGCGGCTCCGCGTGGTCGTGTCGGGCGTCGGCGCGGCGGGCACGGCCACCGTGAAGACCCTGCTCTCGAGCGGGGTCACCCAGATCATCGGCGTGGACGAGCACGGCACGCTCTACCGCGGGCGCCGGATCGGGATGGACGCCATGAAGGCGCGGGTGGCGGCGGCGACGAACCCGCGAAACCTGCGCGGGAGCCTGGGCGACGCGCTGGCGGGCGCGGACGTCTTCATCGGGGTCTCGGTGCCCGCCGTCCTCGCCGTGCGGGACATCCGGCGAATGGCGCGTGATCCCGTCGTGTTCGCGATGGCGAACCCCACGCCCGAGATCCAGCCCGAGCTGGCCGAGCGCCACGTGCGGGTCATGGCGACCGGCCGTTCGGACTACCCGAACCAGATCAACAACGTGCTCTGCTTTCCCGGCTTCTTCCGCGGCCTGCTCGACTCGCGGGCGCGCACGGTCAACGACGAGATGAAGCTCGCGGCCGCCCACGCGATCGCCGCCTGCGTCAGCCGGAGCGAGCTCGGCCCCGAGTACATTATCCCGAGCGTGTTCAATAAGGCGGTGGCGCCGGCGGTGGCGGAGGCGGTCGCGCGCGCCGCCCACCGGACGGGCGCCGCGCGCCGCCGGCGCCGCGTCGGCCCGCCGCGATTCTAGTGCCGGTCGAGCGTCCGCGCTGGTCCGTGGTCATTCCCGCGTTCAACGAGGAGGCGCGCCTGCCCCCGTACCTCGAGGAGGTCGTCACGTTCCTCGCCGGGCGCGGCGAGGCCTGGGAGGTCATCGTGGTCGACGACGGGAGCGCCGACGGGACGGCGGCGGTCGTCCGCGCGGCCGCCGGGCGGTATCCCGGGGTCCGCCTGCTGCGGCTGCCCGCCAACCGCGGCAAGGGCGCCGCGGTGCGCGCCGGGATGCTCGCCGCGCACGGCGACTTCCGGCTGTTCGCCGACGCCGACGGCGCGACGCCGATCGGCGAGGTCAAGCGGCTCGAGGCCGCCTTCGCCGACGGCGCGGACGTGGTCATCGGGTCGCGCGCGCTCGCCGACCCCGCGGTCTGCGTCCGGGCGCGCCGCCATCGCCGGTGGGCGGGGCGGGTGTTCAACGCCGTCGTGCGCGGGGCCGGGCTCCGCCGCGTGGCCGACTCCCAGTGCGGGTTCAAGGCCTTCCGCGGCCCCTGCGCCGAGACGCTCTTCGCCGCGCTCGAGACGCGGGGATTCGGCTTCGACGTGGAGCTCCTGCTACGCGCGGGCGGCCACGGCTACCGCGTCGCCGAGGTGGCCGTCAACTGGACGGACCGCCCCGGCGGGAAGGCCGGGGTCCTCCGCCACGGGCCCGCGATGCTCTGGCAGATCCTCCGCGCGCGCCGTCGCCTCGGGCGAGCATGACCGCCCCGGCGTGGACGGCCCCGCCCCCCGCCGAGGCGCCGTGATGCGGCTCGCGCGCCGGGTGGAGGCCATCGACCCCTTCCTCGCCGTCGAGGTGTTCGAGCGCGCCCAGGCCCTCGAGCGCCAGGGCGTCGACGTCGTTCACTTCGAGTTCGGCGAGCCGGACTTCGAGACACCGGCGGCCGTTCAGGAGGCGGCGCAGCGCGCGATCAAGGACGGCCGGACCAAGTACACGGCGAGCCTCGGCCTCCTGCCGCTCCGGGAGGCCATCGCCGAGCACTACGCGCGCACCTACGGGGTGACGATCTCGCCGGACCGAATCCTCGTGACGGCGGGGACCTCGCCGGCCATGCTGCTGCTGTTCGGCGCCCTCCTCGACCCCGGCGACGAGGTCATCCTGTCCGATCCGCACTACGCCTGCTACCCCAACCTCGTCCGGTACGCCGAGGGCACGCCGGTCTGCGTCGCGGTCGAGGAGGCCGACGGCTTCCAGTACCAGCCGGCGGCGATCCGCGCCCGCCTGACGGGCCGCACCCGCGCGATCCTGATCAACTCGCCGGCCAACCCGACCGGCACGCTCCTGGCCGCCGACCGTATGGCCGCCATCGCGGAGCTCGGGCCCACCGTCGTCTCCGACGAGATCTACCACGGCCTCACCTACGAAGGCCGGGAGCGATCCATCCTCGAGTTCACCGACCGCGCCTTCGTGCTCAACGGATTTTCCAAAGCCTTCGCGATGACGGGCTGGCGGCTCGGCTACGTCATCGCGCCCGGCGACGCCATCCGGGCGCTCCAGAAGGCCTACCAGAACTTCTTCATCTCGACGAACGAGTTCGTGCAGTGGGCCGGCCTGGCGGCGCTGCGCGAGGCGCGGGAGGAGACCTCCCGCTTCCGGGCGATCTTCGACGAGCGCCGGCGGGCGATGCTGGACGGGCTCCGGGCCATCGGCTTCTCCGTCGGCTTCGAGCCGACCGGCGCGTTCTACGTATTCGCGAACGCGCGCCGGTACACCTCCGATTCGCTCGCCTTCGCCTGGGAGCTCCTCGAGCGCGCCCACGTCGCCGTGACGCCGGGCATCGACTTCGGCCAGAACGGCGAGGGCTACCTGCGCTTCTCCTACGCCTCGTCCGTCGCGCGGATCCACGAGGGGCTCCGTCGGATCGGCGAGTTCCTCCGGGCGCGGCCCCACGGCGGGTGACCCCTCCCCGCCCGGGCGGCCCATGCTGACCGCGCGCGGCGCGCCCCTGGTCCTGCTGGTCGTCTTCCTGGCGATCGGGGGTACCGTCCTCGCGTGGGTCCGGACCGACCAGCGCCCGCCGGCCTGGGACTACGCCAACCACCTCGAGCGCATGGTCGCGTGCGCGGACGATCTGGCCGCGGGCCGGCTGCGGGCGATCCTCGAGCGGTCGTCCTTCTACCCGCCGCTGGTGCCGTGCACGGCCAGCCTCGTGTATCGCCTGATGCCGTCCGACGCCGCCGCCGCCCAGGTCACGATCCTCCTCTTCCTCGGCCTGGGCGTGGTCGCGACGTACCTGCTGGGCCGCCGGTTCTTCGATCCCACCGCGAGCGCCGTCGCCGCCGTCATGTTCGCGACGGCGCCCTTCGTCGTCTTCTCGACCCTCAACTTCCAGCTCGACCTGCCGCTCGCCGCCGTGGCGGCGCTCTTCCTCTACGTCCTGCTCCGCACCGGGGAGTTCGCGTCTATCCCGTGGTCGGTCGCGGCGGGCGTGGTCGGTGCGGTCGGGCTCCTGACGAAGCCGCCGTTCGCCGTCTTCGCACTTCCGCCGGCGCTGATGCTGGCGTGGCCGGCGCTGCGGCGTCGGCGGCCGGGTCCCCTCCTCGCGGCGGCCGCGGTCGCGCTCGCCCTCTGCCTGCCGTGGTACGGGCTCCGCGTCTTCGGGCTCCCGGCGCAGATCCTGAACCGCTCGTTCCGACAGGCGGCCGAGCAGGGGTCGCCGCCCGTGTGGACCCCGGCCGGGTTCCTGGCGTATCCGCGGAGCTTCGCGAGTCAGCTCGGGGCGCTGGCGGTGCTGCTGCTCCTCGGGGGGCTCTACCGGGCCGCGCGCCGCCACCCGTTCCTGCTCGTGGCCTGCCTGGTCCCGTTCGGCGCGTTGCTCGTGATCCAGAACAAGAACCCCCGCTACACGCTGCCGCTCCTGCCGGTGGCCTCGCTCATCGCCGCCGAGGCGGTGGCGGCGCTCGCGCCCCGAGCCGGCCAGGCCCTCGCCGCCCTCGTGCTCGTGACCGGCGGCCTGCAGGTCGCCGCGACCACCTTCGGGGCGGGGCCTCTCGCCGGGCGGGCGCCCTTCGGCATCGAGCTGGCCCACGCCGACCCCCCGGCGCCCGCGGCGTGGCCCCAGCGGGCGCTGCTCGCGCGGATCGCCGCGGACAGCGGCGGCCGGCCCGTCACCGTGGGCGTGATCCCGAACTGTGCGGAGTTCTCGGTGAGCAACTTCCGGTACTACGCCGCCCGCGACGGGCTGCCGCTCCGCTTCGGCCGCGCGTGGAGCGACTACCCGCTGAACGTCGACTACGTCGTGCTGAAGACGGGCGACCAGGGCCCGGCCTTCGCGTCGGAGAAGGCGCGCCGGGTGACGGAACAGTTCGCCGCCGATCCGCTCCTGACCGCGGCGTTCCCCGCGATCGACCGCTACCCGCTGCCCGACGGCAGCCTGGCGACGCTCCGCGTCCGGCGGCCGGCGCCGGTCACCCAGATCGGCCCCGCGGCGCTCGCGGGGCGCATCCAGGCCGGCGCCGCGGCGCTGCTCGCCGAGTTCGTCGCCGACGGCCGGGAGCTGCGGGTCGGCCTCGACTGGGACGCCGCCGGGCTCGCGCGGGGGTGGATCAGGCGGGTGACCGTGAGCGCCGCCTCGGCGCGCGTCGGCGAGCTGCGCCGCCCGGGCGCGCCCACGCTCCGGCTCGAGGACGTGCGCGTCGTCCTCGAGGGCCTGACCGTGAATCCGGCCCGCGTCGCCGCCACCGGACGCCTCGAGCCGTTGGCCCTCGAACGATTCCGGATCGAGCGGCTCACGCTGAGCCAGGGCGACCTCCAAGCGTTCCTCGCGGCGGGCCGCCGGACGCGTCGCGTCCGCGTCCGCTTCCTGCCGGGCCAGGCCGAGGTCCGCATGGGAGCGCCGGGGTCGGCGGTCGACGCCCGGGTGTCGCTCGGGCCCGGCCGGGACGGCCGGCCGGTCGTCCTCGATGTCCACGCGGTCCGGATCGGGGGCGTGCCGGTCCCCGACCTGCTCACGGGATGGATCGAGCGGGCCTGGGACCCGACGCTCCGCTGGGCGGCGCTCCCGGTGGCCGTCGACGTGGCGCCGGTCCGCATCGGGCCGGGCCGCCTCGAGGTGGCCGCCCCGTGAGCCCGGCGGCGCGGGAGTCGACGGACGCGCGCCGGGCGCGCGCGGCGCGGATCGTCAGGGCGCTCGAGCGCGCCTATCCCGAGGCGCGGATCGCCCTCCGCTTCACGACGCCGCTCGAGCTCCTGGTGGCGACGATCCTCTCCGCCCAGTGCACGGACGAGCGGGTCAACGTGGTGACCGAGGGCCTCTTCAGGAAGTACCGGACGGCCCGCGACTACGCCGCGGCCGACCCGGCGGTCTTCGAGCGCGAGATCCGGTCGACGGGCTTCTTCCGGGCCAAGACGCGCTCGGTGCTGGCGATGGCGCGGGCGCTCGTCGAGCGGCACGGCGGCGAGGTGCCGCGCGCGCGCGAGGAGCTGATGGCGCTGTCGGGCGTCGGGCTCAAGACGGCCAACGTCGTCCTCGGCAACGCCTTCGGCGCGCAAGCCATCGCCGTCGACACGCACGTGTTCCGGGTCGCCCAGCGCCTGGGGCTCGCGAAGTCTGACGACCCTGACGAGATCCACGACCAGCTGAGCCTGGTGCTCTCCCGGACGAAGTGGACGCGGATCACCCACCTCCTGCAGGCTCACGGCCGCCGGACCTGCCTGGCCCGGACGCCGGCCTGCCCGACCTGCCCCCTGCAGGCGCTCTGCCCCTGGCCGGGCAAGACGCGCGAGCGTCGCGGGTAGAGTCTCGGTGTGATGCCGACGAGCAGCCAACGTCGGGCGTGCCCCCGGGCGTTCCGCGGATGAGAGGACAGCTCGCCGACGCTCAGGGCCGGCGAGGCTCCCTGACGCTCTCCCGGCGCTGACCGCCATCCGACGGGCGCGCACGGCCGCGCACTCATCCGGGAGCGGCCGCGACCCGCGGTGACCGCGGCCCTGCCCGGGCTCAAGACGTGGGTCGCCTTCGAGCCGGGCCCCACCTCCGCATCGCCTACCGCTTCAAGCCGGGCGAGTTCGCCCCGTCGTGACCTGCGCGCGAGGGCTGCCGCTCCTTCGCTCACGACGGCTCCACCGTCGCCGAGCGCCTCGGCGGACGATACTCTAACCTGCCCGGGCGGTCAGATGAGGACACGACCGCGCGCGCGGAACCTGCGGAACCGGCAGCCGGATGCAGACGGACCGTTGACTTTGTGGCGACGCGCCGGT
>Ga0209056_10008299_pt1 | contig 10649 bp, 8 predicted proteins | sample GraSoiAngelo_114_FD_185876 | JGI IMG/M metagenome (GOLD analysis project Ga0209056, IMG submission 185876) | Grasslands soil microbial communities from the Angelo Coastal Reserve, California, USA - 14_0903_13_40cm (SPAdes) (version 2) | ecosystem: Environmental > Terrestrial > Soil > Grasslands ...
CGCCCAAAGGACCGATTCCCTATACGCATGTCGGGCTGGTCCCAGGCACGACCCGCCGCGTGCTGGCCAGGGCAGTTGCCGCTGGGGGCGGCCGGGTCCTGGAACTGTCTCCGGTCATACACCAACGTATTGGTGAAGGCTTCTTTGTGCCGGCGGGCGTTCCGCACCGCCCGGGAACGGCGCTGACGCTCGAGGTCCAGGAGCCGTCCGACGTGTACACGATGTTGGATCGCGAGTCCGGCGGGCGCATCCTGACGCCCCGGGAGATGCACCCCGGGTTCACGTCGGTCGATCGGGCCCTGGCGTTTGTGGATTTCAAGACGGCCGGCGATCCCTCACTCCCGACGCGCTGTTACCTGCGGCCGGAACCCGTGCGCGGACGACCCTCGCGCGGCGGCCGGCAGGAGTGGATCTTTCCACCTCGGTTTCGGAAATTCAGCGGAAAGCGACTGTTCGTCGAGACGCGATTTGAAAGTGTCGAAGGCGGGCCGTATGTTGCCCTGGTGTGGCGGGGCCGTGGGCGGGTGAACGGGATTCGCGTGTCAGCGGGATCCGAGTTTCTCGTGACCGCGCGGGTGGCCATGCGGCCCCATCTGTACGAGGCCGAGGGAGGCCAACTTGAGGTGTTCTTGGTCTTTCCGCCTGCCCCGGAGCATTTCCGCAGAACTCCCTCCTGATCGACCGTGGTCGATCTGTTACACGCCCCCTGTACCATCCTGGCAAATCCGTCATGACATCGGGGGTGAGTGTTATGAATCGCGGATCCAACACTTGGCGCGACGCATCGCTGTTCGTCCTACGCCTCGCCGTGGGTGCGACGTTCATCGTCCACGGGTACCCGAAACTGTTCCCATCCGGCACCGCAGGCTTTGCCGGGTTCCTCCAGAATCTCGGCTTCCCCATACCCGGAACCTTCGCCTGGATCGTCTCCATCGTGGAATTCTTTGGTGGCATGGCGATGATTCTCGGGCTTCTCGTACGCTACGTGGGAGCTTTGATGACCATCGAGATGGTGGTGACCAGCACGAAGGTGAAGATGGCCCACGGCACCGGCTTTGTCGGCGCGCGGGGCGCGGGATGGGAGCTGGATTTCCTGCTCCTGGCCATTGCGCTGGCTCTGCTGCTGGCCGGCGCCGGCGCGTTCTCTCTCGATGCGGTGCTCTGGGATCGTCGCGCACCCGGTTCGACACGCCCGAGTCAGGCCGTCTGAAGAAAGCAAACTGGGACGATGGGGTTGGTGGAGGGCCGCTTCGCTCCGAGTCGGCTCGCCTGCCGAGCGTAACGCTCGCGCTCGCTGCTCCGGGCCCCCCTGTACAACTCCGCTGGACTACGCTCCGTGTACAGGGCCCGACCCTACGCGACGCGGCGCTCGCTAACGGCGGCGACGGCTCGCCTCCAGTCGCTCCGCGGCTCCTCCACCAGCCCCATCCCGGATTGTTTCTGGTCCGATGTGACCCTGCTGGCGGCGGGCGAGCGGGCTCCCCTCGAGCGCAGCTGCGCAGTTGGCAACCTGGTCGCAGGCCGTGAACTCGAGCGCCGCTACGGACAAGCCGCAGATAGGGAGCGGGAGGCCTGCGGGTCGATCGGGGGCCGACGGAGCCGCGAAGCGAGGGGGAGCCCCGAGCCACAGCCGCCGCGAAGTCAAATCGTTTCTAGGATCTTGCAGCCACAAAGGTCTCGAAGCGTCAGATGCACCGCAGGGTTAGCAAGAGGAACGAGGCGCCGCTCAGAACTACTCAGGGAGTATCCCTGGGTGGCCGTGGACAAAATCGTTCTCAAAGGCTTGACGAAAGTCTTCTCGACCGGCTATGGGCCCGTGACGGCCCTATCCTCTGTGGATCTCACCGTCCGCGAGGGAGAATTCTTTGTGCTGTTAGGTCCATCCGGGTGCGGCAAAACGACGCTGGTCCGGATCATGGCCGGACTGGAACACCAGACCTCAGGTAAGTTCACCATCGCGCGGACCGACGGCGCCAAGCCGCAGACGGCGATGGTGTTTCAGGAAGATTCGGTCTTTCCGTGGATGACCGTGCAGGAGAATATCGGCTACGGCCTGTCTATCCAGGGGGTGCCGCGGCCCACCATCGCGCGCACGGTCGCCACATACCTTGAGAAAGTCGGGCTGACCAGGTTCGCGCGTGCGTATCCGTTCCAACTCTCAGGAGGGATGAAGAAACGAGTCGGCGTGGCGCGTGCGTTCGCAGCGGATCCCGAAGTCCTGCTCATGGACGAACCGTTTGGTGAACTCGATGAGCAGACGCGCGTGCTGCTGCAGGCAGAGCTCGTCAAGATCTGGGACGAGAGCCGCAAGACGGTCGTCTTCATCACCCACAGTATCGACGAGGCCGTCGTGCTCGCCGATCGCATTCTCGTCATGACGGCCGCACCAGGAAGGGTCAAGGCCGTCGTGGAGGTCCCGTTTTCCCGGCCCCGCCAGGCCTATGAGATGCGGGCCGACCCTGCCTACGGGCGGATGATTCACCAGCTCTGGGGGCTGCTTCGCGAAGAGGTGCTCAAGGCAATGGGGGAGGAGGTCGCCGTGCATGTCCCGCTCATCTGAGCGGGTGATCCCCCGCGCGGCAACTCCTTCTTTTGTGCGCAGGGTGGCCGTGGGGGAGCAATTGATCGCGATTGTCTCCCCGTTGCTGCTCATTGCGCTGTGGGAGGCGCTGGTGCGGATCCGGATCCTCGACGCGCGCTTCTTTCCTGCGCCATCCTCGATCGTGGGAACCTTCACCAGTCTCATCGCCTCGGGAGAGCTCCTGGTGCACGTCGGAGCCAGCCTGAAGCGGGTGCTGCTCGGGTTCCTCGCCGGCGGAGTGCCCGCCCTTGCCCTTGGGCTGATGATGGGGCTCTCACGCTGGGCGAGGGCCGCGCTCAACCCGATCATCTCGGCCACGTATCCAATTCCCAAGAGCGCCATCCTGCCGCTGGTGATGCTAATTTTTGGATTGGGAGACGCGTCGAAGGTGGCGCTGGTGGCGATTGGGGTCTTCTACCTTGTGCTCATCAACACGATGGCCGGCGTGCTCAACATCCAGCCCATTTTCCTGGACGTGGGTCGCAACTTTGGCGCGAGCCGCCTGCAGGTGTTCCGCACTATCGCGTTCCCCGGCGCGCTGCCGCTGATCTTTGCCGGGCTGCGGCTGGGTTTGGGGATTGCGCTCATCCTCATCGTTATCGCCGAGATCGTGGGAGCGCGCAGCGGCATCGGTTACATGATCTGGCAGGCGTGGACGATCTTCCAGGTGGAGAGGATGTACGTAGGACTTGTCGTGATCGCCGTGTTGGGGTGGTTGGCGGCGCTGATTATCGACGCGGTCGAACGAGTGTTGATTCCGTGGAGACCGAGACGATAGGAGAAGATCTGTGACACGAATTGACATTTCCGCCCATATTCTCCCCAAACGCTACTTTGATGCCGTCATGGCGGCGGCGCCGGCCGGCTTTTACATGCAGAAGCGTGTGTCCGCCATTCCCACCCTCGTCGACCTGGACGCGCGCTTTCGCATTTTGGACCGGTTCGATGACTACGTCCAGGTGCTGAGCCTGGCGTTGCCGCCGGTGGAAGCGGTGGCGTCGCCCGGGAAGAGCGCTGAGCTGGCCCGCATCGCCAATGAGGAGCTCTCCGCGCTGGTCACAAAGTATCCAGACCGCTTCGCCGCCGGTGTTGCCGGCCTGCCGCTCAATGATGTCCCTGCGACGCTGCGCGAAATCGACCACGCGGTCCGGCGCCTGGGGCTGCGCGGCGTCCAGCTCTATACCCACATCAATGGGAAACCGCTCGACGATCCAGACCTGCTGCCGATTTTTGAGGCGGTGGCCGAACTCGATGTACCCATCTGGCTGCATCCGGCACGCGGCGCCGCGCCCCCCGACTATCCGGGTGAGAAGAAGTCACTGTACGAGATCTGGCACGTTTTCGGATGGCCCTTCGATACGACGATCGCCATGACGCGGATGATCTTCAGCGGGCTGTTCGATCGCTTCCCGACGCTGAAGGTGATCACGCACCACCTCGGCGGCACCGTCCCGTTCCTGGAGTCCCGGATCAAGAATGCCTACGATCAGTTCGGCGCGCGCACCGCGGATGAGGACTACGGCGCCCTGCTGCACAAGCTCAAGAAGCATCCCCACGAGTACTATCGAATGTTCTTTGCCGATACGGCGCTGTATGGATCACCACCCGCCCTCGAGTGCGGGCTGGCGTTCTTCGGCCCGGAGCACGTCTTGTTCGGCAGCGACATGCCATTCGATGCCGAGGGCGGATCACGCTACATCCGTCAGACGCTGGACGCGATTGAGCGGATGACCGCAACGGCTGAGGTCAAGCGGCGGATGCTCCGCGAGAATGCCGTGCGCTTATTAGGCCTGGAACCTGGGGGGAGGTAACAGGGTGATGCGCGTGGTGAGATACGGTTTGTGCCTTGTGGGGGTCGTCTTACTCTTGACCGGTTCCGCGATCGGTCAGGCGCCTGCGACCACACTGCGGGTAGGTCTGGTGGCCTCGGTCAGCGACGCTGGATTTTTCGTGCCGATGGAGAGAGGCTACTTCGCGGAACAGGGTCTGGCCATCGAGTTCGTGCCGTTTCGGTCCGCCGCGGACATGATTGCTCCCCTGGGAGTCGGCCAGCTCGACATCGGCGGTGGCGCGGTCAGCGCGGGACTCTTCAACGCCATGGCCCGGGGGGTGGATCTGCGCATCGTGGCCGACAAGGGGACGATTCGGACGGGGCAGAGTTACGAGGCGCTGATCATCCGCCGCGATCTCGTGGAGAGCGGCCGGTTCAAGACCCTAGCCGATCTGAAGGGGTTGCGCATCGGCTTGGCGGCCAGGGGGATCTCCCCGCACATCGATCTGGTCATGTTCGCGCAGAAAGCCAACCTCAGGCCCGACGACGTGGAGATTACCATCATGGCCTTCCCGGACATGGTTCCGGCCATGGCCAACAAGGCGCTGGATGGGGCACTGCTGATCGAGCCTTTCAGGACCCAGGCTCTCGAGCAGCAGATCGGGGTCTTCATCGAGAGCGCGGACAAGATCTATCCGGACCATCAGGTCGCCGTAGTCCTGTACGCGCCTCACATGCGGCGCGAAAAGGTGGACGCGGGGAGAAAGTTCATGGTCGCCTACCTGCAGGGCGTGCGAGACTTTAATGATGCGTTCATCAAGAAGCAACCTGAGAAGAAACAACAGGTAATCGGCGCCCTGGCAAAGTTCACACCGGTCAAAGACTTCGCACTGTACGAGAAAATGGTCATGCCCTGGCTCGATCCCGACGGGACTGTGAACCGGCAAAGCCTGCGCTTCGACCAGGAGTGGTACGCGCAGAACGGCTTCGTATCTACGAAGGTGAACCTCAGCCTGGTCGTGGACGATCGCTTCGTGCTGTACGCATTACAGCGTCTGGGCAGGTACCGGTGAAGTGTCTAGGGAGTTTCCCTACTGGTAAGCGGAGTCAAGTCGCCCTTATAGTTTTCTATATGGTGGCATTGAAGAGTGAAATGAGGCGCGCGCGTCGCGGAGTTCGTCGCATCAGCCGAGTCGTGCTTTCGCTGGTCCTTGTCGCCTCGCTCAGGTGGCCGGCCGGAGCTGAACCGGTTCAGCCAATCTGGACCAGCGTCGGTCCGGAAGGCGGAACTATCACAGCCTTGGCCATTGACCCTCAAAAGCCGAGCACTCTCTACGCGGGGATTACAGATAGTCGCTTTGAGTGGAGCGAGGGTATTCCACCGGCAGGCAAATTGTTCAAGACCACCGACGGTGGTCGCAGTTGGCGTGCCATGGGTGCCGACCTCCCCAAAGCAGAAATCCTTGCCATAGCCATTGATCCTCTGACCCCGGCTACCATTTATTTGAGTGCCTCTCCCCGGCGCATTTTCAAGAGCATCGATAGTGGGGCAACGTGGCGTGATGTAGGCGGGGCCGGTGCCATTCTCACGATCGACCCTCAGACTCCCAGCACCGTCTATTCTGGATTATTCAAGAGTACCGAGGGGGGGAGCTCTTGGCGGACCATCACCAATGGCCTGCCCACTGACGTTGCAGTCACAAGCATGGCGATCGACCCCAAGACTCCGACCACGCTCTATGTAGGCCTTTCCTCGTACCGACCAGCGCGGACCAGAGGAGTCTTTAAGAGTACTGACGGCGGACAGACCTGGCGGAGCGTAGGCCTCACCGATGCCGTGGTTGTGGCCCTGGCCATCGATCCCCAAACTCCGACCACTCTCTACGCGGGGACGGATGGGAATTACGTCTTTAAGAGCACCGACGGCGGCGAGACGTGGCGTCCTGCTCGTGAGGGTCTGTCCATCGACAATGTCTACGCCCTCGCCATCGACCCACAGAGCCCAACGATCCTCTATGCAGGTTATGCAGGTGCCGGGGGGGGCGTACATGGAACCCCTGGGGGCCACGGGGTCTTCAAGAGTACCGATGGGGCCGGTACCTGGCACTCCCTCGACGCAGATCCGGCCAACAGTGTTGTCACCGCACTGGTCATCGACCCCCGGACCCCTTCCACAGTCTATATGGGTACCGAAGTCACGGGCATGTTTAAGAGCACAGACGAGGGCGACAACTGGCGTGCGATCAATACCGGCCTGCCCAATCTCGGGATTGTGCCCGTGGCTTTTGATCCGCAGAGGTCAAACGTCGTTTATGGACTCGCTGCCGGCGTGTTCAAGAGCACGGATGGGGGCGGCACCTGGCGTGCTGTTAACACTGGGCTACCCACCATCATTGTGACCGATTTTGTCGTTGACCCAAGAACGCCGACGACCCTTTACGTAGGCACCAATGGGTCCGGGGTGTTCAAGAGCACCGACGGCGCCGCGAGTTGGCACGCCACCCCCATCCCTGGGCCCGTTCAGCCCGGCGTTACTCGCCTCCCCATCCGGTACATTGCAGTTTTGAGCCTTGACCCTCAGACTCCGACAACGGTCTACGCGGGCGGTGAGTCCAGTTCCGACAATGCCGTGAGCACCTCATACGTGTTCAAGAGCACTGATGGGGGCGAGAGTTGGCGGTCCTTCAAGATCAGCGACACTGGTGTTACTCTGCGGAAGTTGCGTATCGATCCGAAGAATCCGGGCACGCTCTATGCGGTGAACATCGAGGCAGGAATCTTTAAGAGCACCGACGGGGGTGAGAACTGGCGCTCCGTTATTGGTGGCCTGCCCTTGGAGGAGAATTGTCATCTTCCGACTACGTGCCTGTACGTCCGTGATCTTGCCATTGATCCTCGTACTCCGACAACACTCTACGCCGCTAAGTTCGCGGGCGTGTTCAAGAGCGCTGACGGTGGGGCCAATTGGAGTCCCGTTATCACCGGTCTGACCAATCTCAAAGTCACTTCCCTCGCTATCGATCCCCGGACTCCGACCACCATCTACGCGGGTACCTACGGCGGCGGGGTATTCAAGAGTACTGACGGAGGCGGGACATGGACCCCTCTCAACAGTGGGCTAATCGATCTAGCTGTGAGTAGTCTGGCAATTGATCCAGTAAATCCTGCGACTATCTACGCAACCACTTTCATTACCTACGCAAGCGGAGGAGTCGCCATTGCAGGCAGCGTCTTTGTCCTCCGGCAGTAGGGGTCGTCGCGCCCACTACCACCACTGCTCCGGCGGTTCGCCCGGTTTGTCGCCTTTATCCAGCATGATCTCCTGTCCCGGTTTCCACTCGCCGGAAGGCAGCGGGATCAAGCCGAAGAACCGTCCCCGGTAGACCGCCAGCGGCGAGCCGTCTCGGTACCATAACTCCTCGACCCGGCCGAGAAAGAGCGTGTGATCCCCGCCGGGATACGTCGTTTCGACGGAGCACACGAGATGAGCCAGCGCATCCTGCAGCAGAGGGACCTCCCGTTTCCAGACAAAGGGCGTCTTTAACCCGTCGCGGGGACGGCCGGCGAAATGCCAGGCAAACGGTTCCTGCTCCGCGCTGAGGATGCTCACCCCAAACCGGCGCGCCTGGCTCAGGTATTCGTGTGTCCTGGCCTGTTTTGCGACGGAGACGAGTACCAGCGGGGGATCCAGGGAGACCGACGTGAAGGCGTTGGCTGTCATCCCATGAACGCCGTCTGGCGCCACCGTGGTGATCACCGTCACCCCCGTAGCAAAGCGCCCCAGCGCATTTCGGAATGTCCGGGAGTCGACGCTGCCTTCCGTCATCCCACTCACCTCCGCAGGCCCGTGCGACACAGTTCGTTGAGGGCTTGCCTCTCGCCTGTGCGCGGTAGGCGAAATCACTTCGAGATCATCTCTACGGGGCTGCCAGAAGGTTAATCGGGGCAAAATTTCTGCAGGTGATGGTCATGAAACACGGATTCACTTTAGTGATCCCGATCGTGATGGTCATCGCCACTTCTTTCCTATGGCCGGCCGCCGCAGGCCAAAACGTCTGGACGAGCTATGGGCCGGAAGGCGGGACTGTCACCGCCCTCGCCGTTGACCCCCAAACACCGACTGTTCTCTACGCGGGTATCAAGGACAGCCGTTCTCAATGGAGCGAGGGTATTCCACCGGAGGGGAGATTGTACAAAACTGCCGACGGGGGTCGCAGTTGGCGGGCTACCTATACCGGTCTACCCAACACTGAAATTACTGGGATATTCATCAATCCTCAGACGCCGACGATCATCTATGTGAGTGTCGCCGGTGGCCGGATTTTCAAGAGCACCGATGGGGGTGAGACATGGGCTGGTTCGGGCGTGACCGTCAGCAGCGTCTACCCTGCCCTCTCTATTGCAAAGATCGCATTCGACCCGCAGACTCAAACGACGATCTACGCAGCAGGCGGGAATAGTATCGTCAAGAGCACAGATGGAGGCAGCACCTGGCGCACCCTCAGGGCTGGCCTTCCCGATGACGTTGGAGTCAGCAGTATTGCGATCGACCCCAAGACTCCGACCACGCTCTACATAGGCCTTTCGTCCTTCCGACCAGCGCGGATAAGAGGGATCTTCAAGAGCGGCGATGGGGGCGAAACCTGGCGAAGGGCAGGTCTCACCGAAGCTGCGGTTGTTGCGCTGGCCATCGATCCCCAGGTTTCGGCCACTCTCTACGCGGGCACGGATGGGGATTCCGTTTTTAAGAGTACCGATGGTGGCGACACGTGGCGCCCTTCCCGCGAAGGCCTGTCCATTGAAAATGTTTACGCTCTAGCCATCGATCCGCAGAAACCGATGACCCTCTATGCGGGCTTTGCCGGCGCCTGGGGGGTGCATGGGGCTCCTGGTGGTCGCGGGGTCTTCAAGAGCATCGACGGGGGCGTGACCTGGCGCGCTCTCGACCCAGATCCAGCCAACAGTGTTGTCAGCGCCCTCATCATCGATCCCCACTCGCCTGCGACGCTTTATATGGGCACTGAGATCACCGGCATCTTCAAGAGTACTGACGGAGGAGTCAGCTGGCGCGCTGTCAATAGCGGTCTGCCAAGTCTCGGTATTGTGCCTAGGGCCATTGATCCGCAGAGACCAAATGTCGTCTATAGTCTCGCTGCCGGCGTGTTCAAGAGCACTGATGGAGGCGGCACCTGGCGTGCCATCAACATGGGACTTGGTACCCTCAGAATGACTGGATTTGTCGTTGATCCCAAGACGCCATCGACCCTCTATGTAGGCAGCCATGGTAGTGGGTTGTTCAAGAGCACCGACGGTGGCATGAGGTGGCGCGCCATCGGTACCGATCTGAAGATTTGGTATTACGTTACCTTCGCTCTCGACCCGCAGACTCCAACTACCGTCTACGCCTCTGGGCTGAGCAGCGAGGATAACTGCGGCGGCGGCGTCCCCATGTTTAAGAGCACAGACGGCGGCGAGAACTGGCGTGCTCTCCATGTAGGCGGGGGCGGATGTATGGCTCTCTCCCTGGTGATCGACCCGAAGAGCCCCACGACTCTGTACATGGTTATTTCCGGTAAGGGTATCTTCAAGAGTACTGATGGCGCGATGACATGGCGTGAAACAAACGTCGGATTGGTCAGAGACGAGAAGTCCCAAGCCGGTTCTCAAATCTACGTAAGAGGCTTGAAGATCGATCCCAACACCCCGACCACACTTTACGCATTCCAGAGCGGCGGCGTATTTAAGAGTACCGATGGAGGCGACACCTGGCGCCTTCATGGTGACTTGAGCAATCTCAAAGCCTTCTCGCTGGCTATCGACCCACAGACCACCACGACTATCTATGCGGGCACCTCCGGCAGCGGAGTCTTCAAGAGCACCGACGGAGGCGAGAGCTGGAGGCCCCTCAACATGGGGCTGACCGACCTCGTTGTATGGGGGGTGGCAATCGACCCGAAGACGCCCACGACCATTTACGCCAGCACAGTTGGTGGCGTTTTTGTTCTCGACCAACGGTAACCGTTAAACCGACCCTCCTCGGTCTCATCGACACCCCCGGTTGAAGAAGCAAGAATAGTCAACCTGAAAATCGAATACGTCTCCACACATCATCCGATTGAGGGTATCTGCGATGGGCGCCTCGTATCGAGCCGATCAGGTCGGCAGTTTCTTGCGGCCGGCTGAACTCCTGAAAGCGCGGCAGGAGGGGGCGGATCCGCAGCGCCTGCGGGCGATGGAGGACCGGCACGTCCAGCGTGTGCTGGCCAAACAAAAAGAGCTGGGATTTGAGATCTTTAC
>Ga0209056_10008303_pt1 | contig 10648 bp, 3 predicted proteins | sample GraSoiAngelo_114_FD_185876 | JGI IMG/M metagenome (GOLD analysis project Ga0209056, IMG submission 185876) | Grasslands soil microbial communities from the Angelo Coastal Reserve, California, USA - 14_0903_13_40cm (SPAdes) (version 2) | ecosystem: Environmental > Terrestrial > Soil > Grasslands ...
TAGTGGCGACCGCTGGATCCCGCCGGCCATCGGCCGCCGCATGGCAGTTGAGCTGCCGCGCGCTGCTTTCGTCATCGTGCCTCGGGCAGGCCACGCGGCCCCCGAGGAAGCGCCTGAGCTCGTCAATCGCTCGCTCATCGCTTTCCTGGAGCAGGGACTGCTGCACGTCCCCGAAAACCTCGCGTCGTCCCCCAACGCTGGCCTGGCACGCAGCAACGGTGTACATTTCATCAACCGTCCGGTTGAGGACTTAATGCTGTCACGGAAGCTCACTAATACCAGGGCATTACGCATCATCGCCGTTGCCCGCGAGGAGTTTGCCCGGAGTGGCTTCGACGGGGCGCGAATCGAGCAAATCACCCGCGCGGCCGGAGTAAACAAGCAGCTGCTTTTCTACTACTACCACTCCAAGCGCGGGCTCTTTCAAGCCGTGCTGGGGCAGGCGGCAGCGGAGCTTGAGACGGCGCTGGCCGCCTTGCCGGCTGCGAGTGGCCGGCCCCTGGAGCGGCTGGAGCGAGTTCTGCAAGCGCAGTTTGACTTCCTGGCGCGGCGCCCCGACCTCGTGGCCGTTCTTGCCCAGGGCAATCGGACCGATCTCGCGCCGTTCGCCCCGGCGATCAAGCGGCTGGTCGTGCTACTCGCCGAGGGGCAGGGGCTCGGTCAGGTACGGGACGACGTCGACCCGCACCTGACGGCGGCCCAGGCCCTCGTGCTGATGGTGGGGTACTTGCAGCTCGAATCCGTCGTAGCGGCCAGCGCGCCCCCGCTGGGGGCCGACGAGCCGGCCTTACGAGAGCGCTGGAAGGAAGCCGCCGTACAGCTGGTGGTGGCCGGGGTCGCCGCGCGCTAGTTCTTCGACACCATCTTCGGCTCGACGGGTGCTTCACCCTCGAAGACGAGGTGCCCCGCCTGGAACCGCGCCCCACGCAGCGCCAGTGAAAGCACGTCGCCCAACTCCTCGACCAGGTGCACGTCGAGTTGCCGGCGCACGTCCTCTGGCAGGTCCTCCAGATCGCGCTCGTTCTCCTTGGGGAGGACGATGGTGTTGATCCCCGCCCGTACGGCGCCGAGGACCTTCTCTTTCACGCCGCCGATCGGGAGCACGCGACCTCGCAGGGTGATCTCGCCGGTCATGGCCAGGTCGTGCCGCGCGGGCCGACGTGACAGCGCCGACACGAGGGCGGTCGCCATCGTCACCCCCGCCGACGGCCCATCTTTCGGGATGGCGCCGGCCGGGACGTGGACGTGCACATCCGTGTCCTTGAAGGCCTCTTCCCCAATGCCGAGCTGCTCGGCATGCGAGCGCGCATAGGTGAGCGCCGCCCGCGCCGATTCCTTCATGACGTCGCCCAGCTGGCCGGTCAGGATGAGATCGCCTTTGCCCGACATGACGCTCGCCTCGACGAACATGATGTCCCCGCCCGCCGGGGTGTAATACATCCCCGTGGCGACGCCGACCTGGTCGACGCCCGCTTTGCGCTCGGGGTGGACCCTGGGCCGGCCGAGGAGCTCGCGGACGTCGGCGGCCGTGACCGAGAGGTGCTGCAGCTCCCCCGCGGCGATGCGGCGGGCCACCTTGCGCCCGAGCTTCCCGATCTCGCGCTCGAGTTGGCGGACGCCGGCCTCGCGCGTGTAGCTGGTGATGATCTCCTTCAGGGCCTCATCCCCCAGATCGAGCTGGTCGCCCCCCAAGCCGTTCTCCCGCAGCTGCCGCGGTACGAGGTAGCGCTTCGCAATTTCGAGCTTCTCCCGCTCGGTGTAGCCTGCGAAGTTCACCGTCTCCATTCTGTCGAGCAGAGGCCCCGGGATGCTCTGCGGGAAGTTCGCCGTGGCGATGAACAGCACCTCCGACAGGTCGAACGGCACGCCGAGATAATGATCGGTAAAGGAGTCGTTCTGGGCGGGGTCGAGCACTTCCAGCAGAGCGGAGGCCGGATCGCCCTGAAAGGAGACGCCGAGTTTGTCCACCTCGTCGAGCAGGAAGACCGGGTTCTTCGCGCCCGCCTGCTTCATGCCCTGGAGAATGCGCCCCGGCATCGCGCCGACGTATGTGCGGCGATGGCCGCGGATGTCGGCCTCGTCGCGCGCGCCGCCCAGCGAGATGCGTACGTAGGGCCGGCCCATCGCGCGCGCGATGGACCTAGCGATGGACGTCTTCCCGACGCCCGGCGGCCCGACGAAGAGAAGGATCGGCCCCTTGGCCTGCTTGTCGTCCTCGTTCCCGGGAGCCTGCTCGTCGCCGTCACGCCGGCGCTGCCGCAACTGGCGCACCGCCAGGAACTCGAGCACCTGATCCTTGACCTCCTGGAGCCCGTAGTGGTCTTCCGCGAGAATCTCCTGCGCCCGCTTCAGGTCCAAAGACTCCTCGGCGCGCTTGCTCCACGGCAGCTCCGCCACCGTCTCGAGATAGGTCCGGATGACCTGCGCTTCCATCGAGTCCCGGCTGGCCCGCTCCAGGCGCGACAGCTCGCGGTCCACCTCTTTACGGGCCGCCTCGGGCAGGTCGAGCGCGGCGAGTCGCTTGCGCAACTCGTCCACCTCGCCCGCCTCGTTCTCCTCGCCCAGCTCCTTGCGGATCGCCTTCATCTGCTCGCGCAGGAACATCTCCCGCTGCCGCTCGCCGATCTCTTCCTGCACCTGCGACTTGATCTCCTCTTGCGCGTCGAGCACGCCGATCTGGCGCTGGACGTGCACGAGGACGCGGCGCACGCGCTCTTCGACCGACAGGGTCTCGAGCAGCGCTTGCCGCTCGCCCGCCTTGATGTCGAGGTAGCCGGCCACGAGGTCGGCGAACCGGCCCGGGTCGGAGACCCCTTCCAGCACCTGCTTCACGACTTCCTCCGGGAGCCCCGATTTCTGACCGAGCTCGGCCGCGCGCTCGCGGGCCTCGCGGTACAGGGCCACGTACGCGGGATCGTCGACCTTGAGGGGCGGCAGCTCTTCGGCCTCGCGGACGACCGCTTGCAGGTGGCCGCCCCCTTCCAGGTACTGCAGCGCCGTGCCCCGGGCCTCGCCCTGGAGCAGCAGCTGCACGCCGCCCAGACCCCGCTGGATCTGTCCGATCCGCGCGATGGTGCCCATGGTATACAGCCCGGCGGGCGCCACCTGGTCCACGTTCTCGCGCTGAGAAACGGCGAAGATAAGGCGGGATTCGCTCTTGACGGCCGCTTCAATGGCGCGGAGGGTTGCAGGCCTCCCCGCGCCGATCGGCTGCGAGACGCCGGGGAACAACACGACCTCCCGGAGCGGGAGCACTGGGAGCGTCTGACGTTCGAACATTGCAGAACTCCGATTCGTAGTCATGATGAACTCCACTGCGCAGCATCGTCCATGCCACTAGGAAACACGCGATCGCCGGCCCACGTTCCACGGCGGTCCCGTCACAGCGGCAGGGACTGCCGAAAGAGTCATCAGCCACGGGCCGTCAGCCGTCAGAACGGCCGTGGCACAGACCCCGGCCGTTGCACGAGTGCGTTGGCGCCGCTAAATCTATGGCCGACATGACACTGGACCCGCCGTGGCCGACGCTGCTGACCGCTCCCTGAGCGGTCGCCTGTCCCAGGCACTCGGGACGTCCTACACCGTCGAAGGCGAAATCGGTCGAGGCGGGATGGGAGTGGTCTACCACGCCCGGGACGAGCGCCTGAAGCGTCAAGTGGCCATCAAAGTGTTGCCGCCCGAACTGGCGTTCCGGGAGGAGATCCGCATCCGCTTCCTGCGCGAGGCGGAGACCGCCGCGCGGGTGTCGCACCCCCACGTCGTGCCGATCCACTCGGTGGGCGAGGGCCCGGACGGCCTCGTCTATTTCGTGATGGCGTATGTCGACGGCGAGCCGTTGTCCGAGCGGTTGAAGCGCCGCGGCCGTCTGCCCCCGGAAGAGGCGCGCCGCATCCTGATCGAAACCGCCGATGCGCTCGGTGCCGCCCACGCCCTGGGCGTCATTCACCGCGACGTCAAACCGGACAACATCCTGCTCGAAGGCAGCCGCGGCAGGGTGGTAGTGACGGACTTCGGGATTGCCAAGGCGCTCTCCTCCACGTCGAGCGGCGGGCTGACCGGGACCGGCGTCGCGATCGGCACGCCGCACTACATGAGCCCGGAGCAGGCGGCGGGCGAGCGGGAGATCGACGGCCGCTCGGACCTCTACAGCCTTGGCGTGGTCGGCTTTCAGATGCTCGTGGGCGAGCTGCCGTTCACGGCACCCACGGTTCCGGGCCTCTTGATGAAGCACATCACCGAGCAGGCGCCCCTCATCACCGACCGGCGCCCGGACTGCCCGGACGACCTTGCTGCTTGCGTGATGCGCTGCCTCGAGAAGGAGCCCGAGGCCCGCTGGCCGACGGCTGAGGCGCTGCGGCGCGCGCTGGAGTCGCGCAGCGCCCCTGCGTATCGGGCGACGGCCCGTCGGCCCAGCGGCATCAGCCCGTTGCGTGCGCCGCCGCCCGCCGTTCGGCGACGCGACGCGGCGCGCGAGGCGGGTCTGGGGGGCGGCCCGTTGCCCGTCCCGGGGAGCCCGGACGTCCCCCGGCGCTCCCGGCGCGGCTCCCGCCGGGAGCTTCCGACCGTGCCCAGCTCAGGCGAGCCGGACATCGTCCGAACGACGCGCGCCCGATTCGTCACGTGGGTGTCGATTTTCAGTGGACTCGCGCTCGTCGACGTCATCCAAGGGGGCGGGCTCTCCTGGGCGCTCTTCGGTGTCGCCGTGTGGGGTGCGTTCAGTGTCGTGCCCCGTTTCTGGCGACTCTGGGAGGCCGGCTACTCCTGGCGCGACGTCTTCAACCGGCCCGCGGCGCCCGACGCGGCCCAGACGCGGGCGGGCGGAGGGTCTGCGCGGGCCGCGATGCTTCGCCCGGTGACCGCCGAAGAGTTCGGACGGCAAGTCGATGCGATCCAGCAGGCGCGCAGCGACCGCCAGGCGATTCTCAAGATCGTCGAGAAGTTGCCGGCCTCCGAGCGTCAAATGCTGCCGGACGTCGTGGACACGGTCGACAAGCTGGTGGCGCGCGCCGAGAACCTGGCTCGCGCGCTGCACAACATGAGCGCGGGGGTGGACGCGGGCGCCGTGCCGCGCTTGGACGAGAAGATCGAGGCGCTGCGGCGCCAGCCCGAGAGTGCGGAGCGCGAGCGCCAGCAGAGCCTGCTGCAGCGGCAGCGTCAGGCACTCACGGACTTGCTCGGCCGCCAGCAGATCATCGAGGAGCAGATCGAGTCCTGCGTGCTCGCCATGCAGAACGTGCGCTTCGACCTGCTGCGGCTCAAATCGGCGGGGGTGGCGGCGGTGCTGAGCGACCTCACGCAGGCCACCCAGCAGGCGCGCGCCCTATCCCGCGACGTGGACCACGCCATCGCCGCGGCCGGCGAGATCCGCGAGATCCTGGGCGAGAGGCCGCCTACCTAGTGCCGTTCCAACTTGTCGTTCCCCCGTCCAAGCGCAAAGCCGCTGAGCAAGGCAGGGGCGCAGCGCGTCACGGATTCTGGTAGAAAGGTTGGAACGGCACTAGAGCCGCTCGCCGCGGCGGCAGCGCCGGAGGAGCGCAGGGCCGTCCTCGCGTTGGATGCCGAACTCCACCAGCGTGAGGAGCTGCTGCGCCGCATCCTCGCACCGTCCCATCCGTAGCGCCGTGACGGACCGCAGCTCGTACAGCGTGGCCCACCCCGGGCGCTTCCCCTGCACCTCGGCGAGGAGACTGTCGGCGAGCGCCGGCGGGCCGTCCAGCGCGATCCGCTGCAACGTCACGCCGAGCCAGTCACGGGGGAATGGATGACGGAGGGTATTCCGCGCCACGGCGAGCGCGGCGCGCGTGTACGCCCCGACTTCCCTCCAATGCTGCTCCCGGGCGACGACGAGCGAGAGGGCGGCGTCAGCGAGGGCCGTGTCCGAGCCCGCGGCGACGGCCGCCCCCAGGAGCTCCCGGGCGCGGCCCCACCGGTCGCGCCGCGCCGCGATCAGTCCCTGAAGCAGCAGAGCGTCCGGCACTCGGCCTGCGGCCAAGCGGGGCAGCGCGGAGTCCGCGAGGCTGGAGTCGCCGGCAGCGAGGAGTATCGCAGCGGCGGACACGGTCCAGCGCGGGTCGCCCGGACGGGCAGCGCGCATCGTCTGGATGTAGCGCAGCCCGTTCGGGTCGCCGCGGCGGATCAGGAGCGCCTTGGCGAAGCGCTCGGGCGCGGGACCGTCGCCGGCGGCACGGCCGATCGCGACCAGCGAGTCGAAGACCTCGGTGCTGCTCTCCGAGTCGAGGAAGCGGCGGGCGGCGACGAACTCCAGCTGCGGGCGATCGTCGCGGTGCTCGAACACGGCGCGCGAGAGCAAGCGGGCCACGCCGTGCTCCCCCATCGCGAGGTGCCCGAGGTAGTCCGCCGGATCGTCCACGCTGAGGTACTCCCGAGCGAGCTCGCCCAGCGCACCGTGCGACCCGAAGAGTCGCCCCAGCCAGGCGGAGTCCGCCTGCAACGGCTCGGCGGCGCCGAGCACCATCAGGTCCCATGGCGAGCTGAACCAGACCTGCGTGTGGGGAAACACGCTGTGGACGTTGCGGACGATCGCGGCGACCACGGGGAGCGGCAGCTGGTAGAGCTGCACCCATTGGCAGAAGACGCCGCCGGGAGCCAGACGCCCGCGGACGATGCGGAAGAACTCGGGTGTATACAGGGTCGCGACGCCGGCCAGCCAGGGGTTGCTCGGCTCCGAGGCGATCACGTCGTAGCGGGCGGTATCGATCTGGAGGGCGCTGCGCGCGTCGTCCACGACCGCCGAGACGGTGGGCCGGGCGAGCACCGTGTCGTTCACCGAGAGGAAGTAGCGAGCCATCTCGAGCACGGCCGGCTCGATCTCGACCACCCGCACCCGCCGCATGCCGGGCACATCGGCGAGGGCTCGGGTGGTCACCCCGCTCCCGAAGCCGATCACGAGCCCCGTTGACGCGCCCGGACGCAAGGCGACCGGCGCGATGCCGAGCAGCAGCTCGGTGTCCATGTCGCCGTGATCGGACGCGTCGGCCTTGCCGTTCACTTTGAGGCTGCGGCCCGGCGCGCTCTCCCAGGCCGAGACGGTGGCGTTCCACCCTTCGCGGAACGCCAGCTGGCGCATGCCGGCGTGCTCGAGGAACGACTGCCGTTGGTCGGGCGTCGTCAATCCGCGGCCGTAGATCGTGGGCCCGAGATCGAACAGGCGGGTGCTCCAGGGCGGCACGACCACTCCAATGGCCAGCGCCAGCACCGCCAGCACGCCGCCGCCCAGCACGCGGGCACGCAGACGGCGGTGCGCTTCCGAGCCCTCGGCGACGCCCCGCGCGGCCAGGGCCACGAGCGCCAGGGCCGCGAGGCCATTGACCCACAGTCCGATCCGCAGCGTCCGGTCGCTGCCCAACCACACGACGAGCACGAAGCCCGTGAGGACGGCGCCGGCGATGCTCCCGAGCGTGTTGAGGGCGTACGCCCGACCCACGTCCGCGCCGCGGGCTTCGTCCTCCCGCGCGAAGAGGTCGGTCAGGAGCGGGAACGTCATGCCCATCCCGATCGCGGGGACCAGCACCACCGCCCCGACGGCGAGGCCAAGGAGGGCGAGGCGGGCGGTCGCGCCCGGAAATTGAAAGACCGCGAGGATGTACCTTGGCAGCTGGCCGAAGAAGAGAAACAACATCGCCGCCCCGGCGGCCGTGACCCCCTGCGCCGCGCCGGCGGATGCCGCGGTGACGGGGCGCGCGGCCGCGCCAACGCGGGCCACGAAGGCGCTGCCCAGACCAATGCCGAGCAGGAAGGTCAGCAGGACCAGGGTGAACGCGTAGGTCGAGCCGCCGACGATCATGACGAGCACGCGGGTCCAGGCGATCTCGTCGAGCAAGGCCGCGAAGGCCGTGAGGCCGAGGAGCGCGAGAGCCAGCCTGCGCAACGTGTCGCCGGACGCGGGACGGGCGATGGGCGGAGGGAGGACGGGCGCTTGTGACAAGGGCGCGAGCGGCTTGGCGAGGGCGATCGCTGCCGCCCCGATCGCGAAATTGACCAGGGCCGTGCCCCACAGACTGGCCCGGATCCCGACATGCTCGATCAGGACGAAGCCGGCGAGCGCCGTGCCCAGCACGGCGCCGAGGGTGTTGAGGCCGTAGAGCCGGCCCAGGGTCGGCTGCAGCGCGGCGCGATCGGACCCGGCGAAGGCGCGGGTGAGGACGGGGAGCGTCCCGCCCATGAGCGTCGTGGGGACGAGCAGCACGAGGGCCGCCAAGCCGAACCGCAGGGCCACGCTCACCGGTGCGCCGGCGTGGAGCCCGGTGGCGAGGGCCACGTAGACTTGCCGCACCAGCGTGAGGGCCAGGGGGGACAGGGCGGCGAAGGCACCGATCGCGAGCTCCAGCCAGCCGTACAGGGCGGCAGGCCGGGGGTGGCGGTCGGCCCGGCGGCCGAACCACCACGCGCCCAGCCCCAGCCCGCCCATATAGGCCGCGACGACCGTCGTGACCGATTGGATGGTGGCGCCGAACGCCTGATACAGCAGGCGGACCCACAACAGCTCGTAGACGAGCCCGGTAGCGCCCGAAAGAAAGAAGAGGAGGCTGTACCCGAGGACAGCCCTAGAACGCATGCAGCTCGCGCATCGCCTGCGCGAGATCCTCCACCTGCGGCAGGATGAAATCCTCGAGCGCGGGAGCGTACCCGACGAACGTGTCGGTGGACGCGACGCGCCGCACGGGGGCGTCCAGCCACGGGAAGCAACGGTCGGCGATGCCGGCCGCGATCTCGGCGCCGTAGCCCCAGGCGCGAGCGTCCTCGTAGGCGACCAGGACCTTGTTCGTCTTTTGGACCGACCGCTCGATCGCCTCCCAGTCCACCGGCGACAGGCTGCGCAGGTCGATCACCTGGGCGGCGACCCCGTCATGCTCCTCGAGGTCCTTGGCGGCGACGAGCGCACGCTGCACCAGGGCGCCGTAGGTGACCACCGTGAGGTCCTTGCCTTCCCGCACGACCTTGGCCTTCCCGAACGGGATCATGAAGTTCGGGCCGGGGTTGGGCGCCTTGTTGTAGGTCTGGCGATAGAGGTGTTTGTGCTCGAGGAAGAGGACCGGGTCGTCGCAACGGATGGCGGTGCGCAGCAGGCCGTTGGCATCGAGCGCGTTCGAGGGGCAGATGACGCGCAGGCCCGGCACTGACGTGAAGACGACGGCGCCCGTTTGCGAGTGATAGACGGACCCGCCCTTCAGGTAGCCGCCGTAAGTGACGCGCACCACGACGGGACAGCTGAACGCGTTGCTCGAGCGCCAGCGCAGCGTGGCCAGTTCGTTGCGGAGCTGGTGGTAGGCGGGCCAGATGTAGTCGAAGAACTGGATTTCGACGACGGGCTTCAGGCCGCGCGTGGCGAGCCCGATCGCCCGGCCCACGATGTTGGCTTCCGCGAGCGGCGAGTTGTACACCCGGTCGCTCCCGAACTGGCGCTGCAGCCCCCAAGTGACCTTGAATACTCCCCCCTTCCCCTTCACCTCGCCCAGGTACTGCTCGCGGCTCGCGTCGGCCACGTCCTGGCCGAAGACGACGATCCGCGGATCCCGCGTCATCTCGTCCTTCATGCAGGCGTTGAGCAGGTCGACCATCGTCGTCGGGTCGGCCGTGAACTGCGGGTCGTCTTCGGTGTCGAACTGCTCCGACGTCGGATCGACATCAGGGGAGTAGACGTAGAGCAGCGCGCTCTCCGGCTTGGGCTGCGGCGCAGCGAGCGCCACGTCGGCGGCGACGTTGACCTCCTCGTCCACCTGCGCCCGCAGGGCCGCGAGCTCGGCTTCCGTCGCCACGCCTTCGCGGATCAGCCGCTTGGGGAAGAGGGCCAGGCAATCGCGCTTGGCTTCCTCCTCACGTTCCTTCGGGGGTTTGTAGAGGATCTCGTCGTCGGAGAGGGAGTGCGAGTAGGGGCGCGTGACGTGGGCGTGCACCAGCGCCGGCCCCTTGCGCTGCCGGCAGTACTCGGCCGCGCGCACGAGCGCCCCGTACGAGGCGACCGGGTCGCACCCATCCACCTCCAGCACCAGGAGGTGCGGGAAGGTGGCCACTAGCTTCGAGACCGAGCCGCCGGCGGTCTGTACCTCGACCGGGACGGAGATGGCGTAGCCGTTGTCCTCGATGAGGAACAGCACGGGGAGCTTCAGGTTGCTGGCGGTGTTGAGCGCCTCCCAGAACTCCCCTTCACTGGTGGTGCCGTCGCCCGCCGAGCAGTAGACGACCTCATCCTCCTTGATCGGTCGCTCGGCGATGGTCTCGAGGCGATCATAGCGCAGCCATGCTTCAGCGCAGCCTACCGCCTGGAGAAACTGCGTGCCGGTGGGGCTCGACTGGCTGACGATGTTGAGCGCCTTGTGGCCCCAGTGGGAGGGCATCTGCCGCCCGCCCGAGTTGGGGTCGTCGGCCGCGGCGACCGCCGAGAGAAGCATCTCAGTGGGCGTCATGCCCAGGGTGAGGCACAGGGCGCGGTCGCGGTAGTAGGGATAGAACCAGTCGTAGGCCGGCCGCAGCGCCCGGCCGGCGGCGACGAGCACGGCTTCGTGCCCCGCGCCCGAGATCTGGAAGAAGATCTTGTTCTGCCGTTTGAGCTGGATCTCCTTGTCGTCCAATCGGCGCGACAGGTACATGAGCCGGTAGATGTCGAGCAGGTCGGCCTTCGCAAGAGGCT
>Ga0209056_10008305_pt1 | contig 10647 bp, 10 predicted proteins | sample GraSoiAngelo_114_FD_185876 | JGI IMG/M metagenome (GOLD analysis project Ga0209056, IMG submission 185876) | Grasslands soil microbial communities from the Angelo Coastal Reserve, California, USA - 14_0903_13_40cm (SPAdes) (version 2) | ecosystem: Environmental > Terrestrial > Soil > Grasslands...
GTTACCAGGCGACCGCCGGCTCCAGCGGTCAGCGATGCCAGCTTCTCGAGCTCGCGGCTGAGCGTACTCAGATCGTTGCCCACCGCCTTGAGAAGGAGCTCGGTGGCGTCCGCAGCCAGGGTGAGCCCCAACGTCGACGCGTGGTGCTGCACCCAGCGCGGCACGCGCTCCGCTGCAAGCGCGTCCAATGCCACGGAGGTCGATGCCCGGACAAAATCGGCATCGGGCTCCTCGCCCGCTGCGACGACGAGCACAAGCAATGTGGTCGGATTGGGCGATGCCAGGTACCGCACCACCTCGTCGCGCAACTTGGTCTTGCGCTTGCCGAGCTGTTCCACGCCGCGAATCACCACGGCGCGCCGCTCGGCCAGCATCGGTGGTGTATTCACCAGGGCGTGAAACGCTTCGGGCGTCAGATCGGGGGCGAACCGAACGTCGAGATTGAAGTCCCGGCTGGACCCCACGGTCCGGTCCACAAGGGCGCGGATCGCCTCGTCCTTGAGAACATCTTCGTCACCGTGCAGCAGATAGACGAGTTCGGGGAGGGGAGCGCCCTTCTTTAGACCGCGAAGGAGTGCATCGAGGGTGACCGCCGCCATCCAGCGAAGTTAGCCGAACAGCTGCTTTAGCGCGACGCCGATGCAGGTTGGAAGAACGTGGTGCCGTACGGATACGGATTCCCGCTGACGACACGAGCGCGGGGGTCCTGGAATGAGACGAACGGCAGCCCGGCGCTGGCCACTGGGTTTGGAAACGCGACCGGCGGCAAGAGCGGCGCGCGCACGATCTGCGGCCGTTGGGCGAGCTCGACGACAAAGAGCGCAACCGCAGCGATCAGGAGCATCGTTGCCGACACACGAGCCTGTGCGGGCAGCCGGGGAACTCGCCGGCGCTCGACCGCGATGCGGGCGTCGAGGCGTTGGCGAAAATCCGGTGATGGGGAAATGGGCGAAGCGGCGTGCAACGCGTTGATCGCCTCATGAATCGTGGCGTCGTAGCGACGACACGTTGAGCAGTGGGCCAGGTGTCGTGCAAAGCGACGCAGCTCCCAGGAGGACGTGATTAACCCGTCCCGGAATTCGCTATGCCGCTCGAGAAACTCCCTGCAAAGCATGGGAGAAATGTACCACGCCGGCCACGGAGTGTTCCGCGACCGGGGTGGAAACAGGTCAAGTTGTAGCTAAACGAGGACGGGGCCGATGAGCTGGGCGAAGCTGTTGCGAGCCCGATTCAGCCGGCTCTTCACGGTCCCCAGATTGCACCCGGTGATTTCGGCGATCTCCTGGTAGCTCTTCCCTTCGAGCTCCCGCAGCACGAATACCTCACGGTGGTGCTCCGGCAGCCGCTGGACGCACTGGTCCACGGCGTCTTTCAGGAACCGCTTGCGATACAGATCGTCGGGCCGCGCCGTGGTGTCCTCGAACTGCAGCGGCCGATGATCCGCTTCCCAGTTTTTCTTGATGGTCTGGAACAGCACCAGGGGGTTACGGCTGCGGTTGCGCAGCTCGTTTTTCGCGAGGTTCGACGCGATCGTGTAGATCCACGTCGAGAACTTCTTGGTCTGATCGAAGCGGTGGAGATGGCGGAAGACCCGGATAAACACTTCCTGCACGAGATCCTCAGCACGCTCGCGGTCGCCGATCGTCCGGTTTACGAAATTGAGGAGCCGAGTCTGGTAGCGGTCCACCAGGGTGCCGAACGCCTGCGGCTCACCGGCGAGGTGGCGCATGACGACCTGTCCATCATCCAGCTCGTGCAGCCATTCACGCTGCAGCGCGCGCTGGGGGTCGACGGCGGGGGTGGGACGCTTGAGTGTGGTCCGCATAGCTACCCTTGCGTTTCGAACGGGAACACGGAAAACCCTGCGCTGATTCGCCTTATGAGGACTTGGCACAAACTGTGCCTCCCAGGCTAGGGGAGTAACTCCTTACAGGGTAACCAGTTGCGATTCGCAGCGGGCTGCGAAAGGGGAATATTGTCCCAGCCTGGGGACGACGCAATTCCACATTTGATCTAGATCCGAAGGACGGAGCGGACTAATGCGCCAGAACGAAACCAGCCACAAAAAGCAGCGCCAATGCGGTTTTTGCGTCTGAAATCACGCCGCTGCGGATGAGCTCGAGCGCCTCCGAGAGCGGCTTTTGCACGACTTCGATGAATTCGTCCGGCTCGCGGGCGTGTTTGTCCGCAGTCAGGTCGGCTGCCCAAAAAAGGTGAATGCGCTCGTCCGTGAATCCAGGCGTCGTCCATATAGTAGTAAGACGTTCGACCCGCGCGGCTTTCACACCTGCCTCTTCGAGCAACTCCCGTTGCGCACATACCCGCGGATCCTCTCCAGGATTCAGCCGGCCCGCCGGGATTTCGATCAGCGTCCCATTGGTGGCGTACCGGTACTGTTGAATCAGCAGGACAATCGGATCGTCACCACGCGGATCCGACGCAAACGGCACCACGGCGGCGGCACCCGGGTGGCGGATGATCTCGAGCTCTCCCGTGGAGCCATCGGGAAAGCGCACCGTGTCCGCGTCCAAGTTTATGACCCGTCCGGTGTGGATTCGTTTACGCTCGAGTTTCACAGTGTCCCTTGGGGTGGTTCAGCGCTGGAACAGCCACGTGTAGGGCACCTTGAACCCTTCGGCGAACAGGTACCCGGCGTTACGCCGCACGTTGGCATGAATGGGCGAGCCTGCCGCCGGCGAGGTGTAGGGCGTCAGCCCGAGGCGTCTCGCAATGATCTGCAACCGCAGCATGTGAAAGCCGTCGCTGACCAGCAGGACGCGGCGGCTCTCTCGGCCATCGAACCAGCGCTTGACCTGATCGATCGATGTGAAGGTGTCGTGTCCGCCGACGAGGGGAAGCACTGCGTTGTCAGGGATGCCGAGTCGGACGAGATAGTCGCGCCCGACGTTGGCTTCATTGAGCGAGTCGCGGACGCCGACGCCTCCCGTGACCAGCACCGTCGGCGCCAGGCCGCGCTGGTAGAGTGTCGCGGCGTGATCGAGTCGGGCGCGAAAAACGGGGGAAGGCCGGCCGTTGTACTGCGCGGCACCGAGCACCACGATGGCGTCGGCGCCGGTGGCCTCGTCATGCGCGGCCTGGATCGCGACCGTCACGACCACCGCCGCCCAGCCGAGGGCGAGCAGGACGACTGCTAGGAGGATTCCGCCAAGGGCACGCCGTCCGGTCCAGAAGGGCATGCCACAAGATACTCAGGGCCTGGTCAGCAACTCCTCAAACAACGAGAGCGCGCGGGGATCGTCCGACTGCCCCAGCCAGAAGATCGCCTTGCGCCGCAGGTCGGGGTCCTTGTTCTCCTTGGCGATGCGGATAAGCGCCGGCACCCCTTCGTCGCGCGGTCGCTGCGACAAGGCAAATACCGCGCTCTCGCGCACCTCGTGATCCGCATTGCCGTCATCGACCAGGTCGGTCAGCCCGCGCGTCGCGGCATCGCCGGCCGCCTGCCCCAGCCAGAAGACGGCCGAGCGCCGCACCTTCCGCGACACGTTGTCCGCCTTCGCGACCTTGAGGAGGTCGGGCCAGATCGTGACGCTATCGGCCAACACTGCAGGGAAGATCGCCTTTTCCGACGCTCGGCTCTCATCCTTCAACGCGAGGGCGAGCAGATAGCTCGCGGCGTCCTTCGTGCCGACCGTGCCGAGGTCCGTGGCGGTGGTGTTGGGCCGCCATTCGCCACCGACGTAGACCCGCAGATCGGTGATCCGGCCGCTGCTCTTCGTCAGCGCCACGCGGACCGGGCCCGAGTCGCACGGCGCATCCCAGTCGTCGTGGTCGTCCCAATTCCCGTCGACCTGGCGGTTGTGGCAATTCCCCTTGTCGCAATCCCAGCTGATCATGTTGCGGCCGTTACCGTACACGCCCGGTCTAGCCGCGAAACTGAACCGTACGCTCCCATCTGGAGCCTTCGCGACGCGCTGCTCCACAGTCTGTGCGGCTGCGCTGCTCGCTAGCACGAGCAACCACGCACCACGCACGACGCACCACACACGTGTTTTCATTGGTTGATCAGGTCCTGGAGGTATTTCGACGCGCGCGGGCTCCGCGACTGGCCGATCCAGAAGATCGCCTTTTTGCGGAGCTCACGGTCGGGATCGTTCTTCCCGATGTCGAACAGTTTGTCGAGCGCGGCGTCTTCCCGCCGCTGGGAGTACACGAAGATCAGCTGGTCCTTCATTTCCCGATCGCTCATGCTGTCGTACAGCTTGACCAGATCCGCGACATCGACGTTGTGTCCCTGTCCCGCCCAGAACAGCGCCTTCTTGCGGATTTCGATGTCTTCTTTCGGGTTCAACGCGATATCCATCAGCCAGCGGTAATTGTCGGCGCCGCCCATTTGCGAGAGGGAGAAGATGATCTTGTCCTTGAGATCGTCGTTCTCCACTTTGGCATACAAATCCTTGAGGAACTGCGCATTTTCGGGCGACCGACTCTGCCCGATCCAGAAGATCGCCTTCTCCCGCAGATCGATGTTGACATCACGACGCGCCGCGAAATCCCGGAGAACTGCGCCCGCGCGGGCGCTGCGATGCTGCGACAGCGCGAAGATCGCTTTTTCCTGGATCTCGGGAGGGGTCTTGGGATCGCGCAGGATCGAGTCGAGCGCGGCAACGGTTTCATCCCCCGGCACTTGCGACAGCCAGAACACCGCCTGCTCGCGCACTTCCTGATCGGGATCGTTGCGGACAATGTCGAGCAGAATTCGCGCCGTCTCGTCGGTGCGCTTCTGCGACAGGAGGAACACCGCCTTGCGCCGCAAGCACGTCGAGCCTTCGTCACGCCGCGCGAGCACCGACTTGAGCAGGGGAACGGCACGGTCCGGGTCCATCTGGAGCACGGCGTTCAGCGCCGCGAGGCGCATATCGTCGTCGTCGTCATCGCAGGACGCGCTGCGCCCGCCTCGCCGCCCGCTCGGGGCGGCGATGGCTGTCGTGGGACCTACCGGAGCCATTGCGGCCCCCGGCGCTCCGGGGGTCGTCGCGACGGTGGGCGCTGCGGTTTCGGCCTCGCGCGAAATGTCTTCGGCCGCATCGGAATCGCCGCGGCGAGCCAACTCCCCCTGGACCCGGCGCAGCAGCACGCGGGCATCGCGGCTCGTCGTGGCCTTCGGATAGCGGTCGGCCTGTGCGCGGAGCGCGGTCCGTGCGGCGCGCAGATTGTCGTCGGAGCCCGCCCGATACAGCGCGAACGCCTGCCAGTAGTAGGTGTCGGGAACGTACGTCGAGCGCGGGTAGCGATCGCGGATGCTGCCGAAGAGCTCCGCGGCGCGCGAGTACTGGTTGCTATTGAGCGCCTGCCGCGCAGCGCGATAGAGCGAATCCGCCACATCGGCCTGCGACTGGTCCGGCCACTTGGGCTCGCTGACCTCTTCGTCGTCATCGCCGTCCCAGTAGAAGACTGGCGCGGCAAACGCCACCGGCGCCGCGAACGCAACGGGGGCCACGGTCAGTGAGTACGCGGCCATCTGCAGATCGCTCGCCGCCATCGCAAGCACAGGCGCCTGCGCCGTGAGCGCTTCGATATCCGGCTGCGCCATGATCAGCGCCTGTGCGCCGGCCTCGAGCGCGGCCACGGGCGGGACGAGCGGCGCGATCGCGGCGGCACGCGCCCGCCTGTGCGGCCGCGCGTGCGGAGCTGGCGCCGGGGCAGCCTGCTGCACGGCGCCCGTGACGGCGAGCAAGAGGGACAGGGCAAACAACATCAGAGTGCTCCTTCTGTGCGCACCGGTACGGGCCCGGCGGGAATCGCCGAGCGCAGCTTGGGCAACACGTTCGATTGGTTCATGCCTTGCGTGATGAGATCGCGGTCGTGACCATCCTGCACCGGATTGAGCAGGGATATCTGCATCAGCACGAGCTCCAGATCCTCGAGCAACGCGCGCAGGCGCGGATTATCAGCCGCGGGTGAATCGAGCATCAACTGTGTAGTCGTCAGCAGGTCCCGCGCCTGGCGCGCGAGCCGTGCGGTGTTTGCCGAGCGATTGGCGTCCGCGCGGAACGACGTCAGGAACGCCTCGGTGCGCGAGAGGTACTGTGTCGCGGCAACCTGGTAGGCGACGTTGGCGAGGGAGTCGATCTCATTGGAGACCTGCGTGCCCGCGGCGGTTTTAGAGCCGCCCGGCGCATTTCTCGACCAGCGGCCGATGCCGATGCCCAGCACGAGCACCGCAGCGGCCGCAACGGCCCAGCGCAGCCAGGGGCGCAGCTCGATGACGTGCTTGTCGCGCCGAGCGGCCTCGATGCGCGCCCACATCTCCTCGCGAGGCGGGGTGCGTGGCGCGTGGTACGTGGTACGGGCCGCGTCCTTCAGCCACTGCTCGAACTTCGGATCTTCGTGCTGGTCCATCATCTCACCCATTCTCCTGCGAAGTCCGCCAACGCCACACGCAGTTTCGCCCGCGCGCGCGACAGCTGAGCCTTCGACGTGCCGGTCTCGACGCCCAATGCGACGCCGATTTCTTCGTGTGTGTAGCCCTCGACATCATGCATCAGAAACACCGTTCGGTAACCCTCCGGCAGATCATCGATCGCCTGCTTGAGCCGCGCTTTCAAATCCGGTTCGGCGTGTCGTTGCACAACGCCGATCTCGTGCGCGTCGTCGATATCCGCTTCCCGCTGCCGAAATCGTTTCACCTTCCGTAAGCCGTTCAACACGACCGTGGTCGTGATCGTATGCAGCCAGGTCGAAAACGCGGCATCGCCACGGAACGAGCCGAGCCGGTCAAACGCGCGAATGAACGTTTCCTGGGTGAAGTCCTGCGCGAGGGCATCATCGCCCGCGAGCCGGAAAGCCAGGCGGTACACGCGGTCCACATGCGCGTCATACAGCGCGCGCTCGGCGGCGCTATCCCCGGCGCGGACGCGGGCAATAAGCTGTGATTCGTCCACGGCGCTCCGAGGTGACAGGCTGGTCTCGTAACTACTGATGGGACACGGGGGACGACAAAAGGGTTACGTGGGCAGGCGCTACCGGGTGCCAAAGAGGCGGTCGCCGGCATCTCCCAGGCCGGGCAGGATATAGCCCTTGGAATTGAGCTCCCGGTCGAGGGAAGCGGTGTAGACGGGCACCTTGGGGTGGGCGTCCAGCATCGCTTTCACGCCCTCGGGAGCGCACACGAGGCACATGAACCGAATCCGTTGCACCGGGGCGCCGGCACGCACCAGGGCGCTCACGGCTGCGACTCCGGACCCGCCGGTCGCCAGCATGGGGTCCAGCAGGAAAAACGCGCGGTCCGCCTCCCCCGAGGGAATCTTGAAGTAGTAATCCACGGGCTGGAGCGTGTTGTGGTTGCGGTACAAGCCGATATGGCCGACGCGGGCGGAGGGAATCAGCTGCGAGATGCCCTCCACCATGCCCAGGCCGGCGCGCAGGATGGGGACGAGTGTCAGCTTTTTCCCGGCCACCTGACTGCCACGCATTTTCTCGAGCGGCGTTTCAATCTCGACCGGCTCGAGCGGCAGGTCTTTCGTCACTTCGTACGCCATCAGCATCGCGATCTCGTTCACCAGCTGTTTGAAGTCCCGCGTGCTGGTGCGCTTGTCGCGCAAGATCGTGAGCTTGTGCTGGATCAACGGGTGCGCGAGCACCGTGAGATTGGGGAACTCTTTGGACGCCGCGCTCGGCATGGGCGAAGAAGCTACGCTTCCGGTTGCGGCCGCGCGACTGCTCTAGCGACCCACTGTGACGAGCGGTAGGATCACTGGCCCCGCCAACTCGAGGTTGGCTCGTGTCGATCAGAGTAGATCTGCTGGGGTTTTGGGTCGTCACGTCCGGTGCACTGGGAATTCCGTGTCTCGGTGCGTCGCAACAAGCCCGTGTGACGATCTCCGTTACGCCGGACTCACTTCTCGTCGCACCAGGTCTCGAGGACCGGGCCTTTCTCACCATCGCGAACTCATCCGACAGCACGCTGTTCGACGTACGGTTCACGTCGCTGGCGGCCTCGGGCATCCACATTCGTTTCGCCGACGCTCGTCTTCCCGAGGTTCGTGCTCACGCGGTTCTGGCGACGATACTGTTCGTCGCGAGAGACTCCAACGGCACGCGACCGGCCGCGATCGTGATCCGAACGGACTACCGCAGCGGCCGGCTGCGAACCCCGAGCATCGTTCTGAGCAGCGTGAAGTTGATTGGCAGTCAGGAGGCTCCAGACCAAGTGGCGGACGTCAAGCTAAGCTCCAGCACTGAGACAATTACCGAGAAACAGCCCGGGAAGGTGTTCGTGATCGTCACGAACAAACTCGACCTACCCCTCTCAGTAGGCCGCATCAGCAGCCGCAGCCCGGTCTTCACCGCCGTCGATTCGTCGCTCGGTGGGAGCATCCCTCCATATGGCTCGGCCGCGTTCGAGATCAACCTCCGAACGCCGGGCCGACTGCAACCGGGAAGGTATCCCATCGTGTTCGACGTCGCCCTGTCATGGCCTTCCAGGACCGGGACGCGGCGGGCCAACGTGCTCGTGCCACACGAAGTCGAGTTGGGCGTGTTCGCGGAGGTCGCCGTCCTGAAGGTGCTGTCTGTTCCTTCTTTTTTATTGCTGCCCGGGTTCCTCATGATCATCGCATACCAGCTCATGTGGCAATTCCAGAGAATCCTCCGAGGTGCGAAACCGGGCGAACCGGCGTTCAGTCCGACGTCACCAAGTTTTTGGGTTATCGCGATCACCCTGTCGGGCCTGATGGCCCTTGTGTACCCGCGGGACTACCTCACCGCGTATGGGACGCGCGATCTGGTGGAGGTGTGGTTGGTATCCACCCTGCTTGGGGCCGTCGTTTCTGCCGCGTGGTTCAACTGGCGCTATGTCTGGACCACGCCAACGACCACTGATTTGCCGGTCACCATCCTCCGCAAGTTGGCGCGTCAGGGTCTTGGCATCGAGCGCGAGCAGGTCACGATCAACGGTGGAGACACGCGATATCTGCTCCAGCGCATGCCGGAGGGCGATGATCAGGTCTGGGTGGGGGCGCCGATTCTGCTCACCTGGCAATCCGGCGCTACCGATGACGATCGGAAACGTTTATTCGATCTGCGCACGAGGGGCAAGGCGGGTCCACTCGCGGATTTTTTGGACGAGGCGAAGACGCGCCAGGTCATCGAGATCGACTGGAGGCCGACCGGCGCGACGCCGCGCCCCGTGTCCGAAGTCACGCCGGCCGGGAAGGGTCAGATCGTGGAGGCCTAGGGCGTCACGAAAAGAAAAACGGGTGTCTTCCTCGAAGACACCCGAAACAGGGACCGATCCCGACTGGGTCGGTTTACCCCCTGCCTGATCGCTCGATGGCTAACAAGTGCTTGTTTTTGTTACCACTCGATCGGTCAATAGTCAACTACATCGTTGCACGGAGATGGGGCCATGTCAATACCGGGTATTCATCGTCTTCGGCTCGCCTTTATCTGGGTTGAGACAACCCTCGATCTGGTCCGCGAGCCCCAGCCTGCTGCGCCATTCGCGTTCCTCGGGCGGGACGCGACGTTTGTCCCTCGTTTCGACGCGATCCAGAAAGGCCAGAAAGATCCAGACGGCTTGACGCTTCCATGGCTCCATCCCCTTGGCGATCACTTCTGGGGGTTCTACATGGAGACACCGCCCGCCAAAGCCAATGGAGACAGGGCATGGAAAAGGTGCGTCCCGTTCCGCTCAAGACTCGACCTCTCCGTTTCTGCAGCGTGGCTTCCGGCCAGGGTGCTGACTGAGGGTTTCTGCTATCCCTACGGCCATGCGCTCGTCATCACGTTCGAAGTCGAGCCACCGGCGGCTCTGGCGCTGACGGATGCCGTGCAGCTGGCGCACGACGTGCGAAAGCGCAAAAAGTTGGAGGTTACCTGGCCCGACGGGCGGTCGGAGCAACTTGTGCTTGACGCGCTCGCCGCGGGTGCGCTCGATATGGTCCGGGAGCTCGCTTTGGGAAAGGGTGCGCAAGTGGGAACGGTGGCGTCGGCTCCGTTCAGTGTGGTGACGTTCGTCGCGATCGAGGGAGTCGACCCGAACGCGCCATTGCCGGAGGATGGAGAGATCCATCAGGCACTGGAAGCGGTGACGCGGTGGCACGACGGGCCACTCGGGCCGTTGCCGCCGCTGAAAGACAATGTTCTCAATCCCGCAGCGACCTACGATGTTGTCTACAAGAAGAAACGTGCTAGGGCCGTTTGGTCACCCTTTCCGGCGTCCTCTCCCGGCAAGCACACGCTATCCTGCTACGGCCGGAACCTTGTCCACGCAGCCATGCAAACCGAAAGTCTCGCCCGGCTAGCCGTCGCAACTCTCGATCATGGCATACTCAGCGTCGCACATCAGGATCTGGCCGGCTACGCCGGCGGATTGTTGGGACGGCTCTACGGTGGCGTGGACACCTATCGCAGCGGGAGCAGCAAGGCGCAACTCGAGCAAAACGACTGGCTCGACGCCATCGATCAGATTCGAACGAAGGCAAAGATGGCAAAGTTGGTACGAGCGTGAACCGTGCGCAGACCGTTTGCGGTTGCAAGCGCGCGACCGGCGGCTATCTTGTCCGTCCCGCTAGCGGAGTTGTGTGCATGAAGCGTCTCACCGTTGCTCTCTTCCTCGCGGCATTCGCGCTCAGCGCGGTGCCGCGTTCCGCTCCTGCTCAAACTGCCGACAGCCAGATCGCCAAG
>Ga0209056_10008307_pt1 | contig 10647 bp, 10 predicted proteins | sample GraSoiAngelo_114_FD_185876 | JGI IMG/M metagenome (GOLD analysis project Ga0209056, IMG submission 185876) | Grasslands soil microbial communities from the Angelo Coastal Reserve, California, USA - 14_0903_13_40cm (SPAdes) (version 2) | ecosystem: Environmental > Terrestrial > Soil > Grasslands...
TTTCCGGCGCAAGGGCTGGAACAAAATGGTCGGGATCATCGCTGATCTTCCCAATTTGACCCCGGGCGCGATGGGCTTCCGCGTTTATCATCTAAAACATCATTCGCACCAGGGCGACTACGAGTACGATGCGGACCTGGCCAACCATTGGGAAGCGCGGTTGGTCGGCAACAAGTGGTATCGCAAGGCGCTTTGGCTCATGCTCTTTCCTTTTTTTCAACTAACTCGGCCACCGCGTTTGAAAGCGATCACGATGCGGGATCGATGGTTCGTCGTCAATTTCGCCTTCGCGGTGCTCTACGATGTTGCGGTCGTATATTTCTGCGGCTGGGCGGGGCTGGTTTATCTCGCGTTTTCGTTTTTCTTCTCGATCGGTCTGCACCCGGTGGGCGCGCGTTGGATTCAAGAGCATTACACTTACGATTTTGACCAGGAGACGTTCAGCTACTACGGGCCGATCAATCTGGTGGCGCTGAACATGGGCTATCATAATGAGCACCACGATTTGCCCTCGATTCCCTGGAACAATCTCCCAAAGCTGCGCGGGCTCGCGCCGGAGTTCTACGATACGTTGAAGTATCATTCGTCCTGGAGCCGATTGCTCTTCCAGTTCGTTTTCGACAAACGATATAGTTTGTTTTCGCGGATTGAACGAATGAAACAAAGGAATGACGGGTCGCGGCCTTCCGCGGAAATTGTCGATCCAACAAGCACCGCGTTGCTCTCAGCGCGGAATTAAATAATCTTTGAAGTTATGGCGCAGTCTTACGTCTCCAACCGGAACGAAAGCGTTCGAATGTTCAAGAGCGATCTCATGGAGTTCTTCTCCCATGTGCATCCAGTTACGCCTCTGGTCCTCTACCTGCCGGTGATCGGCTACATGCTTTACGTCGCGTTTTTGGAAAACAAATTGTCGATCCTGGCGGTCGCGGGATTGTTTCTGTTCGGTGTGCTGATCTGGACCCTTCTCGAGTACATCATTCACCGGTACGTGTTTCATTATGAACCGAAGAGCCATTTTGGAAAACGATTGCACTTTATCGTGCACGGCGTTCATCACGATTATCCCAACGATGCGCGACGGTTGGTGATGCCACCGAGTGTAAGCATTCCGCTCGCGATCGTGTTTTGGGTGCTCTTCGCGATAACGTTTGGCCGGTTCGCGCCGCCAATCTCAGCCGGATTTGGGTTCGGATATGTTTGCTACGACTCGATTCATTATGCGATACACCACTTCGCAATGAAGCGCGGCGTGTCGTCTTGGCTGAAACAGTACCATTTGCGTCATCATTACAAAGACGATCACGCCGGCTACGGCGTCAGCTCCCCGCTTTGGGATTACGTCTTTCGCACGACGAGAAAATAGATCGTGGTGCGGTGTGGAAATCAGGCGTAAGCCATAATCCCTACACCTTCAACTAAATCTTGCCGCAGGTCTTTTTAGCCGGTACAATTGCGGCCCCGATATTGAACTTCCCGGCCCGCAAACTGAATCGAGTTCTTCGGAACTTGGTACGGAGCAGCCGAGAACTCCTTAAGGATTTGATGTAAATGGGCAGCTATTTGCCATTCGACTACCGATCACTTTTCTCGGCCAACTCATTCGCCTGGCCAGAGTCATTTGACTCCGCTTCTGAAGCCGCACTCTCAGGACCTGGCGCCCCGGCTATCATTGCAACAATTGTTGAATCGACAATGGGATCGTCATGAGCAGCAATTTGAATCGTCAGATATCGGAGCAGGAGTTTGACGCGAAACTGAGTCTCGCAGATTTTGTCGTTGGCGACAGCGATGATCCGCTGGTTCCGCCTTTGGCGTTTACGCAGTGGCGGCAAGCGGGCGCGTGGGAAGCTACACTTTATGAGCCCGAGTTGCTCGCGACCGCAGACGCGCGGACGACCATCAATTATGAAGGGCGGCCGCGCTCGGTCATCAATCTTTGTTCCTACAATTACCTCGGGCTGGCGAATCGCCCGGAGGTGATCGCGGCAGCGCGAGATGCACTCGCGAAATACGGCCTGGGCGCGTGCGGATCGCCATTGCTTTCGGGGATGACGGATTTACATCGACAACTCGAAGGCCGCGTCGCGGAGTTTCTCGGACGCGAGAATGCAATGTTGTTTAACAGCGGCTTTGGCGGCGCGCTCGGAACCATCTCCGGTCTTCTGCGCAAGACGGACGTGGCCATTCTCGACAATCGATCGCACTTGAGTTTGCGCGACGGCGCGGTGCTCTCGCGCTCACGCGTCGATCGGTTCGAGCACAACGATCCCGCCTCGCTCGACGCAGCGCTGCGCCGGCGAAAGGGCAGGCGTCAACTCGTGATCGTGGAGGGCATTTATTCCATGGATGGAGATTTTGCCAGCCTGGACGGTTTGCTCGACGTTGCCGAGTCGCACAAGGCGAGTGTCTTCATCGATGAAGCCCACTCGATGCTGGCGTGCGGAGCAAATGGCCGCGGCGCCGCTGAGCACTTCGGAGTGGAAAAGCGGATTCCGCTCGTCTATGGCACTTTCTCAAAGGCATTTGCCGCTGTTGGCGGTTTTGTTACAGGTCCGACCGAGACGTTGGACTATTTGAGATATTACGCGCATTCCTACGCTTACTCCTGCGCATTGCCACCCGCGATCGTCGCGGCAGTTTTGCGGGCGCTCGAAATCGCCCGCCGCGAACCGGAATTGCGCGATCGGCTTTGGGCGAATGCGAACTATTTTCGTGAGCACTTGAACGCGATCGGGATCGATACCGGCGCATCGACGACCTATATCATGCCGCTCGTGGTCGGCGATCGTGCACAGATGTACCGACTGGGTCATGAATTGCGTCACCGTGGGCTTTTCGTCGCGCCGGTTGATTATCCCGCCGTGCCCGAAGATCGTATCTGTTTCCGTGCGTGCGTGACTGCGAACCATACGCGGGCTGATCTCGATGAGGCGCTTAACATTCTTGCTGACACACTTGTGCCCGCTGTCCAGCAGAATGCTCGCGCGTCCTGAGCACGCGGGGATTCGATTTCAGAAATGGGGATCGATCTCACGCCGAGCGCCGCCTCCTCTGCCAGCGAAGCAACATACAAATCGCGCGAGGTCGAAGGCTGGATCGACATCCACTTTTACCGCAAGATTGGATTTCGATTAGCGAACTTCTTCGCGAGGCTGAAGATGACGCCGGCAGCGGTGAGCGTTCTCGGCTGTCTCTTTGGAGTTGCCGCCGGACACCTCTATTACTATCACAATCTGAGCGCGAACATCGCCGGCATGGCGCTGCACGTCGGCGCAAACGCTCTCGACAATGCCGATGGCCAGCTTGCGCGCCTCACGAACCGGAAAAGCCGAACCGGCCGCGTCATCGACAGTCTGGCCGACCATCTCATATGGGTAAGTATCTATGTCCATTTGGGCCTCCGTTGCTTGGCCGAAGGCCCGTTGCCCGCCGTTGCTCTCCTGGTGTTTGCGGCCGGATTTAGCCATGCATTGCAAGGCGCCGCCGCCGATTATTACCGCAACGGTTATCTTTATTTTGTGAGAGGACGATCACGCGCGGATCTGGATTCGTCCTCCACCCTGCGCGAGGAGTATCGACGACTTCGTTGGCGGGCCGAACCCTGGAACAAATTTTTGCTCGCCTTGTATCTGAATTTCACCTGGCAGCAGGAGATGCTTTCGCCCGGCTTGAAACGGTTGCACGAGACGATCGAGCGCGATTTCCCGAACGAGATTCCCAGTTCGTTGCAGACGCGATATCGCGATTCTGCCCGGCCGATGCTCCGATGGTGGAGATTGCTGATGACGAACACGCGAATGTTTTTGCTCTTTCTTCTTTTGTTTATTGGCCAGCCCGTTTGGTACTTTTGGCTCGAGCTCACCGTCTTTAACTTCCTCCTGGTCTATCTCATTCTTCAGCAGGAAAGGATGTCTCAATCTCTGCTCGAACTCGCGACCGCGCGGCATGAACCGGCGTAGATTCGTTATAATTCCGTGTCACAGATTGAAGTTTCGCCAGTCAACACTCGCAAAGAGCGCGACGCATTCATCAAATTCCCGTGGCGCATTTATAGAAACGATCCCGCTTGGGTGCCGCCGCTCATTCTCGAGCGCAAAGCATTCCTCGACCGGAAACGGCACCCGTTCTACCAGCACGGCGACGCCGCACTGTTTCTCGCCTGGCAAAACGGCGAGATCGTTGGCCGAATCATGGCGAGTGACGATCCAAATTACAACTCGCTCCATCAAACCAGCGTCGGCTGCTTCGGCCTCTTCGAGTGCATCGACAATCGCGAAGTCGCGTCCGCGTTATTTGAAGCCGCCTCCAATTGGCTTCACGCCCGTGGGCGCAACGAGATCATGGGGCCGATCGATTATTCCACAAATTACGTCTGCGGATTGCTCATCGAGGGCTTCGAACATCCGCCGACCATCTTGACCTCGCATAATCCGCCTTATTATCCGCCGCTCATCGAGTCGTGCGGTTTCAGCAAAGCGAAGGATTGGTACGCGTGGTGGTTTTCCGAATTCCCCGAGCCGGCGCAGCGATTGCGGAAAATAGCCATGGCCCGCGCCGACCGCCACCGCGTCGCTATTCGCCCGGTGAATCTACGCAACATCAAGGAAGAAAGCCGGCGTCTGCGCACAATTTACAATCAAGCCTGGGAAAAAAACTGGGGCTTCGTTCCATTTACCGAGGCCGAGTTCGATCACATGGCGCGCGAGATGAAGCCGCTCATCGTGCCGCAGGGAACATTGCTTGCGGAAATTGGCGACAAGCCGATCGGCTTCATCATTGCGGTGCCGGACATCAACGTCGCGCTCCGGCATGTTAACGGACGATTGACCCGTTTTGGTTTACCGATCGGTTTGATCAAACTGCTCTACTACAAAACGAAAATCCGAACGGCCCGGCTGGTCGCCCTTGGGGTCGTCGAAAAGTACCGCCGCGCCGGCATCGCCGAAACACTGGTTCTGCGTTTGATGGAGGAAGCATTCAAACGCGGCTTTACCGGCGAGCTGAGCATGACTCTCGAAGACAACTTCATGGTCAACCGTTTCATCGAAGCGGTCGGCGCGGCGCGATATAAGACGTATCGGATTTACAGGCGGCCGTTAGGCTAACAAAGGTTTTGACCGAGCGCTGCGTCGGCGAATCCAAACAGCCCAGGCCGCGCGCGGAAGATGCACGACGGCGGTGGCCACTTCCAACCAGGCCATGACAATAAAAGCCTTGCCCGGCGCCCCCAAAAAAAGGCCCGCCGTCAGAATCCAGACATAAACATTCCGCCGTCCGCCCACGAGCCGGACCATGCGTTCGAAGGAGCTAAGTTCATCGATTACTTTTCCGCAGGTGAAATAAACGCTTCCTTTGGCCACCAGATCGGTCGCCTCAGCTACCAAGAGTAGAGCCAGATAATAGAAGGCGCTCGGCAATTGGCGGGAACTTCGAAAGTAATAAGCCAGCGCAGTCCACCAGGAGATCTCGAAGAATGCATCGAACCAGTGCTCGAGTTTGCCGCTTTTGGACGTCTCGACTTTGATTCGTGCCAGTTTGCCATCCAGACCATCAAGGACGCCGACAATCAGTGCGAGCGCGATTCCCCAGGGCAGCTGCCCGGTGGCAAAAAGGATCGTGGTTATCCAACCGACGATGTTGCAAAGGATCGTCAGTTGATTTGGCGTGATCGAAGTCTTGCAAAGATGCGAAACAAGGAAATTCTCGATCGGAGCGTGAACCAGAGCGGGAATGTCCTGCGCCCCTTTCTGTATTGAGTCGAGGAGGACGCGCTCTGCCGCTTTTTTGTATGCCGGTGGCGGTGCGTGAAACCAAAAAGGTCGTATCTCTCGACGCATGGTGACGTAATACAAAGGCTGCTCGGCCACATCTAAAGCTGCGACCGTGCGCTGGGCCAACCCATTGGCGACAACCTCATCAAAGGAGCCGCTTTGGGCGACGGCCCATTCATATCGAAAGAGGACCGCGCCGCAGAGTTTCCCCCGGCTGGTGTTTGGCGCTGACGCCACCAGTAACTGAAGCTCGGGCGGTACAGCCGAGTCAACCAGAGCTATGGTTGAACTTTGCGTCGAGAGAAGACGCAACAAACGGATGTCGAAAACAGCATCACCCCGGACGAGGAGGAGAAGTTGCGCTGACTCCGGCCAAACATCGACAATCTGATCCACCGTCACCACTCCGCTCTGCTGGTTGCGGACCGTTATCTCGATTTGCGCGTGAGCCCATGAGGGCTGCGCGAGCTGCTCCGCGATCAGCTTCGGAGTGGTGGAGAGAACAATCGCGCGCTTAATTCCGCAACGCTGAAGCGTTCGCAGGAGCCGTTCCAGGATCGAGATGCCGCACGATTCGATTAGCGCGGCCGACCCGTCGGCCAGAATAATAGATGCGTCAACCATCGTCTTGTGAACATTGGATATTGATCGATCTTACCGGAGCAAGTCGAGCATCGGCCAAACCGACGACTCGGCAGAATGAGTTCGGCCAGGCTATGGCCTTGGCTAAGATTTTCTCGCGTAATGAAAACTAATGGTTCGGTCTTGACTGAGAATTCCGCCGCATCGGCGACTGGTTTGGCGCCGCGCATTCTTTCTCGCCTCCGTTACAGTCCGTTCCTCGCGCAGATGGTTATCATCCGCCGCTGTAATCTATCGTGCGGTTATTGCTCCGAATACGACAAAGTAAGCAACCCGGTCCCGCTGCCTGTTTTGGTAGAACGTCTTCAGAAGTTGAAAAGCCTGGGTACGTTCGGGATATCGTTGACTGGCGGCGAACCGACACTTCACCCCGACCTGATTCGTCTGATTCGCAAATGCCGCGAGCTTCGCTTCTTCCGGACGGGCATGATTTCCAACGGCTTTTTCTTGCGACCTGATTTGATCGAGGAACTGAATCAAGCCGGACTCCAGGAAATGCAGATTTCGATTGATGGAGTTGTTGCCAATGAAACGACACAGAAGGTTCTTGCGAATCTTAAAAAGCGCCTGCGGTGGCTGCGTGATTACGCTCGTTTTCGAGTTACCGTCAGCGGCGTCATTGGCGCGTGTCCTTCTGAGGAGGTGGAGGAAGTCGTGTCGTTCGCAAGCAAAATGGGATTCACGCCGCGTGTTCTCCTTATCCATGACGGTCACGGCCAGCTCAAGCTCGGTCGCGACGAGCTGGAGGCGTTCGAAAACATCGTCTCCAGGATTCCCAAAAACTGGATGGAATTTTCCGACTATCGTGAGCGGTTGGTACGCGACGGCACGGCGCCATTCAAGTGCCGCGCTGGGAGCCGTTATTTGTATATCGATGAATACGGAAAGGTGAGCTGGTGCTCACAAACGCGCACGGTTTGGTCCGAGGACTTGATGGACTACAGCCTCGAAGATTTGCGCGAGCAATTTCATCGCTACAAACCTTGTCACGAAACCTGCACGCTCGGCTGCGCGCGCTCCGCCAGCCAACTCGACAATTGGCGGGCGCAACCCGGGTTCAACTCTTAATCGGGGCGCTCAATTTTTTCTCAGCCTCTCGCAGCGTTTCCGGAGTATCGACGTCCTGCCACCAGGCTTCGCCGATATCGATCGCGCCCACTTTGTTGTCCGCAGCCATCAATCGGATGCCATCGGCGAGACTGCAATCGCCGCCTTGTTTCGCTCGCTCGAGGTATTCAAAAATTTCCAACGGACAAACGAATAACCCCGCATCGATCGCATCGTAGGCGCGCAAATTCTTTCCAATTGCGGTAACGCGATCTCCACGCGTTTGAACTTTCATTGCGTCGTCGAGATCGAAAATCGAATTCAGTTTCCTATCTATTGCGAGATTGAGGCAACCAAGGTCCGCAGACTCAATCAATAGATCAACAATCGCCTCATCGAAAAGGTGATCGCTCATTGTAAGTAAAAATGGTGCAGCCACATAGTCCTTCGCTGCGACAAAGGAAATTCCGTTCTGCTTTTGCCACTCTGGATTCTCGATAAAACAAATCTCAATCCCAGCGGGAACCAATCGCCTTACGGCGGTGACCAAACGTTCGCTTTCAAATCCGACGACGGCATTGATTTTCCGGATTCCAGCTTTGACCAACGCGTTGATCGTATAGGAAATCAGCGGGTGACCAAGGGTCGGAACCAGCGGTTTCAAGAAACTCTCGTCCGCGCCGCGCAACCGTGAACCCGACCCTGCCATTAAGATTACGGCTTCAGCGATCCGAGTCTGCTGAGAGAACAATATCGATCTTTGCTGGGGCATCATATCCCGTAATATTTTTTTAGTCCCCAGATCCGAACGCGCTGAGGCAGAAATCGAAAAATAAGTGGCGCAACCTTGGTTTGGAACGTGTCGCCCACGGTCACGCGAGGTGGCGGATTTGTTGCATCGATGACTTTGAGAATATGCTCCGCGACCAAGTCGGGTGTCGGCGCCGCTTTCATGTTGCGATCGACCGCCTCCCACGTTTTCGCCAGGCTCGCTTCGTATCGCGGATCGGGTTGCGCGCTTTTAACCACGGCGTCATTGAACGCAGTGCAGATATCGCCCGGCTGAAGATCGACAATGCGCACTTTGGAATCTGGCAGCTCCAGCTGGATCGACATGGTGAAAGCAGCCATCGCGGCTTTGGCCGCGTTGTAAGCCGCCATAAACGGGACCGGAAGGCGGGAAGCTAACGATGTGACGTTAATGATCAAACCTTCTCCGCGCGCCTGCATTGCGCTCAAGGCCAGACGCATCAACTGGAAATGTCCGAACACGAGCACTTGAAACTGGTCTGCGATACTCTCTTGGGAAAAGGACTCAGCCGGCCCAAAATGGCCGCTTCCAGCGTTGTTGATCAGAACGTCGAAATGCTCAGCTTCCGTTAGCGCCGCGTTAAATGCCTCGTGGACAGAGCGCGGGTCAGCCAGGTCAAGGCGGAGCGGATGCAGTCGCAGCAACTCGGGGATGCTTTCGGGGTCACGCGACGTTCCCCAGACTTCGTGACCTTGAGCAACCAGCGATTTGGCAACGGCCAGGCCGATGCCGGAACTGGCTCCGCTCAGAAAAATGCGTTTCGTCGTGAACGCGCTCTCTCGCACTTTTTTTGCCTCTGGCTATCGTGTGTCGACTTGCCAGCAAATGAATTGGGCACGGACGAGTTCCACCTGAACGTTCGGATATGCGTCTCGGATAACAGGAAAATCACGTGCAACGCAAGCGCCGATCAGAGGCGGCTTAGGTGGGTGGCTGCGCATTTCATCGACCGTGTATGGGTTCACCGGGAATCGGCAGTTCCCATGAAAGAGATAGAAGGAATCCCACAGTAAATCTCCTCCTGGCTTTTCCGCTTTGATCAGGACCGTCTTCGTTCCCGCTCGTTGGAGTTGGCCCAGTTTTTCTGCGATCAGCTTTTCGTCGCCCGCATTTTTTCGCGCGTGGTTGATCTGAATGGTTGCGTGGACAAATCCTGCTGTTAACAGCACCACAAGAGCTGCGATCATTCGAACGCAAACCGCCGGCCGCTGCCCGAAGAATCTATACAAAACCAGCGCCAGCAAAAAACAGAGACATGGAACAATCGGTACGATGTAGCGAACACTGCGAAAATTGGAGACGACCGCCAGCCCAATCACTGCCAGACTGACGATTGAGATTTCCCGCGCCGCCGCGCGCGATCGTTCTTTTTTTGAAAGGAGAATGACGAACGCGGCCAAAAACGAAAGCAAACCACAGGCGCCTCCGAGCCTGCCCAAGCCAATTGGAATTTCAAAGTACGGTCGCGTGCCTAGTTTGGTTGCCCCCGTCCAGACAACAACTTCCTCGTGAAAGACATGACTGACGGACATCCCATACTTTGTGATTTGAATTAGTGGCCAAATTGCCATGGCCGCGATGGCCAGAACCATACTGGCAAGGAGCCAGGGGCTTCGCAGCTTGGCACGTTCGACGGGAGACGTCATCCACACTGAGACGATCAACACCCAGACTAAAAAAGGCACCGGGAATTTTTGCAAGCTTCCAAGCAAGCAGGTGGCTGCCACCCCTAACCACCAAACGGGCCGATTTCGCGCGAGCTGGGCAAGAACAATCGCCATGGTTGTAAAAAAGGCCAGCCCGGCATCCAGAAGGCCGCGGCTCGCTTCCCTAGAAAATAACGGACATGAAGCGAGAACCGCGACGCTGAGGGGGAGGAGCCACGGCCGGTTAGGCTCAACCAGGAAAACCAACCAGCCGAGAGCAACCATGGTGAGGCCGCCGTAAAGAAGCGGCCAGATGCGAACAGCCAACGTTCGGTTCTGAAGCCGCGGCAGCGTCAGAGTCGTCAACCAGTACTGCAAAGGGGGCTTTTCGAACGACCGCTGAAAGTTGTAATGGACCACCCACGGCTCGGCGTCTAGCATCTCCCGCGTCCGTTCGGCCGTGAACAACTCATCTGTATTGGTGAGAATTCCCCTTGGTATCTCAAAGCCGAGCCAACCTAAAACACAAAGAATCACGGCGACCGCCGCGGCAATGGCACGTTTACGTTGTGTCCGAATAGCGTAACCGGAATCAAAGATCTGCTCGGTAGGCGGGTTAACGAGATCGATTCCATTCATATGTCGAAGAACGTGATCCATTCACTGCAAGACCGTTCTTGCAAGTGTGGATGAGGTCAATCTCCGAATCGCTCGAAAGAGTAACCTA
>Ga0209056_10008309_pt1 | contig 10646 bp, 8 predicted proteins | sample GraSoiAngelo_114_FD_185876 | JGI IMG/M metagenome (GOLD analysis project Ga0209056, IMG submission 185876) | Grasslands soil microbial communities from the Angelo Coastal Reserve, California, USA - 14_0903_13_40cm (SPAdes) (version 2) | ecosystem: Environmental > Terrestrial > Soil > Grasslands ...
GGCGACCCTCGACTTCACGATCGTCAATCAGCGGCTCTTTAACACGTTTGGTACTCCAGACCCAACCGTCGCCGACCTGCGAGTCTTCGATGGCGGCTCGCTCCTCTTCGTCGGCGCCGGCCGTTACGGCTCCGCCGGGCAGTTCCCAGGCACGGTCGACAGTGGTCCAGTCAACCGCTACGCGGGTGCAACGTTCGCGTTCGAGCCTGTCACGGTGGTCGAACGCCCCGTAATCCAATTTGTCCGGAACGGGGACAAACTGAAGTTGACCTGGAACGGCGGGGGAGTCCTGGAGACGGTGGGAATTTTGGGTGGAACGTGGCAAAACGTTGCCGGCGCGGCGTCCGGGGTCGAGCTCGCCATCAGTTCAGGCGGCTCCGCCTTTTTCCGCATACACGAGTAGGATCGGAAGCAACATGAAACCGGCTTCGTCGTCTCAAGCGCGCGCCGCAGCAGGGTGCGGTCGCGGCAGCGCTTTCACCTTAATCGAGCTATTGGTGGTGAGTGCGATCATCGCTATTCTCGCAGGAATGCTGCTCCCGGCACTGGCCGGGGCGAAATCAAAGTCCTATCAGGCTTATTGTCTCAATAATGAACGGCAGATCGGTCTGGCTATTGCAATGTATGCCTCCGATTACAGTGACCGCTTTCCGCTATGCAAAAACTGGGGGCGGGCCTGGGGAAATGCTGTGGCGATCAGGAAAGACGATAAGTGGATGCCAGAGCTGCTCGAGCCGTACCTTATCAAAAATTACGCCCGACCGACGAACTACACCGCCAAAACGGTCAGGGAACCTCCTCGAAGCACGTTTACTTGTCCTTCAGGAATTCGGACTTGGGAGCCCGACGCGGGCTGGACCGGGCAGTTCGCCATAATGAATGATCATGTCAGTTACGTTTGGATGCACGTTTACTGGCGGACAAATGGGACCCACGAACTCAATAAGCCGATAAGCGGCAGGCCAACGGGCCAGGTAGTGAATCCCTCGCGCGCTGTTCTCGTCTGGGACATGCCGTACTGGCGGCGCGAACACTCTGCGCATCCCAAGGGCATCAACCTCCTTTTCGCCGATGCGCATTCCGGTTTTAATGCGCTTGATCCAAAGGAATACGATTGGTACTTCAACCACAGCCGGCAGGGTTGGGATGAGCCTTAGTGGTCCGTTTCAAATTCTGCCTTGCATGAATCCCAATGCCCAAACCGGTCGTCAGGAATGTTCGCGCCTTGCGGGTAGATCAAATAAACGGTGTTCTGCGAGCGGGCCCAGGCTTTCACAAGATTTTCCCGCGGATAGACACGCCGGATTTGCTGCCGCGTTCCAGGATCGTTGACGATGACATCGCCTTTTTCGGTGAAACCAACACAGACCACGAGGTGGCCGTCCGGGCCTTCGCGCGGCGGCGCGCCCTTCAACACGGTGTTGGCGACCGACACGGCGACCGGGATGCCGCTGGCAATCCAATCCTCCAACTCCGACACATCGCTGAAGCGACTGACGTAAGCGCGCATCCGCGAAAAGGAGCCGGCGTAAGCCATGTTGAACGGCCAGTTGCCTGTGCCGGGCCAGTTCGGGTCAAAGACCTCTTTGGCCACTTCGGGCACGGCCTGATTCAGTTCCGGGCGATTTGATTTGTTCGCCCAGTACGCCAGCATCATCGATGTACTCGTGGGACTGCACCACGATTGTTCGCCTTCGGGAAAGTCCAGTTGCGATCGTTCCGGCACGGCAATGGACTTTCCCCACGCCGCGCGGTTTGGCGGCAGCACCGGCGCCTCATACTTCTTGTCCGCAAAGGAGAGCCCCAGGAATTTTAAAGGCGGCGGCTGGACGTTCCCGGCGCCGCTCAAAATCAGTCTTATCCGGACGCGGTCGCACGGCGCTTTCAGCGCCAGCGTGTCGGTCAAAACTTCAGCGTCGTTGTCTTTTTGATCTTTAACGCTCATGCGGCGACGATCGTCCGCGGCGCCCGACCAGATTCCCATCGTGTAGAATCTGGTCGAATGCGCGGGATAAATCGCGCGTGTCTCAATTTTGAGGACGACGCCTTTGGGCAGGTCCGCGTTCCAAGAGACGACCAATTCATCCCACTTGATTTGGGTAGCCATTTTCGCTGAAACAAACGCGCTTTCGTCCGGCGACTCGCCTCTTCCTTTTGTGAATTCGGAGAAGTTGGTCAAGCCGATGAATTGCCGTCCATAGTGCGGCGAGTCGGCCAAGGTCAGCCGTGACCAAAGGAAAAAGAAGATGAATAAAGAGGAGGAGAAGTTGAATGTCATATTCACAACAAAGGAACGGCCGCCGAATCTCAGCGTGGCGGCGGAACGTGCAGCAAGGCGAGCATCCAGGTCAAAGCCACCAGAGCCGCCAAAAGCGCTCCACAAACGGCGTTGGCAGCCGGGCCCAACAGTTTTTTCTGCGGGATCAATGTCATCGCAGCGCCGAGAATCAGCCCGCAACCAAAACCGCCAAGATGAGCGACGACGTCGCTGGCCGGATCGAGCCCAAGCAGTGTGAACAGCATGACTCCACCGAAAATGCCGCCGGTGATATATCTCCAGGACCTGGGGTTGTTGAGCTGGAGAGAAAGCGATTGCATGGTCAGAAGGCCGAGTCCACCCATGACCATGCCGGAAGCGCCAAGACCAGTACCCAGGTGCGCGTGGAAAAACAGACCGGCAACATTTCCTCCGACGCCGGCCAGATAGGCCGCCAACAACGCGCAGGCGGGACCGTAACGGCCCATCGCCAACCCGAACACCGGAAATCCAATGGCCACGTTCGCCATGAGGTGGGCCAGGTCGAAATGGAGCATCGTCGCGGTAAAAAGTCGCCACCATGCCCCGCTTGCCACAGCGCTTCCTTCCATAACGCCGACGGACTTCAAGTGCGATCCCGAAACGTGGTTCAACCAATGAAAGAGCGCGAGCAGCAGGCACCACGCGACTGCGCCCCAGTGGAAAGTAACTTGCGGCCAGGACATCTTTTGCCGCCAGTGCCAGCCACGGTTTTCGAGTTGGTACTGGCGTAAGGCTGCCAGCGCGCGGGCGTGGTCCTGGGGTTCGACCAAAAGCGTCCAACCGCTTTCGGATTGCGCGACGACGGACTCGATTCCCTGGCTGAGCAGCACCAGACTCCAGTCCATGGCCTGCTGTCGATGGCGCGCCCGGAAGACCAGGTGGATGGATTCCGCGCTTGTCATGCGAAGCCGAATCTGCTATTGGTCTGCAACAACATCTGCTGTTTTGGATTGAAAATAGGTCTTGGCGCGCAATTGGCAATGTCCGATTGGCAACTCCCCGGTATTTTCTCCCGTCGATCCTGGAACCGCCCGCCCTTCTCATTCCACCGGCTGGAACCGATTATGCTTTGAATTATTGCGACGTGGAAACGCGTCGAAGCTTTTGCCAGAAACGCGTGGTTGGCTGCGTTATAGTGTCTTAATTAAGAATGGCGAAGATGCGAGTATGAATGTGATTCAACCCAACTGCCGGATCCAGTTCACGGCTGAAGACGTTGAGTTCATCGTGTCGGTGCTCGGTTCCAAAGCCGGGGCGACGGAGACTTTGACGCGGCTGCTGGGGGACGAGGAGACGCGCGACCTGATTCTGGACGACGAAGCGTTGTTCCGGGCGGTTCTGGAGCAGCGCGCCTGCCTGCGGATTTCAACTCACTTTTATTTTTACGTGCTCGTTCGCCACGTGTTCAAACGTTCCGGCATCGAAGACCGCGTCGTGGCGGACTACGTGGCTGAAGTGCTGGCGGAATATTCGCGGATTGAAAACACGCGCTGCGTCGTGCGGGCCAGACCCGAACCGCTGGACAGCTTTTTTGAAATGTTGACGGCGCTGCAGACGGCGGACGACCACGCCAGCTTCTACATTCGAACCCACGTCGGAAACCATTCGCTCTTTCTTTCCGGCGTTTTTCCGGAACGCATACGTTACCGGGCGGAACACAAGGGCGCGCCGGACCTGAAATATTACGAAGAACTGGGCCGTGCCAACTACCGCGTGGCCGGTGATCATCGGCTCGCTCGCAAATACGATTTGGCGACCGTCTTCAACACGCTCGCCGAGCGCTTCAAAGCAACGCGATTGGCGCTGAACGAACTCACCGACCGGCTGCTTTCATTGGGGGACTCGAGCCTGTCGGTCGATGCGCTTCTTCAACAGTTTAGGACGGCGGGGCTCGAATAGGGAACTCGAGGCCTTCTCGAACGACCTGTGTCGTCGGCCTTCGGTTCGGCTTCACGCCCGGCAGCTCTCTTCGCGGATCAAGAATTCTTAACTTCAGCCAGCAGACCGCTTCGGGCGATGATTTCACGCGTTTGTTCCGGCGTGTGGTGAACGAACGCACGCCACCCTCGCGCTGTTCCCGCAGCCACGTTTTCCGCGCGGTCGTCGAAATAAAGAAGATCGGTCCCGCGGAGGCCGGTTTGTCGCTCGACGACTTCGTATAGCCGCCCGTCCGGCTTCATCGCGCCGTGCTCGTAGGACAAAATGTAATCGTTGAATTGGCTGAAGAACGGAAAGCGGCCGCGAAGGTGGCTGATCGCCAGTTCGTTGGTGTTCGAGAAGATGTAGGTTGGGACGCCACGCTGGCGCAGCTCGGCGTTCAGTTTTACCATCGGCTCGATCGTGGTGAAAATGTCGGCAAAGAATTCGCTGAACTCTTCGATGGTTCCGCGAAATCCGGTGGCCGCTCGCACTTCGGCGAAAAACTGCTCCTGGCTGACTTGTCCGGTCTCGAACCGAAAGAGCAGGGGGGAATGGTCGATTAATTCCTGCACTGCTTCCGCAGACACCCGGCCGCGCGCCGCGATTCTCCGGCCGGCGATGCCGTAATCGAAATCCACGAGGACTTTGCCGAGATCGAAAATGACTGCTTTGGGTTTCGTCATGGTCAGTGAATTTCACGCCGGCCTTCGAGCGCCCGGCTCAGCGTCAATTCGTCCGCAAATTCCAGCCCGCTTCCAGCCGGCAGACCGTGCGCGATGCGGGTGGTCTTGACTCCCGTTCCGGCAAATCGCTTGGCCAGATAAAAACTCGTGGCATCGCCTTCCACGTCTGTTCCCAGGGCAATGATGATTTCTTTGATGGTCTCCTTTCTCAGCCGGGTTTCGAGGTCGGCAATCCGCAAATCTTCCGGGCCGACGCCGTTCAACGGGGAAATCTTACCGGCGAGCACGTGGTATTTGCCGTGATAGGTTCCGGATTTTTCGATGCTGATGATGTCCACCGGTTGTTCCACCAGACAGATGAGCGAGCCGTCGCGACGCGGGTGGGAGCAGATCGCGCAAGGCTGAACGTCCGTCAACGCGCCGCAGGTTTGGCAGGTTTGAATGCGTTCGCGGGCAGTGAGAATGGCCTGCGCCAGTTGACGGACCGACTCGGCTTCCGCCTGCGACAGATGAAGCGCGATCCGCTCAGCCGAGCGTGGACCGACGCCGGGCAGTCTGTTCAACGCGCTGATGAGAGCGCTGATGGGCTCGGGAAGCGAGGACATGAGTCAGTTTCCACCGTTGAATCGTCAAGCTGTTGAATCGTTAAATTGCGTCGTGAGCCGGGGCCATTCATGACCGTTCAACGCTTCAACGCTTCAGCGCTTTAACGCATTGACCCGGCGTGTCACATCAGACCGGGCAGGCTGAAACCGGACGTTACTTTGCCCATTTCCGCGGTGGAAATCTCCTTGGCCTGGCTTAGGGCATTGTTGGCGGCGGTGAGAATCATGTCTTCGAGCAACTGGGCGTCGCTCGCATTGATCGCTTGCGGATCAATTTTGATCGAGGCAATCGTGCCATCGCACCTGGCCACGACCTTGACCGCGCCACCGCCGCTGGTGGCTTCGACCGTGCGCGCGGCAAGTTGCGCCTGCACCGCTTCCATCTGCCGCTGAATGCGCGCGGCTTGCTTCATCAATTTGCCGACACCAGACATGCTGAAATTGGTTGGTTGAGGGTTGAGGGTCAGGCGCGGACTTCAATAATCTGTCCTTTGAAAATTTCGAGCGCCTTTTGAATCAACGGATCGTTCTTGAAATCCTCCTGGTTGAAAGGACCCGGACCAGGCTTGGGCTTGTCCTGTGACGGAACTGCTCTTTCTTCGGCCCCTTTGGGCGCGGCGGGAGCCGCGGCAGCCGTCGCCGACGGAGAAGCGGGTTCAACCGGGGGCTCGGCAGGGCGAGGGCGATTCGCGCGCGCTTCGGCCCTGACAAATTTGACCTGCGCGTCGGAAAAACCGAACTCGCTCAATTTCGTTTGAATGAGCGTCCGGTTCTTCGCGTTGTCCACCAGTTGGAGATGGTCGGCAAATTCCGGGTCAAAACCGATGGTCAAAAGGTTCTGGTCGAACAAAACCGGATGCGCTTCGAGCAAATAACTTCGCGTGAACGGACTCGCGCGCCCGACGGCATCGACGACCTGGTGCCAGAGCCGCTCCAGCTCGCCATCGCTACCGGCACTCATGTTTGTGGCGGCCAGCGAGGCGGTCGTGCGCGTGGATTCGAGGCTGGCAGGTTCGGTCGAGGCAGCGGCGCGACCGGCCGCGCGAACCGGCGGCGGCGCGTTGGGCGGAGGTGCCGGCGTCGGCGCGGGCATTGGGATGGAAACAATTTCGCGGGCATTGTTGTCCCGGCGCGATTCCTCAAGCCGTTTGAGCACGGTGTCGATGCTCGCCGCGTTGCGCGATTCGATGGCTTTAAGCAGCGCGACTTCAATCAAAATTTTCTTCGACACGGCGTCGCGCAGACGAGTTTCGCAATCGGTCAAGACCTCCATGATGCGCGTCAAAGCCTCGGAACCGACGCCGCTGGCTTGTTCGCCCAGCGACGCGGCCTCGGTTTCTGAAACCTCCAGCAGGCGCAGATCGCCCTTTGAAACCTGGAAAATCAGAAGATTGCGGAAATGGTTCAGCAGATCGGACAACAGCCGGCCCAGGTCCTTGCCGTGTTTGGCCAATTCGTTCAATTGTCGCAACGAGGTCTCCACTTCGCCGGCCAGAATGGCCCGGGACAAATCGAGAATCTGGCTCCGCGCCGTGAGGCCGAACATCGAAAGCACATCGCTCTCCTGAATCTTTTCGCCGCAAAAGCTGATGAGTTGGTCGAGCGTGGATTCCGCGTCGCGCATTCCGCCGTCGGCGCCGCGGGCGATGGCGTGCAGCGCCGCGTCGTCGATCTTCACTTTTTCCTGCTTCGCGATCTGAGCCAGGTGTCTGACGATGAGCGCCGCGGGAATCCGGCGCAGGTCGAATCGCTGGCAACGCGAGAGGATCGTCGGCAGGACTTTCTCCGGCTCGGTCGTCGCAAACATGAACTTCACGTGCCCAGGCGGCTCTTCAAGCGTCTTGAGAAGCGCGTTGAACGCCTCCTTGGTTAACATGTGGACCTCATCGATGATGTAGAGCTTGAACTTCGACGTCGCCGGGGCGTATTTGACCGTGTCGCGCAGCTCGCGGATTTCTTCGATGCCGCGGTTGCTGGCGCCGTCGATTTCAATCACGTCCAGCGACCGGCCGTCGGCAATTTCAAGGCAACGCGGGTCATCGTCGTCGAAGTCAACCTTCGGTCCGCCGGTGCAATTGAGGCACTTGGCGAAAATGCGGGCGATGGTGGTCTTGCCCGTGCCGCGCGGCCCGCAAAAGAGGTAGGCGTGGGCGATACGGCTTTGTTTGATGGCATTGGCAAGCGTCTGCGTGACGTGCTCCTGTCCGACGACGTCGCTGAACCGCTGCGGCCGATACTTTCGCGCGATGACCTGATAAGACATTTATGATTGACGATTGACGATTGACGATTTACGCGCCGATTGGTTCTTTGCCATCAATCGTAGATCGTAAATCATAAATCGTAAATGGAAAGCCAGGGTGACCACGGCGGATGCGAAACAAACTGCCGTTGCTGCCTTCCGGCCCTGGCGGGGTTCGTAAGTCCGCATTCCATGGGCCCTGGCAAAATCGTGTGTGGAAGTTAAGCCGCGAGTTCTGGCCACAGCAAGAATTAAGTGATTGTATTTGTGGCCCACAGCGCCCACGTGTTTTGCGAAATGAGGCAGGGAGCGGGACGGGAGGCGCTTTTCACACTGCGCCTTTGCCCTGATCCGCGGCTGTCCGACCTCGCTGGTTCCCTCTCCCCGGAATTTTGCTGGCTTTCGCGCGCCAAGGCGCGCAAGCACCTTGACACAGCTCTGTCCAAACTTCATTTTCAATGAACCGTGCGCCCGAAATTCGGCGATGGGATTTCTATGAACAATTTGCACAACCTCTTTGACTCGCTTCAGGAATTTGACCTCGGCAACGGCCACCAAGGCTCCTTTTACTCGCTGCGCGCGCTGGAAAAAGCGGGTGTCGGCCCGATTTCCAGACTGCCCGTTTCAATTCGGCTGGTGCTGGAATCCGTCCTCCGTAATTGCGACGGGAACAAAATACCCGAAAGCAACGTAAAGGAACTGGCGAACTGGCAGCCGAGGGCCGAGCGCACCGGGGAAATCCCTTTCGTCGTCGCGCGCATCGTGTTGCAGGACTTCACCGGGGTGCCGCTGCTCGTGGATTTGGCGGCGATGCGTTCGGCGGTGGCGCGCATGGGCAGGGATCCCAGGCTCGTTGAGCCGCTCGTACCGGTGGATCTGGTGGTGGACCATTCCGTGCAAGTGGACTTTGCGGGCGTGCCGGACGCTTTGCAGCGCAACCTGGAAATGGAGTTTCGGCGCAACCGCGAGCGCTACCAGTTTTTGAAATGGGGCATGCAGGCGTTCGACACGTTCAAGGTGGTGCCGCCGGGAATCGGCATCGTGCATCAGGTGAACCTGGAGTATCTGGCCAAAGGCGTCCTTTCTTCGCCATCAACCGCCAACGATCAACCTTCCACCATCTATTACCCCGACACGCTTGTCGGTACCGACTCGCACACCACGATGATCAACGGTCTCGGCATCGTCGGGTGGGGGGTCGGCGGCATCGAAGCTGAGGCGGGAATGCTCGGACAGCCGGTCTATTTTCTCACGCCCGAGGTTGTCGGCGTGCACCTGAAGGGTGAACTGCGGGAAGGCGTCACGGCAACGGACCTCGCGCTCACCATCACTCAGCTGCTTCGCCAGGCGAAGGTGGTCGGCAAGTTTGTCGAATTTTATGGACCGGGCGCCGCGGCGCTGCCGGTCGTGGATCGCGCGACGATCGCGAACATGGCGCCCGAATACGGCGCGACGATGGGCTTCTTCCCGATCGATGCGGAATGTGTGAATTACCTGGGCGCGACAGGCCGCAGCGAAGAGCATTGCCGGCTTTACGAGAATTATTACCGCGCCCAGGGCCTGTTCGGCATCCCGAAGAAGGGCGACATCCCTTACTCGACGGACCTCGAACTGGATTTGGGCAATGTCGTGTCGAGCGTCGCCGGTCCGAAGCGTCCGCAGGACCGCATCGAACTGCCGAAGCTTAAGCAGGAATTTCTCGCGGCGTTCACCCGGCCGCTGACGGAGAACGGATTCGGCAAGAAGCCGGAGGACCTTAGAACCATGGCGCGTGTGAACACGGCGAAAGAGGTTCACCCGTTCATCGATCACACTTACGGCCATCGCCGGCTGGGCGTGGAGCCGAGCGAATCTGAGATGCGCGACCAGCACCCTGCGCCCGACACGCCGGAGCAGGTGCCGCTCACCGCATTTCCGAAGGCCGAATCCGAGATTCATCATGGCAGCGTCTTGATTGCCGCCATCACCAGTTGCACGAACACGTCCAACCCCAGCGTCATGCTCGCCGCGGGCTTGTTGGCAAAAAAAGCCGTCGAACGCGGTCTCCGTGTCAATCCGGTGGTGAAGGCTTCGCTCGCGCCGGGATCGCGCGTCGTCAGCGATTATTTGAATCAGACCGGGCTGCAACCATTCCTCGACCAGCTCGGCTTCAACCTGGTTGGCTACGGGTGCACCACGTGCATCGGCAACTCCGGCCCGCTCGCCGCGCCCATTGAGGACGCCATTAACAAGTATGATCTCATCGCCGTGTCGGTGCTTTCCGGGAACCGCAACTTCGAGGCGCGCGTCCACCAGAGTATCAAGGCCAACTTTCTCATGTCGCCGCCGCTTGTCGTCGCCTTCGCGCTCGCAGGCCGGGTCGATATCGACCTGACCAGCGAGCCGCTCGGCAAAGGGAAAGATGGCCAGGCCGTTTACCTGCGCGACATCTGGCCGATAATGAAAGAAGTCCGTGGCCTGATGCAGTCGGCGTTGAAACCGGAAGTTTTCCGGAAACTTTACCGTGATTTCGCCGGGCAGAATCCGAAGTGGAACGAAATCCCGTCCAGCATCGGCAACACCTACGAGTGGGACCCCGACAGCACCTACATCCAGGAGCCGCCGTTCTTCAAAAATTTCTCGATGCAGCCGTGCGAAATTCGCGAAATCAAAGGCGCCCGCGCGCTCGGCATCTTCGGCGACAGCGTGACCACGGACCACATTTCTCCAGCCGGCTCCATCAAGAAGACTTCGCCGGCCGGCAAATACCTCATGGACCACGGGGTGAACGTGCTGGACTTCAACAGCTACGGCTCGCGGCGTGGCAACGACCGCGTGATGACGCGCGGCACGTTCGCCAACGTCCGGATCAGAAACCTGATGATGCCCGGCATCGAAGGCGGCGTCACGAAGCACAT
>Ga0209056_10008310_pt1 | contig 10645 bp, 9 predicted proteins | sample GraSoiAngelo_114_FD_185876 | JGI IMG/M metagenome (GOLD analysis project Ga0209056, IMG submission 185876) | Grasslands soil microbial communities from the Angelo Coastal Reserve, California, USA - 14_0903_13_40cm (SPAdes) (version 2) | ecosystem: Environmental > Terrestrial > Soil > Grasslands ...
CATTGCTTTCACACCTCGCATGGCGATTGCCAAGGCCTTTGCCGCAGGTTAATCTTCCCGCGCGGGGTCGGAGCGGTCCGAACAAAGCGGACACGGCGAGCGGCCAACGCGGGGAGAATTCTTCTTGTCAGCGCTGCTCTCGCTCTCGCGTCTGATCGATCGCTTCAGCGAGAAGATCGGCCACGTGTTTTTCTGGCTGGTGCTCGCGACCGTGCTGATCAGCGCCGCGAACGCGATCGTTCGAAAAGTATTCAACTACAGCTCGAACGGCCTGCTCGAGATCCAGTGGTACCTCTTCTCGGCGATTTTCCTGTTTCTGGCCGGATATACGCTGCTGCGCAACGAGCACGTGCGCATCGACGTGGTCGCAGGGCGGCTCTCGAAGCGTGCTCAGGCCTGGATCGACATCTTCGGCACGCTGTTCTTTCTGCTGCCGATGGTAGTCCTCATCGGCTGGCTGTCGTGGCCGGTTTTCATTGAAGCCTACGAGCGGCACGAAGTCTCGACCAACGCCGGTGGGCTCATCATCTGGCCGGCTCGGCTCCTGTTGCCGATCGGCTTCGTGCTGCTGGCGGTGCAGGGCGTTTCCGAGCTGATCAAGCGCGTTGCGTTCCTCAAGGGCCTGATACCGGATCCCTCGGAAAAACACGTCGAAAAGTCCGCTGAGCTCGAGCTCGCCGAGGAAATCCTCAAGACACGCGGCGATCAGCAACTGGCCGAGGAGATCGTCAAGCAGGCCAAGGACAGACTTTCATGACGGCTTTCCTCATCGAGAACATCGCCCCGCTGATGTTCGGAACGCTGGTCATCGTTTTGCTGCTCGGGTATCCCGTAGCCTTTTCTCTCGCTGCCGTGGGCATCGGGTACGCGATCCTCGGCATCAACCTCGGGCTGTTGACGCCGGCGCTGCTGCAGGCGTTGCCCGAGCGCCTTTGGGGAGTGATGTCGAACGACACGCTGCTGTGCGTTCCATTCTTCACTTTCATGGGGCTGATTCTCGAGCGAAGCGGCATGGCCGAGGATCTGCTCGATACCATCGGCCAGGTGTTTGGCCCGGTTCGAGGGGGGATCGCCTACGCGGTCATTTTCGTCGGAGCGCTGCTAGCGGCAACCACCGGCGTGGTCGCCGCATCGGTCATTTCGATGGGCCTCATATCGCTGCCGATCATGTTGCGCTACGGCTACGACCGGCGCTTTGCCTCGGGCGTGATCGCCGCATCGGGCACGCTGGCGCAAATCATTCCGCCGTCACTGGTGCTCATTATCATGGCCGACCAGCTCGGGCGGTCGGTTGGCGACATGTATGCGGGGGCGTTCATTCCCGGTATCACGCTGGCGGGACTCTATGCGCTGTACAGCCTGGGCGTGTGCGCGGTCAAGCCGACATGGGCCCCTGCTTTGCCCGAAGAGGCGCGCACGCTGCGCGAGCCGAGTGGGGCCCCCGGGACGCGATCGCTCACCGTGCTGGCCGTGCTCTCGGCCATCGCCGCCGTGGCTTTCGCCAAGTGGTATCTGTCTCCGGAAACCCCCACCGATGAAACGATCGTCCTCGCGGCGTCGTTTGGAACAGGCGTCGCTTTCTTTTCAGCGGTGATCAATCACCTTCTCAAATTCAGGCTGCTCTCACGTCTCGCTGAGCGTGTGACCTTCGTGTTGATACCACCGCTCGCCCTGATTTTCCTGGTGCTCGGCACCATCTTTCTCGGCATAGCGACGCCGACCGAAGGCGGCGCGATGGGCGCGACCGGCGCGCTGATCATGGCGACCGCACGTCGGCGGTTGTCGTGGAGACTGCTCAAACAGGCGATGGATACGACGGCGAAGCTCTCGACCTTCGTAATCTTCATTCTTATCGGGGCGCGGGTCTTCAGCCTCACCTTCTACGGCGTCAACGGACACGTGTGGGTCGAGCACCTGCTCTCGGCGCTGCCTGGCGGCCAACTCGGGTTCCTGATCGTCGTCAACCTGCTGATTTTCGTTCTCGCGTTCTTCCTCGATTTCTTCGAGCTCTCGTTCATCGTGATCCCGCTCGTGGGCCCGGTCGCCGACAAGCTCGGCATCGACCTCATCTGGTTCGGCGTGCTGCTGGGGGTGAACATGCAGACGTCGTTCATGCACCCCCCGTTCGGTTTTGCGCTGTTCTACCTGCGCAGTGTCGCCCCGGCCAAGGACTATGTCGACAAGCTCACCAAGAAGGTCACGGCCGGAGTCAGGACCACTCAGATCTACTGGGGCGCCGTGCCTTTCGTGATCATCCAGGTCATCATGGTGGCACTGGTCATCACCTTCCCTCAGATGGTGATGGTCTACAAGGCGAAGGAAAGCACGGTCAACCCGAACGAGATCCAGATTCAGTTGCCTCCGTTCGAGAGTGGAAGCCAGCCGGGCGCATCGCCTTCCGAACAGCAGCAGCAGGAGGGCGCGGACTCCGATGCCAAGTCGCTTGAGGAACAATTCAAGACAGCGCCTGCGCCAGCGCCCGGAAAGTGATTAGCTGTCGGCGAAAAAAAGCCCCATGCAATTCGCGCGGGGCTTTTGTAATGCTTCAGCGCAGTCGACTGATCGGCGTCAACCCTTCTTGGCCGGTGCCGGCGACTGCTGGCTTACTGTAGCCATGAACTGGTCAAAGTTCTGCTCGGCGACGCGGAACCAGAGAATCTCTTCGCCGCGGAATGCTTTCCATGGCTCGTAGATCTTCTTGAATTTCGGATTGGTCTCGGCGAATCCGTCGTAAACCTCAGTCGCGGCCTTGTACGATGCCTGCATGATTTCGCGCGGGAAAGGCCGCAACTGCACGCCGGCCGCCACCAGACGCCGCAGCGCCGCAGGATTTAGCGAATCGTATTTGGCGAGCATGTCGACATTTGCCTCGGCGCACGCCGCTGTCAAAATCGACTGGTAATCCTTGGGCAGATCCGACCACGCCTTGGTATTGACGAACAGATCGAGCTCGGGACCGCCCTCCCACCATCCCGGGTAGTAGTAGAACTTGGCGATCTTGTAGAGGCCGAGCTTCTCATCGTCGTAGGGCCCGACCCATTCCGCCGCGTCGATCGTGCCCTTCTCGAGCGCGGGGTAAATATCGCCGCCTGCCAGTTGCTGCGGCACCAGACCGAGCTTTTGCAACACGACACCGGCGGAGCCACCGATGCGCATCTTGAGCCCCTTCATGTCGTCGACGCTCTTCAACTCCTTGCGGAAGAACCCGCCCATCTGCGCCCCGGTGTTGCCAGCGGGGATGTTGTAGACGTTGTAGTCCTTCATGAACTCGCGCAGCAGCGCGAGTCCGCCGCCGTGATACACCCAGGCGTTCTGCTGGCGGGCGCTCAGTCCGAAGGGGATCGCGCAGGCGAAGGCGAAGGTCGGGTCCTTGCCGAAGAAATAATAGGGCGCCGTGTGGCAGCACTGCACCGTGGCGTTCTGCACGGCATCAAGCACCTGCAGGCCGGGAACGATTTCGCCCGCGGCGAACACCTGGATCTGGAACTTGCCGTTGGTCGCCGATGCGCAGCGTTCGGAGATCGTTACTGCGCCGCCGTAGATCGTATCCAGGCTCTTCGGAAAGCTCGATGCCAGACGCCACTTGACCTCGGGTTGTGTGCTCTGACCGATCGCTGGCGCGGCGACGGAACCCACGGCCAGCCCGGCACCGGCTTTTTTCAAGAATGAACGACGTTTCATACTGGTCCTCCGATCGAAAAATGAATGCAAATCATCGACCCCTTCTCCGGCGATTTTGATCGCTCATGCGCTCTACGGCACTTGGTACACCGAGTCGACGGCGACCCCTGGCCTCGAGTCTGGCGCGATTCTACCCCATCCCCGCGAATTCGCGGCCGCCGCTGAAGAAGAGCGGATCACCCGGAAAGTTTGCGAACCGCGTTGAACAGCGACCAGGCCCATCCAGCCTGGCGTTCCAGCGTCTGCGTAAACCGTATCAGGTATCGTGCATTCCCGGTGTCGAGCTCGACCATTCCCCCTGGCAGGAACCGGTCATCGGGCCCGATGAGGCTGCGCTGGACGGATTGACGGTTATCCTGATGCGCAGGCAGGTAGACTCCGAAAAAGGGACGATCGATGCCGGCTCGGCCCGCGTCGAGGGGCGCGGCCCATGTACGCAACAGAACGCGCACCATGCGCCGCGCAATGATCTCGACGCCGCAGATCACCTCGTCGACTTGTTGCCGCTGCATGCGGCGCACGACGCCCAGCGACCATCCTTCAGGATCACGGAACGCGATCATTTCGCCAAGCCGTGACGGCGCGTCCTTTGCCGGCGCGACCAGCCGGCAACCGGATTCGCTCAGATCAGCGATCTTCCACTGCGAGCCTTTCACCTTGCGCGCCACCGAGTCGGGATTGGTGCTGGGATTCACGATCTCGGTAACTTCGTCGAAGCTGTGGCGCGCGCCCTTCGACTTGGCGTCATCCGACAAGCGATCGACTTCGGCGACTGCGCGGGTGAGCGCCGCCAGTCCGACAACGACCCGAACTTCAGAGTCCACAGCCACCGCACGCCGCGGCGCACGCGGGGAGAACGCTAAAGATTCGGGCCCGTACAGTGCGGCGAGCCGCATGAGCAGGAGCTTCTCTTCTCGCGCCGGAAGCTCGCCGCTGGCACGCGTCTCATCGTCCTGTTCGGGAAGCCAACGCAGGCGTTCGACGATGCGCCCGTAGACGGGCGTCGTGTCCAGAAACATCAGTCGTCCGCCGGTCCCGATGTTGCCGATGCGCTTGAGACCCTGCGTACCGGTGAGATCCACGTAGAAGTTCGCACCTGAACCGGGCGGCGGAGTCAGCATCAGCGATCCAGCCCATTCGTCCAGCGAACGAGCCACCCAGTCAATCTGATCGGGAGTAAAGCTGCCGCTGTCGAGTCGCATGAGCAGCAATGCCTTGACGTATTCGTGCTCAAGCGTCGCGCCCTGCTTCTCGAAGACGCCGTCGGGAAATGCGAGCGGCTCACGTTGCCAACCGCGCATGCGGGCGAACTCGTAGAGCTCGTGCAGCTCGCGCCATTGTGCTGGAATCCAATGGCTGTACCGGAACAAGCGATATTTGCCATCCAGCCCCTTGTGATGTGCCAGTCTTACGACGATTCGCGGCAGCACGGTCTTCCAGCGCTTCTGTTCGCCGTTGTAGCCGGTCTTGAGAGTCGCCTGATAAGCATTGATGAACGCCTTCATCATGTCGAAGGCGCCGTGCCAGAGCCGTGTTTCCACCGCGCTCGAGCGCTGATAATTGGCCGCATACTGCTCTGTGAGCTGGCCGATCACGGGATCACAGCGGGCATCAATGCGCAACAGCGCCTCGGCCTGATTGGGGCCGATCGCGCGCCGGCCGCCGGGGAATGAGGCGATGAGATCAAGCGCTTCTCGCTGCAACTGCAAAATGTCGGCCGCGGGCAAGCCTTCGATCCATCGGCTCGCGGCTCCGACGTTACGCAGCGGGTCGGAGAGCGAGCGCCGCCACGCCAGGAGCCTGTCACGGAATCCAAGCTTGGCCATCACCGCGCTCCGCGCGTGGTCTAGTTCCCGGCGACCGTCATCGCGCCGATCAGCATCGAGCCGCATTGTCGTGATCCCCTTTTGTCCACGTCATTGCCTACTGCGACGATGTCACGATACATCTGCGCCAGATTACCGGCGATCGTGATCTCCTCGACGGGATGAATGATTTGTCCACCTTCGACCCAGTACCCGGCCGCCCCGCGAGAATAATCACCGGTCACTGGATTTACTCCCTGACCCAGCAACTCGGTTACCAGCAGGCCCCGATCCATTCGTGCAAGCAAGCCTTGCAGGTCGAGTTCGCCGTGGCTCACTATCAGATTATGGTTGCCGCCTGCATTTGCTGTGGAAGCGAGGCCCAGCTTGCGCGCCGAATAGCTGCCGAGAAAGTATCCTTCCACGACGCCATCGCGAACGACCTCGCGTGGCTTGGTCGCGACGCCCTCGTCATCAAACGGAGCCGATGCCTGGCCGCGCGGAAGGTGCGGTTCTTCGCGAATAGTGATGTGCGGTGCGAATACCTGCGTGCCCAGACTGTCGAGCAGAAAGGAGGTCTTACGGTAGAGACTTCCGCCGCTCACCGCATTGACAAAGTGGCCGATGAGCCCCGTTGCGACCGGCGCTTCGTAGAGCACCGGACATTGCGTCGTCGCAAGCTGCCGGGCTCCGAGCCGCTGCACGGCGCGCCTGCCCGCCTTGGTCCCTACTTCCCGCGCCGGTTCCAGATCCAATGGCGTCCGCGCCGACGTGTACCAATCGTCGCGCTCCATCGCTCCGTCTTCCTCGCCGATGACCGAACAATAGATGCCGTGCCGTGAACTCGCGTAGCCCCCGGAAAATCCGTGCGTATTGGCGTACACGAATTGCGCCTCATGCACCGAGACCGTAGCGCCTTCCGAATTCGTGATGCGTTTGTCCACCGCGAGCGCTGCAGCTTCGCAGTCGCGACTCAACTCGATCGCGTCCTCAACCGGGAGATCCCACGGATGGTAGAGATCGAGATCGCTCCATGCGCGCGCAAGGCGAGCCGGATCGGCGAGTCCGGAGCAAGGATCGTTCGAGGTGTAGCGTGCAATCGTCAGCGCCTTATCGACGGAGTCGCGAATGGCGTCGAACCCGAAATCGGCGGTGCTGGCGTGCCCCCGTCGCTCGCCGACATAGACCGTTATACCGATCCCTTTGTCGCGATTGTAGGCGATGGTTTCAACCTCGCCCTTGCGCACGGTTACGCTCTGTCCGAACGCTTGCGAGATCTCGGTTTCCGCGGCCGTCGCGCCGCCTGCCCTGGCCTCACGCAGCACGCGTTCCGCGATCCCGCTCAGCGCTTCAGAAGTGAGCGGAAACCGAGTGGCAAGAGCGGTCGTCAAAGCGATTGGGGGAAATCAGCGAAGGGTAATCAGTTATGATAGCAAACCGCTGCACGCCAGAGCCTGCCTGATGCCACGATCCGACGAAACACCCCGGCAGCAGGGACGGGTGGCGATCACCCGATCAGCCGTCGGAACTCCGTCGCGGGACGCCACTCAACTCGATTCCGCTCCGCTGTCCAAAACGCGGCGCAAGCACGCAATGCAGGCGCTGCAGGACCTCGGAGTAACTTTGGTGAGCTTGAGCCCCGCCCGGCTCGACGCGCTGGCGCTGCCGCAAAAACTCGCAGAAGCCATTGCTGAAGCTCGCCGGCTCACCCAGCGCGAGGCCAGGAGACGTCAACTGCAGTTCATCGGCCGCCTCATGCGCGAGGTCGATCCGGCGCCGATCGAAGCGCAACTCGCACGATGGCGCGAACCGGGCAATGCCGAAAAGGCGCGCGTCGCCGCGGCTGAACGATGGCGCGAGCAGCTGCTCTCCAACGCCTGCGCGCTCGACGAGCTGTGCGCGCAATGGCCGGTTGCCGACCGCGCCAAACTTGCGGCGCTGGTCGCGCGCGCCGCCGAGGAACACGCGCATGGCTCGCCCCCGCACGCTTACCGCGCGTTGTTCCGAGCGCTCAACGCATTGCTCAGCCGCAACTCATGACGACTTCGCAGTCTCTGTTGATCGGGTTGGTATCCATCAGCGATCGCGCTTCCAAGGGTGTGTATGAGGACAAGGGCATCCCCGGCCTCGAGGAGTGGTTCAGCGCAGCGCTGAAAACACCGTGGCGGATGGAAACGCGCCTCATTCCCGACGAACAACCCATTATCGAGCGCACTTTGATCGAGCTCGTCGACCGCGTCGCCTGCGATCTGGTGCTCACGACCGGAGGTACTGGTCCTGCGCGGCGCGATGTGACACCGGAGGCAACGCTCGCGGTTGCGCACAAGGTGCTGCCTGGATTTGGCGAGCAAATGCGGCAGGTGAGCCTCAAATATGTTCCGACAGCGATCCTGTCGCGACAGGTCGGGGTCACAAGGGGGCGAGCGCTCATTCTCAACCTGCCTGGCCAGCCGAAGGCGAGCAAGGAAACGCTCGACGGCGTATTTCCTGCCGTGCCCTACTGCATCGACTTGATCGGAGGGCCCTACATCGAGACGCACGAATCCGTGTGCAAGGCGTTTCGGCCGAAGAGCGCGTTGCGGCCTCCGGTCACATGAAGCCGTCCGCCAAGCCCTGCTCGGACAGCAATCAGCCGCCGCCCTTCGAGGGCCGAAATCTCTACGACACGCAACCGGCGCTTCGCGAAGCGGTGATTCGCGAGGGAGCGGCGTGGGCCCAAACGCGACTCGAAGCATGGGGAGCCCTGCTGGGACGTGCCGAGACCTTCGCGCTCGCTGATCGTGCCAATCGCTGCACTCCTGAGCTCAAGACGCACGATCGCTTCGGCGATCGGATCGACGAGGTGGTTTTCGATCCATCGTGGCACGAGTTGATGGCGCTTGCCATCCATGAGGGCGAGCATGCAACGCCGTGGCTGGAGCCGCGTCCCGGCGCGCAAGTCGCACGCGCCGCCGCCTACCTCATGCACGCTCAGGTTGAGAACGGAACGCAATGCCCTCTTACCATGACCTACGCCGCGGTGCCGGTCCTGCGCCGGTACGCCCGTGCACTGCCATGGCTGGAAAGCAACTGGCTGCCGCACATCCTGTCACGCGACTACGATGGGCGATCGCTCTGCGTGGACGCCAAGACATCGGCGCTGATCGGCATGGGCATGACCGAGCGCCAGGGCGGCTCTGATGTGCGCAGCAACGAAAGTCGCGCCGAACGCGTGCATGACAGCGAGTACAGAATCGTTGGGCAAAAATGGTTCTTCTCGGCGCCGATGTGCGACGCGCACCTGGTGCTCGCCCAAGCCGAGAATGGATTATCGTGCTTTTTTCTGCCGCGGTTTCTTCCCGACGGCGGCCGCAACGCAGTGCGGCTGTTGCGCTTGAAGGACAAGCTCGGTAACCGCTCCAACGCTTCGAGCGAGGTTGAATTCGATGGCGCGACAGCGTGGCTGCTTGGCGATGAGGGTCGCGGCATCCCGGTGATCATCGAGATGGTCCAGCACACGCGCCTCGACTGCGTGATAGGCAGCGCGGGATTGATCCGCAGCGCCGTTGCGCAGGCAATGCACCATGCGAAGCATCGGCGAGCGTTCGGTAAGACGCTCTTCGAGCAGCCGCTGATGCGCAATGTGCTCGCCGACCTGGCGCTGGAAGACGAAGCCGCCACCATACTGGCGCTGCGGCTCGCTCGCGCCTTCGAGGCTGACGCCGACGCGCCTGACGCAGCGCTCGCGCGGCTGGCAACGCCAGCGCTTAAATACTGGATCTGCAAGCGTGCTTCATGGGTCATTGCGGAGGCGATGGAGGTCCTTGGCGGCAACGGCTACGTCGAAGAAAGTGCGCTCCCGCGGCTCTACCGTGAGGCGCCGCTCAATTCGATCTGGGAAGGTTCGGGAAACGTGATGTGTCTGGATGTGCAACGCGCCGCGCGGCGCGAGCCGCCGGCCGTCGAAGCACTGTTGGCGGAGCTACGGCGTGCCCGCGGCGGAAATCCTCGCCTGGATCGGCATATCGCTACGCTCGAGCAGATACTCGCTAGCGAAGCCTGCGAAGAAACCGATGCTCGTCGTCTGGCCGGCGCGATTGCGGTCGGTCTCGCTGCTGCACTTCTGGTTCGCGATGCGCCTCGTGCCGTGGCGGATGCCTTTTGCGCCTCACGTCTGGGTGACGCTGCCGGCGCACTGGGAACGCTTTCCTCGAGCGTCGATCAGAAAGCGATCATCGCGAGAGCGGCGCCCGCGTGAGAAGGTGTTCATAAAACAAAACGCCGAGCGGTCGCCCGCATCGGCGTTCGGCGACATTGCGTCGCCTGGCTTCAGCTCGTCGGGATGCCCAGGATCTTCTCGGCCTTGGCCAACGCGTCGAGTGATTCCTGATGCTTGCCGGCCTTGTGCAACGCCTCGCCTTCAGCGCGGTACTTCTTGACTTCGTCCATCTGAGCCGCGCTCAACTGCGGATTCTTCGCCAGCGCGTCGTCGATCTTCTTCATTTCCGCCGGGCAGTGAAATGCCCATGCGCTACCTGCGAAAAGCAGGGCGGCAGCCAGCATTGCAATGCGACTTTTCATCGGTTCTCCCAGTACGATGTCGAAAGTTGCCGGCCCCATGCACTTCCCTTGCGCTTGCTCACCGGCTTTCACAGCATAGCGCAGACGCGACGTTTTGCAAGCCCAAGCTTAGGTCTCTAGGAGCAGCTCGGTTCGGCTGGCGGGATCCTGTTTGTAGAACCACGCAAACAGCTCATAGATCTTGGGATATTCATGCACCAGCAGCGTAGGGTCAGCAAAAAAAACCTCGGACAGGACCGCGAAAAATTCGGCAGGACTTTCTGCAGCATACGGGTCGATGGGCGTGTCTTCGCCCTTTTCGACGCGCGCTCTGAAGTGGTCGAAAGCGCAATTCATCGCTTTCTGCCACGAGCGCGGCGGCATTTCCGCAGGTAACGGGGGACATCCATTGGCCTCGCCGCTCCTCATGTCAAGCTTGTGCGCGAACTCATGGATCACCAGGTTCATGCCCGCACTGGACCAGTCGGCGCTCGCCTCGACGTCGGGCCATGAAAGCACCACGGGGCCCTGCGGCATCGCCTCACCTGCAAGGGGCTCGTGCGCGCGATGCACGACGCCTGCCTCGTCCTCGTACTCGAGATCGGTGATGAATTCGTCGG